>Ga0302310_10001620_pt1 | contig 18981 bp, 20 predicted proteins | sample III_Palsa_N1_2_FD_200451 | JGI IMG/M metagenome (GOLD analysis project Ga0302310, IMG submission 200451) | Peat permafrost microbial communities from Stordalen Mire near Abisko, Sweden - III_Palsa_N1_2 | ecosystem: Environmental > Terrestrial > Soil > Palsa > Peat permafrost | place: Sweden...
GCTCGCCAACCGCGCCCGGTTTCCGCTCGAAATCGTCCGCGCCGTCCGCGCGAACTTCCCTGCCGAACTGCCGGTCTGGGTACGTCTTTCCTGCACCGACTGGGTCGACGCCACGGCTGACACCCCCGCCGGACTGACCATCGAAGACACGCTCGAATACGCGAAGCTGTTGAAAGCCGAAGGCATCGACCTGATCGACTGCTCCTCCGGCGGTGCCGACCCGCGGCAGAAGATTCCTATCGGCGCGGGGTACCAGGTTGCTTTTGCCGAGCGCATTCGCCGCGAGGTCGGCATCGCTACCGGGGCCGTCGGCATGATTACCGAACCCACCCAGGCCGACCAGATCATCCGCACCGGCCAGGCAGACGTCGTTCTGCTCGCCCGCGAACTCCTCTACAACCCCTACTGGCCGCTGCACGCCGCGCAAACGCTGCACAAGCCGGGAAGCTGGCCCAAGCAATACGAACGTGCCGCCAAAGGCAAAGTAGAACGCCGCACCCCTCTGGCGTCCTGATCTCTGCTACTCCCTCTTCCCTGTTGCCTGTTCCCTGCTTTTAAGGAACCACAGAGAGTACCGCGTAAAACACTGGTTTCCCGCCAGTTGGCGTCCTATACTTCAATTCCGAGAGGTTCGTGTGCCGCTGCGCGCGCGAAACGTTTTCGTTTTTGATTTCTATGGGTTCACACCAGCCAATTCGCAAGATCGTTACACCGGAGATACCGGACAAGCTCTACTTCCGTATCGGTGATGTCGCGAAGCTGTGTGAAGTTCCCGCCTACGTTCTCCGCTTCTGGGAAACGGAGTTTCCGCAGCTCAAGCCCAACAAGGGCGGCACCGGCCAGCGGCTCTATCGCAAGCGTGATGTTGAGATGGCGCTGCGCATCAAGAGCCTGCTCTATGACCAGGGCTACACCATCCCCGGTGCACGGCAGGTCTTCAAAGCCGAAGTGAAGCCCGGAAGCCCGGAACCCGTTCTCGCGGAAGTGCCGCAGCTTGAAGCTCCCGCAACTCAGGCACAGCACGCGCACGTACCCGTCTCCGAACTGCATCGCGGAACCCAGTTGCAGTCCATTCACAATGAGCTCACCGCGCTGCTCGGCTTGCTCTCACGACCAGTCTCGACGGCATCGCACGTCCCTGAAACCAACAGCAAGGTGAAGGCGATGCGCCCACGGCTGGTGCTGGAGCGCTCCGAGCCACGCCCCATCCCCGTGTCCACGGAGCGGCCCAAGCTGCGCCTCGAACAGCGCGGCCTCTTCGCCGAAGAACTCCCCGAGCCGGTTGACCTTTCCGAATGACCGCTACAAATCAAGGTGCCTCGGGTACCGGTTCCAAGACCCAGATACCCCTATTCGCCGCCACTCCTGCTGAGATTCCCGCTGCCGCCGAAATACCTGCGCAAGCCACAATCTCCACGCCAAAACGCGGCCGCTTTGGCTTCTTCGGACTTTCACACAAACACACCGCCAGCTCCGCGGCCCTGCTGCTCGGCTTCTTTGCTCTCGTCTCACGCGTCATCGGCCTGGTGCGCGACAAGTACATCGCCTACACCTTTGGCGCGGGCTCGGCCACCGACGCCTACAACATCGCCTTCAATCTCCCTGACCTCGTCAACTATCTCCTGATCGGCGGCGCAGCCTCCATCAGCTTCGTCACCATCCTCAGCCGCTATCGCGAGCAGGGCCGCGAAGACGAGGGCGAAGAAGCACTCTCCGTCATCCTCAACACCATGGCGCTCGTACTCGGCACAGCCCTGCTGCTGGCTGAGTTCCTCGTCCCCTACTACATTCGTATTTACTCCAAGCATGACCCCGTGCAGGACGCGCTCTCCATCTACATGACGCGTATCCTGCTCCCCGGACAGCTCTTCTTCTTCGCCGGAGGCGTTCTTGCTTCCGTCGCTCTGGTGCGCAAGCAGTTCACCTATCAAGCTATCTCGCCGCTCATCTATACGCTCGGCATCATCGTTGGCGGCCTGGTCGGCGCACATTGGCTTGGCATCCCGTCGCTGGCCTGGGGTGCGCTGATCGGCAGCATCTGCGGCCCGTTCCTGGTCAACGCTTTCGCCGCACGCCGCGCCGGCGTCCGCTACCGTCCCATCCTCGACTTTCGCAATGAAGGCCTTCGCGACTGGGTCAAGATGTCGCTGCCTATGATGCTCGGCGTCACCGTCGTCTTCATGGACACTCAGATCCTCCAGTACTTCGCCAAACACGCCACCGGAGACATCTCTCGCCTGATGAACGCCAAGAAACTTTTCACCGCTCCCATGGCGATCATCGGTCAAGCTGCAGGCTCAGCCTCGCTCCCCTTCTTCGCCACTCTGTACTCGCGCGAAAAGCATGAAGACTTCCGCAACGCCGTCAACCGCTCCGTAACCCGCATTCTCTCCGTCGCGCTGCTGCTCAGTGCAGCGCTGTTTGGACTCGCGCGGCCTCTCTGCGACCTTGTCCTTCGCGGCGGCCACTATACCCGCGCCGATGCCGCGGAAACAGCACTCTTCCTCTCCATCTTTTCGCTCTCGCTCGCGTTCTGGAGCTCGCAGGCCATCTACATCCGCGCCTTCTACGCCGCTGGACAGACGCTTCCTCCGATGCTGGCGGGAACCATCATCACCATAGTCTCGCTCCCCATCTACTGGTTTCTCTACACGCATTTCGGCGTCATTGGCCTGGCGTGGGCCTCGAACCTCGCCATCCTTACCCATACGGTTACGCTCGCAGTACTGCTACACAAACGCTACCTCGTCCCGCTTTGGGGACTGGACCGCAAGGAGATCAGCCGCGCACTCGCAGCTGCTCTTATCTCTGCGGCAGCCATACTCGCTTTGTTGCAATTTGCGCCACACCACAGCGGATATATCTGGGACATCGCGCTTCTCATCACCGGAAGCCTCCTCTGGGCTGCTTCTGGTTATGCAGTATTGCGCGTCACGAACTCGACACTTCTCACTCAACTCCGCCGCCGCAAAGCCGCCTAAGTCACCCTCTCTACGCTCTATACTCTATCCCCTACACCCTGCCACTAAGCGTCCTTGGCGTCCGTCCACTCTTCATGCCATGCCGTCTGGATCGCTTCCAGCAGCCCTTCGTTCGACTTCGCCGGATCGCCCACAAATCCCGGCAATTGAACGATCCATTTATGCAGGTCCGTAAAACGCACCGAGTAGGGGTCGGTATCCGGAAACATCTCCTGTAGTTGAATGCCAATTTCTTCGGTATCGGTCCAATCAATCTCGCGTGGCATAAGCCCTCCAGAACAACAGTGTACGGCGAGCGCGATAGAATAAGAGGTGCAATGGCCACTGAAACAAAAGCACCGAAGCCCGCTCCCGGAACCGCTCCTGCGGCTCGTCGTATGACCGCTCGCCGCCGCCTTATCGCCGCCACCCGCAAGATGCGCGAGATCGGCTCCATCGCTTCGGCGGTCGCTTCCACCAGCCACCCGTACATGGCGCACATTGTGCCCATGCGCCGCTGCAACCTCGCCTGCACCTACTGCAACGAGTTTGACGACGTCTCCAACCCCGTCGACATCGAAGAGATGAAGCGCCGCATCGATCACCTCGGACGCCTCGGGACCTCCGTCATCACCATCTCCGGCGGCGAACCGCTGCTGCACCCTGAGCTTGACGACGTGATCCGTCAGATCCGCAAGACCGGCGCCATCGCCGGCATGATCACTAACGGCTACTTCCTCATGCCCGACCGCATCGAGCGGCTGAACAAAGCCGGCCTCGACCACATGCAGATCTCCATCGACAACGTCATGCCGGACGACGTCTCGAAGAAGAGCCTCAAGGTGCTCGACAAGAAGCTGCAGATGCTCGCCGAGCACGCCGACTTCCACGTCAACATCAACTCCGTCGTCGGCGGCGGTACAGCCAACCCCGAAGACGCACTCACCATCTCCAAGCGCGCTCTTTCGCTCGGCTTCAGCTCCACCATCGGCATCATCCACGACGGCTCCGGACAGCTCAAGCCGCTCGGAGAACAAGAGCGCAAGGTGTGGGACGAAGTTCGTCGCCTCACCCGCCGCAGCTACTCCCGCTTCAACGGCTTCCAGGAAGCCATCGCCAACGGCCAGCCTAACGACTGGCGTTGCCGCGCAGGCTCACGCTATCTGTACGTGGATGAGAACGGCATCGTCAGCTACTGCTCGCAGCAGCGCGGCTACCCCGGCATACCGGTCGCGGAGTACACCAAGGCCATCGTCGAGCGTGAGTTCCTCACCGAGAAGTCCTGCGCACCGAACTGCACCATCAGCTGCGTTCACCAGGTCAGCTACATCGACCACTGGCGCGCCCCGCAGCACACCACCGTAACCCCCGGCGGTGCAGGCCACGGCGAAGCAGAACTCGTACAGATTCAGTAATCCTCACAAGACAAGTACAAAGGGCGCTCCAAACGGAGCGCCCTTTGTGCTTCCCTACTTCTTCTTACTTGTGTGGTGCGGGTGTTCCTTCGCGGGCCACTTCGGCTTGAGCCTGTGCGATTGCAGTGTCAATCTGCATCACATCCGCCACGTCGATCCAATGCTTCCGCGTTACCACGAAGATCGTCGGGGTATGCGTCAGCCCCATCTTCAACCCCAGATCGCGGTCTGCTTCAACTTCCCGCTTCAGTTGCCCAGTGGGGTCCACGACGAACGGCATCTCTTTGCCGTGCGCGGAGAAGAACTGCTTCGTAAAGTTATTCAGATCGTCCGGCGATGAGATGCGGGACTGCGAGGCAAAGACCTCGCGGCGATACTCCGTCGCCAACTCAGCGGAAACCTTGTCCTGCAAGTACCGTGCAAACACCGCAGCCTGCGGACTCCAGACGTGGCCCGGAATCAGGAAGTCGTAATGCACCAGCGGAATCTTGTACTTGTTCATCGCCACATGCACCAGCGGAAACGCGTTCGCGCACGCCGGGCACTCCAGATCTGTCCAATCGATGATGGCGATCTTCACACCGGGAGGCGGCTTCAACATGGAGCTGTCTTTGACAGGAGTAACAGGATGACTCGGCCCCTGCCCCACTACCGTTTGCGCGGAAGCAGAGGCGAGGAGCGACACGAAACACAAGGCTGCAAACAACCGGGACACGCCGTAAGTACGCAAGAAGAAACCTCTCGTAAGCAATGAGCTTTCGTCTATTGAATCATCTAACCGAACGCCGCGCTACGAGCCTGAGACCAGGTAGAGGAGCAATGCCGCAAGCGGTGTGGCTAAACCTCTTCGGTCGAGGAGCTAAGCGAGAGCGAAATGGCGTCCGCAGAGTAGCGGCCGCTACCGTCGCCGTAGCCGACCCGGACATGCAGCGGTCCGTTCGCCACTTTGCGAAGGTCCACATGGAGCCGGCCCAGCGAGGTTGACGCGTTCAACGCCAGGCTGGAGCTATCAAAAACCTTTGGCCGCTGCGCTCCAACAAAATCAATCGCAAGAACACAGCAGATCAAAACTGCGAACCCTATATTTCTCATTGCACTTCTCCGTTCGTTCCTCTGAAACTCATGAGACTCGGCAAATTCGCCGCCGGAAGCATCCTCAGCCAAGAAACCGATTAAAAAGCCAGTCTTTCTTTTGGCGCCCAGCGCTTTGCATACTGCCAAAGGTCCTTCACAAACCCAAGCAGCGCGAACACAAACGCAATCCGGAACGCAATGCCGACGGAGTAGTTCACGGTCGCAATCTTCTGCACATCGGCCGCTGCGCCCGCCGCAACAAAGTACGTCGAAGACGCCGCCAGCATCCCAACCGCGACCAAACCCAGCAGATCTGTGACCGTCTTCATCGGCGCGAGCGTGCGTTGTGCGGTCGGCACGAACGCCAGCAGTTTCATCACCAACTGCACCACAAGCAGCGCAACCAGCAACCCATAGAAGGGATGCCACACAGGCGCCAGCGCCACGCTCAGCGAGTCCATGTAAAACACTCCCGGGCCCAGAATCCAGAAAGGATGCCACGGCACCCACAGCACATACGCCATCCACAGGCAGTGGACCGAAAGATCGATCACTCTCTTCGCCAGCGACTTCGCCGAAGAGTCCATCGCAGCATGGGTCTTCACAGCAGGAAGCTTCGCCGGGTCCCACTCATGCCACTTCGGGCCAAGTTTGCCACGCTCTCTGGCCATCTCGATCGCCGCAAAGACGACCGTGATAATCGCCGCCGAGATCAGCAGCGAAGTCCACAACCCAAACGCAAAGCTGCCCAACGCATGCGCCAGCGACTCCTGCCGCGAGCTCACGAACTCGATGCCTTTGGCCAGAAAACTCACGAAGATCACCAGCGGCAGAACCCGCGTCAACGTCAGCGTGTAGAACGGAAAGATCGTCGGCCCAATCAGCGACCGCTGCGGCAGATAGCGCAACGCCACCACCTCCGGCTTGCCATGCGCCCGCAGGATCGCCGCTACATCAGCGTCTGCCAATGGACGCCCCAACTCCTCCGCACGGCCATCCATCTGATCCAGCAGGTTTGCCCGCAGTTCGGCGAGCGTGTCGTCTTTCGTCGCCGCAGGCAAGTACTGCCCTATGGCCTGCAAGTACCGTTCGAGTAAGTCCATCGCAATCACCTTCTACTTTCCGGCAGCTACGCCGAGGTCTCGTTGTTCTTCAGAATTTTGTGCAGCGACTCATTGATCCCGTTCCACTCCGCCAGCAGCAGCGTCAACACCGCTTCGCCGTCCCTGGAGAGCCGGTAGAAGCGCTTGTTGCGCTTGTCTTCCTCGCGCCACTCGCTGGTCAGCAGCCCTTGCGTCTCCAGCCTGCGGAGCAGCGGGTAGAGCGTGCTTTCCTCAATCGCCAGGCCTTCGTCGGCAAGTGCCTTGCGCAGCGTGTAGCCGTAGTGCTCCGCCCGCAACTGCGCCAGCACCGCCACAATCAGGCAGCCCCGCCGAAGCTCCAGCCGAAGCGAATCGAACATCCCGGTTTCTAAGGTTGCATCCATACTGTATGAAATATACTGTATGCAACACAGTGTGCAGTGTCAAGTATATACGGAGAATATTTTTGGCAAAAGAAAAGACGCCCCCGGAGGGACGCCTTTTCAAAGCCAGCAACCTAAACCGTGCTGGGGTTCTACGAGGTTGCTTAGATAGCAGCAATGCCGCCATCGACCAGCAGATCGTGACCGGCGACGAAGCTCGAGTCGTCCGAAGCGAGGAACAACGCAGCCTTTGCGATCTCTTCCGGCTGTCCAGCGCGGCCAAGCGGCACCGCCGACGCGAAGCTATCGAGCACCGCAGACGAACCGCCGCCCATCGTGTGGATTCCCGGAGTATCGATCGGGCCAGGGCTCACCACGTTCACGCGGATTCCAAGCTCCTTCAAGTCCGACGTCCAACCGCGTGCAAAGTTCCGCACTGCAGCCTTGGTCGACGAGTACACGCTGAAGCCGGGGAAGCCCTTACCAGCTACTACCGAGCCGTTCAGGATGATCGATCCGCCCTTGCTCATCAGCGGCAACGCCTTCTGCACCGTGAACACGAGACCCTTTACGTTCACGCCATAGATGCTGTCGAAGTGCTCTTCGGTGATCTGGCTAAGCGGCGCGCCAGAGTAAATTCCAGCGTTCGCAAATACTACGTCCAGCTTGCCCTTCTGCTTCTTGATCTCGGCGTACAGCTTGTCGAGGTCGTCCAGCTTTGCGGCATCTGCCTGCACGCCAAACGAGTTCGGCCCAAGCTTCTTCACGGCTTCATCCAGCACCGACTGGCGACGGCCCGTGATGAAGACAAACGCGCCTTCGCTGATGAACTCCTTCGCCGTGGCGAAACCAATACCTTCGCTGCCGCCTGTGATCAGTGCGACTTTTCCTGTGAGCTTACCCATGATGAATCTCCTTAGAACCAATTCTGTGAAGAGCTTCCGACTACATCTCACGCTCGTCGGGGGAAGCCGTTCACCCTGGAGCCAATTTTGTACCGCACAGTAAAGATGCGTGAATTTCGGGAAGGTCGCAGGATTATTTACCAATCGGTATAAATTGATTCAAAGTAACCTGAAGTCGCGTCTAATGGGGTGTATGAGCGAAACGAGCCAAATCGCGGAGTGTCCCCCGAAGCGTCCCGCCGGTCGTCCACGCGAGTTCGATCGCGACACAGCCTTGCAAGCGGCCATGCGCGTCTTCTGGAATCACGGGTATGAGGGCGCTTCACTCACCGAGCTCACCGAAGCCATGGGCATCAGCCGCCCCAGCCTTTATGCGACCTTCGGCGACAAGGCAGGCCTGTTTCGCGAGACCGTCGCCACCTACACGGTAGGCCGCGACCATATTTTCGAGTCTGCCCTGGCGCTACCCACAGCTCGCGAAGTCGCTGACCGCATTCTGCGCCCAAATCCGACGAGCTGCTCCAACCCCGATAATCCTGCTGGATGCTTTCTTGTTCAGGGCGCTCTGGTGGGCAGTGAAGACTCCGACTCCATGCGTCAAGAGCTAGCTACCATCCGCGCACAGGGCACCGAGCAGTTGGCCGAGCGCTTCAAGCGCGCAAGAGACGAGGGCGATCTACCACCCGAAGTCGACCCCACAACATTGGCTCATTACGTGTCCAGCCTCTCGTACGGCATAGCGGTACAAGCTTCCAGCGGAGTCAGCCTGAAGCAACTCACCGGCGTGGTCGACCTCGCCATGGCCAACTGGCCCGGCACCCACAACAGCTAAGACCGTATGTAAAACGCCCCACCCTGTAGTCAGGATGGGGCGTTTTGCGTCTTGCAAAGAAATTTAGTGCTTGGCTGAAGCTACCGTGTGGTGCGTAGGCGCTGCAGCCGAACCGCCAACCGCTGCTTCCGCCTGGTCGATAGCCGAGTACAACTGACTGACGTCCTTCACCTGGATCCAGCCCTTGTTCGTCACCACGATGATGGTCGGCGTCTCCTGCAGGCCAACCTTCTCGCCCAGCATCTCGTCGGCATCCACTTCCCTGGTGAACTGCCCGGTTGGGTCGATCACAAACGGCATCTGCTGGTGGTTGGCTGTGAAGAACTTCTGCGTGAAGTTGTGCAGATCGTCCTTGCTGGAGATCTGGTACTGCGATGCGAAGACCTCGCGGCGATACTCCATCGCCAGATCCGGCGAAATTTTGTCCTGAATGTAACGCGCAATCACCGCGGCGTCATGGCTCCAGATGTGCATTTTGAGCGGGAAATCACGCCGTACCAAGGGGATATGGTACTGGTTGATCGCCGTATGCACGATCGGAAACGCGTGCGCGCAGGCCGGGCATTCGAGGTCTTCAAACTCAAGAATGGCAACCTTGGAGCCGACCGGCGGCTTGAAGATCGAGGTGTCCTTGAACGACGAGACCTGATTGGGCGGCACGGAAGTCTGCGCCAAGGCGGCAACTCCAGCGAACGAAACGAAAAACGCGGCAACAAGAAGGCGAGACATACAGCTAGGACGCACGGCGACACCCTTCGCGAGCAAGGTTTGCTCTTCCCTCTATTGAATCACCTGATCGCACGATGCGCCAATCAGCCTACCCCAACATCAAAGTCGCTAGGAGAAGATGCTTCCGAGACTGCGGGCGCCCTGCAGCACTCGCTCCACAAGAACGTCGTCCCCAACAACGCGAAACACAATCAGATACTGTCCAAACGTTAGCACCCGGCGATCTCTGCGCAACTCTGGCCGTAAACGGTAAAGAAAGGGATTTACGGCAAGGCCTTTGATTTCGATGCGAAGCTCTTCGACGAACGTCAGCGCCCGCGTTGGATTATGGCGTGAGATGTAGTCGGAGATCGCTTCCAGATCGTTCGCGACAAAAGAGGAAAGTTTTACATTCACGACTTCGTCAGGCTCGCTTCCTGAGCCAACGCCTTGTACTTCGCTTCGAGACGATCAAAAACTTCGTCCATCGGGAGGTATACCGTGTCAGGGCTGTCTACTTCCGCGAGAGCACTACGCAACGCCGCAACGTCCGCAATCTCCAGATGCCGCCGAACGCTCCACTCCTGTAGAGCTTCACGCACAAGCTCATTGCTGGAGGCGTACTCCCCTGCCTCAACCGACTCACGAACTTCGGCCATCATCTCCGCAGGCAATGCGACGCTGAGCATCTCGGTTTGTGGCATGGCGTCCCCTCCGTAACAACGAACCCTTGCCCGAAGGATACACCGCATTTCCGAGGAATTGCACTCTCTCGGGTTGGTCCGAAGCCGGTTGCTTGCTATTCTCAGAGGCGAAGGAAAGCCGAAATGATCCCAGCCCTGCTCGCCATTCAAGCACTCACACTTCTCGCGGTCATCATGCTACTACTGCGCAAAGCCACGGTTCCAGCCGCCGTGACCGAAGACCCGCGCCTCGCGCAGCTCCTTGCCGCCGATCTTCCCTCACAGATCACCCGTCTTGATGCCCGCTTCAGCAGCGTGGACGCCCATCTGCGCGGCGAGCTTGCCCAGCTACGTAACGACAGCGCCACCGCCAGCGCGGCACTGCGCGGCGAAGTGCTCACCAGCATCAACACTCTCGGCGAAACGCTCCGCAGCGGGCTCGAAGGCTTCCGTGCCGACAACACCACCGCCGCCGACAAGCTCCGCCGCGACGTCGATGCACAGCTCTCCACCCTGACCCAACGTTTCACCGCCTTCACCTCCGACATCAACCGCAACCAAACCGAAAGCCGCGAAGCCCTGCACAAGCTGTTGAACGAGCTCGGCGCTGCCCAGACCAATCATCAGGACAAGCTCCGCGCCACCGTCGAGCAGAAGCTCGATTCGCTCAACACCACCAACGCCGCCAAGCTAGAAGAGATGCGCCAGACGGTCGATGAAAAACTGCACGCTACCCTGCAAAACCGCCTCACTGAAAGCTTCGGCCAGGTCACCGACCAGCTCACCAAGGTACACGCTGGCCTGGGAGAAATGACCAAGCTCTCCGCCGGCGTCGACGACCTCTCGCGCATCTTCACCAACGTGAAATCCCGCGGCAGCATTGGCGAAGTCCTGCTGGGCACTCTGCTCAAGCAGATGCTCGCACCCAGCCAGTTCCAGCAGAACGTCAAGGTAAAACCAGCCTCCGCCGAGTTGGTGGAGTACGCCGTAAAGTTCCCCACCCCCAACGGCGAAACGTGGCTGCCAATCGACGCCAAGTTCCCCCGCGAAGCCTGGGAGCGGCTCGAAACCGCCTACGAGCACGGCGCCGCACCGGACATCGCCGCAGCCGGTCGCGCCTTTGAAACCGCCATCCGCACCGAAGGCAAGCGCATCAGCGACAAGTACATCTCGCCGCCCGCGACTACCTCGTTCGCCATCATGTTCCTGCCCACCGAAGGCCTTTACGCGGAGGTGATGCGCCGAGACGGCCTGCAATCCGACATTCAGCAGAACTGCCGCGTCACCATCGCCGGGCCGAGCACGCTTTCCGCCATCCTCAGCAGCTTCCAAATGGGGTTCCACATGCTCGAGCTGCAGGAAAAGGGCGACGAGGTCTGGAAAGTGCTCGCCAACGCTCGCAAGGAGTTTGGCACCTTCGAAACGCTCATGGACAAAATGACCGACGACGTCGGCAAAGTGCAAGGCACCATCGACAAGCTCGGCGTCCGCACCCGGGCCATCAACCGTACGCTCCGCGACGTAAACGCCAACACCTCGGAAACAGCCCTTCCCGCAGGCACCCGGGGCGGTTTTGACGGCGTTCTACCGCTCCTGGCGGCCTCAGATGAGGAGTAGACGAGGCCTAAACGATGTGGCCGCGTTCCGAAGGATTACGCCCGGCATCCCGCAGGTATGTCTTGCGACGACACATTACACACTCCCACGGATAAAGCCCCACCCAGGCTAGAAGGTAGCGCTCCACAGGCCCGTGGCGGGCAAGGCGCCGAAATGCCGTATTCTTACAGCGGGAGCAAACTTTTTGAAACAAGGTTTCCTCCACCTCATGCGCTAGTAACCTGCATGAGGTATCCAATAACAAAACGGGCCCTGCAAGCGGCTCTCGGACAAGTTCTGCATCGTACGTGTTCTTTACACCATCCGACCACGTGGGTATGCTTTCACACTGAGGCACTTGCAAGAACGTTCTGCCCGCAGGGTCGGCGTTGCACCAAAAGCTCAACAAGAATTACACAGGAGATTTAGAGATGGCAGCAGTAGACGAGAAAGTTAAGCAGATTATTGTCGAGCAGCTTCAGGTGGATGAGGCTGAGGTTACGCCTGGCGCCAGCTTCCAGGAAGATCTCGGCGCGGATTCGCTCGATGTAGTCGAGCTCGTCATGCAGTTCGAAGAGGCCTTCGACATCCAGATCCCCGACGAAGATGCCGAGAAGATCAAGACCGTCAAGGATGCAGTCGATTACATCGAGAAGAACCAGAAGGGCAAGTAACGAATGCAGGAACTGCGTCGCGTTGTTGTAACGGGCATGGGCCTGATTTGCGGGGTCGGTAAGACTGCCCCGGAAGTATGGGAAGGCCTGCTAGCCGGCCGGAGTGGAATGGCCGAGATCAAGGCATACGATCTCGAAGGCCACTCCGTCCGCTTTGCGGCTGAGGTCAAAGACTTTGATCCCCATCTCTTCGTCGACAAAAAGGAAGCCCGCAAGATGGGCCGCTTCATCCACTTTGCGATGGCGGCTGCCCATGAGGCTATGGAGCACTCCGGTCTGAAGGTGACCCCGGAGATTGCGGACAACGTCGGCGTTCACATTGGTTCCGGTATCGGCGGGTTCGACATCATCGAACGCGAACATACCGCGCTGATGAACGGTGGCCCCCGCAAGATCTCCCCCTTCTTCATTCCTGCTTCCATCATCAACCTCGCCGCCGGGCATGTTTCCATCAAGTACGGCGCGCGTGGACCGAATGAAGCAACCGCAACGGCCTGCACCAGCTCCGCGCATGCCATTGGCGACGCCTTCCGCACCATCCAGCGCGGCGATGCCGACGCCATGATCGCGGGCGGCGCCGAAGCGGCTATCACCCCTCTCAGCGTTGGCGGTTTTGCGGCGATGAAGGCTCTTTCCACCCGCAACGACGACCCCACCCACGCCTGCCGTCCTTTTGACAAGGATCGCGACGGCTTTGTGTGCGGCGAAGGTGCGGGCATCCTGATCCTGGAAGAGCTTGAGTTCGCCAAGGCTCGCGGCGCCAACATCCTGGCTGAAGTTATCGGCTACGGCATGAGCGGCGACGCGTTCCACATGACCGGCATGGCTCCCGAGGGCGATGGTTGCCGTCGTGCCATGAACGCCGCTCTGAAGGTTGCAGGCATCTCGCCGGACAAGATCGACTACGTCAACGCCCACGCGACCTCAACGCCGCTTGGCGACGCGCTGGAATCGCAGGCCATCGAGAACGTCTTCGGCGAGCGCGCGACCAACCACACGCTGCTCGTAAGCTCCACCAAGTCCATGACCGGGCATCTGCTCGGCGGAGCAGGCGGACTGGAAGCCGGCATCACGATCCTCGCGATGCTTAACCAGATCGCACCTCCGACCATGAACCTGGATAACGTAGACCCGGCCTGCCGCCTGAACTACGTTCCCAACAAGCCACAGGCTGCCAAGATCGACTACGCGCTTTCGAACTCCTTCGGCTTCGGCGGAACGAACGGATCGCTGGTCTTCAAACGCTGGGGCGCAGAATAAGCCTCATCCCAAAAAAGGAAAAGCCCGCGTCTGCGGGCTTTTTCTTTTTGCTTTCTTCTGCTCGCTCCCTTATAGGCTTCACGTCTAAGGCGCATGGGGCATTTCAAGCTGAGTTCTCTCATCCGGTTGTTCGTCTACGTGTGTTTGCTACCGGCAACGCTTCTTGTCAAGAAGATGTGTGCCCAAACCACCGATTCTTCCCCCGGCTATACCCGCCAGGAGGTTACGCTCGGCGCAAGCACGCCCACTGGCCCTTCGCTCCGCTATACCTACAATCTCTCTCCGAACTTCGCCGTGGAAACCAAGTTGAGCGGCTGGCCCTCCCCGCTCATCTCGGGAGAGGATTCCATGGTGCTCGCTGCGGGCATAAAAGGAGGTCTTCGTCGGGGACGCTGGAACTTCTTCGGAACCATCACACCCGGCTGGGGCGTGAGGCCCGATACCGACATACAGTACGGCTCTACCACCATCGGCAACACCACTTATATCTATCCAACGGTCGACCGTCCCATCTTGCGCTCTCACTTCGTCTTACAGACCGGCATTGGAATCGAGTACAGCTTCACACGGCGTTTCTTCCTTCGCGCCGATATGACTGAATACATTGAGCCCACGTTTTCCCGAGTAGAGTTCAACAATCTCTACTCGCAGATTACTGAGCCAGGGAAAGTCTCAGAGCATACGGCGGTTGATATCTCCGCAGGCTATCGTTTCGGCCGCATGCGCAGCGAACCCGACATCCTGCCCTCGCATCGCAGCACCATCGATGTAGGTGCACTCTACTCGCTGCACATCCGCGAGCACCTGCTCTTCCAGGATCCAACCGCCGACTCCGGTATCGGCGGCTGGATCTCCTATAACCTCAAGCCCTGGATCTCTCTCGAAGCCACTGCCTTCCACTCGCCGCACAACGACATGACCTACAACTTTCAGGATGGAGGCCAGGAGTTCGCCGTCTTCGCCGGCGTTAAGTCCGGCATTCGCCGCGACCGCTTCGGCCTCTTCGCGAAACTCCGTCCTGGCGCAGTCCGCTTCGAGCATGGTCTCGCCAGCGAAGACTTCACCGCGACTAACTTCGATATAAGCTCACACCCCATCTACCAACCTGCACTCGACGCTGGCGGCGTGGTCGAGTACTATCCCAGCCGCCACTTTCTTCTTCGTGCCGAAGCTGGCGACGCCATCATCTTTTATCGGCCAAAGACCATCCTCTTCAATAGCGTTCCAGACACCGCGGATGTCCGAGGCGCCACGTCCAGCCTCCTTCTGCTGTTTGGCGGTGGAGTCCGCTTTTAGCAATCTTTCGTAAAACAAATAGCCCGGCATAGTGCCGGGCTTTTTGTTTTACGAAAGATTGCTAGCTCGTCGCCGCCGCAAACCCCGCACTTACCAGCAGGATCAGCAACCACCAGCCCACAACCACCACCGCCGCTTGCGTCTTCGACTTGCGCGCCACAATCGACGTCCCAATCACCAGCAGCGCCAGCGACCACAGCCCAAACAAATCGAAGAAGCTCAGCGCTGCCTTAAGACCCGCTGAAGCATCCGGCATGTAGTACGCAAGGTTTGTCCCCGCGGGATTTCGTATATCGAAGTTCTCTGTATTGACGTTCGCAAACAGCAGCACCGCTGCAAGAATCGCCATCACCGACTTCGGCAACGCGGCGTACATCCACACCGCAAACATCTGCCCAAAGGTTGTTCTTGCGCCAAGCCCGAAGTTGAAGCTCGCCCAGAGCACCAGCGACACAAGGGACGCCACAATCAGGATCGGAATTGCATAGGCGTAGGTGATGATCTTGGTGATCTTTGCAGACATCGCCATGCGCGCGGCGCGATCCTGCGGGGACAGCGACTGCATCTGCTCCACGGTCTTCGGGTTCTTCTCGATCTCATGCTGCGTGACCTGATCGAAACCGACCTTCTTGTCGATGGCCGTGCTGAAAAGAATCCCAACAAGAATCATGAACACAAACGGTAGCCACCAACTCGTGCTGCGCAGGACGTCGGTAAACGTTTTTGTCGGCGCAACGAAGGTGTCTACCAAGCGTTCGGCCTGCGAAAGTCCCTCAGGCACAATGGCTGCATCTTGCATGATCTGGCTCCTTGAAAAGGAACTGCTTCGGATGACGGCAGTGTATCTCGTGCGAGACCCAACAGAAAACAATTTACGCTCTCGCCGGCCCGGCATCTACCGCAGAGCTTTCTTCAGTGATTCCCTAATGCCTCTTCTTCCACGCAGCGTACTCCGCCAACGCCTGGCCCGGCTCCGTGCCGTACCAGCCATAGCCATTCCGGCGCTCTAACGAGAGCTCCATGACGTCATCATGGATCGTCTTATCGCGATCGCCGAAGATCGGCTTCCCTGTCGTGATCGAGTAATACCGTGCCCAGATCGGCCCCGCTCCAGCAACCGCCGTTAGCTGCCGTCCGCCGGGGGTTCCACGGCCGCCGCTCCACGTGTAGCCCATGACCTTGTGGGCCTCAAACCAAGCCGCCGCCGCGTCCACCGACCGCACCACTGCAGGCGACGGCTTCTCCAGCAACATCAGGTACTTCATCACGCTGGCCGACTCGCCCGAGCTCAGCGAAGCCGGCTCAAAGTTCCTTCCGCTCACCGGCTTCAGCGTCAGAGGATCATGCTGCTGTGCCCACACCGTCAGCACCATTCCTTTGCCATCCGCCGCCGGAACCCGCACCTGCGTCGCCAGAATGCACTCCAGTGCTTTCGCCGCAGCGGACTTCGCTTGTGCCCGTAGCGCAGCCGGAACAAAGCTGTAATCCTCCACGACCGCATGTTGCTCAGGAATCGTTCGCCCTGCGCGCTTCGCCAACTCCACCATGGCCTCGTCCATCGGCTCCGGCTCAGAACTCGTCCGCATTCCCTCAGCCGTCAACGTCAACACCTCCGCCGACTCCGTCACAGCATCGTCGTTGAACGTAATCGCATCATGATACCCACCCTCCAGCGGCCAGACCTGCGGCCATCCGCCGTTCGGAAACTGGGCATGAAGCAGATACTCCACGCCGCGCAGAAAGCTTGCGCGATACGCGTCGCCTTCCTGCCCCGGCCACGCCGCGGAAAGCTCGGCCAGAAAGTGCAGTTCTGTATTGGTCGCATCGTTGTCGAGCGTGCCAACGTAGTGCCAGTTCTCATCCTCGGCGGCATCAAAGTCACCCGGTCCACTGCTTACCGGCGCGAGATTCGCCGCCGCATACGACTGTCCGCGAAGCCTTGGCCCAGTCGTCATGTCCAGATTCTTCGACCACCCGCCCGCCGCGGTCTGGAACGAAAGAATGTCGTCGCCAATCTTCCGCGCCTCATCGCTTTTGTAAAACGCCGCATCCCGATGCAGCGGAATCGACCTCGCCGAAAAAAACGTCTTCGGCAGCGGCGGAATCTCCGTCAACCCCACGCGCTCCGCAGCGAGCACCTGCTTGTCCGCCACCTTCTGCGCCGCAGACCGCTGCAGATACGCCAGCCAGGGCCCGCGTTGGGCAGCAGGCAGCGTCATCACACGCTCCTGGGTCAACGACGCAGCAGGCACACTCACGCCAAGTACCGAGGCGTGAACAGGAAAAATCAGCAGCAGGGATAAACCAAGGATGCGCACGGACAACATCCTACGCCTGCCTTACAGCTTTAGGCCAAGCCGTCACCGAACCTATCCGTAACCAGCCGCAAACCCTCCTCTTTCGTCGCGATTAACCCCTCAAGCTGCGCATCCTCCGCCGCCTCCAGCATCGTCTTGAACACAGGCCCCGGCTTGTACCCCGCCGCAATCAAATCAGCCCCCGTCACCAGCAGCTTCGGCTTTAGCTGCTCTTCGCCAAGCTCTTCCAGCTTCTGTTTCGCAAACTCGTACATCCCCAAATTGCCGTTCGAGCTTAGGCAATCCGCACGATGCAACGCCAGATGCTCGTCAAAGTGCGGCATCCGCAAAAACCGCTTCAGAGTGGACTCCTTCATCTTCATCACGTCGCCAAACTGCATGTGATGCTCCACCAGTTCCAGAATCTGCGCGGCTTCCTCATTGCTAAACCGCAGCCGTGACAGGATCACCCGAGCCATCGCCACGCCCACCTCCACATGCCGGTTGAAGCGTATCCGATCCCCCAGCTTTGCGGGATCAGGCGGCGTAAACGTCGCAGGCTTGCCTACATCATGCAGCAGCATCCCCCACGCCAGCGTGGGGCTGGCACCCTTCGGCAGATGATCCAGCAGCATCAGCGTATGCACCCAAACATCGCCCTCCGGATGGTACTGCGGAGGCTGCTCCACCCCACGCATCGCCTCAATCTCCGGCAACAACACATGCAGCAATCCGGTATCTTCCAGCAGCTCAAAGCCGCGCCTCGCATTGCCTTCGGTCAGAATCTTGGTCAACTCATCCCGCACGCGCTCGGCGGAAACCTGCGCCACATCCCCGGCCATTTTGGCCATTGCTTCAGCCGTCGTATCGAACAAATTGAAGCCGAGCCGAGCCGCGAACCTTACCCCCCGCAGCATCCGCAGCTTGTCTTCGGTAAACCGCGTCTCGGCCCGGCCAATCGTCCGAATCCAACGCTCTTCCAGATCGCCGCGCCCACCCACAAAGTCGAGCACAGCCTCCTGCCCCTCAACCGCCGTCGGGTCATACAACATGCCGTTGATGGTGAAGTCCCGCCGCAGCGCATCTTCTCGCGGATCGAGCGAAAACCTCACCGCATCCGGCCTCCGCCCGTCGCTATAGGCCCCGTCATGCCGAAACGTAGCCACCTCGGTAGCCACACGCTCCCCGGCAACCACCTGAATCACCAACACCACCCCAAACACCGCACCCACAGCCTCAGTACGCGGAAACGCCCCCTGCACCCGATCCGGCGTCGCAGAGGTCGCTACATCAAAGTCCTTCGGCTCAACCCCCAGCAGTAGGTCGCGAACGCATCCGCCAGCAAAGTACGCCTCATGCCCCAACTCGCGCAGATGCCGCACAATCCGCAGTGCTGCCTCGTACTGCACTCCCTCAAGTTGTATCTGATCCGCCATACCCGTACGATGCCGCTCCTATTCCCAATTCCCTGCTGCCTGCCGTTACGATAGACCTTGTGGCTTCTGGATTAATTCTCGGCATCGAAAGCTCCTGCGACGAAACCTCCGCGTCGGTCGTCCGCGGCGGCCGCGACGCACTCTCCAACGTCGTCGCCTCGCAGCTCATCCATGCCGACTACGGCGGCGTCGTCCCCGAACTGGCCTCCCGCGAACACCTCCGCGCCATCCTCCCCGTCGTCCGCGAAGCCATGCACCAAGCCGGTGTCAGCTACAGCGATCTCGAAGCCATCGCCGTCACCGAAGGCCCAGGCCTCGCCGGAGCTCTGCTGGTCGGCATCACCTTCGCCAAGTCCCTGGCCTTCGGCGCCAACCTTCCA
>Ga0302310_10001625_pt1 | contig 18952 bp, 27 predicted proteins | sample III_Palsa_N1_2_FD_200451 | JGI IMG/M metagenome (GOLD analysis project Ga0302310, IMG submission 200451) | Peat permafrost microbial communities from Stordalen Mire near Abisko, Sweden - III_Palsa_N1_2 | ecosystem: Environmental > Terrestrial > Soil > Palsa > Peat permafrost | place: Sweden...
CTGTAATTAGATACTTTAACTGGCAAATCAATCAATAATACCCCTGTAAAGGGGTTCATTCACAGGTAACAGCATGGCTAATCAAGCAGACCGCGAGAACAATCCCAACAGAGGCAAGGGCGAGGGCACCGACAGCAAGCAGATCGGCCCGCGCCAGGAGTACCGTCGCACCGGTACCGCGCCGGACGACGCCGACGCGATGGCGAAGTCCAATGGCTTGGGGAAGCCCTCGACACCGCAACCATGGTAGAGATCGGTCAAACCGGCTTAGCCAATGTGATACCGGCCGGGAGCATCGCCCCGGCTCGTACCGGCTGGTTGTGCCCGAAGTGTGGCGGCGCGCACGCCCCGCACATCGACAGCTGCCCGAATGGGTTTGGTCTGCAGCCGTATCAGCAGCCGTATTCGTATCAGCAGACATCCTGCACGCCTCGCACAATCACTTGCGGCGGGATAGCGACCAATGCTACTCTTGAAGCTCATGGTTGCTAAATAATTCCGCTACAGGAGACATCGATGCACGATCTACAGACAATGGTCCGCTTAAACGGACCCGTGAACCAGAAGACGCCCGCGCTCGCCAAGGCGTACAAGATCGCCAGCGAAGCACAGAAGCGCGGCCGCGAAGCAGACAAGAACGCCTCCTACCGCTGCGACATCCCGGTCAGCGACCGCGTCCAGTACGTGTAATGGCTGACGAGCGGTACATCGACATGATGCCGCGGGCGGTCGCCAAGACGCAGCGCGAGGACCGCAAGGCTTGCGTTGTACCCGTAGTTGGGTTCGGCCCGTACGGTCCAGACCGCAGCCAGCGCGAAGAAGAACCAGAACCACGTCGAGAGGCGTACGCATGAGCAAGCTCACCGCCAAAGCACGCTCCAAGATCCCGTCCAGCGAGTTCGCCGGTCCTGGGCGCAGCTACCCGGTCAACGATAAGAATCACGCCCGTGCGGCGCTCTCCATGCTGCACAACGCCCCGAAGAGTGAACAGCCCAAGATCCGCGCGAAGGCGGAGCGTAAGCTGAACGAGTGCGGCGGCGGACCGGTGAAGCGGGCCAAGGGCGGTGGAGTGAGTAAGTGTTCGACACCGCAGCCCTGGTAGAACGCGAAAACCAGGTAAATCCTTGATTGATTGCTGCTGCGTTGCAGCTATGTACGGTACAGAACAGACAGTATGATAGACTATGGTCTATGATGGAGGCGTCAGTTATAGATGCCTCCAAAGCATTGTCTAACTGAGCATGCAATTGCACCGTCTCTGGTCTCACATGGAATGTGTCTCCAGTTGACTTCTGTTCTAACCCAATCCACTCAACAAGGAAGTTTACAAAATGGCAGATATAGTTACAGGCACCGTCACGGGCCAAGTCGATGAAAGCGCGGTGTTACGCGAGATCGCAAACTCTCGGCGTGAAAACGCGACATATGCGGCGGACATCCGTCGCGAGGCGGCTGTTAACGAAGGCGTTACCAGCATGAACGTTAAGGATGCTACGGATACCATCAAGGACCAGGGCACCGCGTTCTACATCGCTGCGCAGCAGACCAACTTCAGCAACGCGACCGCACTCGCCGCGCTGACCGCTGGTACGAACGCGCAGTTCACGGCAACTCAGACCGCAATCGAACTGGCTCAAGCAGCCAACGCGACTGCGACTGCGCTGGCTGCGTCTGCGACGCAGGCCTCTGTTGCAGCCGAGGGCGAAAAGACTCGCTCTCTCATCCAAGCTCAGAAGATCGAAGACCTCCGATTCGAGAACCTGAAGGCCAAGGACCACGGCGGTCATGGTCGTGGATGTGGCTGCGGCAAGACCGTGTTCTCCTACGGGCCGCCTACCGGCGCCTCCGTGGCAGTAGAAAACGCCTAGTCGGACGTGACAGTGGGGCCGCATCTCTAACGGGGTGCGGCCTTTTTCTATGGTACAATTCAGCATGAGCACAGGAATTGAGCAGAAGATAATCCAGGCGATGAAGCAACTCATCGTCACCACCAAACTCAGCGGATGGACGCCAATTAGTCCAGGTATAGATCCGGCCTACGAAGCCGGACGCCGCATTGGTATCGTGCAAGGGATGACGCTTGCGCAAGAGCACATCGACAAGACTCTCGCCGACAGCGAGTCCGACGACAAAGATCTTTGATAACTCCGTCACAGTTTTCCAAGGAGACGATTTTGACAGCAATCACAGCCATCAAACGGCCCAGCATTCTTTCTCAGACCCTCGAAGAGGCGTTCCCTGACGTAGACCCTGGCGTGAGCCCATTCGGCAACCTGGTGCTGATCCAGGTCAAGGCTGCGGCGACGCGCACGAAGTCTGGACTTATCCTGAACAGCGAGACCATCGAGACCGAGTTCGACAACACCCGCGTCGCTAAGGTGATCGCGCTGGGTCCGCTGGCGTTCCACACCCGCGACACTCAACAGAAATGGCCAGAGGGTAGCTGGGTCGAGCCAGGTGACTACGTCCGCATCCCAATGTACGGCGGCGACCGGTGGCGCGTGCTGGTTGGCGAGGTGAAAGGGCCCAAGGGCGATACGCAGAAGATCTTCGCCGAGTTCGCGTTGATCGATGACCTTAATCTCAAGGGCAGGATCACGGGCGACCCGCTCAGCCAGTTGGCGTTCCTGTGAGGTACGTCAAGGGTGCATTGCGGTACGCCACGGTGGCCGCGTTCCTCATCCTGGCGTACGTGTTCGTCACCGACCAGGTAGCGTTCCACCAGGCGCAGTTCCAGTTAGAGAATGCACAGGCTCAGGCGCTCATGCTGATCGCTGACGAGCTGCACGGGACACGCCTGTGACCGACAAGCAGCGTTACGTAGGGATGGACATCAACATCGCCCTGGCGAGCGCTGCGGCGGCAGGGGAGCAGCTACGGGTACTGAGTCACGGCGAGCGCGTGATGCGTTACGCTGAGCCAGCCGCAGACGATCACATCCCGGTTCATGTCAAAGACAATAAGGTCACGATGGTACTATGAACGAAGACAAGAAACCAATCGCAACCCGTTGGGGTAACAAGGCGAAGCAGCAGCCACGCCGTGCGCTGGATGAGGATACCGCCAAGCGCGCGGGTTATTCTGGATCCTTGCGGGAATCGGAAGGATGGTACCGTGGCGCGAGGGTTACCAAGCGCGGTTGAGTCGTGTTAGAATGACGACACGCCAAGTGCTCTGCTACCGCAACCAGGCGCCACCCGGCTACAACCGGCGAACAGGGGGAGGGCCTGTACAGTTTCTGCGGGATAGTTCAGTGGCAGAACGCGGCGCTCATAACGCCGATGTCGTAGGTTCAACTCCTGCTCCCGCAACCAGCATTTACGGAGATTAGCTCAGCCTGGTAGAGCTTTCGGCCTGGAACCGAAAGGCCGTAGGTTCAAATCCTGCATCTCCGACCAGACACCGATTGGGGGTCGTAACCCCACCATAACGGCGACAATCAAGAACGTGTAAGTCGCTGTCTAGGTTTAGATCGAGAACGTTGATTCAAGTCAGCTGCGGTAGAAGTCCGCCGCCAGGGCCGCGATAGGGTCCACCAGTTTTGGTGAGTAGCTCAGTCGGTAGAGCGGCACGCTGTTAACGTGCGGGTCGCTGGTTCGATTCCAGCCTCACCAGCCAGCGTATAAGCGCAGCGCCCTGCAACCGAGGCGTGGCGACAAAAATTTCGGTTATGGGCCGCCAGGTGGCGGCAGATGGATTCCAAATCCAGTAGCGTGCGGTTCAACTCCGTAGCGGCCCGCCAATAAGCCTGTAGTTTAATTGCGTAGAACCCGGCCTTGTTCGCCGAGAATGTGGAATCGCTACCCACCGGGCCATATCTGGTAAGTCGTCCAGACAAAACGACACCCTTCATCATGCCGCCCACATCAGGGCGCTCTGCTGACCATCAGGCCAGCCAATCGCAACGGAGACCCACATGGGAAAGCTTGGACACGATAACGACGACGATCAAGATTTGGACGTGAACAACAACGTCGATGATCCGAATGACGACACCGACGCATCCCAGCAAGTTCAAGCGGAGCCCGAAGATGGACCAATCGTCGTCGAAGCCCAAGACGAGCGCCTTGCCACCTCTGACGAGGGAGCGGGCGATGATGATGAGAGCCACGATGACCGATCCCGTCGGCGAGAGTCTGCGAAAGAGCGCCGTGAACGCGCCCGGCAAGCCAAAGAGCGCGACAAGCAAGAGATCGACATCCTCCGACGCACGGTCGCCAAGCAAGACCAGCGCTTCAAGGAGATCGAACAAACTCTAGTTGTGAACAAGGTCACAGATCTTGATGCGCGCCTGGCGACGGCCAACCAAGAGTACGAGCAGTTCGACAAGATCTTTGGTCTAGCGATCACCGCCAAGAACGGAGAGGACGCGCGCCAAGCCGCCAAGCTCCGTGACGACGCGAAGCAGCGCGCGTGGCAGATCCACCACGAGAAGCAGAGCATCATCGAGCAAGCCAATAAGCCTGCTCCGCCAGCCGAGGTCAGCTACAAGGACCAGGCGATTAACTTCCTGAAGGATAAGCCATGGTACAATCCAGCGAAGGGAGACGAAGACTCTCTGGTTGTGGAGGCGCTCGACCGAGCACTCAGCAAGCAGATGGATCCAAACGACCCAAACTACTGGGAGACGCTGAACCGCAAGGTCAAGGAGCGTCTACCCCACAAGTTCTCGCGGCAGCAGTCCGTGAGTGACGCGCAAGACGACGACGACCAGGATGATGCTCCGGTCAACACGCAGCGTCGTAAGGGGCCACCTACTGGTGGAACCAACCGCTCATCCGGCAACGGCAACCGCAACCCTGGCCAGATCGTTCTCCCCAAGGAGATGGTCGACGCCATGAAGGAAGCGGGCCAGTGGGATGACCCTAAGATCCGTCAACGAGTAGCTAAGCGCTACCAAGACGGCCTCAAGAATAATCGCAACGGCTAACCTAAAGGATTGCCATGGCAAACGCACGACAAAGTAAGCAGACCGTTAATCGCCGGGACTCACGTCTGGCCCAGAACCGGGCAGTGACCGAGACCCGAAACTCTACGGACGCAGATCGATTGGCACTGTTCAGGATGGCGCACGCGCAAGCGGCACTTCCCGACTTGCCGCCCATCCCTGGGTACCATGTATGCTGGTTGACCTCGAACAACTCTAAAGACTCCCTCTCAATGCGGCGCCGACTCGGTTACGAGCCGATCAAGCCGGAAGAGATGGTTGGATTCGGAGAGTTCGCCACGGGTCAAGGTGGTGCCATAGACGGGCTGATTCACGTAAACGAGATGGTCGCCTTCAAGCTTCCGCTCGAACTGTATCAGTCCTATATGGAAGAGAACCATCACTACGCGCCTGCTCGCGAAGACGAAAAGCTGACCGACGCGGCTCAGCAAGCGAAAGAGCATCTGCAGCGCAAAACCGGCAAGGCAGTGGAGCTAGGGGATGGCATCGAGAACCTCGAAACAATGGCCTCCATTCAAGTCCCGGATTTCACCGACGCCGAGGCGTAAGCCCCACGGTTAGTTCCTGGTCCTGATGGAGCAACACAAAGCTCTATAGGACACACAAATGTCTCTTACCCCGCTTCCCTCCGGTCTGGTACCCGCGTACCACCCAGCTGGTGAGATCCGCAGCATTGCCCACACGGGCATTCTGATGCCGGGTACCAACGTCAACATCTTCAAGGGTCAACCCGTGAAGGTGCTCATTGGTACCGGTGCCGCCGTCAACGGTGTCACGATTCCCGCCGGTCAGTCTTACCTCGCCCCGATCACCGCCACCACGGACAAGATCTACGGCGTGTTCGCTGGTGTCGAGTACTTCGACGCTCTCAATACTCCGCAAGAGTCAAACTTCTGGCCCGCGTCGCAGGTTTGCTTCGCCGGTACTGCGGTCACCGTGTTCCTCTGGCAGGATCCGCTGATCGAGTACACCATTCAAACTGACGGAACGTCTTCGGGTGTCACCACGACCCTCGCCGACGGCTACGTCCGCTTCGATGGCCGCGAAGCCAACATCACGAACTTCGCCGCTGGCTCCGCCACCGTCGGACTGTCTCAGTGTACTCTCGGTTTGTCCACGCTGGTCGCCACGACCGTGCAAGGGCAGCTGTCGATCACGAAGACCGACCCCACCATCCTCAACCAAACCGCAGGCGACACGTACCTGCAGCTCCAGGTGCGCATTGCGAACACCCAGACTGCCGCTCCGTTCGTTTCTGTCTAAAGGAGTACTGTAAATGGCAGTCCCAATGCGCAGTACAGACTTCCGAAACATCGTTGAGCCGATCCTCAACGAAGAGTTCGACGGTGTGTACGAACAACGTGCCGACGAGTGGAACCAGGTCTTCAAGCAGATCACCGGTATCCCCCGTTCCTACCATGAAGAGCCCGTGCTTTTCGGCTTCAGCGCCGCGCCCTTGCTCCCTGACGGTCAGCCGGTCACGTACCAGGCTGGTGGTCAGCTCTTCGTCTACCGGTACTTCTACCAGGTGTACGGTCTCGCGTTCGCGCTGACCAAGGTGCTCGTGGAAGACGGTGACCATATCCGCATCGGTCAGACGTACAGCCGCCACCTGGCGCAGTCTCTGATTGAGACCAAGGAAACGCTCTGCGCCAACGTCATCAACCGGGCCTTCAACAGCTCTTTTGTCGGCGGCGACGGTGTCTCCCTCATTAACGCGGCTCACCCGATCCAGAACGCGGGCAGCTTCAGCAACATCCTGGGCACGGCGGCTGCGCTGTCTCAGACGTCGCTTGAGCAGATCCTCATCCAGATCCGCGGCGCGGTCGACAACAACGGCAAGAAAATCCGCCTCGAACCGAAGAAGCTGGTGGTCGCACCGAGCAACGTGTTCCAGGCCGAAGTCCTGCTGAAGTCGGTCCTCCGCACCGGCACCACGAACAACGACATCAACCCGATCAAGTCGATGGGGCTGTTGTCCGGTGGTCAAGCGAACCTCTCCCGCCTCACCTCGAACACCGCCTGGTTCGTCCAGACGGATGCCCCAGAGGGCCTGAAGCTGGTGAATCGTCGCTCGCTCCAAAAGAGCATGGAAGGGGACTTTGAGACGGATTCTATCCGTTACAAAGCCACAGAACGGTACGCCGTGGGCTTCACTGACCCACGCTGTCTGTTCGGGACGCCAGGACTTTGAGGTAAATCAGTAACTTACAGTAGCTGACATAGGCTACAAGGTTACAACAAAGGAACCGCCGCATAAATTCTTATTTACTCCACAAAGAGACGTGCTATACGGGCGCCATCTGAAAAGGAGTAGTTTATGCGGCAGGTTCACATAGTTTGCACGGTTGATGGTTGTGGGTTGCCTCACAAGGCGCGCGGTCTGTGCAACGCGCACTACGCTCAGCTAAAGCGTGGCGTAAACCATAGCCAGCCAATTAAGCGGCGCGAGATGCAAAAGGCCGATAGCTGCTCAGTAGAGGGCTGCGGTCACCCGGTCAAGTCGAAGGGCTTGTGCCACATGCACTACGCGCGGCAGCTGCGTCACGGGTACGTCAAAAACCCGGAGCGCACAAAGCCGTTCAAGGTTTGCTGGTATGATGGTTGCGACGGCAGGGCGATATGCCAGGGCCTGTGCAACCTGCATTACACGCACGCCAGGAACATCAAAAAGAACTACGACATATCGATGCAGGATTACCTGGCAATGGTTCATTACCAGTGCGGCACCTGCTACATATGCGGAGAAAAAGAGACAAAGGTCGACCCGCGTAGCGGCAGGGTTCACATGCTGGCGGTAGATCACTGCCACAAGACCGGTAAGGTTCGCGGCCTGCTCTGCGCCAAGCACAACATGGCAATCGGCCTTCTTGGCGACGACGCGGAGCTTATATACCGATCCATCGATTACATAAAGGGCAACGCTCAACCGCTTGGGTTTTGGGTTGACGAAATCGCCCGCAAATTTGGCCCAGAAAAGACCATAATTTATTTTCACAACCCTGGTTTTCTTTACACCAACAAACCCTCACTGCCGGGAGAACCGTCATGAGGTAACGCCAGAGCCCAACACAGACCCCGGAAGGCTGCGACAAAGCGAGACTGGCACAAAGGCAGTTTCTCAATGCGTACATCTCTCAACGGTCCTGTCATTCTATTCGGGAACGACAACCCTCAGCAAATTTCTGACACGGACGCTGGTCCGAACGTCGACTACCAGACGAACGCGCTGCTTGACAGTCGTTACGTCTCTCAGGTTACCGCCGCTGGTGAAGGCTCTCAAGCCGGTATCCTGGCGCTCCACAACCCGGTCCAGGTTGAGGGCATCTCCGCTGTTCCGCAGGCCAACAGCGCCGCGGTAATCGCCGCCGCTCAGGCGCCGACTGTTGGTGGATTCTTCACTCTCGCCTCCGCTGCCGCTACCGGCATCGCGATCAACATCCCGCTGGTTCCTCAAGGAACCGCTATACAGCCGACGTCTACCACAGTCCCAGTTATCGCGCTCGACTTCGGCTTCGCCATTGTCACCACGACTACGGCAGCCGCCACCGCGAACATCCTCACGATCACTGGCCCGAGCCCGACTGGGTACACCAGCACGGCGACGTACGGCTCTCGCTTCTTCTACCCGGGTCAGCGCATCCTGGTGGCATCCGCCGGTAACGCCGCAGGCACCGTGCCGCTGTCCACTGTCGTGCTCGCCACGGATCGGTACGCCGCCCCTGGATATGCGGTGCAGTCCACCGGCACCGTGCTGATAGCAAATCCCGCCCTGTTCGCTGGCACCGGTCTCCCTGTTGGCACTGCCGACCAAGAGTACGGCGTCGCCGTCAAGCCGGTCGTCAAGGCTGGCGCGATCCGCGTCTACGACCCCGCGCAGATGACCGCTCGCAACGTCACCGTCACCGCCTCTGGTGCGTCCACCGGCACGGTCACGGTTCGTGGGTACGACATCTACGAGCAGCCGATGTCTCAGACGATCACCATCGCGGGCACCGCGACGGCTTCGGGAACAAAAGCCTTCGCTTACATCTCCAGCGTCCAGCTGAATACCGGAGCCACCTTAACCGGCACGCTGTCGGTAGGTACCGGCGGACTCTTTGGTCTACCGATTCGCACCGACATCGCCGAGTACGTATTGCCTTACTTGGCTGGTACTGCGGTCGCTATCTCTAACGTGGTCACCGCTGACCAGACCCCGGTCGCTACGGCAACCACGGGCGACGTACGCGGAACCATCGCGGTCACGGCAACTGGCGCGGCCCGTCTCGTGGTACTCAGCACGACTCCGATCCATCAGGCCAAGGTATCCACTAATATCGATGCTCGCGGCATCTTTGGTGTGGTGAACGCGTAAGGTTGAGTCATGAAGCTCAACCTTAACCCAATCGTAGTATCGGCGGTAGCGAACAGCGCGCCGATTCCTACTGATACTCGCTCTAATCCCACCAACATCGGCGTGAATGTCAACTCTACTGGTGCGAACACCTATCAGGTGCAGATCACCCAGGACGACGTCTACGCGCCGGGGTACGTCGCATCTTCAGGGAACTGGTACACGCCCCCGACCGGTCAATTCACCGGCACACTCAACGGCACAGCGGCAGGCTTCACGAACGGCGTAATCACGGGCTTCTGCACCGCGGTTCGCCTCAGTGTGAGCGTGTACGCGTCAGGCTCAGTCAGCATCCAGTGCTGGCAGACCGACAGCACACAAGGCGGATAATTTATGGCAGTCACCTACGTCAAAGACTTCAGCTTTCCGTCCGACTTCGGGTTCCACAAGCACGGATCCTGTAGCGTTCCCGGAAAAGCTAAAGGCGGCCATATCAAGGCCAGCACCCCTCAGGCTTACGCCAAGGGCGGCTCCACGACCCCGCAACCGTACCGTAAAGGCGGCGAGGTGCAGGGTCCGCAGACCAAGTTCCCCGGCCACACCAAGAAAGCGGACGCGAAGCCGCACACGGGCGCGGGAGCGTCGAATCTTTCCTACGTGAAGCGCAACGACAGCTCGCCCCCGAAGACTACCTCCGAGAAGACCAGCGGCGTGCAGGCACCAGCCTTCAAGAAGGGCGGTAAGACGGAGCGCAACGCCGGTATTCACGCAAAGCACATGGAACGTCGCGCGAAGGGCGGTAGCATATCCATGGACATCGCTGACGCGCCGGTTCCCATGGGCAAGAAGTCCTCATGGAATAAGGACGACGCTGTCAGCCCTGGCAGCTCGAAGCGCACCGCTCCGAAGCAGGGGATGAAGAATCAGGCCGCGGCGCGCGACAAGTTCGCCACCGACAACGAGAACCGGGAGCCTGCCACGAAGCAGACCGGTGACGTCCAGCGCATGAGCGGCTGGTCCGACTTCAAGAAGGGCGGAAAGGTCCATAAGAAGGCGACGGGCGGCCAGATCAAGACCGAGGACCGCTTCGAGCGCTCCGAGAGTCACGAAGTCAGCGCACCGGACAAACAGTCCAAGGGCGATGGCATGATGTACAAGTCAGGTGGTCGCATCAAAAACCTGGGGCACTACGCGCACGGCGGCAAGGTAAAGACCGGCGGCAGCACACAGAAGCCCGGCGGCGACGCGAAGTACGAGAAAGCCGCGGGTACGCCGAAGCGTGACCACATGGCTACCAAGGGTGAGCGCCCCAGCGGCAAGGCCGAGGGTAAGCACACCGAGAAGGCGCAGGGTACTCACCGCCGCAACGGCACCGCGAAGCACGAAAAGCACATGGCGATGGGCGGCCTGAGCCGTGGCACGTCAGCGAAGAAGAACGCAGCCATCCACGCCAAGAACAAGAAGCCGGGCGCTGGCGCGCTCGCCGCGATCCTTGGATCTACCATGGGTCAGGCACCGCACCAGCCAATGGGCCCCGGTGTAGGTCCGTCGCCTCCTGGGATGGCTCCTGGGATGGGTTCGCCGCCGGGCGGTCCTATGGGTGGTATGGCACCTCCGCCGGGTCCTGGGGCTCCTGCGATGAGCCACGGCGGCGGCGTGAAGCACACCTTCGTGCATTACGTTCACCACGGTAAGGGCTAACGCCCGGGAGTAGCCCCTTGGCGTATTCTAATCAGGGCACGCAGAACCCGCTCCTTCAGACCGGGACCTTCAACAACATCCAGATCGACAACCGTACGTTCATAGACCGAGCGTACGGCGCCCTCAAGTTGCGCCCGCAGCAGATCAGCGGCGAGATGATCCAGATCGCACTAGACCTTATGAACTTAGTGCAGCTCGATATGCTGAACGACTCAGCCCCCTTGTGGACCATCCGCAAGCACGTCATGCCGCTGTACCAGGGTCAGCAGCAGTACGTGATGCCCCCGGCGACGAACGACATCAACCGGGCGTTCTACCGGACCATGGCGAACCAGACCAGCGCGGCGACGATCACGCAGTCGACCGCGTACTACCAGTGGAGCTTCACCCAGGCAACCCAGGTCACCACGATCAACCTGCTGTGGCCCTCCGCCAGTTTCCCGGTTCTGTACCAGTACAGCTCCGACAATGTCAACTGGACCACCGCCGTAGCCTCGAACGTCACCCACAACGGCCTGGTGGGGTACTCCGTCCAGGACATCGACAACGCCTCCATGTACCAGTACTGGCGCGTCATCCCGGCCACCAGCCAGAACGGCGTCCCGATCTTGGTTCCAAATACGTTGCCGTCAACGCTAAGCGGACAAGTGTACAATACACCTACTGACGTCCTCATGTACCGTATGAACAAAGACGACTACTGGAACATGACCAATAAGTCGTTCCAGGGTCGACCTCTGCAGTACTGGGTAGACCGGCAGCTCGACGTGCAGATGGACCTATGGCCCGCACCGGACGCCACCGCGGCTCAGAACTTCATGGTCGTCTGGCGCAACCGGATGATCTGCGACGTCGGCAGCCTGCAGAACGCCATCGAGCTTCCCGGGCGCTGGTACCTTGCTTTCTTCTACCGCGTCGCCTCCGAGCTGGCGTTCTGCACCCCCGAAGTCGACCCCGACGTCAGCGGTCAGATACAGGCGAAGGCGGATGCTCACTGGAAGCGCGCCTGGACCGAGGAGCGCGACAAGTCGCCGGTCAAGTTCCAGACCCAGATAGGCGTGTACACCTCATGAGCCTGTACATCGATACCACTGGCAATTCGAACGTCGCCATAGGGATTTGCGGGCGCTGCAGCCTAAAGTTCCCGCTGGTTGAGCTTCACCCAGACCCGAACAGCCCAGGTCTCATGGTGTGCGGCACACCCAGCCGGATGACCGGCAAGGGCACGTGGAGTGGCGGCGACGGGTGCATGGATATGTTGGATCCGTACCGCATGCCGCCGCGCGAGACCGAGGACATTTCTCTCACGTACCCGCGGCCAGACACCAAGCTGCCAATTATCCCTGGCTATACCACGGTAGCGCCTGGTGACGTCAACTGGCCGCCCTCACAATTTCCTGATGATGGTCTGCAGGCTGCGCAGCTGCCGTCGACCGGAGTCATCCCATTCATACCTGGGCAACCCGTGGTTCCCACAACTGGCGAAGTACCATAAATGCAGACAGCAACAATTATCGGCATAGAGGCTGGTACAATCAGCACCACCCTCACCAATACAACGTCATATGTTGTTCCGGCATCTACCGGTGCGGTGATTACTCAGCTATTTGCTGCAAATACAAGCGGCGCCGCGGTATCTGTTTCGGTATACGTTAGCAATGGAACCACAAACTACGCGCTGTGTGTCAACGCTCCAGTAGCGGTCGGGGACACCCTGGATGTTCTTGGTGCAAACAAACTCACTCTTGCGGCTGGATGGTACGTTGCTTCCTCATGCAGCGCAGCTACATCGGCGACTCTCACTATGTCTGTAACTCAGTTTGTATAAATCATGCGCTCTCTAGGTAACGGCATAAGGAACTTTTACGGATCTTTAATTATATCCTCTGCCCCTGGATATGCTGGGGCATCTATTACTGGGGCATCTTCACTGACCGCCCCGCAATTAGGCATTATTGGTAGCAGCGGAGCAGCTGGTATCATTGGCTTCACCGACGGCCAATCCGGTAATCATCAGTACGCCATGGGTAGCGGTCTTGGTGGAGCTGGATTATTCACGATATATGACACCACAAATAGCGCAGTCCGAATGCAATTGGGCGCTGACGGTGGATTCACTATTGGGGTACCGTCTGGTGGTGACCAGGGGGTTGGGACACTCAATATACAAAACGGTTTGTATGTAGCCGGTCAGCCGATTTACGCTGGAATTCCTCAGAACGCTCAGCCAAACAATTACACGATGGTTCTCTCTGACGCAAGTAAGAGCATCCTACATAATTCCGCCTCTTCTCATACGTACACGGTACCAGCAAATGCGTCCGTGCCGTATCCGTTAGGCACGGCAATCACTATAGTTAACGGCGGTGCTGGTGGCACGATTACCTTAGCGATCACGTCAGACACTTTTCAGTTTTTTCCATCAGGAGCCACCGGAAGCCGCACCATGGCCCCATATTCGCAGGTAACCATATTGAAGGTGACGACAACCGTGTGGAGTCTTACTGGTGTTGGCGTAACATAATGTCTATCCAGCAAATGCTTCTTACGGGCGCCGCTGGTGGATTCACTCCAGTTCTGCACCAATACTCTTCTGGTAGCGGAACAGAAACAGCGCCAACCGGGTGCTCTAACGTCGTCATCGAGGTTGCTGGCGGAGCCGGTAGTGGCGGCGGCGGAGGTGTATGGGGTGGAGCTGGCGGTGGAGCTGGCGGGTACTCTCGCACTTCAGTCGCGTGTACGGGTGGGAAAACCATCGCATACTCATGCGGATCTAACGGTGCCGCAGCTTCAGCTGGTGCTAACGGCACCGCAGGCACAGCAAGCTCCGCATCATCTGGCACACTAACAATAACCACCATGACGGCTAATGGTGGTGGTCTAGGTACTGCTGGGGCTTCCTCTGGTGGTACCGGTGGTGCTGGTGGATCAGCATCTGGTGGAACCGTGGTTAACGCAACCGGAGGATCTGGAGCATCTGGAATAATCACCGCTGGTGGGGCTGGTGGAGCTGGAACCACCGGTATTGAGCTAAACGGCTCAACCGGAGGAAACGGGGGAGCCCCATCAGCAGCTTCAAACGCCGGTCAGCCTGGTGCAGTCAGTTTTTATTACACCTAAGGAAATACCATGTCAAATGTAATTACATTGGAAGATTCGGATCTCAAAGAGATTGAGACCGCACTGCAAGAGCGCCCGCTTCGATTGGCTCTACCGCTGCTGCAGAAGATCGACGCGCAGCTCCGCGCGAAGGCCGCTCAGTTAGACGCTGACGCCGTCAAGGTGAAGACTGAGACTGAGGATAAGATCAAGTCTCTAGAGTCCAAGATAGAGGCGTTCACTGCATCCGCAAAAGCTGGTGTCGTCCATGTTTTAACGGAGATAGAGAGCGCGGTGAAATGAGTAAAGGCACTACCATAATGCAGGCGCAAACAGCCCTTGCCGGTTTTACAGTATCAGCAAGCGCCGCGACGGTGGCATGGATCGATCACGTGGAACAAATTCTCCGCATGGGCTCTAGCTTGGTAGCGATTTGCACCGGCATAGCTGCGCTCGTGTTTTACGGGAAGCAGAACGGCTGGTGGGGTAAGTAAATGTCAGCATTCGACGTTGCTTTTACGCAATTAGTCGGGCTGGAAGGTAAGTACAGCTCCGACGAGAAGGATCCAGGAAACTGGACCGGCGGTAAGTGCGAGGTTGGCGAGATGCGCGGCACCATGTACGGCATCAGCGCCGCCGCGTACCCGACGGTCGATATAGCCTGTCTCAGTCTCGCCAAGGCGAAATCGATCTACTGGACCGATTACTGGAGCAAGCTCAGGTGCTCGAACTTCCCCGACGCGCTCGCTATCGCGCTCTTCAAGGAGGGCGTGAACCTTGGCGTCGAGGGTGCCGCTAAATCGCTGCAGCGCAGCCTGCGGGCCGGTAACGTGGACGGCATCATAGGCCAGATCACCATCGGCCAAGCCACCGCGAAGGCGCCAAGGGAATCTCTCGTGGATTTCCTGACTGAGTGCGCCTACGGGTACACGCAGCTCGCCAACTTCAAGATCGACGGCAAGGGCTGGCTCAGTCGCGTCATTAAGACCGCGGTTGAGGCTCAGCTGACACCGACGGAACTCACAGAACTCAAGGCGTAGCGAAATGTCATTCTCTAGTACGGCGACGTCGATTATCACCACAGTGGCACCACTACTCGGTACCGCCCTTGGCGGCCCATTGGGCGGATTGGCTGGTGGGTTACTGGCGAAAGCTCTGGGTAAGAAACAGCCTGACGGCTCAGTCATCCCGGCAGCCGCGAAGGACATAGAGGCCGCGCTCGCTGGCGGCAGCCCTGAGACGTTGCTTGCTGTGAAGCAATGCGAGGCCGATCTGCAGAAGCATATGGCTGATCTTGGGGTACAGGAGGATCAGCTTGCGTACGCCGACGTCGATAGCGCCAGGAAGCGTGAGGAGTCCGTCAAGGATTACACGCCGTCGGTGCTAGCGTACAGCGTAACCGCTGGGTTCTTCGGCGTGCTTGCGTTTCTGCTTATCAATGGTAAGCCGGTATCCGGTGGGGATGCGCTGCTGGTTATGTTGGGCGCACTCGGTGGCGCCTGGGCGTCGATCATATCGTACTACTACGGCAGTAGCAGCTCAAGCAAGGGAAAGACGGACGCACTGCAGGCGCTAGCGAGCAAGAAGTAATTCATGGCAACCGCGATGACGTATAACAGCTTGCTTACCGACCTCCAGAACTATCTGGAACGCGGAACCGCGAGCGATAGTATCGTCTACGGACAACTCAATGAGCTGATTAACTTTGGCGAGCGGCGCTGCGCGCGAGAACTCAAGATCCTTGGGTACATCGTTCCAGCGGTGTTCACCATGCAGGCCGGGCTCGCGGTGTACCAGAAACCTGACCGGTGGCGTCAGACGGTGAGCGTCAACGTGTCGGGATCCCCTGTCGGTACCAGTGTGCGATCCCCTATGTTCCCTCGCTCGTACGAGTACATCCGCACGTACTGGCCCGACGACACGCAAACCAACACCACGGTGTACGGAATACCTGGGCCGCCGAAATTCTACGCCGACTATAATTATCAGAACATCATCGTCGCGCCGACGCCTGATGCCGCTTACCCGGCGGAGCTTGTATACTATGAGGAGCCGCCACTACTCGGCCCCGCGAATCAGAGCAACTGGCTCACGCAGTACGCCCCCCGCCTACTCCTATACGCATCGATGATAGAGAGCCAGGTATTCCTCAAGAAGGACACGTCTTCCCTCCAATCGATGTACGACCGAGAGGCGGCGGTGCTCAACGGCGAAGACACTCAGCGCGTGCTCGACAGAACGTCCACACGCCAAAAGGACTAGTTTTAAATGACTTCTTACCAGGACATTTTTGGAGGTGGCGTAATCGCCCCAGCGTTCGCGTCGTACGTCGACTACGTACTGACCTCAAACCTCGCTCTAGTGTGGCCCCAAGAAACGGCTCCCAACAGCAATTTGGCAGGCCAGATTATCGATATCGACGCCACCAGTACCGGTTCCTTCAGCATCACGCTGCCGCCTGCGAACATGGTCAGCGTGGGTCAGTTCCTAGTGGTCAACAACAAGAGCGCATTCAATCAGGCGATATTCAACAACGCCGGTCAGATCATTATCACGTCGCTCCTTCCTGGCGCGATCTACTTCCTGTATCTAACGAACAATACCACCGCCGCTGGCGTATGGTCGAGCTTCCAGTACGGAGCGCAAGCAAGCGCCCCGAACGCATCCGCCTTGGCGGGACCTGGTTTGCTCGCAGTTGGCGCCACGTTGGCGCAAGACATACCGGTAACCAGCCTGAACACGCCGTACACAGTCGGCGTAAACGACCGCGCGAAGCTATTCAACTGGACCGGCGGGAGCGGCACGATCACGCTGCCCCTGGCCGCCACCGCGCAGGCTAGCTTCTACATCCAGGCGCGCAACAGCGGCACCTCGATTCTGACCATTTCCCCTCAGGGTAGCGACACGATAAACGGCGGATCTTCGGTGTCATTCAACCCGGGAGACAGCGCATTTATCGTCACGGACGGGAACGCGTGGTACACCCTTGGTCTAGGCCCAATCCTGACCGCGAACTTCAACTTCATCGTCATCAACGTCCCGTCGGTGGTCGTCGGCGGAATCGTCACGCTCAGCGGGACTCAGCTCAACCAGATAGCGTACCGTTTCACCGGGGCGCTTGCTCAGAACACGCTGGTGGATCTGCCAGCCGTAAAGCAGCAGTACTGGGTCGACAACGAGACCACCGGTTCATTTACGCTCACGTTCCAGGTACCGACAACCGCTGGCGGACCGACTCCAGCTGGCGCAACCGTAGCGGTCCCGCAGGGCCAGCGCATCATCCTGTACACCGACGGAACCAACGTCCTGAACGCGTCCACGGCTGGCATCGCGATCCCTCTTGCGATCAATCAGGGCGGAACAGGATCCACCACCGCGGGCGGCGCGCTAATCGCTCTCGGTGGCACGACAACCGGTATCGCTGTCTTCGAGGCAGCCAGTAACGCCGCCGCGCAAACAGCCATCGGGGCGCCGTCTACCGCTGACGCGTTCCTCTGGGCGAGCATTCTCTGATGGGCCTAATTCGGGTGCAGAGCGCGCCCGGTGTGCAGCGAGACGGAACGATACTCGCAGCCCAAGCCTACAGCGACGCGCAATGGTGCCGCTGGCAGCGTAGTCTTCCGCGAAAGATGGGTGGGTATAAGGTTACACAGCCATATCTCACGGCGGTGTCTCGCGCGCTTTTCAGTCAGGCTCAGAGCGGGTACCGGTACGTCACCTCTGGTACCGCCAACGGCACCGACCAGTTCACGATGGACAATAACGGTGTCAGCTCAACGGTGAGCAACCCTGTGTACCCGGCGACCACGAACCCAACCACCACTGGTGTCGTCGCGAGTCCGCTGAACACATGGCAGTTCGACACCCAATTCGATAACGCAACGAATCAGTCGCTGCTGTTCAGTTTTTGCGGACAGAACCTGATCGACCCGACGAACGGCGCGAACTTCCCCGTGTACTGGCAGCCTACCTACACCCCTGGCGCGCCGCCGACCCAGGTAGCCGGTTACGGCACCGGGAGCGACGGTCACGGCGGAACACAGCAAGCCCTATTTCCCAACGGAATCAGTGGAGGATTGTGCAGCCTTGCTCCGTACATGACAGTGTACGGTAATAATGGTTTCTTTGCGTGGAGCACCCCGGGGTACCCGACTGATTTCGTCGGAACAACTCTTGGATCACTTTACGTCGGCGCGACCGAAATAACAAATCAGAAAATACTAAAAGGTCTCCCTCTCCGCGGCGGCGGCGGATACAGCCCGAACGGGTTGTACTGGAGCGTCGACTCTCTGGTTCGCGCCACCTTTATTGGCGTCACCAGTGGGACCTGGCAATTTGACCAGATCACCACGCAATCTTCTGTTCTTAGCGACCGTTGCATCATTGAGAATGACGGCACCTTCTACTGGGCTGGTGTTGATCGTTTTCTGATGTTCAACGGCGCGGTGCAAGAGATCCCAAATTCCATGAACCTCAACTGGTTCTTCGATAACATCAACCCGCAGTACTCAGCCAAGAGCTTCGTCATGAAGATCCCTCGCTACGGCGAGATCTGGTGGTGTTACCCGCGCGCGCCTAATACGGAGTGCAGTCACGCCGTAATCTATAATTATCGCGAGAAAACTTGGTACGACACCGCGCTCCCGAACACGGGCCGCAGCTCTGGCTTGCACGCCGATAACTTCGTCGGTAACTTGATGGGCGGTATCCTACCATACAGCAGCTCTATCAGCGGCAGCCCAACCACGTACTACAACATGTGGGAGCACGAGCAGGGAACCGACGAGATCAACGGCACGGTCCCGGTTTCCGTGAATTCTTATTTCACCACTGCGTGCATGACTCCATTCGACGGACAGCCGCCTGGA
>Ga0302310_10001628_pt1 | contig 18932 bp, 18 predicted proteins | sample III_Palsa_N1_2_FD_200451 | JGI IMG/M metagenome (GOLD analysis project Ga0302310, IMG submission 200451) | Peat permafrost microbial communities from Stordalen Mire near Abisko, Sweden - III_Palsa_N1_2 | ecosystem: Environmental > Terrestrial > Soil > Palsa > Peat permafrost | place: Sweden...
TGCCGATCTGGCTGACCTGGGTCGGCGTCGGCGACCCGAAGGCGTTCAAGGCCAAGCAGGACCGGCGCGACGGCATCTTCGACGGCGTGTGGCGCCTGCTCTCCAACATGACCAATCCCAAGGCGGCGGTCACCGCCCTGGTGATCTGCGCCGTGCTGCTGGGCTGGGGCCTGTGGAAGGGCAAGGACCTGCAGATCGGCGACAGCCAGAAGGGCGTGCCGGAGTTGCTGCCCGATTCGCGCTACAACAACGACAACGCCGCCATCGTCTCCAACTTCGCGCTGGGCACCGACCTGATCAAGGTCATCGCCGAGACCGATGCCGACGCCTGCATCAATTCCGGGGTGATGGACCAGATCTATCACATGGCCTGGACCCTGGATAACACCAAGGGCGTGCAGTCGACCCTGTCGCTGCCGGAACTGTCGCGGCTGGTGTACAGCATCTTCGTCGAGGGCAGTCCCAAGTTCTATGTGCTGGCGCGCAACAAGGACGCGCTGGGCCAGGCGATCAAGCCGATCGCCCCGCCCACCGGCATGCTCAACGAGTCCTGCTCGGCCATGCCGGTGTGGACCTTCCTCGGCGACCACCGCGCCACCACCATCAAGCGCGTGGTCGACGTGGTGAAGGACTTCGGCGATACCAACTCCAAGGAGTTCTTCGAGACGCACAAGGACGTCGACGCCAAGTACTGCGACGCCAAGAACGAGGCGCGCCGCGACCTGGGCACGCAGAAGCTCAAGCTGCAGCACATGACCGAAGTGCTGCACAAGAAGGGCCTGACCGATGACCAGGTCAATGCCGACAGCGGCATCACGGCGCAGCAGAAAACGTTGAGCGATGCCGACGACAAGCTCAAGGGCATGGACAAGCAGTGCCCGGTCAATTTCGCCCTGGCCAGCGGCAATGTCGGCGTGATGGCGGCGACCAACGAGCTGGTGGAGCAGCTGGAGAAGCGCATCCTGCTCTACGTCTACATCGCCATCATCATCTGCGTCTACCTGTCGTTCTTCGAGTGGCAGAGCCTGGTCAGCATCATGCTGCCGCTGGCCCTGGTGTCCTGGCTGGCCTACGCGGTGATGGCGGTGCTCGGCATCGGCATGAAGATCGCCACGCTGCCGGTGGTGGCCCTGGCGGTGGGCATTGGCGTGGACTACGGCATTTACGTCTACGCCACCCTGGCCGACGCCTGCGCCGGCGGCTACACGCTCAAGGAAGGCTACTTCAAGACCCTGAAGATGACCGGCAAGGCGGTGGTGTTCACCGGCATCACCCTGGGCTTCGGCGTCGCCACCTGGCTGTTCTCCGGCCTGCAGTTCCAGCGCGACATGGGCAAGCTGCTGGTGTTCATGTTCACCGCCAACATGTTCGGTGCGATCCTGATCCTGCCGGCCATCGCCTCCTTCCTGCTCAAGCCGCGCAAGCTGGCGCCGGGGGAGAAGCCGGTGATGGTGTCGCGGCATTAAGGCCTGATCGATGCAAGGCAAAGGCCCCGCGGAGCGGGGCCTTTGCTTGAGAGGCCTGCGCTGGTGACGGGGAAGGTATGTCGATGGCGGACTTGTTGGAGCGTGGATCAGTACGCGATTTGCGGGTCGGCTGGGGGCTGATCCTCGCGATCGCCGCGGTTGACGCGATCCTGCTGGCTGTGACCGACTTTGCCCTGGCATGGCGGCCCGAGTTGCCGGTACTGGTCTGCACCCTGTTTCTCTGTGTACTGTGGGGCGTTTATGGCAGGCTGCGGCCCAGCCCTCGCCTGGCAGGGCTGGCCCGGACCGGGCTCATGTTCCTGCTTTATACCAACGTGGCCGCCGTGCTGAGTTATCTCGTCACCGGATTGGCGCCCGGCGCGTTGCTTGACGATCGACTCGCGGGTATCGATCGGGCGATCGGATTCGACTGGCCCGGTTTGTACGACTGGTTTCAGGCTTCTCCCGCCCTGCATGTTGCCGCTGCCATGGTCTATGCCAGCCTGGGGCCGCAGGTACTATTGCTGCTGCTGATCCTGAGTCCGATGGGGTATACCCATCGGGCCCGCGAATTCTTTCTGGCCTTTGCCGTTTCCAGTCTCGCTGTCATCCTGCTTGCCGGCGCCCTGCCGGCGGCCGGGGCTTTTGTCGAGTATGGCGTGGCCGAGGCGCATACCAGGCCGTATGTGCTGCAGTATCTGGGACTGCGCGACGGCAGCATCCGCTTGATTGATCTGGGTCAGGTACAGGGGCTGGTGCAATTCCCCTCTTTTCATGCGGCATTGGCGGCCCTGTGCATTTACGCCGTAAGGGGTATCCGCTGGCTGTTCCCGGCGATGGCTGCATTGAATCTGGCGGTGATTCTGGTGACGCCAACGGTGGGCGGTCATCACCTGATCGATGTGCTGGCTGGATTGTTGCTGGCAGGAGCCACGGTCGCCGTTCTGCCCGCACTGAGCGGGACACGGCAAGACGACAGGTAGCCGGATTTCGAGCGCTGCAAGCCCGCTCCCGGAGAATGCAGGGGCGGTGGTTTTCCGGCCTCAGGCTCCAGAAGGCTGCGGGGGCGATGCGGAGCCGGATTGCAGACAGCGCCGCAGCATGATGACAAAAAAGGCGCCGAGCACGATGGGGGCGACGGTGCCCGCCCGCCCCGCCGCAACGAACACCAATAGCGGCAGGCACCAGGCGGCGGCAATCGCCAGCAATTCGCCATTGCGGAAGCCGGTACGGCGCCCCTCATTGAACAGCATCAGGCAGGCGGCGCTGACGGTAGGCAGGTCATAGATCAAGGCATAGGGCGATGCCAGAAATGGCCCGATCAGGCAGATCATGACCGCGCCGGGCGTGGCGCCGCCATGCTTGTGCAGCACGCGAGCGATGGACCAAAGCACGGCCACGGTGGCAATCGCTTGCAGTGCAAGCGCGGCGTGTGCATTCGCGCCGATGCTCAGCAGCCCGAAATAGATGGTGGCGCCATGGCGCTGGTGTGTGCCGGAGGACGAAAGGCCGCCCGAGAAGTTGCTCAGGGAATTCAACCATGCTTGCCAGGATTCAGCGCCGAAGACCACCAGGCTTGCGGCAACCAGCAGCAGCGCGGTGACGGCCGCCGCAACAATGGCGCTGCGTTTGCGGGAAATCAGCAGGATCAGCAGGGGCAGGAACGCCAGTTGCGGCTTGATCACCAGCAGGCCAAGCATGATTCCGCCCCGCGCCGGTCGTTCGCCCAGGAGGCTGAATCCAAATAATGTCAGAGCGCTGGTGAGCAGGCCGGTTTGCCCAAACAGCAGGTTGACCATCGTTGCCGGGGCAAGCAGCGCGAGCAGGGCCAGCGGGGTCCGCGGACGCAATGCATGCCAAACGGCTCCAAGGTAGAGCGTGAGCGAGAGTCCGTTCCAGAGCAGCAGGCTGCCGTAAAAGGGTAGCAGCCCGAAGGGGAAGAACAGCAGGGCGGCGGGTGGTGGATAGACGAAAGGGTGCGGAATCTGCGGTACTGATGTCAGTGCCAGGCTGCGCATGAAATCCTGAAAGCCGGCCGCGTCGTAGAGTTGTGCCAACGGCTGCTGCTGCAGTTCGCGGGCCGCTGACCAGAACACAAAGAAGTCGTTGAAAGTGCTTCCGGAATGGACCAGGAAGTTGATGTAGGCGCCGAACATCACGGTGGATACGGCCAGCACGATCAGCGCCGGAACCAACAGCCTGCGTTCTTGCATGGTCACTTGCCTGGAATGCGGCGTCACTTGGGGTGGACGGTGTGCGAGCCGGCACGGAACGACCCCTGCCGTTCCAGCCTTGCCTGGGCATATCCGTTCAACTACGATCGCACATCAGGTCATGCCCCGGGGATTGTCTCCCAGCGGCAGGGTAGATGGAAATACAAGGAGGGGGTAGCGTCCGATTTCGGGTGGATGGGCAGCCCCCCGCACCGGTTGCCGGAAAATCGTTTATGTCCCCTCATTGGCTGAGCAAGGATCGCCTGATCATTTATCCGGCGGCATTCCTTGTGATTTACCTGTCGATGGTGCTGTTCCTGCTGGCCCGGTTTCCCGCCGGCGTGGACCAAAGAGGCCACACGCTGACCCCGGATTTCGTGGTGTTCTGGGGCGCTTCCCACCTTGCCTTGTCGGGCGACCCGCAGGGTGCCTACGATCCGGTCACCGTCGCCGCGGCGGAACGGCTCACCATCCGGCACCTGAGTGCGACCGGCGACTGGATTTATCCGCCGACGTTTTACCTGATGATTGTGCCGCTGGCCCTGCTGCCATTCTTCTGGTCCTACGTCGCGTTCATGGCCTCCACTTTCCTGGCATTCCTCTGGGTGGTGAGAAGGGCCGCGGCGACCACGCTGGCCTTGATGCCGGTACTCGGCTTTCCCGGCGCATGCCTCAATTTCATACAGGGACAGAATGGCTTTTTGACGGCGGCCTTGTGCGGCGGCGCCCTGCTGCTATTGCCGCGCCGTCCGATCTGGGCCGGCGTGTTGATCGGCTTGCTGATCATCAAGCCACAATTGGGTCTGCTGCTGCCGCTGGCCCTGGTTTGCGGGCGGCACTGGCATGCCTTGTTCGCCGCCACGGTCACCGCCCTGATGTTTCTGGCAGTCAGTGTGCTGGCCCTTGGGCCGGAGACCATGCAGGCCTTTTTCGGCCATCTCGGCGGGTTCTCGGCCTGGGCCACATCGAACAGGAACCTGTTGCTGTCGGTGCCGACGTTCTTTTCTTTTTTCCGCCTGCTGGGCCTCGCCGCCAGCCCGGCGCTGCTGATACACGGCGCGCTGGCCCTGGCGATCGCCATTGCCACAGGGTGGATCTGGCGTGTTTGTCCGAACATGGCCTTGCGTTCCGCCACCCTGGTCGTGGCCACCCTTATGGTCAGCCCCTACCTTCTCGACTACGACCTGGTCTGGCTGGCCTTGGCCATCGCCTGGTTTGCGAGTTACGCAGTCCGGCACGGCTGGCGCTCCGGGGAGCGCGAAATGCTGGTATTGGCCTGGCTGCTGCCCCTGTGCATGACCCTGATTCACCGCCTGCTGCAAGTGCAGCTTGCCCCCTTCATCCTGCTGGGCCTGTTCCTGATGATGCTGCGCAGGGTGCGTGAGGATCGTATGCGGGGTGAGGCGGGAAAGGATGTCCGGCTGGACGATCGGAATGCTTATTCTTCGATATCGCCGTGAACCGATGAAGTGACTGCATGCAGCCTCAGGTTGTCCAGCTGCAGCGCGGTCAGTTTCCCGCCCCATACGGCGCCGGTATCCAGGCCATAGACCTTGTGTTCGGGCCAGTACACCTGCCCCAGCGTTGACCAATGGCCGAAGATCAGCCGCGTGGTCGAAGAACGGCGGTGCGGCACGGCAAACCAGGGCAGCAGGCCTTCCGCCTGCGTGCCTGGAGCACCCTTGGGTCTGAAATCGGCTCGGCCGTTCCGATCGCAATAGCGCAGCCGCGTGTAGCAATTGATGATGAAGCGCAGGCGCGGAATGCCGCTGAGGCTCTCCGCCCACAACGCCGGCTCATCGCCGTACATGCTGTCCAGTAATTCGGCGTAGTTGTCGCTGCGCAGCATGGCTTCGACTTCCATGGCGCAGGTGCGCGCCTGCGCCATGGTCCATTGCGGGGGTAGCCCGGCGTGCAGCACCGCCGTGCCGCCATCCGGCGTTTCGAGGAGTAATGGCTGCCGCCGCAGCCAGTCCAGCAGTTCATCGCGGTCCGGTGCGACCAGCACCTCATCCAGCGAGTCCCGTTTGCCCTTGCGGCCGCCATGAGCCACGGCGAGCAGGTGGAGGTCGTGGTTGCCCAGAACCGACTGCGCCGAAGCGCCCAATCCCGCGACATAGCGCAGGGTCTGCAGGGACCGCGGCCCCCGATTGACCAGGTCGCCGGCAAACCAGAGCCGATCGGCGGCTGGGTCGAAATGCAGCAGGTCCAGCAGGCGCCGCAGCTCGTCGTAACAACCCTGCAGATCACCGATCACGTAAGTCGACATGGGGTTTCCAGTAATAGTGATTCAGGTCCCACAAACCGATGAGCGGTATAAAAGCGGCCTGTGAGTCACTTTGACACCTACCCAGCCGTGACATACCTTAATTCCCGAGTCGTGCGGACTCATTTATTCACAACCAGGAGTGCTGTCATGCTGACCAAATTCGTTTCGTTTCTGCGTAAAGAAGAGGGCGTTACCGCTACCGAGTACGCGCTCATTATCACGGTTGTTGCCCTGATCATGCTGATCGGCGCCAAGGTTCTTGGTTCGGATCTCAGCACCCTGTTCAGCAACGTTGGCGCCGACGTCTAAGGCAATCCGCCGCCGATGGGCTCGTGGTGGATCGCGGGCCTGCTGGCAGGATGGGCACTCGCCGTTGCTGCGTTTGACTTGAGGCAGCGGCGGGTTCCCAACGTACTTCTGGTGTTGGTGGCGGTGCCGGCCATTGCAGTATTTGCGGTGGCCCGGCACGGATTGCTGGGAGCCGGTATCGGGCAAAGTCTCATCGGGCTCGGTATCGGCACCCTTCCCTATTTGCCGGGCTACTTGCTCGGCAAGGTGGGGGCCGGAGACGTGAAGTTGTCGGGACTGCAGGGCTTTTTGCTCGGGGGGGCAGGCGCTTTCAAGGCCTTCTTGGTTGGCGGGGTTGCCTTGGGTCTCATCGCCCTGTTTGGGATGCTGGCCAAATACGACCGGGATCACGCTTCGCGCCTACCCGCCGCGGTCGCGCTTGTTGTAGGATTCCTTTGGGTGATTTCAGGCAGTTACCTATTGCCAGGCTGGGGCTCATGAACAGGTTTACTGGTTTACGCTTGACTCGCCCGCGTTCCGGGCAAACCGGCGCCTCCGCCGTAGAGTTCGCTTTAGTGTTTCCGATCATGCTGGCCGTGGCTTATGGCGGTATCGTCTACGCCTATATCTATGTCCTGCAGCAATCGATCAATTTTGCCGCTCAACAAGGTGCCCAGGCCGCTGTGTCGGTGGTGCCGATCATCACCGGGACCAATCCTGCGTCGGCAACTGCCTCGGCGCAGCTGGCGAGCGCCACGGCTGCGATCAACAACACCCTGGCCTGGTTGCCAATCAGCCAAAAAGGTCGCCTTTCCATTCCCTCGAATGCCGCGGGGTGCAACGCTACCTCCGGTACGTTTGCGGTTCAGGTCAATTTCAATACCGCGGGGCTTTTCGCGACTTTCAACCTGCCGGACAATCTGGGCAGTTTCCCCTATATGCCGCAGAGCCTTCTCGCTTGCGCCGTAGCTTTCACTTGAAGCGGTGTGCTTAAAATTGATGTAGATTCAGCTAAATAATGTTGGTCTGGGGTTCAAGGGAGTCGCCAAGGGATGAGCAGTAATCTGATTAAAATCATAGCGGCTGTCTTTGTGGTACTGGCAGTCATTCTTGCCGTTATTGGCTACCGTATGAGCCATGACTACGCTGATAACGCCAGTAAAGCCTCGCAGCAGGCAAGCCAGGCGCAGGCGGCGCCCGCCACTTCCCAGATTCAGGTGGTGATGGCGATCAAGCCGCTGCTTGCCAACCAAAAGATCGACCCCGCTTCCCTCAAGGTGGTAGGCGTGGAGGTCGCTCCCGAGCACTACTTCATCAGCATCGATGATGTGGCCGGCCAAACTCCTTATATAGACATCGACACCGGCACGGTGATTACTCCGCGCCTGTTCGGCTTCAAGGATCCTATTGCCAAGCTGGTTCCGGCCGGGCACAAGGCGGTTTCCCTGACGCTGACCGACGTGATTGGCGTGGGTGGTTTCGTCCGCCCCGGCGACATCGTCGACGTACTGGTTTTCCTGAAAAACGACCAGAGCAATAAAGTCGACCCGGCGCAGGCGCGCATCCTGCTTAAGGATGCCCTGGTGCTGGGTTCCGACGAACAGGTCATTCCGCCGCCGAGCGTGCCGAAAGGCGCCAACGGCGACCAGCAGCAACCGACGCAGCAGCGGCATGAGCGCACCGTGGTAGTGGCCGTGCCGGACGAGGATGTGACCCGCGTCATGCTGGGCGCCAGCCTGGGCGATGTGCGTCTGGCCCTCCATGGCAACCAGGATCAGGCCCAAGTGGCGGAAGCGCAGCCTGCCGGCGTGCCAGCTGCTGTCGGTGCGCAAGCTCCCGGTGCGATGCCGACCCCGGTTTCCGGCGGCAGCCTGAATCAGGTCGCCAGCACTGCTCCGGCCAAGCCGGGTGTGGACCAGCCCTTGCCCGACATGCCGTATACCTCCGCCGAGCTTGCGCGACTGAAGCCGCCGCACGCCAGTAAGGGAGCGCCGGAGGGCATCGTCATCTATCACGGGTCGAAAGCTTCGACGGTGTACCCATGAAGATCAATATTGGGGATTGCAATCCGTTGGTGGGTGAAAGCCCGCAACAAGCGCAGCAAAGGGAAACGATAATGCGATTGCCGCAGAGCGTCGGATGCGTCGTCAAAGCAGGGTTACTGGCCTTGGCGGCAGGAGGTTGCGTGGTGCCGGAAATGGCCCTGGCACAGGGAGCGGCGGCGACCCAGCAAGCCGCTGAAAATACGGTTGTGATTGACGTGGGGACGCAGCAGTTGCTGCGTCAGAAGTCGCCGATCCGCCGCGTTGCGGTTGCCGATCCCGCCATTGCCGATGTCAGCGTCATCAACAGCCGCGAGCTGCTGCTGAACGGCAAGGCGAACGGTGTGACCAGCCTGATCGTCTGGAGCCGCGACACCAAGGCGCAGCCGATCACTTACAAGGTGGAGGTTGCCAGCCGCAGCATCAGTGGCAGCACTACCGATCTGCTGACGCATCGTGATGCGGTGCTCGCCGCGGGCGGCGGTTCCTCCGCCGCATCCGGAACAAATGCCAGCGGTACTGCACCGCAGGAAGTGGCGGACCACACCAGTGTGGCTGTCGACACGCAGGTGGTGAGCCAGGTCAAGATTGTCGATATCCAGCGTACTGCGCTGCAGGAATTCGGCTTCAATTTCCTGGCGGCCAATCACAACAACACCATTGGCGGAATCGGCACACCCGGGGCGATCAGTGGCGCCACCATCAATAGCCAAGGGGGGACCGGCGGCGGCACCACGTCAGCCGCGCTCAATCAGATTACCAGCGGCACGGGAATGATCCCGATCTCGAGCGCGTTCAATCTGGTTTATGCCAGCAGCAACTACCTGGCTGCTCTGAGCATGCTCGAGAGCCAGGGGCTGGCACGCACTCTGGCCGAACCAAGCCTGACCGCGATGAGCGGGCAGACGGCCAGCTTCCTGGCCGGCGGTGAATTTCCGTTCCCGACCGTGCAGAACGGCGGCGGCAGCGGCAACAATTCCATCACCATCGTCTTCAAGGAATTCGGCATTCGCCTGAATTTGACGCCGACGGTGCTGGCGCGCAATCGCATTGCCCTCAAGGTGGCGCCGGAAGTCAGCCAGCTTGACTACACCAACGGCATCAGCATCAACGGCATTACCATCCCTGGCCTCGATGTACGGCGCACCGACACCATGGTCGAGCTGGGCGATGGCGAAACCTTCGTCCTCAGCGGTCTGGTGAGCAGTGAGATGGTCAACAATGTCAGCAAGGTTCCATGGATCGGCGATGTGCCGGTGCTGGGCGCCTTCTTCAAGAACACCAGCATTAGTCGCCAGGATCGCGAGCTCGTCATGGTGGTGACACCTCATCTGGTGCGCCCGATCGCCAAGGGTGCTCCGTTGCCAGAACTGCCCGGGGCCTCCCTTGATCAGTACCGGCCAAGTTTCGCGCACACCATGTTCATGGAGACCGGCGACTACGGTCAGCCCAAGAGCGATCAAGGGTACAGCCGCTGATTGCCCCAACGACGACGCGGGGAGCCGCGATGAAAACGCAAGCGGTCGTCGTTGCCAACGATCCGGTCTACCAGAGCTGGTTGCAGAACGCCGCGGGCGCCACGATGGACGTGGCTGCGCTGCCGGCGCCTGGTGCGGCGGATGCGTTGACGCAGATCGACGCGCTGGGTCGCGTCGATGTGCTGTTCGTCGAATTCGACAGCCATGACGTGGCGCAGCGCGCCGCGTTAGTTGAACGCTTCCTGGAGAAGCACTGGCAGGTTCCGGTGGTCGGCCTGGGCGCCGATGACAATCCGCAGTGGGTGCTGGCGGCGATGCGCGCCGGAGCCCGCGATTTCTTCGTCCTGCGTCGCGACGACGCCACCCTGAGTCTGCAGATCGGGCGGCTATTGCGCCGCAGCAGCGCCGGCCCGGCCAGCCAGGCCGCGGTGCAGAAGTCGGGCAAGCTTTACGGCGTGCTGTCGGCTCATCCGGGCGAGAGCATCGCCTTCCTGGCCGAGCATCTGGCGCTGGGCATCCTGGAAGCGCAGGGGGCAGGCGAGCGCGTGCTGTTGTTCGACGTTGCCAATCCGGCCGGTGCGGCGGCGATTTTCCTCAATCTCAACGCCACCTACAGCGCGCTCGACGCCATCAACGATGCTTACCGCTGCGATCAGAGCCTGGTCGACACCGCCTTCACCCGGCATAGCAGCGGCCTGTACGTGCTGAGTCTGCCGGAGGATCTGCTCGGCCAGCCGAACATCGATTCCGGCGAACTGCTCAAGCTGCTGCAGGTGCTGCGCGGCCTGTTCAGCCATATCGTGGTGGCGCTCGACGGGCATTTGCCGCTGTCGGCCCTGGTCAGTGTGGCCAATGAGTCGGAACGGCTGCTGCTGCTCTCGGATCAGTCGATCCTGCGTTCGCGCCACAACAAGCACCTGTTGCGCGCGTTGCGGCTGGAGGGCTGCGCGCTGGATCGTGCCGGTCTGGTAGTGGACGACTATCGCCGCCGCCTGGGTCTGGAGCCGAAGAATCTGGCCGAATTGTTCGAGCTGCCCTTGTTCGCGACCTTGCAAAGCGACCTCTCCAACCGCTCCGTATCGATGAATTCCGGTGAGCCTCTTTACACCCTGGCGCGCAAGGATTCCTATGCTCTGGGCGTGAAGAAACTCGCGACCTCACTGCTTTCGGGGCAGCCGATTGTGGCTTCTCCGCAGAGTTTTCTGGATCGGCTGAGGAGCGCCTGAGGCTGCGAGCATGAGTACCTCGGACCAAATCGAACGTTTCCGCCTTTCCGATCAGTATCAATCGCTGAAGGACAATGTCCATCGGCATCTGATCGCCCAGATTGAAGAACGCAATCTGGATATCTACACCTGGGCGGCCGACAAGCTGGAACGCTTCGTCACCGAGCAGGTCAAGCGCTTCGTGCTGGACGAGCGCCTGCCGGTCAGCCAGCGCGAGATCGAGGCGCTGGTCCGGGATGCCCGTAATGAGCTGATGGGCTATGGCCCGATCCAGCACCTGATCGAGGACGATACGGTCAACGACATTGTCGTCAACGGTCCGCAGAACGTTTTCATCGAGCGCGCGGGCAAGCTCTATTCGGTGCCGGTCCGTTTCAACGACAACAATCATGTGATCCGCGTGATCCAGCGCATCCTGTCACCCCTGGGGCGACGCGTTGACGAATCGACGCCGATGGTCGATGCGCGACTGCCGGATGGTTCGCGTGTCAACGCGATCATTCCTCCGATTGCGCTTGACGGACCCTGCCTGTCGATCCGCAAGTTCCGCAAGATTCCTCTTACCGCGGAAGACATGCTCAAGCTGGGCAGCATCACCGAGGTCGAGCTGGAATACCTGCGCAAGCGGGTGGAAGGGCGCACCAACCTGATCGTGGTCGGCGGCACCGGTTCCGGCAAGACCACCTTTCTCAACCTGCTCAGCCAGTGGATTCCGCAGGGCGAGCGCATCGTCACGGTGGAAGATGCCGCGGAGTTGCGATTGCAGCACGGGCATGTAGTGCGCCTGGAGACGCGGCCGCCCAATCTCGAAGGGCAGCGGGCGGTCAGCGCCCGCGACCTGGTTCGCAACGCCCTGCGCATGCGCCCCGACCGCATTATCGTCGGCGAGGTGCGAGGTGACGAAGTGCTGGATATGCTTCAGGCGATGAATACCGGCCACGATGGTTCGATGACCACGCTGCATGCCAATAATGTCCGCGATGCCATGCACCGCATCGAGTTGCTCGCCGGGTTTGCCGGCTATACCGGTGGCGAAACCACGCTTCGCGGCCAAATCGGTGCCGCCATCCAGCTGATGGTGCAGGTGTCGCGTCTGCCGAACGGTCAGCGCCGGGTGCTTTCAATTACCGAGGTGCTTGGATTACAGGGGCGCGAGCTGGTGATGCGCGACTTGTTCCGTTATGAAGCGGACAGCGGCCGACATATCGACTTGCGGGAGGCCGCATGAGCACCAGCTTGATCATTGTCGTTGCGATCGCACTTGCTCTCTTCGGAGCGGCGGTATGGCTTTTCTCGGTGGCGCGGGGGCAGGAGCGTTCGGAAGAGGTGATGACCCGGTTACAGGCCGGTGCCGATCGACCGACTGTCCTGTTCGCGGGCGATAGCCCGGAGATGGCCATTCCTGGGGTGCGCTGGATCAGTCATTTGCTCTGGCGCGCTGGCTCCGAGATCCAGCCCAGAGGAATTGTCCTGGTGTTGCTCGGCTTGATCGTATTCCTGGTGCTGGTGTTCCTGGTGATGGGGCCATTTGTCGGCCTGCTGATCAATGTCGGCGCCTTGCTGGTGATTTATCTGGTGCTGTTGCAGCGCGCCGCGCGCCGCCGTTCCAGAATCATCGAGCAATTGCCCGGATTTCTGGAAAATCTGATCCGCGTGATGTCCGCGGGCAATTCCCTGGAAGAGTCGCTGTCCATTTCCGCACGTGAAAGCGATGATCCGCTGCGGCCCCTGTTCACCAGCGTAGGCCGGCAGGTCAAGCTGGGAGCACCGATTGACCAGGTGCTGGCGCAGGCAGGGGAGCTTTACAATCTGCGTGACGTCAAGATCATGTCTCTGGCCGCGAGCGTCAACCGCCGCTATGGCGGCAGCCTGCGCGGAGTGCTGAAAAGCCTGATCCTGGCGATTCGTCAACGTGGCACCGCGGCAAGGGAACTGCGCGCCCTGACCGCCGAAACCCGCTTCTCGGCCATCATCCTGGCGGCAGTGCCGATCGGTCTGACCACTTATATCTATCTCAGCAACCCCAAGTTCTATGACGCCATGTGGAGCGATCCGACCGGCAAGAAAGTGCTGATCGGAGGAGTGGTCTGGGTGCTGCTCGGCATTCTTATACTGTGGCGCATGGTGAACTCGATCGGAGATGACGACTGATGGGCGCCAATACCTATGCAACGGTGATCTCGCTCGCCATCTTCTTTGGAGTGATCGCAATTCTGGCTGGGGTTCTGCTGATCTTTTCCTCGCAGGGCGAACGTCGCATTCAGCGCCGGCTGGAAGGTACTGACGTCGCAGCCGATAGCGATTTTCCCGACAGCGACCGGCCCTTGTTGCAGGGGCTCGCCCGGCGCGGGCGGGCTATCGATCAACTTGTGGACAAGGAGGGTGAATCCTCCCGTTTGCTGATCCAGGCCGGCTGGCGCGATACCCAGTCGCGTGTCGGCTACTATGTATTGCAGGCAGTGGTGCCCGTGGTGCTGGTGGGCTTGGCGATTTTTTGCTGGATGTTCGTCAAGAGCGAATATTTCGAGCCGCCCTGGATCTATGCCGTCATCGTCGGCGCCGTGGCCTTGTCCATGCTGATTCCCCGCATGATCCTGCGCCGTATCGCCAATGCCCGCTGTCAGCGGATCCGCAAGGAAACGCCGCTGTTCGTGCACCTGTTGATCATGCTCTATGACGCGGGCCTGTCCACCCGTCAGGCATTCACCAACCTGGTGCGTGAAGGCGCCGGGGTGCTGCCGGAGTTGGGCCGGGAGATCCAGGTGGTCCTGCGGCAGATCGAAGCCGGCGCGGAAAGTTCGGAAGCTTTGCACTCTTTGAGCGAAGCGTTGAAGGTGGACGATCTTAGCTCCGTACTCGGTGTGATGCGCCAGGTGGATCGGTATGGCGGTGAAATCCGCGAGCCGTTGAGCGATGCGCTGAAGGTGATCGAAGAACGGCAGGCGCTGGATCTGAGAGAACGGGTCAACGTGCTTTCGGGGCGAATGACCGTGGTGATGGTGCTGTTTTTCTTTCCGGGCCTGATGTTGTTTATCGCAGGGCCGGCATTCGTGTCGATCATCAAGGCCATCAAGGGACTATGAGGTGTTTTTGGGCGCCGCTGCCAGTGCTGTTGCTGGTCGCGTGTTCGACCTCCACCACGCACGGTGGAGGGAGCGCGCCGCAGCCCCCCCCCGAGCAGCAGGCTCCGCATCTCAACCCCGACGAGATTCATGCCGACCTTATCCGCCAGATGCTGGACAATGGTCAGTACTACGCGGCGCTGGCCCATATCGAGGATCAAAAGCGCACCAGCCATTCCAATGAGCTGGCCTTGCTGGAGGCCGATGCCCGCGGTCACCTGGGGCAAGTGGCCCAGGCCGACGCGCTGTACCGCCAGCTTCTCGGCACGCGCTATGCGCCGCAGGCCTATCACGGTCTGGGCCGGCTTTATGTGAAGACCGACCTGGACGGTGCCATTCGTAACCTCCGCAAGGCCGTTGAGGGGGCGCCCACGGATGTTGATTTCCGCAATGATCTAGGCTATGCCTTGATGGAAGCGGGGCGCTATACTGAAGCAATGACGGAGTTGTCCACCGCCGCCGAGCTGGCGCCGAATCAGCTGAAGAGCCGCCACAATCTCATCATTCTGGCGATGCTGATGGGCAACGAAGGCGCGGTGCAACGACTGATGCAGCAGGAATCGGGCGGGATGACGCCGGAGCAGATGACGCCGGAGCAGTTAAAGGATTTTCGGGGGCAGTTAAAGGATTTGCGCGATTCCGCGCAGTCGATACGGGAAAGACAAAACGCCAGGCGGCCAAAGCCGCAGGCTGGCGGGAAAGGAGAGTGACATGCGCGGATGGATGATTGTGGCAGCCTGTACCTTGCCGTTCGCTGCGCTGGCGCAGCCCGATAGCAGCACTGCGGCCAGTGCGCCCGCGGCCCCTTCCAGCGATGCCGCGGCAACTTCGGCGCCTGTTGCAAGCGCCGCCCCGGCTGACGCTGTCGCCACGCCGGTCGCGGCTACCGCTCCGGTGGCGGGCCAGGGTTTTGGCTCGCAGACGCGCCTCTGGCTGGCCACCCAAACCGATGGCACTTATGCCGTGACCGACGAGCGGCCGATGCCGGGCGAGGTTGCCACCCTGGTCTATCAGCGTTACCTGAAGAGTTTCACGCATCCGATTCCGGAGCGTTACGAGTCCGACTCTTTCAAGACCAGCGGCGGCGGCTCTGGTGGTTCCAGTTCCTCTCCCTGAGTCCAGGTCGCCACCCGGCGACTGGTTGGTTTGAACACGCCCCGCAGCTTCGGCTGCGGGGTTTTCATTTGTGGCGGCCCGCTCTTCGCCGCGGCTCCGGCCATTTCGCTGCGGGGGTCTTACGGGGAACGCAAGGCGTTGCAGCGATTGGCGAGCAGGGCAAACTGCTCCGGCGACAGTGTCTCACCGCGCACCCGCGGGTCGATGCCGAGGGCGCTGATCTGTTCCGCGGGAAGCAGCTTGCGCAGGCCGTTGGCGAGGGTCTTGCGTCGCTGTGAAAACGAGGCCGTGACCATTTCGTCGTAGCAGCGCAGGTCGTCGATGGCGAACGGCGCCGGCCGCGGCGTGATCCGCACCACCGCTGAGTCCACCCTGGGCGGCGGGTTGAATGCGCCGGGGCCGACACCGAACAGGTAGTCGGCCTGCGCCCGCGCCGCCACGGTGACGGTGAGGCGGCCGTAGTCGTCGGTGTCGGGCGTGGCGGTGAGACGGTCCACCACTTCCTTCTGCAGCATGAAATGCATGTCGCGCACCTGCGGTGCGAACTGCAACAGATGGAATAGCAGTGGCGTGGAGATGTTGTAGGGCAGGTTGCCCACCAGCCGCAGCTTGGTGCCCGGCGCGGCCAGGGTGCCGTAATCGAATTTCAGCGCGTCGGCCAGATGCAGTTGCAGGCCCGGCGCCTCGCCGCAAACGGCGAGCAGGTGCGGCACCACATCGCGGTCGATCTCCACCACGTGCAGGCAGCCGAGCCGCTGCAGCAGCGGCGCGGTCAGGGCGCCCAGACCGGGGCCGATCTCCACCACCACTTCATCCGGCTGCGGATTGATGCTGCGCACGATGCGCTCGATCACCTGCGGATCGTGCAGGAAGTGCTGGCCGAAGCGTTTCTTGGCGGCGTGGTCGTTGCTCATGCCGCCGTTCCGGGCAGCCGCCGATGCGCCAGCTCGATGGCCAGGTCCAGCGCGGCCCGCAGGCTGCCGCTTTCGGCGCGGCCGCTGCCGGCCAGGTCCAGCGCGGTGCCATGGTCCACCGAGGTGCGGATGATGGGCAGGCCCAGGGTGACATTCACCGCCTCGCCGAAGCCCTCATGCTTGAGCACCGGCAGGCCCTGGTCGTGATACATGGCCAGCACCGCATCGCCCTCGGCCAGTTGCCGCGGCGTGAACAGGGTGTCCGCCGGCAGCGGGCCGACCAGCCGCATGCCCTCGGCGCGCAGGGCCTCGAGCAGCGGTGCGATCACTTCGATTTCCTCCCGCCCCAGATGGCCGCCTTCACCGGCGTGCGGGTTGAGTCCGCACACCAGGATGCGCGGCGCGGCGATGCCGAAAAGGCGGCGCAGGTCGCCGTGCAGCACACGCAGCACCGCCTCCAGTCCCACGCGGGTGATCGCGGCCGGCACGTCGCGCAGCGCCAAGTGCGTGGTGGCAAGAGCTACGCGCAGCGTGCCGGCGACGAGCATCATCACCGGCGTGGGCGAGCGGCACAGCTGCGCGAGGAATTCGGTATGGCCGGTGAAGGGCACGCCGGCGTCGTTGATCACGCCCTTATGCACCGGCGCCGTGACCAGGGCGTCGGCGGCGCCGGCCAGTACCTGGGTGGCGGCGAGGCGCAGCGTTTCCAGCACGTAGGCGGCATTGCGCGGATCGAGCCGGCCCGCCGTGACCGCCGCGGCCAGCGGCACCGGCAGGACCTGCAGTTCGCCCGGTTGGTGCTGGCTGGGCGCCGTGCCGGCATCGAGGATGCGGATGCGCAGCGGCAGGCCAAATTGGGCCGCGCGCGCCAGCAGCAGCTCGGGATCGGCGACCACCGCCAGGGCCGCCGGCAGCGGCTGCTGCGCCAGGCTTACCGCGAGGTCCGGGCCGATACCTGCGGGTTCACCGGGGGTCAGCAGCAGGCGTGGCATGTCGCCAGCGGCAGGCGCGGCGTTCAGGACGCCGCGGGCGTCGGCGTCTGGCCGGGGCTGCTGTCGCCCTTGTCGCCGCCGAGGCGGTATTCGACGTAGGCTTCCTCGCGCAGGCGGCGCAGCCAGGCCTCGTACTCTTCGGCATCCTTGCGCTGCATGATCGACTGACGCGCACGGCCGCGGCGGGCTTCTTCGGTGATGTCGCGGGTGCGGCGCTCCTCGACCTCGGCGATGTGCCAGCCGAACTGGCTGCGGAAGGGCTGGCTCAGCTCGCCCGGCTTGAGGGCGTCGATCTGCTGCTGGAATTCAGCGGCGAACACGCCCGGAGGCTGCCAGCCGAGATCGCCGCCGGCGTTCTTGGAGCCCGGGTCGTCGGAATACTTCTTCGCCAGTTCGGCGAAATCGCCGCCTTTCTTCAGGCGCTCGTACAGCTCGTAGGCCTGGGCGCGCGTGGCGTCCTCGTTGCGGATGGTGTTGGCGGTCAACAGGATGTGACGGGCCTTGGTTTCGGCCACCGTCTGGCGCTCGCCGGCGTCGCGCTTCTCCACCAGCTTGATGATGTTGTAGCCGTTGCTGGCCTCGATCACATTGCTGACATCGCCGACGGCCAGCTTGGGCACCACGTTGGCGAATGCGGTGGGCAGCGTGCCGCTCTTGCGCCAGCCCAGATCGCCGCCTTGCAGGGCTTGCGGGCTGTCCGAATTGGTAATCGCCAGCTGGGCGAAGTCGCCGCCAGCGCGCAGCTGCTTGAGCACGCCTTCCGCCTTGGCGTGGGCCTTTTCGCGCACTTCCGGGGTGGCGGCATCGGGGATCGCCACCAGGATATGGGCCAGGTGGTATTCGGTCTGGTCGTCGCTGCCGTTGGCGGCGAGGTACTGATCGATGTCCTGGTCGGTGACCACGATGCGCGCATCAACTTCCTTCTGCCGCACGCGGCTGACCAGCACCTGCTCGCGTACCTGTTCGCGCAGGGAGGTGAAGTCCAGGCCCTCGGCCTTCACCGATTCGACGAACTGCGGCACGGTCATCTTGTTCTGCTTGGCGATGTTGCCGATGACATCGTTCAGCTCGCGGTCGTCGACCTTGATGCCGGCTTCCTTGGCGCGCTCGGTCTGCAGGCGCATCAGGATCAGGCGCTCCAGCACCTGGCTGCGCACGGCATCCATCGGCGGCGGGGCGATGCCGCGGTCTTTCATCTCGCCTTCGGCCATGTGAATGGCCTGCTCCAGCTCGCTTTGCAGGATCACGGTGTCATCGACCACCGCAATGATGCGGTCGATGGACTGGGACTGGGAGGCGGCCGCGGCGACGGAGGCGGAAAACAGCAGGGCTGCGCAAGGCAGCCAGGACAGCAGCTTCATCGGGATTTGCTTATTGCAGTTTGCGAAGCCCCTAGGGTAACACGGGCGAAGGCCCGCGCCCGCGCGGGAGGGGGCGGTTAACACTTAATTGCCTGCCAGGCCGCCATCCAAGCCCATCTCAGGCAGGCCGCGGCCCCGGCCCTGGTGATTCCCGCGGCAAAAGCAGGGGGCGCTGCTTCCTATTCAGGAGGCGGCGCCGGGTTGGTCGGCGCGTTGCGGCCCCTGATCGGGGCATTCGGGTCGGTGGCCGGCAGCAGGTAGTCGAAGCCGGTACCCAGCTTGCTGAATCCTTTCAGGTCGAGCTGGAAGTAGACGCCGCTGTTGAAGGTGCCGTTGGTGCCGACGTAGCGGCGATAGGTGCCGCGCAGCGCCCAGCAGCAGGTCTGGTATTCCAGGCCCAGGAAGGAGTCCTGGATCTGGTCGTTGTAGAGCGAATAGCGCACCC
>Ga0302310_10001629_pt1 | contig 18916 bp, 17 predicted proteins | sample III_Palsa_N1_2_FD_200451 | JGI IMG/M metagenome (GOLD analysis project Ga0302310, IMG submission 200451) | Peat permafrost microbial communities from Stordalen Mire near Abisko, Sweden - III_Palsa_N1_2 | ecosystem: Environmental > Terrestrial > Soil > Palsa > Peat permafrost | place: Sweden...
CGCCGGCTGCCTCGCGTATCTCGGCTATCTGTCATGGCAGATCCTGCTCTTCGCCGTCTTGACGATTTTCATAGGCTCTCTCGGTTTTCATATTGCCAACACGAAAGCGCTGTTTCATCTGCGCGGGTCGCGGCGCAAGGAGGACGATCTCGTCAAGCATTTCCGCGCGCTCTTCGACGGCGCCAAAGAGCTCAAGCTGCATCGCGAGCGCAAGAATGCGTTCGTGACCGACACGCTGGAAACCAACGTGGAGGCAGTACGCGTCCAGCGCACGCGCGGTTACATCCTGTACTCAGCGGCCGCGAGCTGGGGCAGCTTCATCCTGTTTGCGTTTATCGGCATTACGCTGTTCGTGCTCGCGCGACTGTTTCCGGTGAGCACGCACGTGATGTCCGGCTACGCCATGATCTTTCTGTACATGATCATGCCGATCGAAGGGCTGCTGTCCGCCATCCCGAACATCAGTTCGGCAAAGGTTGCGATGGAGCGCATTGAACAGGTCAATGCCGAATTGCCACTCGAAGATACCTTGCATGAAACACCGGCCAAGTCCTTCGACAGCATTGTGTTCGACAAGGTGACGCATCGATACTTCCGCGAAAAAGAGAACGAAGTCTTCACGTTGGGTCCCATCGACCTGACGTTCAAGCCGGGCGAACTGATCTACCTGATCGGCGGTAACGGCAGCGGCAAGACGACGCTCGCGAAAATGCTCGTGGGACTCTACGCACCCGAAGGCGGGCAGATCCTGCTCAACGGCAAACCGGTCGATGAATCGCACCGCGATATTTATCGCCAGCATTTCTCGGTCGTCTTCAACGACTTCTACCTGTTCGACACGTTGTTCGGCATGAAGGTGGAAGGGCTCGACGCCCAAGCGAAGTTGTTGCTTGAACACCTGCAACTCGATCACAAGGTTACGATCAAGAACGGCGCATTTTCCACGACCGATCTGTCACAGGGTCAGCGCAAGCGTCTTGCGTTGCTGGTCACGTATCTGGAAGACCGGCCGTTTTACGTCTTCGACGAATGGGCCGCCGACCAGGACCCGACCTTCAAAGAAGTTTTCTACAAGCAGTTGCTGCCGGAGCTTCAGGCCAAGGGTAAGACTGTCGTGGTCATCACGCACGACGATCGCTATTACCATCTTGCCGATCGCTATATCAAGCTCGACTACGGTCAGGTTGTTGAACTTGGCCGTGGCGCAGACCTGCAGGTCGATCATCCGAATGCGATTCATCCGCAGGCTCATGCATTTGCATCTGCGTCTGCGCCCGTTGCATCGGCATAACCAATATGAACGCCATCCCTGCATTTCTCGATCAGGACGCAGAACGCTTGACCGATCGAGAGTCCATGTATTCGCTCGAAGCAGTCTCGTTCAGGATTGGCGAGCGGGTGCTGCTGCATCCGCTGTCGCTCGAGCTGCCCAAGCGCCGCGTATGCGGGCTCATTGGGCACAACGGTTCCGGCAAGTCCACGCTGTTGAAACTGCTCGCGCGCCAGCAAGCGCCCGGCAGCGGCACGCTGCGCTTCGCGGGCAAGCCGCTCGACGACTGGGAAGGCCGCGCGTTCGCTCGCCAGGTCGCGTACCTGCCGCAACAACCGCCCGCCGCCGACGGCATGACGGTGCGCGAACTCGTCGCGCTGGGGCGTTATCCGTGGCACGGCGCGCTCGGCCGCTTCAGTGCACAAGACGGCGCGAAGGTGGAAGAGGCCATGCGGCTGACCGACGTCGAGCGCTTTGCGCACCGCACGGTGGACAGCCTGTCCGGCGGTGAGCGTCAGCGCGTGTGGCTCGCCATGCTGGTTGCGCAGGACAGCGAATGCCTGCTGCTTGACGAACCCATTTCGGCGCTGGACATTGCGCATCAGATCGAGGTATTGCAACTGGTAAGGACCTTGAGCATCGAGCGCGGGCTCGGCGTGGTGGTGGTGCTGCACGACGTCAACATGGCCGCGCGTTTCTGTGACGATCTCCTGGCGCTCAAGGGCGGCCGCCTGTTGGCATCGGGCACCCCCGCGGAGTTGATGCACGCTGAGACACTCGGCGCGATTTATGGTATTCCGATGGGCACGGTCCCGCACCCTCACGGCGGTTCACCAATCAGCTTCGCCCATTGATTCAAGGTTCGATCTCATGAAGCAAGTTGTCAGGTTCGCGGCGGCCTTGGTGTTCGCCGCAGTCACGTTGAGCGGCTGCATGCAGTCGCCCCGAAACCTGGCGAGCGCGCAGGCGCCCTTTAGCGTCGAGATACGCCGTACGCAAGACGGTATCCCGCATATCAAGGCCGACGATTGGGCCAGCCTCGGCTATGGCTACGGTTACGTTCAGGCGCAAGACAACCTGTGCACGCTCGCCGATGGTTTCATCACGTTTCGCGGCGAGCGCTCCGCGAATTTCGGTGCTGATGCTCGGCCGCCAACGGCCGCTTCCTTCGGACAGCCGCGCAATCTCGAGGCCGATTTCTTCTTTCGTTTTGTCGACGACGCGAGCACGGTCGAGCGATACCGATCCGCTCAGTCCGCGCCCATTCGCGAGTTGATAGATGGTTTCGCGGCGGGCTATAACCGCTACGTCGACGAGCTGGACGCGGGACGCATGGGCGGGGAGAACGCGGTGTGCAGAGGCAAGCCCTGGGTCGGCAAGATCAGCTCCGACGACGTGTACCGGCGGCTCGTGGCAGCCAATCTCGCAGGGGGCGCCGTACGGTTTTTGCCGCAGATAGCTCGCGCGCAACCTCCTTCGAAACCCGCACCGACGGCGCCAGCCGTGCAGACTGGTGCCGTCGACATCGCGCCCTCGCAATTCGACCTAGGCGGGCAGCGGGGTATCGGCAGCAATGCACTGGCGTTTGGTGCTCCGCTCACGCAGGAAGGCCGCAGCCTCCTCTTCGGCAACCCGCACTGGTTCTGGCGCGGGCCTGACCGATTCTATGAAGCACAGCTAACCATCCCGGGCCGGTTGAATGTAGCGGGCGCGTCGTTTCTTGGTGTTCCGGTCGTGATGATCGGCTTTAATAACGACATCGCGTGGACGCATACCGTGTCGAGCGCGCGGCGCTTCGGCATCTTCCAGTTGTCGCTCGATCCCGCCGATCCCACGCGTTATTTTTACGACGGCGTCAGCGAGCCGATGACACCCGTGCCCGTCACGGTCCAGAGCCGAAACGCCGACGGCAGCCTGACACCGATCACCCGCACGCTTTACCGCTCGCGGTTTGGTCCGCTCGTGGATCTCTCGTCGATGTCACCGGCGCTCGCATGGAACGCGCAACACGCGTTCGCGCTGCGTGACGTGAATACCGGCAACACGCGTGCCTTCGAGAACTTCCTGGCGTGGGATCAGGCGCGCTCTCTCGACGATTTCATCGCGATCCAGAAGCGTCTCGCGGCCACGCCGTGGGTCAACACTCTGGCGATCGGTCGCGACGATCCGCGTGTCTGGTTCGCCGACTTCGGCGCTGTGCCTGACGTGCCTGATTCGCTGGCAGCGGCCTGCACGACGCCGCTTGGTCGGGCGTTCGATGCGAAAGCGCCCGGCGTGCCGTTTCTCGATGGTTCGAAAAGTGCCTGCGAATGGCGCGTCGAAGCTTCGAGCGTGCAAGCAAAAGCATTGCCGGTCTCCGAGCTGCCGGGCATGGCGCGCGGTGACTATGTGGGCAACTTCAACGGCAGTTACTGGCTGACCAACGCCAATGCGCCAACGACCGGTTATCCGCACGTGGCTGGCATTACCGGCACGGAGCAGTCGCTGCGCACGCGTTTTGGCCACATGCTCGCGGCTGAGTTGCAGGCGCAGAAGGGCGGCGTGACGCGGCTTGCACTCGAGACGAAGGTGCTGGATAGCCGGTCGATGTCGGAGCAATTGTTCCGCAAGCCGATCCTCGACGCGGTCTGCGCCGATGCGTCAGCTTCAGTGGTTTCAGTTCCGCCAGTCACGCCAGGCAATACATCCCAAACGGTGGACTTGGCGCCGGCGTGCAAGGTCCTGCGTGAATGGGACGGCACTGCCAACACCCAAGCGCGCGGCGCCAATCTCTGGGACGAATTCTGGCGTCGCCTGAACGGGGCAGGGCTGGAGCATTTCTACCGAGTGGCGTTCGATCCGGCCGCGCCGCTTGCGACGCCGCGCGGTCTGGATGCCTCCAATCCCGCGCTTAAACCCGCCCTTCAGCAGGCGCTCGGCGGCGCGGTGCTCGCCATGCAGCGTTACGGTTTTGCGCTCGACTCCACGCGGGGCGAACTGCTGCACGCCGACCGGAACGGTGAGCGTGTGCCGCTCTTTGGTGGTTGCGACGAAGCGGGTTATTTCACGGTGGTGTGTGCGCTTCATCCGGTCGATGCAGGCGGCTACGCGGTCGATCGCAGCGGCCACGGCGCGAGTTACTTGCAAGTGGTTTCGTTTGACGCGAACGGCGTGCAGGCGGACACCATGCTCGCGCATTCGGAATCCGACGACCCCGCCTCGCCCCATTTCGGCGATGCAACCCGGCGCTTCGCTGGCAAGCAATGGCTGCGCTTTCCGTTCACCGAAGGAGCCATAGCCGCCGATCCGGGCATGACGACAGTAACGCTGCAAGCGCCGAGATAGATCGGCGTCACTTCCAGGTCCTGAAGGCGCATGTAAGCCGGATCTGGCGCGCCGTGCTATGGTCGAATGACTTCCTTCTTTCAACAGCCATGACCCAGCCGGTCATGGCGCACACCATCGCCATCATGTCCTTCACCGTTCAACAATCCACTGGTTCAAAAGCTGCGCAATACGACGAACTGATCGCTCAGGCGCGCTCGCTTCTCAGCGATGAAACCGATCGCATTGCTAATGCCGCCAACTTCTCGGCGTTGGTGTATCACACGTTGCCCGACCTGAACTGGAGCGGTTTTTATTTCTTCGATGGCGTCGAACTCGTTGTCGGTCCCTTCCAGGGCAAACCGGCGTGCGTTCGCATCGCGCTGGGAAAAGGCGTATGCGGAACTGCCGCGCAAACCCGGCTTACACAGGTTGTGCAGGATGTTCACGCGTTTCCCGGACACATTGCATGCGACTCGGCTTCGCAATCTGAGGTCGTCGTGCCCCTGGTTGCCAAGGACGGGAGCCTGGCCGGCGTCTGGGATGTCGACAGCCCTTCGGTTGGCCGCTTCGACGCGGACGATGCCAAGGGAATGGAAGCGCTGTGCCAAGTATTCATGGAGCTGGCGTGGGAGCCGCGGGCGTCGGCCTGACGCTCTTTTCGGGCGTGAGTCTTGACGACGAACCAGGCTGGACCTCACTCATTTTGATTTCCCACTTGGGCGAGTTCGTCGATAGCTTGAACATACGGTCGCTCACCAATTTACTGCGCAGGTTCACGTGAGCCTTAGCGAAGGACGAGCCACGCGGCGCATGGAAAAGTCACCACGCTGGCGATAGTGGACAGGAGAATGGCCGCCGACACCCGCCGTGGATCGGCGTCATACCGTTGCGCCAACACATAGATATTCCCGGCGGAGGGCAAGCACGCAATCAAAACGCCCGCCTGCACCCAGAACGGATCGAGCGTCATCACGTGTCTGAGAACAAGCCACGTGAACAGCGGATACACGACAAGTTTCACCAGACTGATCAGGCATGAAGCCACAGCGGTGCCGCGATCAAGACGCTGCAAGGCGAGGGCACCGCCCAGCGCAAAGAGCGCCGTTGGACCCGCCGCGCCACCGAGGAACGCCAGGAAGCGCGTAATCGGCTCAGGCAGCGCGAGTCCCGTGCCCGCCAGCACGGCGCCCAACACGATTGCCGCAACAACCGGATTGAACGCGGTGCCTCGCAGGATCTGAGCACCGATGCCGCGCCTGGCGTCGCCATTCGCGCCCATGAGCACGCCGCCGAGGGAGAGAAGCACCATGATCTCCGCCAGGATCGCCATTGCCAGCGGACCCGCTCCACGCTCGCCGAAGAAGGCGAGCACCAATGGCGGCCCAAGGAAACCCAGGTTGCTCACCGTGGCCGCAGTCGCGTGCGCGCCGGCCGCCGCGAGAGTGGGCGCGGCGGTCAAACGCGACACGCCCAGAACCAGCATGAAGACAACCACACCCGATGCAAGGTAGCCCGCATAGAAGCCGGGATTGAACGATTGACGCAACGGCTGCCCCGCGATGAGCCGCAAAACCAGCGCTGGGAGCGCAAAACGAAATGAGAAGACGTTCAGCGCATCGAGCGCGCCCGAGCCCAGGAGATGCGCGCGCGTTGCTGCCCATCCCACCCCGATGACGCCGAAGACCGGCAGGCTGAGCAGGAAGAAACCGATCATTGTTGCGAGCCGCTGCGCGCTTCGATTGCCCTGAGCACGGCAACCATGTCGGCTTCCCCCAGGCCAAGTTCAAGTGCTTCCCCATAGAGTGCGTGACAGACGTCCAGCAGCGGGGAGGCGATACCGCTTTCACGCGCCGCCTCGGCGATCAGGCGGTTGTTTTCCAGCACGTTGGAGATTGCGGCTTGCACCGCGAAATCCTGGTCGATGAGTTTCGGCGCCTTCACACGTGATACATCGCTCGCCATGGGGCCGGCGTTCAGCACGGCCAGGAATCGGCTGAGATCGAGGCCGTTGCGCTGGGCGAAATGAACGGCTTCGGCCAGCCCGGTGACGAGTGCAATCAGGAACAGATTGACCGATAGCTTCATGAGAAGGGCGTTCGGAACAGGTCCGCACACCATGGTCTCGCGGCACATCGCGGCAAGCAGCGGACGGAGGGCTTCTACGGCATCCGCATCGCCCGCCAGCATGGCGACGAGCTGCCCCGCTTCGGCGGGCTTGCGCGATCCCGAGACGGGCGCCTCGACGTAGCGCCCGCCAGCCGAGCGGATGTCGCCTTCCAGGCCACGCGAGTAGGCTGGGGAAGTCGTGCCCATGTGGACGATCGTGCGGTCGTGCACGCGGGACGCGAAGGTGGGACCGCGGCGGTCGAGGACCGCGTCAATGGCGGCGCCATCGACCAGCATCAGGATGACGGTCATGGCACGCGCGAACACCTCGGCCGCATCATGCGCAGGCTGGGCCCCGGCCGCGACGACGGTCCCGGTTTTCGCCGGCGTGCGGTTCCAGATCACTAGCGGCGTGCCGGCTTTCGCGAGATTCAGCGCCATCGCTTCCCCCATCGCGCCGAGTCCGATGAAACCGACCGTCTGTGTTGTCATGGTCCATCCGCCGAATTGTTTAGGTGAATCGCACTGTATTCCGCCCTGTCGCATTAGAAAAACGATACTTATTGATGCAACGCATTACGAGACATAATGTGTCCATGACCCAGAATCTCGACATCAATCTCGTCCGGACCTTCGTCGCCGTGGCGGACCATGGCAGCATGACCGTGGCCGCGAACAGCCTTCATCTGACACAAGGGGCGGTGAGCCAGCAGATCAAGCGGCTTGAAGAATCGTTCGATTGCAGTCTGTTCGAGCGAGAGGGACGCCGGCTGGAGCTGACCCGTATCGGCGAACGTTTTCTGGGCAAGGCCAAACGCCTGCTTGGAATGAACGACGAAATCTGGGCGGATATGGCAACGCGTCCGCTGCAGGGACCGCTGCGGATCGGCGTGCCGTATGACCTCGTGGGAACGTGCTTCCCGCCCATCTTCAAGGCGTTCTCGGAAGCCTGCCCCTATGTGGAGATATCGCTCACGTGCGCGACGTCGCCAGATCTCTCCAAAGCGCTTGCGAGCGGCTCGCTCGACCTGGCAGTCATAGAAGCCGCCACGGACGCAGCGGCGGGCGAATGCCTGCGGGTCGAACGACTTGTCTGGGTGGGCGCAAGAGGCGGAATGGCGCATCTGAAGCGGCCGTTGCCGGTCTCTATCGTGGCGGAATCCTGCGCGTTCAGGCCGGTGGTTTTACAAGCGCTGCGCGAAAAGAACCTCGAATGGCGAAGCGTGTTCGAGAGTGGCAACATCGAGGCGACGACCGCGACCGTGAGAAGCGATCTGGCGATCACCGCATGGTTGGCGTCCACCGTTCCGGCCGACCTGGATATCCTCGATGCGGGTACCGGCATGCCGGCGCTGCCGAACTTTGCGATCAGTCTGCATTTACCGTCCAACTGTGGAGCGGCGGCGCGGGCATTCGCACAATATGTTCGCGACGGTGTGTTGCGATGGTCCTGAGCTTGCGCAGCGGCATGGAAATACGCCTGCGGACGAGGGGTGATGTTGAACCAGTATCTCGCTTCATGCCATTGCGGCAGCATCAAGTTCTCGCTGCAAGCTGATGTTGATCAACTCGTGGTATGCGATTCCGACTAAGATCCCGATCCGCCACGTCGATGGGAAAAGCCGTTCCGTGATTTAGGTTTGCTTACCTAGCGCCCATTCGAAACGGCTATCTCGCTCTAAGCTTGAACGCCGAGCTTGAGCGCGGCCTTGCGAACGGCGGTGGCAATGTCGTTGCTGATGGCGGGATCCTGCACCGCGCGAGCGAGCGTTACCCCGCCAACCAGCATCGCGAGCAGCGCGGTCGCTTCCTCGCGCCGGGCCTTAGGTTTTCCTTCCAGTCCGCCAGCCACTGCTTCAATGATCGCGCACAATTGCGTTTCGTAGGCTTGCCGGGTCTCGTCATCGGCGCGAGCGACTTCGCTCGAAAGGCTTTGTAACGCGCAACTTTCAGCCAGATCGCAGGTACGGCGGTCTCCCAGGTAGAAGTTGATAAACCCCTCGCGCCAGCGGCTTCCCAATTGCTCGCGTGTCTGCTCGATACCCCCTTTCAGTTCTTCAAGCCCAACCGTCACCGCCTCGCGGAACGCAGCCGCTTTCGACTTGAAGTGCGCATAGAACGCGCCCGATGTCACCTCGGCATCCTTCGCCAGTCCGTCTACGCCCGCGCCGCCGAATCCAAGGCTGCGAAACCCCCGACCCGCACTCTGGAGAATCCTCAGCTTGCTTTCTTCCTTCTGATCCGCCCGATTTGCCATGTCCACGCCCTCCAGATAACGATCGATATTTGATGCTTGACGATATCACGATTGATATGAAACTATTGCCACATCACGATCGTTATATAACGACCGTTATGTAAATGCGAAAACTCTGATTCGACCAGCCGTCATCAAGGAGTGGCTTAAATGCCTATTTCAATCCACGTTACCGAAGGTCTTCTCACCCGCGAAGGCGAGCGTGAAGTATTCCCGCTCGTTGCGGACGCGTTGCTGCGCACACACGGCCTGATTGGCAACCGGTTCATGACCCCGAACGTCATCGGTCATCTGGTTGTGAGCCCGCAGTCGGGGAGTTATGTCAGCGGCAAGCACCAGTCGCTGGCCATTGTCGAGGTGAAGGTTCCGTCGGCAACCTTTCCGAATGCCGACGTCAAGCAGGCGTTTGTTGGCGCGGTCACTGACATCATCGACCAGTTCAAGGCCGCCGCTCATCCGCGTGACCGGACGTTTGTCAACGTGACGTATGCGGTTGATGGTGCCTGGGGCATCGGGGGTAAAGCGTATTCCAACGCCGAGATCGGCGAGGCCATACAGCAAGGCGCGAGATGAAACGTGCCTGTCGGATGCAATGAGACACACTCCGGGAGTAACGGTAATGCAGCTATCAAACTATCTGTTCTTCACTACGGCGTGCGAGCAAGCCCTTGACTTCTACACTCAGTGCGGTCTGGGCAAGGTCGTCGAAGTCCTGCGCTACGGCACAGCCGACTTGCCCCACACGAATGAGTCGATGCGAGGCAAGATCATGCATGCCAGGTTCGAAGGGCCGGGTGTTCTTTTCTACGCCTCAGATAATGACGACGCCGAGCCCATGCGTGGCTCGGCGCACATCCTCATGTTGGATAACCGCGCCCAGACAAACCAGTTATTCGAACGACTAAGCCAGGGCGCGAACGTCACCACCCCGCTTGCCGTCCAGCCTTGGGGTGGTTACTTCGGCAAGCTCACCGATCGATTCGGCGTTCAGTGGATGCTCAGTTGCCCGGCTTGATTTTCTTTGAACCAAGGCCTATCGCACGTGCTAAAGCAACTGCCAACGCACGAGTTCTTCGGCCAACCCTTCGGCGCTCACAAACTTGTATCCGTGCAGACCGGCGTTGATCGCACCGGCGACGTTGCTGTCCGTGTCATCGATGAAAAGAGTTTTGTCCGCGCCCACGCCGAGTTGCTCGACGCAACGAAGATAGGCCTGAGGCGCCGGCTTCGCTGCTCCAAACGATGCGGATGCATATACATGAGGACCGAAGAGTTGCGCGACGGGAGGATTTAGATAGCCGATATAGTCGGTGACCAGGCGGCAGTTGTTCGTCAGCACTGCAATCCGGCAGCGTTCGGCCACTTTTGCGGCGAGTGCGAGCACTTCCGTGTAAGGCGTGATCGACGCATGGCGGGCAGCCAGCCAGTCGTCGCGGTGGATGCGGCAGCCTAGCAGGTCGCCCAATGCGCCTAGATACTCGTCGTCGCTAATCTGACCGGCATCGGCGCGTGCTTCGAGCCCGGACCCCCAGATGGCGTGACGCACGGCGTCGGGCGCCTGACCTGACACGGCCGACAGGTGATCGACTCGTGCGGAGCGGTCATAGTGAGACAGTACGCCTTCCATGTCGAAAAGGACTAGCGCGGGGGATGCTGTCATGTTGTCGGCCTCGCGGCAAAGCCTCCAGAAGGCGAAACATTCATCGGGCAATATGCCTTGATGCCGCTGGAAGCTTCTATTGTGCCTCGACGAAAAACACCGTGGTTAAACACGGCTTGACGCTCGTGGCCAGACCGCCATTCAGTTGCTGGGGCGCCCTTGAACAGTGCCGGATCAAATTTGTTCAGCCATGAGCGACTTCAATGCAATGCGCTCGGACGATTCAAGTTTCTCGAACTCGAGGCCATACGCGCCATTGATGCCCTGCGCGTCTAGCTCCTGGACGTGGCGCACGATCGCGTCGCAGTCGATGTTGACGTCGGTGTCGTCCGTGTTGAAACGAAACGACAAGTGGAGCCGGTCGTCGAGCTTTGCATTCGGCTCAGCGACAGCCAGCGACATGCCGAAAGGGCTGATGTCACGAATCAGGCCAAGTTGAGGCGTGCGCTCCTCGCTGCTCGCGTCGAAAAAATGAGCCGGCATTCGCGTGGTCATGCGCACGAATTTGCGAGCACGCAAGCGCCGAATATTTCCCGGTTCCGACAATATCAGGTAGTGAAACGGTTCGTGGCATACGGCGTTGACGGTGCAGGCGAATTGGAACACCGACCGCGAGGTCAGCGCGACAAGCTCCACCTTCTCGCCACGTGCGAGGTCCAGCGGCTGATGACCGGAGATGACGGGTTGCGTGATGAATACCGCGCGTGCCCGGCGCGCACCCGGCGTGGAAAACCCGATGACACGGCTCGAATACATGGCGGACCCGGGGGCCGCGCGCAAGCCCAGGCGTGCACCGATCTTCAGGCCGATATTGTCGAGTGTGAGATGTCCGGCGGACTCATCCTCGGGTGACTCCGCGTTTGCGTGAACGGTCTGCGCCGCATCATTCGCGTTCTCAGCGCCTGCCTCTTCAAGTTTGTGGGGTTCGAAGTTCTCGAACATGAAGCTTCGCGCGGCCTGGTTCGATACTGTGGCGCCGGCTTCGAACAAGAGCGCGCCATCGACGCTAACGATAGACCACGCGAGCGGTTCGCCAACCGGAACTTCGTTGGGCGAGAGAGGGCTGGACGTTGAAGGTGATGGCAAAACGGAAACCTCGTCGGTCATAGTCTGGGTGGGAAGGGTCGAACTCGCGCTAACCGTCTAACTTGCAAGTCATTGTCTGCAACTCATCGACTTTGAAGCGGGCTACGCTAGTCATATTAGTGATGCCATTCCGATATCGACGTACGCGCGAAAAAACAAGGCGGCGAGCCGCCCGGTTCCCATGGTTGCAACCGATACAACCCGGCACTCACCCGAACATATTAATATAGTTTGCGACCTAACAAGCCACTAATATATTGGACGCGCGCCTCGGAGCATCGCATTCTTGCGTCAGCCCGATTTCCTGACAGCGACCGAAAAACCGTTCCATCGAATCGGCATGATATCCGCCGTCATGAATTTCATTCGACAGATATCGGGCGCTTTCGGCGCGGCATTCTTTGGCCTTTTCATGACATCAACAAACGAGGACGAGTCTTATGGAAACGTCGGGACTGCACTCGTTGCGGTGGCCGTCACGTTTCTCATCGCGATCTGGTATTTCGCCAGAGTGAAGCAACCGGCCGTTGGAGGCTGACACTGCGGCTGCATTGCTGTGTTCAACTGGCTCTCATTTCCGGTATCGTGACCTGCTCGTTTCCAACATCGCCGACTGCGCGGACAAGGAGCGCCTGATGGACCAGCATGAGACGCCTGCAACCACCGAAACCGGGCAACACATTCCGTTCATTGCGCACGGATCCTATCCGCTGCGGGGAGGAAATCGGGTTCAGCCTTTGGTGGATAGCGGCCCGGCTTTCCGCCGGATTGGCGAAGCCGTCGAGCAGGCGCAGCACAGCGTCTGGCTCACGGTCACTTTCGTGGCCCCGGATTTCCAGATGCCGGACGGCCGCGGCTCGATTTTCGATGTCCTTGACCGTGCGGCCGAACGAGGGGTGGACGTCCGTGTGATCTTCTGGCGGCCCAACCCCGAGAGCAGCGGATACGGGCAGACGTTCGCCGGCACGAGCGCGGACTTCGATCTGCTTGCCGCACGCGGCTCGCGTTTTCTCGCACGTTGGGACCGCGCTCCTCTAGCCTATTGTCATCATCAGAAAAGCTGGCTGATCGACGCAGGCCGGTCATCGGAAACGGCTTTTGTCGGCGGCATCAATCCAACTTTTGCGCTCGTCGAACCGGGACACCTGGGTGAGGGGCAACGGCACGATATCTATGTCGAGATCACGGGTCCGTCCGCTACTGACGTGCATCACAACTTCGTGCAGCGATGGAACGAGGCCAGCGAACGGAACATGGAATTCGGGGTGTGGGGGCATGACAGCGATGAGCGCTTGCCCTTCCCAACAGACCTATCCGATGCACGAGGCAACAGCGTCGTGCAGATTCAACGCAACGCGCATGCGGGGTGTTACCGCGACCCTCATGCTGCGCCCGGAAGTGCTGCGTATTACATCGTGGGCGGCGAGCGGTCGATCACCAATCAATACTTGCTGGCGATCAACGCGGCCTGCCGCTCCATCTATCTGGAAAATCAGGCGCTGCCTGTGCCGGAGATTGCGTATGCGCTCGAGGAGGCGCTCAAACGAGGCGTGCACGTTGTCCTTCTTGTGCCAGGGGAACCCGAGGAATATCTGGACCTGTGGCGCCAACGTCCCGAGCGCAAACCGTTTTTCGACAGGCTGGAAGCGCTCGGCCGATACGAGCATTTCACGCTGACGGGCATCGCGGGGAAAACGCAGTCCGGAGGCCGGAAATACGTCTACGTACACGCGAAAGTCATGGTGGTCGATGACGAATGGGTGACGATAGGATCGTGCAACCTGCATGCGAATTCCCTGTTCGGTCACAGCGAGATGAATGCGGCGGTGTGGGACCGTGACGTCGCGAGAGCGCTGCGCTGTCAGCTTCTTCTTGAACATCTGGGGCAGGGCACTGAGCATCTGGACGACCAGCTGGCGATGCAGCTCTATCAACGTGTCGCCCATGAAAATGCTGCCCGATGGGAGGCCGGCGATGTCGACTGGGAAGGTCTTGCGTGCAGCCTGAATCCCGCGACGTATGGTGAATCGCAGGAACGCCAGATAACGCGCGCTCAATGATCCAAAGGCTGTTCTTCGCGAGCGCGCTGACACCGGGGCTCGCTTGTCCACGGCGTTATCCTACCCAGAACAATCCGGATGCACTGCACTCGGCGCGAATGAAATCCGCTATGAGTTTCACTCGCGCTACATCGTGCGAGTCCGCATGCGTGACCAGCCAGTAGGAGCGGCTGAGCGAAATTTCATCGGGAAGAATACGAACGAGGGTGGGATCGATACGCGCGATAAAGCACGGCAACACACCGATCCCCGCGCCCCCGCTAACTGCTGCCCCCTGGCTGATGACGTTCGAAATACGCACGGACGGGCTGAGCGACGTGGAGATCTGCGACAGGTAATCAAGCTCCGCACTCCACATCAAATCTTCGACGTAGCCAATCCACGGATGATTGAAGATATCCTGAAACGTGGTGATGGGTGCATGCGTATCGAGATACTGAGGCGATGCATACACTCCGAGGGCATAGTCGTTGAGCTTGTGCGCATGAACTCGCCCCTGACTTGGGCGCGTCATGGTTACTGCAATATCGGCTTCGCGTTTGGACAAGCTGAACATGCGCGGATTAGCGACCAGTTCTATCTCCAGGTCGGGATGCATGGCCGTGATCTTGGCGATCCTCGGCGCAAGAAAGTAGGTCCCGAATCCTTCCGGTGTGCCGACCCTTACCGTCCCCGTCAATCCAACTGATGGATCACCCAGGCGCGCGTTGATGCGCAGAGCCAGACTCTCCATTGCCTCGGCATCGGTCATCAGCCGTTCTCCCTCGGGCGTCAGCAGAAAGCCGACTGAGCGCCGCTCGAACAACTGCACGCCGATGCTCGCCTCAAGCGAGGCGACGCGCCGGCTTAGCGTGGAATGATCAACGCCCATTTGCTGCGCCGCGACAGTTAGACGCCCCGCGCGGGCGACCGCGAGGAAAGCTTGCAGGCAATCCCAATCAAATCTTCGCATGGGGATTTTTGCACAGCACGGTTGTGGAATTGCCCATTCTATTGCAAAAAGTTGGCTGCTATCTTTGGCTTCATGTCCTTCCCCGATGAAGGCGCGCGGTTCGCTCCGGTATGAAGAACACGGTCGAACCGCGACTCAACAGTATGAATAAAGGAGACAGCATGTCGCTCATCGCGAAGCTCAAAGCCCGTGCCCAGGCAGGGCGTCCCGTCAGAGTAGGGCTGATTGGCGCCGGCAAATTTGGTTCTATGTATTTGTCGCAGGCACCGCGTACGCCGGGCATTCACCTCACCGGCATCGCCGATCTTTCGCCGGCGCGGGCGCGCAGCGCGATGCAGCGTGTCGGCTGGGAGGAAGCGCGTTACTCGGCGCGTTCGTGGGCTGAAGCTTTGCGCAGCGGCTCGACCTTCATCACCGACGACGCCGATGCGATGATCGCAAGCGACCACGTGGATATCGTGATAGATGCAACAGGGAGTCCTATCGCGGGCATTCATCACGCGCTGTTGTGCTGCAAGCATAAGAAACATATTGTGATGGTCAACGTTGAAGCCGACGTGCTTGCCGGTCCGCTCCTTGCGCGCCGTGCCGCGGAGGCGGGCATCATCTATTCGATGGCCTCGGGCGATCAGCCGGCATTGATTGCGGAGTTGGTGGACTGGGCTCGCACGATCGGCTTCGACGTCATCTGCGCCGGCAAGGGTACCAAGTACTTGCCGGTCTATCACCAGTCGACTCCCGACACCGTCTGGAGGTATTACGGCTTCACGGAAGAGCAGGTTGCTTCCGGAGACTTCAACGCGCAGATGTTCAATTCCTTCCTCGACGGCACGAAGTCGGCGCTGGAAATGGCGGCGGTATCGAACGCATGCGATCTGCGTCCGCCCCCCGACGGCCTGGCGTTTCCCGCCTGTGGCGTCGATGACCTGCCTGAGTTGCTGCGCCCGGCCTCCGAGGGTGGAATCCTGCCGCATCGCGGCAGCGTGGAAGTGGTGTCGTCGCTCGAACGCGATGGCCGCCCCGTGTTCCGCGACCTGCGCTGGGGCGTCTATGCCGTTTTTGAAGCGCCCTCCGATTACGTCCGCGACTGCTTTGCGCAATACGGTCTCAAGACAGACAAGAGCGGGCGTTTCGCCGCCATGTATAAGCCGTATCACCTGATCGGTCTTGAACTCGGGGTATCGATTGCGAGCATTGCGGTGCGTGGTGAGGCCACTGGCGCGACCACAGGGTTCCATGGAGACGTGGCGGCCACCGCGAAGCGTGACCTGCGAGCAGGCGAACGGCTGGACGGCGAAGGTGGTCACACCGTCTACGGCAAGCTGATGCCCGCGGTGGACTCGCTGCAGCAGGGAGCGCTGCCCATTGGCCTTGCGCACAACATGGTGCTGCAGCGCCCGGTTGCGGCGGGGCAGCCGGTTCGCTGGAGCGACGTGGCCTTCGATTCCACCAGAGAATCCGTTCGCGTTCGCCTCGAGATGGAGGCGCTGTTCCGTAAGGAACTTGGCGTAGAGGTGGCGGCCGAGAAACTCGCATCGTAATCGAATCATAAGTATCACTGATCGATGGCCTGGCGTCCGCCCGGCCGCACTCTATAACGTCCGGTAAAGGACGACGGAGGAGACATGAGCCATATCAGCGAAACCCTTTTGGTGGCGCCGGCGACGCGTACCGATGTGTACCGCAAGATCAGTTGGCGCATCATGCCGTTCATCGTGCTGTGTTATTTGTGCGGTTATCTCGACCGGGTGAACGTTGGATTTGCCAAGTTGCAGATGCTCAATGCCCTGCACATGAGCGATGCCGTCTATGGCCTGGGTGCGGGCATTTTCTTCATCGGCTATTTTATTTTCGAAGTGCCCAGCAACCTGATCCTGCATCGGGTCGGCGCGCGTCTTTGGATCGCGCGCATCATGATTACATGGGCCATCATCTCCGCGCTCACGCTGCTGGTGAAAACGCCTATGCAGTTCTACACTGCCCGCTTTTTTCTGGGCGTGGCTGAAGCGGGCTTCTCGCCGGGCATCATGTTGTACCTGACCTATTGGTTTCCCGCGAGAAAACGGGGCTTCGCGCTCGGCGTGTATTACATTGCAATCCCGTTGTCAGGGGTGGTCGGCGGTCCGTTGTCGGGGTGGGTACTCAGCAGCTTCAGCCATTCAACCATCATGGCAGGATGGCAGTGGCTGTTCCTGATCGAGGCGCTTCCGGCTTTGCTTTGCGGCATTGCCGTGTTGGCCCTGATGGTCGATCGTCCCACGCAGGCGAAGTGGTTGACCGACGATGAGAAAGCGTTGGTCATAGGCGAGATCGACCGGGAGGATTCCGAGAAGACGACGCATCACAATCTTCGCGCTATTCTTTCCGATCGCCACATCTGGAAACTCTGCGCCGTCTACTTCTGCCAGATCATCGGGTTGTACGGCATCAGCTTCTGGTTGCCGTCGATCATCAAGGACTCCGGGCTCAGCGACATCTCGACGATCGGCTGGTTATCGGCCATTCCCTACCTTGTCGCCATTCCCGCGATCGTGCTCACGGGAATGAGCTCGGACCGCTTCCGCTCGCGCCGGATGCATTTTTCCGTGCTGGCTGTGATCGGTGCAATCGGATTCGCGGCGAGCGGCTATGTGGGCCACCATCCGACGCTCGCGGTGATCTGGTTGAGCGTGGCGGCTGCGGGCATATTGTCGGCGCTGTCGTTGTTCTGGAGCATTCCATCGTCGTTCCTGGCCGGCACCTCCGTGGCTGTCGGAATCGCTGGAATCAACTGCGTAGGTAACCTCGCCGGTTTCGTCTCGCCCTATGCGGTGGGATGGCTTAACGTGACGACGCACGATAATCGCATGGGACTGTATTTTGTGGCCGCGTGTCTTGTGCTGGGAGCATTGCTGGTGCGAACTATCTCGGGGAAACTCGCGGATCGTTGATCTGGCAGGACGCGCCGACGTTTTTCCAATCGCCGGCGCATTTGCCATCACCTCGCCTCTTCAGTTTGCCTAAAGGCGAGCGACATCGATAACCGCATCGGCAAATGCTTTCGGTGCTTCCTGTGGCAGGTTATGTCCGATACCCCCGTCGATGTCCCGGTGTTGATACTTGCCGGTGAACTTCTTCGCGTAGGCCGCCGGCGCGGGATGCGGCGCGCCGTTGGCGTCGCCTTCCATGGTGATGGTTGGAACAGAAATGGTTGGCGCCTTCGCGAGACGCGCTTCGAGTTCGTCGTATTGCGGCTCGCCCTTGACCAGCCCCAGACGCCAGCGGTAGTTGTGAATCACCACCGCGACGTGATCCGGATTGTTGAATGACTCAGCCGAGCGCTCGAACGTCGCATCGTCGAAATTCCATTTGGGCGACGCGGTATGCCAGATCAGCTTGTTGAAATCGTAGCGGTTCGCTTCATACCCTGCATAACCACGCTCCGTGGCGAAATAGAATTGATACCACCACGCCAGCTCCGCCTTCGGCGGCAGCGGCGCCCGGTTCGCTTCCTGGCTGCCGATCAGATAACCGCTCACCGACACCATCGCCTTGCATCGATCCGGCCACAGCGCGGCAATGATATTTACCGTGCGTGCGCCCCAATCGAAACCACCGAAGATGGCCTTGTCGATCTTCAATGCATCCATCAAGGCAATGATGTCGACGGCAACTACAGCCTGCTGCCCGTTGCGCGGTGTATCCGCGGAGAGAAACCGTGTCGAACCGTAGCCGCGCAGATACGGCACGATGACCCGATAGCCGGCGGCTGCCAGCAATGGCGTGACTTCAGCAAAGCTGTAGATATCGTAGGGCCAGCCGTGCAGCAGAATGACCACCGGTCCATTATTCGGACCCGCTTGCGCATAACCCATACTGAGTGTTCCGATGTTGACCTGCCGAATGGTGTCGAACGAAGCAACACGCGCTGCAGGTTGCGTGCCGGCCGTGGGTGCATTCGACTGCGCCTTGGCAAGTCCGCTCAATCCCAACTCCATCAAACTGATACCTGCAACTGTCGTCCCAAGCAGACGACGACGTCGAGTATTGATCTGGTCTGGCATTGCTGATTCTCCTTGAAGATTTGCCACACAAGCGCACTGCATGTCTTGTCGCGCTTGCGAAGCCAGACAATCTGGCCCGGAACTATTGGAACCCGTGGACGTATCTGGCTTGTGTCTGCGAAGAGAGCTAGTGAAACGTCATGTATTGACTGACGGTGTAGATACATTGGGATACA
>Ga0302310_10001635_pt1 | contig 18859 bp, 21 predicted proteins | sample III_Palsa_N1_2_FD_200451 | JGI IMG/M metagenome (GOLD analysis project Ga0302310, IMG submission 200451) | Peat permafrost microbial communities from Stordalen Mire near Abisko, Sweden - III_Palsa_N1_2 | ecosystem: Environmental > Terrestrial > Soil > Palsa > Peat permafrost | place: Sweden...
GGACGGCTGAGGGCCGCTAAAAGTGGTGGGGTGCGAAAGAGCACCCCACCCTACGGCTCGCTTTATCGAGATCAGGGAATCCGGTGCCGCCGGCCGGAGCGATCAACGAATTTCTGCTTATCGCAGTCCATCGCACCGAAGCGGTCAGACCGCTCCCGGCCCACCCCTGCCTTTATCCAAATGTCCGGTTTTTGGTCTCGCCGTCGCAAAGCGCACCTTCTGCACAGCACCGGAACTCGCCTTATCGGAGTACGCGCGTCTGTCGGCTGTGCGTTCCCATCCTATCGAACAAAAGTTTTTCCTGATTACGCGCCATCCTCAGCGATTCCGTCATCGTCGAGGTAACGCTCATGAAGTACCTTCCGTCCGGAAAGATGGTGAGTAAAATCAATAGGTTGAGCTGCAGGAAGAATCTTCTTTTGGTGAACAAAAAGAAGCAAAAAAACTTTGTCAGTTAGGGGTGCATTGTCTTGCGGGGGTGCACTCCGATCTAATTAACCAAAAGTTTTTTGCTTCTTTTTTTCAAAAAAGATGCTTCTTCCTTCCCCTTAACTTTTTGCTTTCAAGTCGTTCCGCCTTTGCGTCCGGCTGAAGCTCCCAGTCTCAGTCTAAGCGCATTCAGTTTGATGAAACCCTGCGCATCCGTCTGATCGTATGCGCCTTGATCATCCTCGAATGTCACGACTTTCATCGAGTAGAGGCTATTCGGGCTTTCCCTTCCGATTACGCTGGTATTGCCCTTATACAATTTCAGCCGCACGCGTCCCGTCACGCTATGTTGCGACTGATCGATCAGTGCCTGCAGCATGCGGCGTTCGGGGCTGAACCAGAACCCGTTGTAGATCAGCTCCGCGTATCGCGGCATGAGGCTATCCTTCAGGTGGCAGGCCTCCCGATCCAGGGTGATGCTTTCAATTCCGCGATGTGCCACCAGCAGGATAGTGCCGCCGGGGGTTTCATAAACGCCGCGCGATTTCATACCGACGAAGCGGTTCTCCACCAGGTCCAGCCGGCCGATGCCGTTGGCTTTGCCGAGCTCATTCAAGCGCGTCAGCAGCGCCGCCGGCGACAGTTTTACGCCATCGATCGCTACCGGGTCGCCGCGCTCGAAGTCGATCGAGATTACCGTGGCCTGGTCGGGCGCGTCCTCCGGACGGATGGTGCGCTGATACACCATCTCGTCTGCTTCGACCGCGGGGTCTTCCAGGATTTTCCCCTCCGACGACGAGTGCAGGAGGTTGGCGTCGACCGAAAACGGAGCCTCGCCGCGCTTGTCCTTACTGATCGGGATCTGGTTGGCCTCGGCGAACTCCAACAATCTGGTGCGCGAGGTTAGGTCCCACTCGCGCCAGGGGGCGATCACTTTTACATCAGGTTTCAGGGCGTAGTACGCGACTTCGAACCTGACCTGGTCGTTGCCCTTGCCGGTAGCGCCGTGGGCTACCGCGTCGGCGCCGACCGCCTCGGCGATCTCGATCTGGCGCTGCGCGATCAGCGGGCGGGCGATCGAGGTGCCGAGCAGGTATTGGCCCTCGTAGACCGTGTTGGCCCGGAACATCGGGAATACGAAGTCGCGCACGAAGGTCTCGCGCAGGTCGTCGACAAAGATTTCCTTAACCCCGAATAGTTCGGCCTTGCGGCGCGCGGGTTCGAGTTCCTCGCCCTGGCCGAGGTCGGCGGTGAAGGTCACCACCTCGCAACCGTAAGTGATTTGCAGCCAGCGCAGGATCACGCTGGTGTCCAAACCGCCCGAATAGGCCAGAACGACTTTCTTCACACCCTTGACGCGCATTGCAGTTCTCCAGGATCAGCTGGCGGGGGTAACATGGCGGCGGCGAGATGGAAAGATCGTGGCTGGAGGGGGGATTAACTGATGAGTAATGGTTGGGGGTCAATATGCGCGGCGCGGAGGGTGTGGGCGCCGCGGCCCCGAAGCCAAAATGGCCAGAACGGTAAAGCCAAGATGCTGTCCGACTGGAACTGTCTATCCGACGAAACCCAATTGCTGATCTCGCGCGAGGCACTGCGTCGCGCCGTGGCGGCGTTCGCCGGTCAAGCTGAAGTGTTGGCGGCCCAGATCGAGGCCGGCATACTCGATGATCGAGGTGGGCCCGATGCGTTGCGCCTGCTCGCGGCGATTACACGGGTCGCTGACGATTGCAACGCGATGAAATGCGTTGGGAATGCGTGAGGGGGCGTGTGGTGGAATGATAGTAAGCGAAATCAAAAGGTTGAAGCGAAGGAAGAAGCATCTTTTTTGGAAAAAAAGAAGCAAAAAACTTTTGTCAATTTAGAATTAGCTTGTTCCAGTCTATCGAATGTGCGCTCCGACCCATTCGAACAAAAGTTTTTTGCTTCTTTTTTTCAAAAAAGATGCTTCCTTACTTTGCTGCAACTTATCTAAGCGACCTTATGCAAACTCACTTCGCTGCCGATGTCCGGCGGCATGCGGCGAAATACCACGGCGCCGAATAGCGCCATCGCGCCCACCACCCAGAACGAGGCGTGCAACTCCGGCAGTCCCACTTGCGTCGCGCCGTACAGGCCCTCGAACAATGCGAGTAGGAAAGCTGCGAGCGCTACTCCCGCGGCCGCGGAGGTCTGGATCAGCATCGCGAGCAAGGTCGAGGCGGCGTTCTTTTCGGCGTTCGAAACGTCCGCGAATACCAAAGTGGTGAGACAGGTCATCTGCATGGAACGCGACGCTCCGGCCGCCAGCAACAGGAGGATCAGCGGGATCTCTGGGGTGTTTTTGGTGAGAAACCCGCACGCCACCATGGTAAGGCCGACGACGAACCCGTTTACGCTGGTCACATTCCGGAAACCGAAGTTCTTCAGGATCCAACTGGTGGCGGGCTTGATGCCAAGATTGCCGACGAAGTAGACCAGGACCCAACGCCCCGCGGCGAAAGGCGATAGGCCGAAGCCAAGCTGGAATAACAATGGAAGCAATAGCGGCGCGGTGGAGAATTGGGCGCGAAATAGTACGCCGGGAAATAGCGACGAATGAAAGAAGCTTGGGCGCGCCAGTGGGCCTAGTTGAAGCAATGGCGCTGCTGCGGTGCGCAGATGACGGATCGCGAGCCAACCCGAGATCAGCCCGACGGCGATTAAGCCGAGCGCCAGGTCGCGGTCGCTGCCACCCACCGACGAGCGCTGAAATCCGGCGATCAGGCAAGTCAGCGCGAGCGAACATAGCACGAAGCCGTTCACGTCGAGCTTTCGGCCGGCCTCCCTGGCGTCTTTCGGGACCCACACGAATACCGCCGCGGCGCCGGCCAGCCCGATCGGTAGATTGAGCCAGAAGTTCCAGCGCCAATCGAAGGTTTGAGTGATGAATCCGCCCAGCAAGGGGCCCAGGATCGGGGCCAATAGTGCGGGCCACACGGTAAGCGCGCTGGCTCGCATCAGTTGGGACTTGGCGGTGTGGCGCAGCACTACGCCCATGCCCACCGGCATCATCAGGGCGCCGCCGGATCCTTGGGCCAGCCGCGCGATCACGAAAGCCGGCAAATTGGTGGCCAGCCCGCAGGCCAGCGAGGCGGCGGTGAATGTCAGCACCGCGCCCATCAGGACGTTGCGCGCGCCGAAGCGATCGGAAAGCCAGCCGGAGAGCGGCGAGATCGCGGCGGAGGCCAGCATGTAGGCGGTGATCCCGAGCGAGAGGTCGATCGTGGTGACCGCAAAGGATAGCGCCATCCTGGGCAGCGAGGTGTTGATTATCGCGCTGTCGAGATTCTGCATGAACATCGCGCTGGCGACGATCAAGGCGATGGTCTGTACCTGTGGTGGTTTGGTATCTGTCGCGTGAAGGTTTGCGTCCATGGATCGCACCGATAGAGCAAGCTCCAAAAGAGTAAAAGTTTTTTGGTTCTTTTTTTCAAAAAAGAACACGAATCTTTCTTGTTCTTTTGGAAGGTGATGACGACGCAGACTGGGAGCCTAGACCGGTTCCATCACCACCAGTCTGCGCGTTGCGGTCGCAGGAATTGGCGCATAGGCGTCCTTCACCGCTTCAACCAATAACACCCCGGCGAGCTGCGGCATCAGGGCCCGGCCGACACACTCCCACACTTCGACGGTGCGTAGCAGAAACCGCCAGTTGGTGGGGGGGAGAAATAAGGCGGTCTGTTGGCGCTCGACCCGGAAACACGCGTCCTTCAGGACCCGGTTGAGCTGATCGGTCGAGAAAGGGCGGCCCTGGCCGAACGGCGTGCGCTCGCTGTGGGCCCACAAGCCGCTGCGGTTGGGCGCCACCAGTAACAACCGGCCGTCATCTTTCAGTACGCGCCAGATCTCGCGCAGTAGCCGCCTGGTGTTGTCGGTCGATTCGAGCTCGTGGATCAATAAAATGCGGTCGAACGAAAGATCGGGAAATGGCAGTTGATCGTCGACTACGGCGCAGGTGAGCGAAGGACGGTTGCGCGGCCAGGGGCGCAGCCCTACATGCTCGGGGACGGCGGCGATAATGCGCGAGGCTTGTTCGCGCCATAGTTGCAAATAAGGCGCGGCGTATCCCAACCCCAGAACCGCTTGGCCGCTGAGATCGGGCCAGATGGTGTGGAATTGGCGGCGTAGCAAGCGGGCCGAGACAGCACCGCAGGTAGTCTGATAAAAAGGTCCGGAGGAACGTCCGTCATTGGCCATGAAGCCGGCCATAGCATAGTTTTCCCAGATTGTGAGGACGAGGAAAGGTGACGCCGATGGGGTTCGAAGTGGTTCCGGTGCCGATGCTGGAAGATAATTATAGCTGGGCGCTGATCGATCGAACACAGGGCCGGATGGCCATTGTCGATCCGCCGGAAGTGGCGCCGGTCGAGGAGCTGCTCGAACGACGGGGGCTTGTGCTTGGACTGATCCTGCTCACCCACCATCACGCGGATCATATCGCGGGCGCCGATGCGCTGCGCCGCAAACATAATTGCCCGATCTATGGCGCCCGCGCCGATCAACACCGGCTGCCTTCGCTGGATTTGGCGTTGGGGGAAGGAGATCGGATTGAATTCGCGGGCGTGGCCGGGAAGGTGTTGGAGACGCCGGGACATACAGTTGGGCATATTTCGTTCTACTTCGCTGGGGAGAAAGCGCTGTTCTGCGGCGATACGCTGTTCAGCCTGGGCTGTGGCAAACTGCTCGAGGGGACGCCTGCGCAGATGTTTGCGTCGCTTGGCCGTCTGAAGGCTCTGCCGCCGGACACGCTGGTGTGCTGCGGGCATGAATATACGGCGGCTAATGGACGGTTCGCCCGAACGATCGAGCCGGAGAACCAGGCCCTCGCTGTGCGGATCGCGGCAGTGGCGGAGTTGCGCGCGGCCGGACTGCCGACGCTTCCGGCATTGTTGGCGGATGAACTGGAGGCGAACCCGTTTCTGCGCGCGGGTTCGGTGGAGGAGTTCGCGGCGATCAGGTCGGCAAAGGATCAATACAGAGGATAGCTGCCAAGCGATCGCGCTATTGCCGATTCTGCCGGCGCCTTATAGCCTCGGGCGATGATCTTGATGCGCCATGGGCAGAGTGAGTGGAACCGGCTGATGACCGAAACCGGGCGCGATCCGGGCCTGGCCGATCCACCATTGACGGCGGCGGGATTGGCACAGGCACACGCCGCGGTGGCGAAGCTTGCGGATCGGCGCATTACCCGCATTATCGCCTCGCCCTATCGCCGCGCGCTGCAGACCGCGACACCGATTGCGCAGGCTCGTGGAGTTGGCATCGAGGTCAGCCTGTTGGTGCGGGAGCGTAAGGCATATTCTTGCGATGTCGGTTCGCCCAAAAGCGAGATAGAACGTGAATGGCCAGATCTGGATTTTTCGCATATTCCTGAAATTTGGTGGCCGGCGGAAAACGAGACCACCCCCGAGGTGCGTGCTCGCGCCGAGCAGTTCTACGCGCGCATGCGTGATGCGGAAGATCGCGAGTACACCTTGATTGTTAGCCACTGGGGTTTTTTGCTTGGTCTGACAGGAGAAAGCTTCGAGAACGGCGAGTGGAGAAAATTGAAGGAACTATAGACAAAATGTTTGATTTTTACTACATAAATTAGAATAATGCGTCGTTTGCGTGGTGTTCTCTAGTTTGGTTTAGCAGGGCTTGGTGGCATCGGTCCCGAGTTCGGCCCGTTCATGAAGACGGCGGCTGGAGGGGAGACGTCCCGGTGGCCGGTGATCTTGCCATTCTGAACTCGCAGGATCTCTACGCCGCCTTCCTACCACAAACTGATGGGCGTGGCTTGGTGCCCCGCCGGAGTAGGCAGAAGTGAAATCAACAGGTTAGGGTAGGGTAGAATCTTCTTTTTGTGAACAAAAAGAAGCAAAAAACCTTTGTCAGTTAGGGGGGCAACGATCCGTCGGTAGACTGCTCCATAGGAATAAAAATTTTTTGCTTCTTTTTTTTAAAAAAGATGCTTCTCCCTTCACTCAACCTTTGGATTTCACTTATACCGCGTTCTTTCTGCTATGCCTTTAGCAACGCGATCACTCCTTCAAGCTGATCAAGATTTTGATAGGTAATTCGTACTTGGCCACCTTTGCCATTGAACGCGATTTCGACCTTAAGGCCCAGATGCCCGGATAATTCCCTGGCCAACGCCTGGGTCTCGGTTTCGGCTGGGGGCGGGAGGTGCGGGCGCGGCGCGTTGATTTGCCGGACCATATCCTCGGTCTGGCGAACGTTGAGGTTGCGTGCGATCACGTTGAGCGTGCCCTTTTCGGGCTCGGGATGGCTGAGTAGGGCGCGGGCGTGGCCGGCGCTGATCGCGCCTTGTTCAACTTCGTGGCGCACTGCTTTCGGGAGATTGAGTAGTCGAAGCGCGTTGGCGATGTGGGGACGCGATTTACCAACGGCGTCGCCGAGACGTTCTTGAGTGAGGCCAAATTCCTGGATCAGGCGGCGGTAGCCTTCAGCTTCCTCGATCGGGTTGAGGTCCAGGCGTTGGAGGTTTTCGACCAGAGAGGCGGCCATCGCCTCGGTGTCGGTGAGGTCGCGTAGCAGAACGGGAATTTCCCGCAGGCCCGCGAGTTGAGCGGCACGCCACCGGCGTTCGCCGGCGATGATCTGGTAGCGATGGCGCTCCGCTGGGTGCGGGCGGGCCAAGATCGGCTGCAGCACGCCGTTGGCGCGGATCGATTCGGCGAGCTCGTTCAGCGCCTCGGGATCGACTTTGCTCCGCGGCTGAAATGGGCCAGGTTCGAGCAGGTCGGCGGACATAGCGCGCGGCGCGGCGCCGGGCTGGGTGGCCGGGTCGCCAATCAGGGCGGCGAGGCCCTTGCCGAGGCGGGGGGCGGGATCACGAGGGCTCATTGGGGGGCTTTCTTTAGGGATCGATAAAATGAGCGAAAGCAAAGGGAAGAATCTTCTTTTTGTGAACAAAAAGAAGCAAAAAACTTTGTCAATTTGGCTCGGTACCAAAACGAATAAAAGTTTTTTGGTTCTTTTTTCAAAAAAGAACACTTCCTTTACTTGAGGTTTTCTCGGCGGATCAGTTCTTCAGCGAGTTGATTGTAGGCAAGCGCGCCTGCGGACCGGGGATCATAGGTGGTCACGGGTTTGCCATGGCTTGGGGCTTCGGAAATGCGGATGTTGCGCGGGATGGGGGTTGCGTAGACCTTGTCGCCGAAAAAGCTGCGGGCGTCGTCCGCGACCAAATCGGTGAGGTTGTTACGGCGATCATACATGGTGAGAACGATGCCGGCCAGTTTGAGCCGGGGATTAAGGCCGCCTTTTACCCGATCGATGGTGCGCATGAGCTGGCTGATGCCTTCGAGGGCGAAAAACTCGCATTGTAGCGGAATCAATACGGCATCGGCGGCGGAAAGGCCGTTCAGGTTGAGCAGGCCGAGGCTGGGGGGGCAGTCGATCACTACTATGCGAAATCGGTCAGCAGGGAGCTCGGCGAGGGATTTGGCGAGGCGGTGGGCGCGGTCTTCGGCCTCGACCAGCTCGATCTCGGCACCGACCAGATCAGTATCCGCGGGGATGAGGGAGAGGTTTTCGATCGCGGTGAGGTGAATGGCTTCGTGCGGGGCGCGGTCGCCGAGTAATAGCTCATAGGTGCCGACGAAGCTTTGGGAACGGTCGAAGCCGAGACCGGTTGAGGCATTGCCTTGTGGATCGAGATCAATCAGCAAAGTAGCGAGGCCTCGCGCGGCGAGAGCGGCGGCTAGGTTGATGGCAGTGGTGGTTTTACCGACGCCGCCTTTTTGGTTGGCGATTGCGATTACCAGAGGATGCGGAGGATTAGACATGCCTCAGGTCGCGGATTTGGAGAATGGTGGCATCGGGTGAGGTGCGACTTTCATGGCGGTGAACGACCATATGCCAGTTTGGCAGCGCTTCATAAAGTTCTGCTTCGGCTTGGGCGCCTTTTAGGAACAGGCATTCGCCGTTTTCGGTGAGCAGAGGGGCGGCAAGTGAGAGGAGACGGTTGAGGGGGGCGAGGGCGCGGGCGGTGACGAGCGGAGCGGGGGAGATTCGGAGGGATTCGATGCGGACCGGATGGACGGTGGCAGGCGCGCCGGTGATGCGGACGGCTTCGCGCAGGAAGGCGGATTTGCGTTGGTCGGATTCGACCAGATGAAATGGGAGGTTGGTCGCGATGGCTAGGATTAGTCCGGGGAACCCGGCGCCGGAGCCGAGGTCGATGGCGTGGGTTAGGTTGGGTTGGATCAGTGGGGCGAGTTGAAGGCTGTCGGTGACGTGGCGCTGCCAGACTGCAGCGAGATCGTTGCGGCTAATCAGGTTGAGGCGAGGGGACCAGGCTTCGAGCAGGGCGACATAGGCTTCAAGCCGTAACTCCATTTCACGCGAAACCCCCAGCGTGGCGAGATCTGGTCGATCCGCACTCCGTTTCACGTGAAACAATTCTCCGTTACTGCAAGCTTGCGCAAATGGGCGAGCAACGCGACCAGCGCCGCCGGGGTCATGCCGGGAATGCGGCTTGCAGCGCCAATGGATCCAGGCTGTATGGAGCTCAGCTTCTCGCGGAGTTCGGTAGTGAGACCGCCGATGGCGGCGAAATCGAGATCACCAGGAAGCGTTACGGTTTCCTGCCGCCGCACCTGCGCGACCTCCGCCCCCTGCCGATGGAGATAACCCTGATAGAGCGCCTCAATTTCAACCTGGGCTCGAACGCGCGGCGCCAGGTCCGCGAGCCACGGCGCGAATTGATCGACGGCGCTGGACTCCGGAGCCAACGCAAGCAGATCCAAGACGCTGCGCCAACGGCCGTCTTGGCGAACGGTAAGGCCGGCCGCTGCCGCCTGGGTGGGACTGGCGCCATCTGCCCGGGCTCGAGCAAGCGCTGCGTCGATACTTTCTTGCTCGGCAGTGAAGTGTGCTGCCCTCACCGAACATACGGCACCGAGCTTTATCGCGAGCGGCGTGAGGCGGCTGGTTGCGTTGTCGGCACGCAAGGTCAGGCGGTATTCGGCGCGCGACGTGAACATTCTATATGGTTCGGTTACACCATGGGTAGTGAGATCATCCACCAACACGCCGATGTAGGCGTCGGTCCGGCTGATCACCACGCCATTTTGGCCGCCGGCACGACGCGCGGCGTTAAGTCCAGCGACCAGGCCTTGGGCGCCGGCTTCCTCGTAACCGGTAGTGCCGTTTATCTGGCCGGCCAAGAACAGGCCGCGGACGGATTTGACTTCCAATGTCGGCGCCAGGGCTCGAGGATCGACATAATCATATTCCACCGCGTAGCCCGGACGGATCATGGTCGCGCGCTCGAGGCCTGGGATGGTTCGCAGCATTGCGGCTTGCACCCACGCGGGCAGACTGGTGGAAATGCCGTTGGGGTAAACCGTATTGTCGTCCAGCCCTTCAGGCTCCAGGAAGATTTGGTGGCGCTCGCGGTCCGCGAAACGCACTACCTTGTCTTCGATCGAGGGACAGTAGCGCGGGCCGCGACCCGAAATTGCTCCGCCATAGACCGCGGAGAGATGCAAATTCTCTCGGATGATCGCATGAGTTGCGGGAGTTGTGGCGGTAACGCGGCAACTGATCTGCCGGTTGGTGATAGCGCCGGTAAGACTGGAGAACGGCTCCGGCGGATCGTCACCTCGATCTTCGGCGAGATTTTCCCAATCAATGGTCCGACGGTCGAGCCGCGCCGGCGTGCCCGTTTTAAGCCGACCCAGCGGCATATCGAGGCGCGCCAGCGCCAGCGCCAGACCAAGCGCGGGCGCCTCGCCCACCCGGCCGGCCGGTGTCTGTTCGGTGCCGATATGGATGACGCCGCGCAGGAACGTCCCAGTAGTGATTACCAGCGCTCCACAGTGGATGGTGCCAGTCTCGGCAAGGATAACGCCGGTGACGCGGCCGGTGCCGTCGCGCGTAATATCCTCGACCGAGTCCTGGATGACTTCCAGCGCAGGTTGTTCCGCAAGCAAGTCTTGCACAGCACGTCGATAAAGCCCGCGATCGGCCTGCGCACGTGGCCCGCGCACCGCCGGACCCTTACTCCGGTTCAGCATCTTGAAGTGAATTCCCGCCCGGTCGGCAGCGAGGCCCATGATGCCGTCGAAGGCATCGATTTCGCGCACCAGGTGGCCCTTGCCGATCCCGCCGATCGCCGGGTTGCAGGACATCTCGCCGATGGTGGCTTTCCGATGCGTGACCAGCAATGTGCGGGCACCAAGGCGCGCTGCAGCCGAGGCCGCTTCCGCGCCGGCGTGACCGCCGCCAACCACCACAACATCGACCATTCGGTTCAACACAGCCAAGACTTTCACAAAAGCGATTGAGGCGCAGGAGCCGGTACCGCGCTACTTGCCGATACAGAAGGTACCGAAGATCGTGTCAAGCAAATCTTCCACCCCGACGTGCCCGGTAATCCGCCCAAGATGATAAAGGGCGGCACGCAAATCTTCGGCGCGCAGTTCCGGCAACGGTGCGGTGACGGCTGCATCGAGTGCCGCCGCCGCGTCCGCGAGCGCAGCGCGATGGCGCTCCCGAGTGAGGGGCGGTGGCCCAGCGCGTTCCGCCAGGTCGCGAACCTTGTTTATAAGCGCCCTCCGCAGATCATCGAACCCGGCGCCAGTCAGCGCGCACACTGAAAACGCCCCGGTTGGCATTTTTATTCCTGCCACGCGATCACCGACTAGATCGCATTTATTGGCAACCAGCATCATCGGGGCCTCGACCGTCAGCGTTTCGCCAACCGGCTCGCGCGCATCGAATACCGAAATGACCAGATCGGCATCGTCCAGCCGGCGTCGAGCCCGGCGTACTCCCTCGGCTTCGATCGGATCAGTGGTCTCGCGCAGCCCCGCGGTATCGACCAATGTCGCCAGCACCCCACCCAGATCGAGCCTCACCTCCAGCGTATCACGCGTAGTCCCGGCAAGTGGCGACACTATTGCCACACTCTGTCCCGCGAGCCGATTGACCAAGCTCGACTTGCCAACATTCGGCGGACCAACGACCGCAATCATCAGCCCTTCGCGCACCCGTTCACCACGACGGTGATCCAAAATATGCGCGCTCATCGCGGCAGCGAGTTCACCGATCTCGGCTCCAATTCGCTTCTCCACCTCCGCCGGAAGATCCTCATCGGGAAAATCGATCAACGCCTCCTGAAAAGCCAGCACCCGGAGCAGCGACGAAGCCCAACCGTGCAGCAGTTCGCTCAGTCCGCCCTCCATCTGACGCATGGCTTGCCGTCGCTGGCTCTCCGTCTCCGCCGCAACCAGATCGGCCATCGCCTCGGCTTCAAGCAGATCCAGTTTACCGTTAAGAAAAGCCCGGCGACTGAATTCGCCAGGTTGTGCGGGGCGAGCCCCAAGCTCCAACAGCGCCGCTGTAACCGCCTGCAACACGGCACGGCCACCGTGAAGTTGCAATTCGGCGCAGGACTCGCCGGTGAAACTTGAGGGTGCCGGAAACCACAGCACCAACGCCTGATCCAAAATCTCACTGTTCGGAGCGCGCAACGACCGCAATGCCGCCCTCCGCGGCCGCGGTAACGATCCCGCTATTTGCGCCACTATCTCCCCAACCCCCGCACCGGACAGGCGCAGGATCGCTACCGCGCCGCGCCCGGCAGCGCTGGCCAAAGCAAAAATGGGCGCTTCCTCGATCACCCCCGAGGTCACGGTCACTCTCGAACTCACGGAATCTCGGCGGGCAAGCGCAGCTCTTCCGCGCGGCCGCCCTCGATCAGATGGGCCCGCAACACCCTATCGACATCCGCCGTGCTACCGATCCGATACCAAACTCCTTCCGGGTAGATCACCAAGCACGGACCACGTTCGCAGCGATCAAGACACCCAGCGCTATTGACCCGCGCACCGGCAATCCCTAACTCCTTCGCGCGGGCCTTCATATAGTCGCGCAGTTGTTCCGAGCCCGAAGCTGCGCAGGAGCCGCGTTTATGACCATCAGGCCGGCGATTGCAACAGACGAACAGATGTGCCTCGAAATACAGCGGCGGATCCCCACCCGGGTCACGTCGCATTAAAGCTGGAATCATTCTTGCGGTCTCTCGTATCCAAAATTACGGCCAGGGTGATACAAAGCATGAAGTCCGCGCTCTTGACAGAGGCACCAGTATTCGGTGCCATCGCACTGCACCAACCGGAGGCTCCGATGCCGCAGCTATCCCTCCACTCGCCGATCGGCGACATCACCATAGCGGAGGAGGATGGCGCCGTGGTTTCCGTGGATTGGGGTTGGGTTCAACATCAGACCGAAACTCCCCTGCTGGTACGGGCCAAGGCGCAATTGCAAGGCTATTTCGACGGTCTGCTGCAACAATTCGACCTGCCGTTAGCACCTGCAGGCACCACCTACCAGCTTCGAGTTTGGCAAGCTCTCGCAGCGATACCTTATGGCCAAACCCGAACTTACGCCGACATCGCGCGACAAGCCGGTGGCTCGGCGCGCTCGGTGGGCCAAGCCAACGGCCGGAATCCTTTGCCGTTGCTGATCCCTTGCCATCGGGTAGTGGCCTCCGTCGGGCTCGGCGGCTATTCCGGCGGTGACGGGATCGAAGCCAAAACCTGGCTGCTGGCCCGCGAGACTAGAACCGCCGCCGGGAGGGCCGCATGACCAAGGCCATCCGCATTCACGAATACGGCGGTCCGGACGTCCTCCGATGGGAAGACGTCCCGATGCCGGAGCCAGGGCCCGACGACGCCATCGTACGCAACGAAGCGGTCGGGCTGAACTTTGTCGATGTCTATTTTCGTACCGGGCTCTACAAAGTCTCGGCCCTTCCTAGCGTGCTGGGTCAGGAAGGCGCGGGCGTGGTGATCACCACCGGAAATCGGGTAACCAACGTAAGGCCCGGCGACCGTGTCGCCTACGGCACGGGTCCCTTGGGCGCTTACAGCACCGCTCGTCTCATCCCCGCCGATCGCCTGGTGAAACTGCCCGACGGGATCGAGTTCACCGCCGCGGGCACCATGATGCTCCAAGGCATGACCGCCTATTACCTGCTCCATCGTACCAGGCAGCTCAAGGCCGGCGAAACGATCCTGATCCACGCCGCGGCGGGTGGCACCGGCCTGATCCTATGTCAGTGGGCCAACCACCTCGGCGCCCACGTGATCGGCGTGGTCTCCACCCCGGCCAAAGCCGAACTCGCACGGGCGCATGGAGCCGCTCACGTCTTGGTCGGCGCACAAAATCTCGCCGCCGAGGTAAAGCGCATCACCGGCGGCGCTATGGTCCCCGTGGTCTACGACAGTGTCGGCCGCGACACGTTCTTGCAGAGTCTGGATTGCCTGGCACCTCTCGGTCTGATGGTAAGCTTCGGTTCCGCCTCCGGCCCCGTCGGTTCGGTGGATCTCGGGCTCCTCGCCGCCAAGGGCAGTCTTTTCCTCACTCGCCCGTCGCTCGCGACTTATGTCGCACACCGTCCCGAACTTGAGCAAGCCTCAGCCGCCCTGTTCGACGTAGTGCTGAGTGGCGCAGTAAAGATTGACGTCAATCAATCCTTCCCCCTACGAGAAGCCGCCGCCGCCCACCGCGCTTTGGAGGCGCGCCAAACCACCGGCAGCACCGTTCTGCTACCTGGCGCCTGAGAGGCCGTCCCAAATGATAATAAGTGAAAACAATTGGTTGGGGCACAAGAAAGGTCTTCTTTTTGTGAACAAAAAGAAGCAAAAAAACTTTGCCAATTTAGTATTCTCATGCGCACGTCTGCCAACAGTTGATTCCGATCTATTAAAGCAAAAGCTCTTTGCTTCTTTTTTTCAAAAAAGATGCTTCCTTTTTTCGCTTAATATCATTCGAGGCACGCTTTGAGAGATGGCCCTTTAGGATGCCCGGCGTAACGGCTAGAACACGTATCGCGGGGGTGATCGGCTGGCCGATAGCCCACTCGCGTTCGCCACTCCTCCACAATTTCTGGCTCGCACGGCACCAAATTGATGGTGCCTATCTTGCCTTTCCGGTCGAGCCTGGAAATTTCGCGACCGCCCTACGCGGCCTGGCCGTCGCAGGCTTAGCCGGGCTCAATGTGACCCTTCCGCACAAGGAAGAAGCTGCCACGCTATGCGACGAGGTCTCTCCATTCGCGCGTCGGGTCGGAGCGGTCAATACTCTCCGTTTCGAGCACGGCAGAATTCTCGGCGATAACACCGACGGCTTCGGCTTCATAGCCAATCTCCATTCCCACGGCGTCGATCCAGCCACGGGTCCGGCGCTAATATTAGGCGCCGGCGGAGCCTCCCGCGCGATAGTGGCATCTCTCCTCGATGCAGGCGCGCCCGTCTCGATCGCCAATCGCACCCTGGAGAGGGCGAAATCCCTGGCGCGTGACTTTCCCGGCGCGCGTATAATTGACTGGGCCCAAGCCGCGGACGCTCTTCCGGATCAGGCCCTGCTGGTCAACACCAGTTCCGCCGGCATGCACGGCCAGCCCGCGCTCGAATTCTCGCTCGATCGGGCCCGCCCCAATCTCGCGGTGGCGGACGTCGTCTATGTCCCCAGTGAAACGATACTCCTCCGCGAGGCCACCGCCCGCGGCCTCACCACCGTTCCCGGCCTTGGCATGTTGCTGCACCAGGCCCGCCCCGGTTTTGCCGCCTGGTTCGGGATCGAGCCCGAGGTCGATCAAGATCTGATGGATCACGTCGCCGGCGACATTCCCCTACGGGTCGTCCCGAATGATAATAAGTGAAGCGATTAGCTTGCAGCAGAGGCATCTTTTTTGAAAAAAAGAAGCAAAAAACTTTTGTCACTTGGAGTACACCGGCTGCGGATCGGTGCCTCCCTAATTGACAAAGTTTTTTTGCTTCTTTTTGTTCACAAAAAGAAGATTCTTCCTATAGCTGAACCTATCGCATGATCACAATCGGCCTGACCGGAGGAATCGCGATGGGCAAATCGACCGCCGCCAATTTCTACCGCCGTGCACATATCCCGGTATTCGACGCCGACGCGACAGTGCACCAGCTCCAATCGCCTCACGGGCGAGCCATGCCGGCCCTCCGCCAAGCCTTCCCGACCGCCGTTACGCCGCAAGGGCTGGACCGCAACACGCTCCGCCAATTGGTGTTTTCCGATCCCGCGCAATTATCACGTCTGGAAGCGATCATACACCCGCTAGTCCGCGCCGCTGAGCACGCCTTCCTGGCCCGCGCCCGACGAGCCGGCGCCCCCATCTGCGTGCTCGACATTCCGCTGCTGTTCGAAACCGGAGCCGATCGGCGCGTGGATCTGATCGTCACCATGTCGGCCCCCCCGAGCGTGCAACTCCATCGCATCCGCACCCAGCGCCATTTGCGTGAAGACGACATCAAGGCCATCCTCAAGCGCCAATTTCCCGACCAAACCCGCCGAGCTCGCGCGGATCTCGTAGTGCGCAACGGCCTTTCCCGCTATAATGCTCTGAAAACCCTGAAACGCCACCTCGCCTTGCTCCGAACGGAAAGTCAATCATGCGCTCCATCCTCTTCGATACCGAAACGACGGGGCTTAATCCGCTCGCTGGCGATCGCGTAATCGAGATCGCCGCGCTCGAGCTATTCAACGACCTCCCGACCGGCGTCACCTTCCATCGCCTCATAGATCCCGAGCGCGATATCCCGGAGGAGGCCACCCGCATCCACGGGATTTCCCGCGATTTCCTGATCGGCAAACCGTTATTCGCCGAGATCGCCGCCGACTTCCTGGAATTCATCGCCAACGACAAATTGGTCGCCCACAACGCGCCGTTCGATTTCGCCTTCCTCGACGCTGAATTTTCCCGCCTGGGCCATCCCATGCTCGATCGCCTCCGCATGGTCGACACCCTGCCCCTGGCCAAATTACGCTTCCCCGGTATGCCTAACAGCCTCGATGCTCTATGCCGGCGCTTTGCGATCGACCTCTCCGAGCGCAACACCCATAACGCCCTGCTCGACTGCAAACTACTTGCCGAGGTCTACATTGAGCTGACCGGCGGCCGGCAGCGCGGCCTTTCGCTCGCCGCCGGACGGATCGAAACTCCTGTCTTCGTCTACCAATTCAACGGTCCGCGCACCCCGCGCCCGATGTTGCCAAGCGAGGCCGAACTCGCCGCCCACGCCGTGTTTATCGCCGGCCTTAAGGAACCGATCTGGTCTAAGAGTGCTTAGAGCAAGTCGGGGATGATAATAAGTGACATCCGAAGGCTCGAAGCGAAGCAAGAAGCATCTTTTTTGAAAAAAAGAAGCAAAAAACTTTTGTTCGTCTGATTCGGAGACCTGACCGAGAGTTTTTGCGACGCGCTGATTGACAAAAGTTTTTTGCTTCTTTTTTTCGAAAAAGAAGATAATTCCTGTCGCTTCTACTCAGAATCATCCTGCTCTAATGAGGAAAATGTTCGATGTGAACCTCGGCCGTACGCCCGAAATATACGACGCGACGGCCGCTAAACGACACGATGTAACCTGCGCAACCAGCGGCCATCACCTTCCGGCAAAAGCCCTCATAGGTGTAGCCCGACACGAGCTGTTACGCTTCCCGAATCGCAGCTCGAATCGATTCCGTGTCGAACGCTTCCGCGACAGGGACGGCGTGCCGATGCGTTGACAGCTGTATACTATCCCCATCTGGTCGGTAATATGTTGCGTTGGCGCGGCGGTAGTCGATGGCATAGCTTTCAAACCCCTCGTTCATCAGCGTTCCCACCATTTGCGGGAAAGTCATCGAATTATCTTCCGCGCCGTGCAGACACTTTTCGGCGACTTGCTTTTGACGGTCACCCATTGTTTTGGCCCTCTCTTTGGTTATTCAATTGGCATTGCAGTAATGCCAGCCGAGCAACTGCGTCTTTCAGTATGCGCGCTAGGGTTTGGCGGTCTTCGCCGGGCATTTGCGCGAAACACTCCGCCTCGTTCTGATCGGCCAACGCCGCCAACTCGGGAACGAAGAGGGTTCCCTTCCCTGTAAGCGCGAGAGTGTGCGCCCGGCCATCGACCGAGCTTGGCTCTCTGGCAATCAGTGCCTTGACCACAAGCCGGTCGGCCAATTTCGAGACGGCCCCGCGCGTCAGCCCCATGTCGTCAGCCAACCGACTAGGAGGCGTCGGCTCCCTTCCATAGAGCACGCGCATCAGTGCCCATTCGGCGACGGTGACATCCTTGGTGGCAAGCTTGCGTGCAAAAGCGTGGGACACATGGTTGGAGACAAGGCGTAGCCAGTAGCCAAGGTGCGCGGCTAATTCGGGGACGTCGGAGGACATGGCACTCTCAACAAGTTTACTAGGCAACTATCAGGGGGTTGGTTTCCTAGTCAACTACCCTGGCGGGGTCGTTTCAAAAAATCTCCTGTTTCACGGCGCTCGCTACCTCACGCGTGCACCGCTTGGGCAAAGCGATCGAAAGCCCATCCTGCAACTACAAGCTCTGGCTTTCGTAATCTCCCAACGCTAGACTCCTCCCATGAAACACTGGCACATGGATGACGTCGCTTGGGACCGCTTCGATCCCAGCAAAGTCGATCCGGACATCGCAAAGCTGGTCCGTGCCGCGGCCATGGTCGAGCGCAACGCCCCCGATTACATCACCTACCTGCGCAACGTCTTCTCCGACGACCCCGCCTTCTGCCAAGCGGCCGACCGTTGGGCCACCGAAGAAATCCAGCATGGCGACGCCCTAGGCCGTTGGGGCGAGCTCGCCGCCCCAGGCTGGGACTACACTTCTTGCTTCGCGCGCTACCGCGAGGGCTACAAAATCAATCTCGACGCCGAAACTTCCATCCGCGGTTCCCGTTCAGGCGAACTAATCGCCCGCTGCATGGTAGAAACCGGCACCTCGAGCTACTACACGGCCCTAGCCGACGCCACCCACGAGCCCGTCCTGCAGCAAATCTGTCGTTTGATCGCCGCCGACGAGTACCGCCATTTCAAACTCTTCTACGACCACCTCCGCCGTTATTTGGTGCGCGAAAAGCTCAACCTATGGCAACGTTTCAAAATTGCCATAAGTCGCGTCGGCGAAAGCGAAGACGACGAACTAGCCTACGCCTTCCACTGCGGCAACGAGCCCTCAACCCAACTCTACGACCACAATCGTTGCAGCAGCGCCTACCTAGGTCGCGCCCTCCACTTCTACCAACCCAGGCACATCGAGCGCGCCACCGGCATGCTCCTCAAGACCATCGGCCTCCCCCCTCGCGGCCGGCTATCCGCCGCCTGCACCTGGCTCTCCTGGCGAGTTCTGCAACGGCGGGCGGCTAAGTTCGCAGCCGAGCGGACGAAGGAAGTGAGCAAGGAACGGAAAGGGAAGGCGGGCCAGCCCGGAGCCGCTGGGGCCGAGAGGCCCCAGACCCCATGACTTTAGTGGGAGGGGCGCTTCGGGCGTGCCTCCCACTAGAGTCCCGAGGTTTGGGGCCTCTCGGCCCCAGTGGGGTCCGGGGCTAGCCCCGCCTTCTCTACCCCTTTCTT
>Ga0302310_10001636_pt1 | contig 18856 bp, 17 predicted proteins | sample III_Palsa_N1_2_FD_200451 | JGI IMG/M metagenome (GOLD analysis project Ga0302310, IMG submission 200451) | Peat permafrost microbial communities from Stordalen Mire near Abisko, Sweden - III_Palsa_N1_2 | ecosystem: Environmental > Terrestrial > Soil > Palsa > Peat permafrost | place: Sweden...
GTTCTGTCGCCTCAAGGACTGGCGGCGCGTAGCAACTCGCTACGACCGGAAAGCTTCGACCTTCGTCGCAACCGTCACCATCGCCGCCATCGTCATGTTCTGGCTCTGATTATGAGTCCGGACCCATTGCCCTTGCATCCCGTTACCGTCTGCGTTGGGGTGTCTGTTCGGCGGAGCGTCCTGCCGTTGCGTCGGGAGACGAAAATGCCGCTGCGCGGGGGCGTGCGTACGCATGGGCAGCACGTAGTTGGGTTCAAAGGGGCTCCGGCCCGTACGCGCTAACATGCGTAATCCGGGATCCAGCTTTTCTTTGATGCCTGCCCTGAATGGAGCCGTCGAACAGAAAAAACAGCGGGACCCCGGATCAAGTCCGGAACGACGATACTCTTATGTTAGCGCCTATGGGCCCTTGGCGCCGGAGGGCCTGAATATGCGGAGTTATGCGTCCGCAAGGCGTAACCGTGCCCCACATACCAAAACCCGGGAGCTCGAGGGCGATGGCCCTCGAACCTACCTCTTACTTAAAGCGGGTTATCCAGCTTGATGATTGCTTCGTTGCTCTTGCGCTGCGTTGTGTGCAGTTGGCGGGGTTGGGCGAAGCTGGCCAAAACCGCCGGGTCGCGGCCGTAGATGTCGGGGAAGCTGCGCATCAGGCCGTCGACGTCGCGGGCGACGGTGAAGTAGGCGATGTAGACCGGGAACGGTTTGAGCATCGGGACTTTGGTGTATTTGCCGGACAGGTTGTAGTCGATTGCGGTCTGGCCGGGGAGGTCGGCGCCGAGGATGGCCATGGTCATGGCGAGTTCGGTGGCGTGTTCGGCGCGGACGCAGCCGTGGCTGAGGGCGCGGGCGGGCAGGGCGAACAGGGTGCGGTTGGGGGTGTCGTGGATGTAGATCGCGTGTTCGTTGGGCATGTCGAGTTTGACGCGGCCGAGGGAATTGTTGGCGCCTGGTTGTTGGACGACGGTGATTACGCCGTCTGACCCTTGCGTTGCGGCCCAGCCTTCGCGTTTGGCTTTGGCGGGGTTGGCGATCAGGCGTTTGCCCAGGCCTTCGCCGACGACGATGGATTGGGGGACGGTCCAGGTCGGGTTGAAGACGACGTTTTTGACTTGTTCGGCCAGTTGGGGTGTGGCGGTTTTGCCGGGGCGGCCGACGATGGCGCGGTAGCTGTGGATGATCTTGTTGTTCACGGTCAGGCGCAGGACCTGTTCGGGGACGTTGATCATCAGGTATTGCAGGCCGAGGTCGTGGGCGAGCCAGCGCCAGCGGTCCATGTTGGCGCGGATCATCGCGGTTTGCTTGGGGTCTTTGGATTTCGCGAGCATGTCTTTCAGCAGCGCGTAATCGGGGTGTGTCGGGGTCAGCGAGGCGAGGACGCCGGGGACGTCGTGGAGTTCGGTGGCTTCGGCCAGGAGCTGCGAATTGGGGTGGGTATCCTGGTCGGGGTCGACGGCAAACCACTGGACGCGGTCGGGCATCGGGGTGCGACCGTCGCGCAGGTCTTCGGCGAGCCAGATGAACAGTTTGCTGGCGAGCGCGTCGAGATCGGGGCCTTCGCCGCGGGCGATTTCGGCGGACAGGGCGGCGGGGGTGTAGTCGCGCGGGAACAGGCCTTCGGCGCCGATTGCGCGGATTGCGGTCAGCAGTGCTTGTGCGTCGGCGGTGGTGAAGTGCGCGGTGGGGAGCGTTTCGGGTGTTTCGACGTCGAAACCGCCGGATGTTGGTGGTGGCAGGGTGGTGGTGACCGGGTCGGTTGGCGCGGGGACTGCGACCACGGGTGCCGTTTTGGGCTTGATTGTTTTGTGCACGACCGGCTTGGCCACGATGGGTGTGGTCAGGTCGGTTGGGCCTTGTTGGCCGGCGCTGGCGGAAACGGGGGCGGTGAAGGCGATCGATCCGGCACCGAGCGCCAGAGCCAGGGGGGACAGGCCAGAGCGGATGGTCCTGTGGGGTGCGCGCATGAAGGGTTACCTGCCGATCGGGCTATAAAAACGGGGTGGGGTAATGTTTTCCCTGCCCCAGCAGCGCGGGGCGATCAAGCGGTGTGCGATGAAAGGCATGGTTTTGCACCGGTCACATCAAGCCGCTATGGCGTGCCACGCGCAGCCGTTCGACCTTGATCCCGATTTGCATGACACTGGCGGGGCTGGCCAGTTTCAGTGTGATGGATGGCGTGATGAAGGCGGCGTCGATTGCGGCGGGGGCTTATGCTGCGCTGTTCTGGCGTAATGTTATCGGGCTGGGGTTGATGACGCCGGTGTGGCTGGGCACGCGGCGGAAAGGTGCGGGGTTTCCGACCTGGCATGTCCTGGGGCTGCATCTGGCGCGGGCGGCGTTGTGCGGGGTGATGGCCGGGCTGTTTTTCTGGGGGACGATTTATACGCCGCTGGCCGAGGCGATGGCGTTGTCGTTTATTGCGCCGTTGATTGCACTGTTTCTGGCGGCGGTGTTTCTGGGTGAGCGGATTGCGCGGCGGGCGTTTGCGGGGTCGGTGCTGGCGCTGGTTGGGGTTGGGGTGATTGTCGCGGGGACGGTTGCCGGGCGGCATTATTCCGCGGCGGCGCTGTATGGGATGATCGCGATTTTGACTTCGGCGGTGTTGTATGCGGCCAATCTCGTGGTGCAGCGGCGGCAGGCGCAGTTGGCGGGGCCGGTCGAAATCGCGTTTTTCCAGAACCTGTTCATTGCTGTGTTGTTTGCGCCTGGGGCCTGGTGGTTTGCGCCTGTGCCGGGGGGTGGGTTGTTGGTGTTGATCGCGGTGGGGGCGGGGTTGGCGGTGGTTTCGCTGATGATGATCGGGTGGGCTTATGCTCGGGCGGAGGCGCAGGTTTTGGTGCCGTTGGAATATACGGCGTTTATCTGGGCGTGTCTGGTTGGGTGGTTGATGTTTGGGGAGGCGGTTTCGGTTCGGACTTTGGGTGGGGTGGTTTTGATTGTTGGGGGGTGTTTGCTGGCGATTGCTACGCGGACTGTGCCGGTGGATCATGGGCAGCCTAATCCGGCTTGATCTGCTTGTGTTGGTTTCTTGGGCGAGCGTTGGCGCGTGTCCTTAGCTTCGCTGGCCTTCGGCTCGACAAGCTCAGGATAAGCGGACCATGTTAGAAAACGGGTGTATTTGATACTGCGTCGCAGTACTTGGCTAAGCCATAATGGATTCGCGTCGATCGCATCAAAGCGGGCGTTTTTCGCGGGTGTGCGGCCTTGACGTGGCTTCATTCAACGCGCATCGCGCGAACCGCTTCGCAAGGCATTTTCTGTCTCGCGCTCCGTCCGGTCTGGCGCAAAATGGCGCCGGCGACCTGGTTTCGGGGTAGGTGCGACAGGTATTGCCCGCTGCGTTTTCACGCAATTACATAGGGATTCCGCTCGCATGACCCAGGTTGGACACGACACGCTCGGCACCCGCAGCACGCTTTCCGTTGGTGGCAAATCGTACGCGTATTATTCGCTCGCCAAGGCGGCTGCGAAATTCGGCGACATTTCGCGTTTGCCGTTTTCGATGAAAGTGCTGCTGGAAAACCTGCTGCGCTTTGAAGACGCCGGGTTCACGGTTTCGACTGACGACATCAAGGGCCTGATCGAGTGGCAGAACAGCCCGGTCGAATCGACCAACGAGATCCAGTATCGCCCCGCGCGCGTGCTGTTGCAGGATTTCACCGGCGTGCCTTGCGTGGTCGACCTGGCCGCGATGCGCGATGCGCTGGCGACGCTGGGCGGTGACACCAGCAAGATCAATCCGCTGGTTCCGGTCAACCTGGTAATCGACCATTCGGTGATGGTCGATGAATTCGGCACGCCGATGGCGTTCGAACAGAACGTCGAAATCGAATATCATCGCAATCTCGAGCGCTATGATTTTCTCAAGTGGGGATCGAAGAGCCTCAACAATTTCTACGCCGTGCCTCCCGGCACCGGCATCTGCCACCAGGTCAATCTGGAAAACATCGCGCAGACGGTGTGGACCAGCACCGACCAGGACGGCGTGACCGTTGCTTATCCGGACACGTGCGTTGGCACCGACAGCCACACCACGATGGTCAATGGCCTGGGTGTGCTCGGCTGGGGCGTTGGCGGGATCGAGGCCGAGGCCGCGATGCTGGGGCAGCCGGTGTCGATGCTGGTGCCCGAAGTGGTCGGGTTCAAGTTTGTCGGCGAATTGAAGGAAGGCGTGACTGCGACCGACCTCGTGCTGACCGCGACCAATCTGTTGCGCAAGCATGGCGTTGTCGGCCGGTTCGTTGAGTATTTCGGCCCGGGCCTGGCTGGGCTTTCGCTCGCCGATCGCGCGACGCTCGCCAATATGGCGCCGGAATATGGCGCGACTTGCGGCTTCTTCGGGATCGATGACAAGACGCTCGAGTATCTGCGCCTGACGGGCCGTGAAGAAGACCAGATCGCGCTGGTTGAGGCTTATGCCAAGGAGCAGGGTTTCTGGATCAATCCTGCGATCGAGCCGATCTTCTCCTCGACCTTGGAACTCGACCTGTCGACTGTGGTGCCTTCGCTGGCCGGGCCCAAGCGGCCGCAGGACAAGGTTACGCTGCCGCAGGTCGATGACGTGTTCAACAAGGACCTCGCGGACCTGTACAAGAAGTCGCAGACGCGCGTTGCGATCGACGGCAATGCGCATGACATCGGCGATGGCGACGTTGTGATCGCGGCGATTACGAGCTGCACCAACACGTCGAACCCCAGCGTGCTGATCGCGGCGGGCCTCGTGGCCAAGAAGGCCGACGAATTCGGTTTGAAGCCGAAGCCATGGGTCAAGACTTCGCTCGCGCCGGGCAGCCAGGTGGTCACCGACTATCTGGTCAAGGCGGGGCTGCAGCAGCATCTCGATAATATCGGGTTTAACCTGGTCGGTTATGGCTGCACCACCTGTATCGGTAACTCGGGGCCACTGGCCGAGCCGATCAGCAAGGCGATCAACGAACATGGTATCGTTGCCGCCTCGGTGATTTCGGGCAACCGCAATTTCGAAGGGCGCGTCAGCCCCGACGTGCGCGCGAACTTCCTCGCCAGCCCGCCGCTGGTCGTCGCTTATGCGCTGAAAGGCACCGTGATCGAGGATTTCACGACCACGCCGATCGGCAAGAGCACCGCCGGCGTCGATATCTTCCTGAAGGATATCTGGCCCACCAACGCTGAAGTGGCTTCGGTCATGGCGGGCGCGGTCGATCGTGCGATGTTCCGCGCGCGCTATGCCGACGTGTACAAGGGCGACAAGCATTGGCAGGCGATCAATGTCACCGGTTCGGAAACGTACCAGTGGCGCGCGGGTTCGACCTATGTCGCCAATCCGCCCTACTTCGATGGCCTGACCATGACGCCCGAACCGGTGAATGACATCATCGAAGCCAAGCCGCTGCTGATCCTGGGCGATTCGATCACCACCGATCACATCAGCCCGGCCGGCAACATCAAGGCCGACAGCCCAGCAGGTGAATGGCTGATGGAGCACCAGGTCGCCAAGGCCGATTTCAACTCGTATGGCGCGCGTCGTGGCCACCACGAAGTGATGATGCGCGGCACATTCGCCAACATCCGCATCAAGAACGAAATGGTCCCCGGCACCGAAGGCGGGTTCTCGAAGATCGGCGACAAGGTCCTGCCGGTTTATGACGTGGCGATGCAGCGCAAGGCCGATGGCGTGCCGACCGTGGTGATCGCGGGCAAGGAATATGGCACCGGTTCGTCGCGCGACTGGGCGGCCAAGGGCACCAAGTTGCTCGGCGTGCGCACCGTGATCGTCGAAAGCTTTGAACGCATCCATCGTTCGAACCTGGTCGGCATGGGCGTGTTGCCGCTGCAGTTCACCAATGGTGATACGCGCCAGTCGCTCGGCCTGACTGCTGACGACACGTTCACGATCACTGGTGTGGCGAGCCTGAAGCCGCGCCAGGATGTCGAGGTCGTGGTGACGCGGCCGGATGGTTCGTCGTTTACGTTTACCGCGCTGTGCCGCATCGATACCGCCAACGAGATCGAGTATTTCAACAACGGCGGGATCTTGCAGTACGTGCTGCGCAAGCTTGCTGCCTGATTTTACTTGGGTTTATTGCTGGGTTGAGGGGGGCGGTGCCGGTGGGTGCCGCCCCTTTTTTTTGTTCAGGGCGTTTTAGTAGGGCCTCCGGCGGCCTAGGGCCATTGCCCTAGGGACCCGTTACCGTCTTGAATTGCACGCTCGCTATGCGTTTGCGCGCCCCGCGCAGCGGCTTCATTGTCTTCCGACGCAGCGGCGGGATGCTCCGCTGAACTTATGCATCGCCGCGGACGGTACGGGGAGGCCCGGCCCCTTGGCCCTGGCCCGCCGGAGGCCCTCAAGCGCCCTTGCGTCTGGCAATGCAAAAAGGCGGCCCTTCCGTGATGGAAGGACCGCCCTATTTGTGCTGCTCTTGTTGGGCAGGCGTTTGGAGTCAGGCGGTCTGTTTACCGCGGCGTTGGCGGGCGACCAGGGCTGCGGCGCCCAGGCCGAACAGGATGACCATCGATGGTTCGGGGACGTCGGTGCCGCTGCTGGAGCTGGTGGTCGAGCTGGTGGTTGCGCCGCTCGAGGTCGAGGTGCTGCCTGACGTGGACGTGCTGCCCGAGGTTGAGGTGCTGCCTGACGTCGATGTGCTTCCTGACGTGGACGTGCTGCCCGATGTCGAGGTTGATCCGCCGGTGCTGCTTGTCGAGGTGCTGCTGGTTACATTGCCCGAGCTTGATGTGACATTGCCCGAGCTGCTGGTGACGTTGCCTGAGCTGGACGTGACATTGCCTGAGCTGGACGTGACGCCGCCGGTGCTGGATGTGACATTGCCCGAGCTTGAGGTGACGCCGCCGGTGCTCGAGGTCACGTTGCCTGAGCTGCTTGATGTTACGTTGCCCGACGAGGTCGAAGTCGAACCGCCCGAGGTCGAGGTGGAACCGCCTGATGTCGATGTGGAGCCGCCGGTGGAGGTGAGGCCGCCGGTCGAGGTCGACGTGGATCCGCCCGTGGACGTCAGGCCGCCGGTTGAGGTTGAGCCGCCGGTTGAGGTCAGGCCGCCGGTCGAGGATGACGTCGAGCCGCCCGAGGTGGAACCGCCCGAGGTCGAGGTCGAGCCGGTGCTGGTCGAGGAGACGACAACGCTGCCGCCGCCGCCGCTGCCACCGCCGCCGAAGAATCCGCCGAAGAACCCGCCGCCAAAGCCGCCGCCGCCGCCGCCTTCGACTACGACCGGGCTGGCGCCGCCGCCGGTCTGCATCTGGGGTGGCATCGGGGGCATATAGGGCACGGGGACCATCGCCATCTGCGCGGCCGGTGCGTATGTGCGCGTCGTCGTGGTGCGCACGATGCGGCGCACGCGGTGGTGAACGTGATGGGCCGGGCGGGCTGCAACGAAGCGCACTTCCTTGCCGTGCATGACCTTGATCGGTTTCACATGGTGCAGCTCAGCCGCAGACGGCGCTTCCGACACGTGTACCGCGCCGCCGCCCAATGCAGCTCCGCCTGCTGCGCAGGCCGCAAGTTTCGCCAATGCCATCCGAACCGACATACGTGTCGCCTTTACCCTCTTGTCCCGCAAAGTACCGGCCTTCGAATCCGGCGTCTTTATGGTGGGAACACATGCCCCGGTTCAATCAAAGCCATATCCCTTGCCGCACAGCAACGGAATTAACCGGTTTTTGGCCGGGTCGGGGCCTCAATATCGTGATTACGTCGCCGCCGGGTTAACTGTGTGCCATTTCGGACCGAATTGTACGCAGCTATTACCGCGCGGGTGGGTTCAGCCGGCAGAATCGAACAGACCGCCGATCGGGGTGCCGGGTTGCGGGGGAATCGCCATGCCCAGATGTTGCCAGGCGCGCTCGTTCAGGCAGCGGCCCCGTGCGGTCCGGGCGACCATGCCGAGCTGGATCAGGTAGGGCTCGATCACATCCTCGATGGTATCGCGCGGTTCGGACAGGCCTGCGGCCAGCGTTTCCACGCCGACGGGGCCGCCTTTGTAGATGTCGGCGATCATCATCAGGTAGCGGCGATCCTGCAGGTCGAGGCCCAGCGAATCGACTTCGAGGCGGGTCAGGGCCGAATCGGCCAGGTCGCGGGTGATTGTTGCGACGCCGGCGACTTGCGCGAAATCGCGGACGCGGCGCAGGAGGCGGCCGGCGACGCGCGGGGTGCCGCGGGCGCGGCGGGCGATTTCGTGCGCGCCCTGGGCGTCTAGGCCCACGCCCATCAGCATGGCGCCGCGCGCGACGACGCGTTCGAGCTCGGCGACGGTGTAGAATTGCAGGCGTACCGGGATGCCGAAGCGGTCGCGGAGTGGGGTTTGCAGAAGGCCCTGGCGAGTCGTGGCGCCGATCAGGGTGAAGGGGGGCAGGTCGATTCGCACCGATCGCGCGGAGGGGCCTTCGCCGATGATCAGGTCGAGCGCGCGGTCTTCCATTGCCGGGTACAGCACTTCTTCGACCTGGGCCTGCAGGCGGTGGATTTCGTCGATGAACAGGACATCGCCGGCTTCCAGGTTGGTAAGCAGCGCGGCGAGGTCGCCGGCCTTGGCGATGACCGGGCCCGATGTGGCGCGGAAATTGACGCCGAGTTCGCGGGCGATGATCTGCGCCAGCGTGGTTTTGCCCAGGCCGGGGGGGCCGAAGAACAGGACGTGGTCCATCGCTTCGTTGCGTGCCTTGGCGCTGGCGATGAAGACTTTGAGGTTTTCGCGCGCTGCTTCCTGGCCGACGAATTCGGCCAGGGTTTTGGGACGCATGGCCGTGTCGGTGTCTTCGATCTGGGCTTGCGCGGAAAGGATCGGGTTGTCGGTCATGCGGTGGCGTGTTTCAGCGCGACGCGCATGATATCGCCGAGCGCGGCGCCATCGCCCAGGTCTTCGATCGCGCGGGTGACGGCGGTGGCGGCCACGGCGGGTTTGAAGCCGAGGTTTTGCAGGGCCGAGACGGCGTCGGAGTTGATCGAGCCGGGGGGCGTTACATCGGCGGTGATTCCGGCGCCGCCGGTCAGGCCGGCCAGGCCGCCGGCTTTGTCTTTCAGTTCGTTGACGATGCGGCTGGCCAGTTTCGGGCCGACGCCGTTGGCGCGGGCGATCATCGCGGCGTCGCCGCTGGCGCAGGCGCGTTGGAGTTCGTCGACCGTCAGGGCCGAGAGGATCGCGAGTGCGACTTTCGAGCCGACGCCCTGGACAACCATCAGGATGCGGAACCAGGCGCGTTCGCCCGAGGTGGTGAACCCGATCAGGCGCATGTCGCTTTCGCTGACCTGCATTTCGGTGTGGAGCACTGCGGGGTCGCCGCGATTGCCCAGCGCCACCAGCGTGCGCGCGGAGGCGTGGACGAGATAGCCGACGCCGCCGACGTCGATCACGGCCCAGTCGGGGCCGGTGTCATCAAGGATGCCGGTCAGCTTTGCGATCATGGTTTGTTCTCTAACCAAGATCGCGCCGGAGTGCCAGCCTGATTGATGGGGGGATTGGCAGTTGTATACGGAATGCGTGGAAGCTCGGGACGGGGGATTTGTGATGGCGATGTGGAATGCGGATGTGACGACGCGTTTGGGCGCGGGGACGGCGGCGCGGATGGGCGGGACTGCGGCGTTTGTGTTTGCGGGCCTTGGTTTGCTCGGCGTGGTGTTTTTTGGCGTTGCCTCGTTGAAAACTGGCCCCGCCGTGGCCGGCGGCGGTCTGCTTCTGGTCATGATGAAAACCGACGCTGCGATGGCCGTTATCGGGGGCCTGACGGAAGCGCTGATCGGGATAATCGCAGGGTTTCGTCTGCGCGAAGGCAAGGGGTTGGTTTGGGGTGGCATGGCGATGATTTTGGTCGTGCTCGAATTGATCGGCAAAGTGGCCGATTCGCATTTTGGTGGCCTGGTGATCAACATCGTGATCGCGGCTTATCTGTTCAATGGCCTGCGCGGTGCCTACGCGCTGGCCAAGGGGCGTTTTGCCCAGGATGAAGCCGACGTGTCCGGGTGAGTCTTCCTTGCCACGTCATGCCGGACTTGATCCGGCATCCATTGTGCCGCTGGGCGCTGGTATCGTATCTACACCGGGCGGCGCTGTTGTCCTGTCTCGCGCTGCCCTTCGCCTGGGGCGCGATGAATGCCGGATCAGGTCCGGCATGACGATGGGGGAGGTGTGTGAGGGACAGCTTGTCCTGGCGGCGGCTGACGTGGACGGTGGGTAGGCTCGTTCAATAGTGGATGGCGGACGGATCGTAGATCGTCGCCTGCCGTGCGATGAACAGCAACCGGCCGTCGTGCCTGGCCAGGACCTGGGTAAAGCGGCGATAGAGCTTTTTGCCGGTTTCCGGGCCGGTGACCGGAACGTAATCCTCGTGTCCCATTTCGACGACGTTGTCGCCGATCTCTGATATCGCCTCTACGACGACGTGATAGTCGCGATATTCGAGCTTGCCCGATGCAATCGCCTGAATGACCTGGGCGCGGGACAGGACTTTGTTGCCGGGACCGTTGACGACAAATCCGGGCGCCCAGAATTGGTCGAGGGCGGCATAGTTTTTGGTGAAAATAGCTCGGCCAACACCGGCGTCTGCGGTCGCAACCTCCTGGTATAGTTTGATCGTCGCCGGGTCGGAGGGTGCGCCCGCCGGTGGGAAGACAGGTGTATCCGCCAGTACGGGGCTGGCGATCAGGCCAAGTACGGCATACGCAATAGTCGCGAGCTTTGACATCTGGCACTCCTGGTCTGGAAGTATTCCGGGCGCAGCTTATTCTTTTGCGCTTGAGTTGCAATCGAGTCGGGCGGGCGTGGGCGCGCGTCCTTCGACAGGCTCAGGATGAGCGGGACCTGTTAAATTACAACAGCTTGATGAGCTTGGTCCAGCTTTGTTGATGCCTTGCGCCTGAAGGCAGCGGGACCCCGGATCAAGTCCGGGGCGACGATATTCGGGGGGAAGGGCGCGTCATACTCTGGTGGCGCGCATCCAGGCTCAGCGGTGGCTGCCGAGCATGTTGCCGTGGGTGATGGCGACCGCCAGGGCGTCGGCGGCGTCTTCGCCGGCGAGTTTTACGCCGGGGAGCAGGACGCCCAGCATGGCCTGGATCTGGTTTTTTGTCGCGCCGCCGGTGCCGACCAGGGCTTTCTTGATGACTTTGGTCGGGTATTCGGCGACGGGCATGCCGGCTCGGGCCAGGGCGACCATGGCTACGCCGCGGGCCTGGCCGAGTTTCAGGGTCGACTGCGGGTTGACGTTGACGAATACTTCTTCGACCGCGCCGGCGTCGGGGTGGTGCAGCGCGATGACGGCGTTCAGGCCGCTATCGATCTGGACCAGGCGTTCGGCCATCGACAGTGTGGTGTCGGTGCGGATCTGGCCGTTGGCGATGTGGCTGAGGCGGCTGCCGGATTTGGCGATTACGCCCCAGCCGGTGCAGGTCAGGCCGGGGTCTACGCCCAGGATTATCATTGACGCATGATCATGGGACTGGGGTTTTAACCCAGCTTTTCCATGACATCGTCGGGGATTTCGTAGTTGCCCCAGACTGTCTGCACGTCGTCATCGTCGTCGAGCGTGTCGATCAGTTTGAGCAGGGTTGCGGCGGTGTCGGCGTCGACGATCGCCTTGAGCTGCGGGCGCCAGGCGAGTTTGACGCCTTCGGCTTCGCCCAGGGCTTTTTCGAGTTCGCGTGCGACCGGGTGCAGGTTTTCGACCGTGACCCAGATCTGGTGCGAATCTTCGTCGCTTTCGACATCTTCGGCGCCGGCTTCGATTGCGGCTTCGAGGATTTTCTCCTCGTCGCCGGCCTTGCCCGGATATTCGATCAGGCCGAGGCGGTCGAAGCCGTGGCTGACTGCGCCCGATGCGCCCAGGTTGCCGCCGTTTTTGGAAAATGCGGTGCGGACATTGGTTGCGGTGCGATTGCGGTTGTCGGTCAGCGCCTCGACGATCAGTGCGACGCCGCCCGGGCCGTAGCCTTCGTAGCGCACTTCTTCGTAGTTATCGCCTTCGCCCTTGGTGGCCTTGTCGATCGCGCGCTGGATATTGTCCTTGGGCATCGACTGCGCCTTGGCGGCGTTGATCGCGGCGCGCAGGCGCGGGTTCATGTCCGGATCGGGCATGCCCATCTTGGCCGCGACGGTGATTTCGCGCGACAGCTTGGAAAAGCTCGCCGAGCGTTTCTTGTCCTGTGCACCCTTGCGATGCATGATGTTCTTGAATTTGGAATGGCCTGCCATGGTCGTGCTTCTTGCCGGATCTGAACCTGTCCCGCGGTCATGCGGGCCCCTTTTGCGAAAGTGTGCGCGGGGCCTAGCGCTTTGTCACGCATTGGGCAACTGCACGCAGTCTTAACTGTCGCGGTGGCATGCTCGGCGGCATGATACGCACCGTTCTTGCCGATTTTCGCGGGTGGCTGGCTGCGCCGCGCCTGATTGCGCCTACGCCTTTGGGCGAGGGGTGGCGGCTGTGGGCGGTGATGCTGGGGTTGTATTGTGCCGGGCTGGTGGTGATTGGCGGGGTGCTGATTGTTTGGCAGCGCGCGTTTCAGGTCCCTGCGCCGGAGGCGTTTCGTGGGTATTCCGGGCCGGTGCTGGCGTTGGCGGTGATTTTGCTGGCGCCGGTTGGGGAGGAATCGCTGTTCCGGGGGTGGTTGACCGGGCGGCCGCGGGCGTTGTGGTTGTTGGGGATGGCTTTGCTGGCGGGGCTCATGCTGGTTGCGGTTCAGGTGCATTGGCATGACCAGGTGGCGTCGATCGGGTTTGTTGCGGTTGTGATCGCGGCGCTGGTTGGCTGGTTGGTGTTGCGGCGTCGTGTGGATCCGCCGCGCTGGTTTGGGCGCGGGTTTGCTGTGTGGTTTTATGCGTCGGTTGCGGTTTTTGCTTTGGCGCACATGGCTAATTATCCGCGTCTGTCCTGGACGCTGGTGCCGATGGTTATGCCGCAGATGTGGGCTGGGTTGGTGTTTGGGTATTTGCGCATGCGCCGGGGGTTGATTGCGTCGATTCTGGCGCATGCTTGCGGGAATGCGGCGGCGCTGGGTGTGGCGCTGTTGGTGCGCTGATTTGGGCGCCTCGGCCTTTGGTACTCAAAGCAAGACCCGTTCATCCTGAGCTTGTCGAAGGATGCGCGCTACGGTTGGTCCGGGCGATGTTGCGATCGCGTGGGGCCGGTGTTGGCGCGCGTCCTTCGACAAGCTCAGGATGAACGGGTCTTTTTTGGTTTTGTAGGGTTTCTACAGGAATTCTATAGGGAAAGTCTGGCGTTTGGCGCGGTGCCAATCGACTCAGTCGATGCCGAGGGCGTTCTTGTAGGTTTCCAGGATCGCTTCCATTTCGCGGCGGTCGTCTGGCTTCATTTTGCGCAGGCGGACGATCTGGCGGATGATTTTTGCGTCGTAGCCGGTTGATTTGGCTTCGCTGTAGACGTCCTTGATGTCGTCGCCGATGCCCTTCTTTTCTTCTTCCAGGCGTTCGATGCGTTCGATCAGAAGGCGCAGGCGGTCGTCGGCGGTGTCGGCCATCGGGAATTGCTCCGGTGTTTGAATAAAGTGACGCCCCTTAGTCCGGGCGTGGTGATTCGCGCAAAATCCAGCCTGTGGAAATCATTCGTCGTCGTGCTGCGGCTCGGGGACGCCCTTGAATCCTTGCGCCACGACATACCATTCGGACGAATCCTTGCGGCTGGCGGGGGGCTTGGCGTGTTTGACCGTGGCGAAATTGCGTTTCAGCAGGGCCAGCAGCGCGGTGTCGGTGCCGCCGGCGAAGACTTTGGCGACCAAAGTGCCGCCGGGCGCCATGTGCTGGATGGCGAAATCGATCGCGGTTTCGACCAGGCCCATCGTGCGCAAGTGGTCGGTCTGTTTGTGGCCCACGGTGTTGGCGGCCATGTCCGACAGGATCAGGTCGGGCGCGCCGTCCAATGCTTCGTTCAACGCAGCGGGGGCCGCGTCGTCCATGAAATCCATTTCGAAAATGGTCACGCCGTCGATCGGGTCGGTGGGCAGCAGGTCGATGCCGACGACTTTGGCATTCGGCGCTTTCTTGCGCACGACCTGGCTCCAGCCGCCGGGTGCGATGCCCAGGTCGAGCACGCGGCGCGCGCCTTTCAGCAGTGCGAATTTCTCGTCGAGTTCGATCAGTTTGAACGCGGCGCGGCTGCGCCAGCCTTCGGCGCGCGCTTTCTGGACGTAGGGATCGTTGATCTGGCGGGTGAGCCAGCGGTGTGAGGAGGCGGTGCGGCCTTTGCCTTTTTTCAGGCGGGTCGGGTCGTTTCCGGCGCGGGTCATGCAGTGTCTCCTGCGCCAATTGGCATGGCATCGCGGCGGCGCGTGGCCAGCCTGGCTTTTTCCGAATCGCTGGCGGTCGCCATCAGGCTGCGCAAAATGCCTTCGCGGATACCGCGGTCGGCAATGCCCAGCCGCTGTGCGGGCCAGATATCGAGGATGGTTTCGAGGATTGCGCAGCCGGCGACGACCAGATCGGCGCGTTCGCGGCCGATACACGGCACGGCGATGCGTTCGTCGAACGAGCATGCGGCCAGTTTCTGGCTGATCGCGCGCATCGATGCGGCGGGTACGATGACGCCATCGACAGCGCTGCGATCGTATTGCGGCAGGCCGAGGTGCAGGCTGGCCAATGTGGTGACCGTGCCGCTGGTGCCGAGCAGGCGGATCGTGGTCGGGTCGGCCTGCGCTGTGCGTTCGGCATCGACGCGCGCGGCAAAGCTGGCAAAGCCGGTGTGCACCAGGCGGCGCATTTCGGCATAGGCCGCGGCGCGCGCTTCGGGGGTGTCGGCGATTTCGCCGATGCTTTCGGTCAGCGACACGACGCCCCAGGGCACCGATTGCCAGTCGAGAATGCGCGGCACCGGGTCGCTCGTGTCGACCAGCACCATTTCGGTCGACCCACCGCCGATGTCGAAGATCATCGCCGGGCCTTCGCCGTGTTCCAGCAGGATGTGGCAGCCGAGCACGGCCAGGCGCGCCTCTTCCTGCGCGGTGATGATATCGAGCCGGATGCCGGTTTCGCGGCGGACGCGTTCGATGAAATGCGCGCCGTTGGTTGCGCGGCGGCAGGCCTCGGTCGCGACAGAGCGCGCGAGGTGGACATTGCGCCGGCGCAATTTATCGGCGCAGATCTGCAGCGCGGCGAGCGCGCGGTCCATGGCCGCCTCGGACAACTGGCCCGATTGCGCCAGGCCTTCGCCCAGGCGCACGACGCGGCTGAACGCGTCGATCACCACGAAATGATCGCCCGAGGGGCGCGCGATCAGCAGCCGGCAATTGTTTGTGCCCAGGTCGATCGCGGCAAAGGCCTGGCGATGAAACGGGACGCTACGATTGCCCGGCGCGGCGCGCAGAATCGCGGAGATTGCGGCCGCGTGGCCTTCTTCGCGGGTCTGTTCTGCCTGGTCGCGCTCGATCAGGTCGCGCGGTTGCGCCTTGGGGGATTGCACCGGGGCGATTGCCGCAATGTCGCCCGAAAGGCCGTCCGCCTGGGGCGGACAGGGATCCGGGGCGGCGTTAGGGTCGACAGGACGCGCGGAAGACCTTTGTGCGGTTGCCCTGGCATAGGCATGCTTTCGCCGCCTTTTCCGGCCGGGCCGCTTGGCCGCGTTGCCTGCCGACGCGTCTGTGTCGGCCATGTCTGTTCAAATCTGCTTATGTTTTCCCGATGCCGGATGATACTGGCCGGGTACTTGTCACCATATGTAGCGCCAGACGGCCCCGCCCGCAAGGCGTGCCGCCCGAACTGCACTGCACCGGGTTGACACGCCTGAGCGGCACGCCTACCTGCGCGCCATAATTGCCCTGTCGTCTAATGGTAAGACAACGGTTTCTGATACCGTTTATCAAGGTTCGAATCCTTGCGGGGCATCCAATTTCCCACACATCAGGCAGATTTCGGTTTGCGATGCAGATGCAGTTTATGCGTCTCGTCGGAAGCAGTCGTGCGCGTGGTCGTTGACGATTCCGACCGCCTGCATCCAGGCGTGGACGATTGTGGGCCCGACGAATTTGAAGCCGAGCGCCTTGAATGTTTTCGCAGCGCGCTCCGATAGTGGCGTTGATGCCTGAATCGTGATGCCGTCGCCGATTACGGTCTGGCCGTCGGTGAAGGACCAGCACAGGTCGGCGAAATTTTGGTTGGACTGTTCGATCTGCAGGAAGATTCGGGCGCCGGCGATTGTTGCTTCGATTTTTGCGCGGGAGCGGATGATGGCGGCGTTTTGCATCAGGCGCTCGATGTCGGCTTCGTCGTAGGCGGCGACGATCTGGGGGTCGAAATTTGCGAAGGCGTCGCGGAAGGCGTCGCGTTTGCGCAGGACAGTGATCCAGGCGAGGCCGGCCTGGAAGCCTTCGAGCATCAGCATTTCCCATAGGGCGCGGCCATTGCGTTGGGGCACGCCCCATTCGGTGTCGTGGTAGTGCTGCATCAGCGGATCGTTTTGCGCCCAGGTGCAGCGTACGCGTTGCGTCATTGGTATTTCTCCGCGGCTGTTTCTGGACAGTCTCCCGCTTTGTCGCAGGCGCTTTGCCTGGCGTACAGCGCCATTGCGAACCGTATTCGATTTGACACGCGGCGCGTGTCGCGACAGCTTGCGCGTGGGAATGGGTGGGGGCTGGATGCGTTTGAACTCGTTGATTCGATTGGGGCGGGGGATTCGTTTTTGGCTGGGCATGGTCGCCTGCGCCCTTGTCACTCTGCCTACGGCTGGCTTTGCCGACGCTCCACCGCTGGAAATCTATGGCCGGCTGCCCGGGCTGGAGCGCGCGACGATATCGCAGTCGGGGGATCATATCGCGGTTCTGGCGACGGTGGGCGACGTGCGCCAGGTCCTGGTGCTCGATAGCACGCTGAAGGTTATCAGCCGGTTTGCGATCGATGCCCAGTCCAAAGTGCGCGGGCTGACCTGGGCGGGGGACCAGATCCTGCTGATCGATATATCGCATACGGTCGGGCTGGACATGGGCTTTACCGCGGACAAGGCCGAGCTGTTCTCGGTCACGGTCATGCCCTTGGGCGGGGCAAAGGCGTGGGGGCTGTTTGTCGGGAACCGGGATATCACCGGCGGCGTGTGGGGCAATTATGGCGTCGTGCAGAAAAACGGCCATTGGTTTGGCTATTTCGGCGCGATCACCACCAAAGGCGATGGCTATCGCGACGGCTATGGCTTGCCCGACGTGCTGAAGCCGGATTTGTATGAAGTCGATCTGGAGACCCATCTGCATCGCAAGATCGCGCGCAAGACCGAAGACGGGCATGACCATCGCTCGTGGCTGGTCGATGACAAAGGCGCGGTCGGCGCGGTCCTCGATATCCAGAGCGCCTCGGGCCAGTGGGCCATCACCACCGCGCAGTATCTCAAACTGGCATCGGGGGTCGATCGCGACGGCAATGTCGGCTTGATCGGGTTTACCGCCGATGGCACCGGCGTGATCTATAGCGTGCGCGAGACGGTGGGCGGTGAAGACCGGTATTTCAGCGTGCCATTGGTCGGCGGGGCGGCACAACCCCTGCTGGAGCATATCGCGATCGACCGCTGGGTGCTGGACAGTGGCCACCGCCTGATCGGTTATATCGAGCGCAACGCGACCAGCGACGCGCACTTTTTCGATGCGCGCCAGGACAAGATCTACAAGGCGAGCCAGCGCGCCTTTCCCGGATCGCACGTTGAGCTGGACGACGCCAATCGGGCATTCGATCGCCTGTTGCTGACCACCGAGGGGCCCGGCGATCCCGAAACCTGGTGGATGGTCAACATTGCGACCGGACATGCCGATCCGCTGGGATATTCCTACACGATCGAACCCGCGCAGGTCGGGCCGATGCGGATGGTGGCGTATACCGCCGCCGATGGGTTGAAGATGGAGGGCGTGCTGACCCTGCCGCCCGACCGGCCGGGCAAGGCGCTGCCTGCCGTGATCCTGCCCCATGGCGGCCCGGCGGCGTATGACACTGCGCGCTTCGACTGGTTGCCGCAGGCGTTTGCGTCGCGCGGGTATGCGGTGTTTCAGCCCAATTTTCGCGGATCGACCGGCTATGGCGCCGCCTTTGAAAACGCGGGCAAGGGCGAATGGGGTCGCAAGATGCAGACCGACATTTCGGACGGTTTGAGCGAACTGGTGCGCCAGGGCGTCGTCGATCCAAAGCGGGTTTGCATCGTCGGCGCCAGCTATGGCGGGTATGCCGCGCTCGCCGGGGTGACATTGCAGCATGGCATTTATCGTTGTGCCGTGGCCGATGCCGGGATCAGCGATGTCGAACGCATGGCCGCCACCGACACCACGGAGAGCGGCAGCGACCCGATGCTGACGCGCTGGCTGAAGCGCGAACTGGGCACGGGGCGCGATATGAAGGCGGTTTCGCCGATACGCTTTGTCGGCTCGATCGATGCGCCGGTGCTGCTGATCCATGGCAAGGACGATACCGTCGTCAATTTTGCGCAGAGTACCGATATGCTTGATGCGATGCGCAAGGCGGGCAAGCCGGTGGAGATGGTGACTTTGCTGGCGGAGGATCACTGGCTGTCGAAAAGCGCGACGCGGCTGCAGATGTTGCAGGCGTCGGTCGATTTCGTGATCAAGCATAATCCGCCCGATGCGGCACCGGTTTCGGCGCCCATCGCCACAAAGCAGTAAATGGCGGGGCGGCGTTTGCGGCGCATTGGACGCGGACCCTGCATAAAACCCATTATTCTGCGTTGAGTCCGGGAGCGGGGATTGGAATCACCTTGGGTGGGGCGGTTTCGACTCACGAGAATCGGTGAAATCAGGGCTCTAAGGCTCAAAATGGCCTCGATCGGCGTCATTTAATCACGTAATAACAGAGGGTTGCGTGGATATGACAAAATAAATTCAGATAGTGTTTGACGGTTGGTGAGGTCGCCCATATATGCCCTCTCACAGCAGCGG
>Ga0302310_10001638_pt1 | contig 18846 bp, 18 predicted proteins | sample III_Palsa_N1_2_FD_200451 | JGI IMG/M metagenome (GOLD analysis project Ga0302310, IMG submission 200451) | Peat permafrost microbial communities from Stordalen Mire near Abisko, Sweden - III_Palsa_N1_2 | ecosystem: Environmental > Terrestrial > Soil > Palsa > Peat permafrost | place: Sweden...
TGGCGAAATAGGATCCCAACACCACCACCAGCATGGCCACCAACACCTTGGGCATGAATAGTTCGACCCGCTGCAGCAGGTCGGTGATGTAAGTCAGTCCCATCGCATTGAAGGCGATGATGAGGGCGGCGATGATAATCACCCAGAAGGCGAAGATGCCGAAGAGGGTGGTGGTATCCCCCTGCAGCCCACCCTGCCGCAAAAAATGATCGGTGCCGGCGCGTTCGGTCAAGACATTGAAGTTGACCGCGCGTAACGCCTTTTCGACCGCGAAGCGAACAGCCTTGGCAAATAGCCAACCGACCAAGATTACGACAATACCTACGACCAGCAGGGGCAGGAATGCGGCGATCCGGTGCAGAAATTCTCGGGTGGTATCTAGCCACATATCAATGTTTTGCATGAAAATCTCCGGCGAATTCGCGGCGTAACTCCATCACTGAGCGGTATTCCATTCGAGGATACCCTGCAACGGGATGCCGGCCCAAGTGGGACGGTTGGTGAGTTCGTAGCGAAGTTCGTACAAGGATTTCTCGAGTTCGAACAGGCCCAGTAGTCCTTGCCCTGGTGTGAGAGCGGAGCCCTGAGCGGTCTCATGGTAGGCCGCCAGGAATTCATTGCGCACTTCGGCCTTCCAGGCATTGGCCAAAGGGGCCAACTTGTGAAACTCGACCTCGTCGTGGGCGACGCTGCGCAGGGCGCTGTGTTCGACGTAGCTGAAGGAGCGCAACATGCCGGCGACGTCCCGGAGCGGCGACTGCTTGGCGCGCCTCTCTTCCAAGCTGTGGCCGGGCTCGCCCTCGAAATCGACGATCACGAAGTCATTGCGAGTCACCAGCACCTGGCCCAAATGATAGTCGCCATGAATGCGGATCTTTTGCCCTTGAGCGGGCTCGTTGGCGGTCGCCTCGAGGCGTGCAATGAGTTTGTCCTGCAGCGCCAGGACTTCATTGGCCTTGTCGCGGTCGGCGGCCGGCAATTGATCGAGGGTGGATATCAGCAGGCTCAGCGCATTGCGCGCTTCATTGAGCGCGCGTTGACGGTAGGCGTCGAAATCGGCACGGCCGATGGGTTCCGGGTCGAAGTCCGCGCGGCCGGTGATTGTGGTCAGGGCGCGGTGCAACTCGGCCGTGCGCTTCGCCAGCGTGCGAATCGTGATGAGATAGGCAGCGTGCGCATTGGTGGGCAGCGCGTCGGACGCCGGCGCGGTGCGATGTTCCTCGAGGTGCCGCCGTAAATACTCGAGCGAGTAGGTCCAACCGTCGCCTTGATTGGCCACGTAGGCTTGCAGCATGGCGAGCACCCGGTTTTCCCCATTCGAGCCGGCATACTCCAACATGCCCGCCAGCGGCGCGCAGTTCGGATATTTGACGACCTCGGTGAGATAAAGGCCCATTTCGAGCTCGGGACTGGCACCGGCGCGCAGCCGTCGATATCCCTTCAGGATGAGGCGCTCGCCCATGACCACCACAGTGTTGGAACTGGAGCCCTGCGGCCGTGCCGCGGGTAGGTTGGCGAAATCCTTGCCCGCAAGTTGTGCAAAGGCGGCAGTGGGCCGGAATTGCAGCTTGCCCTGCGTGGTCGCGACATCCTTTTTCTTGGACATGGCAACTACCAGGGCACGACAGAAGGCCTCGTCGGCGAAGGCGTCTCCCATGATGCCAACGTTCGCTTGTTGCCGGATTTTGGCCACCGCGGCGGTGGCTAAATTGCGAACGCGGTCTTCGTCGCGCTCTTCCCAGGCAAGCGCCAGCGGCATGAAGTACCACGAGGCGTCCTCCGCCGGCGTGCCCACATCCAACAGCGCCATCACCCAGCTCAGCTTGCCTTCCTGCCATATGGCGTGATCGACGATGTGGGCACGGTCAATGGGCGTCCCCTTGGCCGCGTACCAACGCTGCGTCTCGATGTACCGGGGCAGCGTATCCGTCTCGAATTGCTGGCGGGTTTTCTCGGCCATGCCGATGCGCCAGGGCACAACGCGATCACGGAACAGGCTGCTCCATCCGTCGAACAGCACCAGCACGGGCCGCTCCTCGATGGAAAAGATTTGCTCATGCCATGAAGGCGCTTCAGCGTCGGTGGTCAGGCGGAACCAGTAAAACCCGTGCGCGGAAATGGTCAGCAAATAGGGTAGGTCGCCGATGGGCGGGAACGTGGTACGTCCCAACATTTCCACCGGTACACGGCCCTTGAAGGCCGAGAGGTTCAATTCCACCGGCTGGGCCGAGCGCGACAAGTTCGCGACGCAGAGTATCGCGTCATCACCGTACTCGCGCAGGTACGCCAGAATCTTTCGGTTGCCCGGCTTCAGAAAGCGACGAAGGCCGCGGCCGAAGGCCTGGCTGGTCTTGCGTACCGCGAGCATGCGCTTGGTCCAGCTCAGCAGCGAACTGGGGTCGCGGATTTGGGCTTCGACATTGGTAGAGGCGTAGCCGTAAATGGCGTCCATGATGGGCGGCAGGTACAGGCGCTGCGGATCCGCCCGAGAAAAGCCGGCGTTGCGGTCCGGACTCCATTGCATGGGAGTGCGGACGCCGTTGCGATCGCCGATGAATACGTTATCGCCCATGCCGATCTCGTCGCCGTAGTAGAGAATCGGCGACCCGGGCATGGATAGCAATAAGCTATTCATCAACTTGATCCGGTCCTGATCGTTTTCCATCAGGGGAGACAGTCGCCGGCGAATACCTAGATTGATGCGGGCGCGAACATCGGAGGCGTAGGTGTTGTACATGTAATCGCGTTCGCGACTGGTGACCATTTCCAGCGTGAGCTCGTCGTGATTACGCAAGAAAATCGCCCATTGGCAGGTGTCCGGAATGTCCGGCGTCTGCTGCATGATCTCCGTGATGGGATAGCGGTCTTCCTGGGCGATGGACATGTAAATGCGCGGCATCAGCGGGAAGTGGTACGCCATGTGGCATTCGTCGCCGTCGCCGAAGTATTCGCGCACGTCCTCGGGCCATTGATTCGCTTCCGCCAAGAGAAAGCGATTCTTGTAGTTCGCATCGATGGCGGCACGCAGCTTCTTGATTACTTCGTGTGTTTCCCGAAGGTTCTCGTTGTTGGTGCCCTCGCGCTCGATGAGATATGGAATCGCATCCAGCCGGAATCCGTCCACGCCCATGTCGAGCCAGAAACGCATGATTTGCAACACCGCTTCCAAGACCCGGGGATTGTCGAAATTCAGGTCAGGTTGGTGGCTGAAAAACCGATGCCAGTAGTACGCCTTGGCGACGGGATCGAAGGTCCAGTTCGAGCTTTCGGTGTCAAGAAAAATGATTCTCGTGTCGAGATATTTTTGGTCCGTGTCGCTCCACACGTAAAAATCACGCTCGGGCGACCCTGGTGGGGCGTGACGTGCCGCCTGGAACCAGGGGTGCTGATCCGAGGTGTGATTGATGATGAGTTCCGTGACGACTTTCAATCCGAGGCGGTGTGCTTCGCGCAGCATGGCGCGGAAGTCATCCAGGGTACCGAACTGGGGATGAATGCTCGTGTAGTCGGCGATGTCATAGCCGTCGTCCCTCAGGGGCGAGGGGTAGAAAGGCATCAGCCAAATGGTGTTGACCCCCAAGTCGCGAATGTAGCCGAGCTTGGATGTAAGACCTGCAAAGTCACCGATGCCGTCGTCATTCGAGTCGAAGAACGACTTGACGTTGAGCTGGTAGATGACCGCGTCCTTGTACCACAGCGGATCGTCGGCGATGAGCCCGGCGGGGGCGGCAGATTCGAGGGCGGGAGATTGCACGTCGTTCATGGTGTCGCGTCAAAGAAAATAATCGAAGTCTCGCTCGCTGCGCACCAGTCGGCGCAGCTTGAATACGTGCGCCGGCATGCGCCAGGGCTCCAGCAGCACGTAATTTCTCGCGCCGCGCCACTGATAACGTTGATCGCTCAAGAGATCATGTACCTGAAACACCGAATCCGCGTCAATGTCGAGCAGGGTGAGATCCAGGTCGAGCCAGCCCGATTGGGCGTGATGCGGGTCGAGATTGACCACCGTCAGGATGGTGTTGTCGGATGCCGGATCGTGTTTCAAGTAAGCGATCAACTGTGGATTGTCGATACTGCAGAAGCTCAACGACCGATCGGAATGCAATGCCGGGTTCTCGCGGCGAATGCGGTTCACGCGCGCGATCAGGGGCCAGAGGCTGTCGGCCTGTTCCAGGTTCCAATGCTGCAGCTGGTATTTTTCGGAATCCAGATATTCTTCGCTGCCGGGCTCGCGCGGCGTGCTTTCCATGAGTTCGTAGGTCGGCCCGTAAATCCCGTAGTTGGCCGATAAGGTCGCCGCCAGCACCAGCCTCGCCGCGTATACGGCACGCAGGCCGGATTGCAGTGCATCGTGCAAAATATCGGGAGTATTCGGCCACACATTGGGACGAAAGTATTCGTTTTCCGGTTCGCCGCTGAGCTCTGTGAAATAGTCCACGAGCTCTTGCTTGGCGGTGCGCCATGTGAAATAGGTGTACGACTGCGAAAAGCCGAGTTTGGCGAGCCGCAGCATCACCTTGGGTCTCGTGAAGGCCTCCGCCAGGAAAATCACCTCCGGCCACTCACGCTTGATCTCGGCAATCACCCACTCCCAGAAGGCGAAAGACTTGGTGTGGGGGTTGTCGACGCGAAACACACGAACGCCTTGGGCGACCCAGTACTCGAACACGGATTTCAGTTCGGCCCACAAGCCGCGCCAATCGTCGCTTTCGAAGTCGAAGGGATAAATGTCCTGGTACTTCTTGGGCGGATTCTCGGCGTATTGAACACTGCCGTCGGGCCGGTGCTTGAACCAGCTCGGATGTTCCTTGACGTACGGATGGTCGGGCGCGCATTGAAAGGCGATATCGAGGGCGATTTCCATTTGCGCTTGGCGCGCCTTGCGCACCAGGCTCTTGAAGTCTTCGAGTGTTCCTAGGGCCGGTAATATAGCTTTGTGGCCTCCTTCCGCGGAACCAATGGCCCAGGGGCTGCCCACGTCATCTGGCGTTGCGGCGAGAGTGTTATTGACGCCCTTTCTATTGATTTTGCCGATGGGATGGATGGGCGGCAGATACAGCACATCGAAGCCCATGCGCGTCAAATAGGGAAGCCGTGCCTCGACGTCGCGAAAGGTGCCGTGACGACCCGGCTCCGACGCACTGGAGCGGGGAAATAATTCATACCAGGCACTGAACTGCGCCCGCTTGCGGTCGGCGACCAATTCCAGCGTGACGCTCGTCGACCACTGGCGGTCGGGGTAGCGCGCCGCAATGGCGCCACGGGCCGGATCAAGGGCGCGGCCCTTCATGGCGGCCGGGTCGTCGCGGTGGTCGGGGTCTTCCGCAGCCTGACGCAGTGTATTGGCCCAGGCCAGCAGCGCGGCCGCGTCTTCCGTGCCGGCGCGCCTCGCCGTCTCCTCGATGAGGCCGGCACCTACCTGCAAGGCGGTGCGAATGTCGACGGGATCGGTGCGCCGATCGAGTTCGCTGCGCCACGACTCAATATGATCGACCCATGCGGTCACCGTGTAGCGGTAACGGCCGGGAGCCGGAGGCGTGAATGCGGCGGTCCACACGTCGTTGACCTGCGCTTTCATCTCGACATCGTAGGTAGCGGTGTCGTCGACTGACTGCCAACTCATGACCGCGCGCAATTTATCGTGTCCGTCGGTGAAGCAGTGCGCTTCAATGCTGACCGGTTCGCCGGCGATACGTTTGGCCGGAAAGCGGCCGCCGTCGACCACGGGAAGTACCGCATCGATGATGGCGCGAACCCGGCCTTCCGGCGGCGTCGCCGGCTTTGCCGGAGCCACCGGCTCGGCAGCTTTTACGCCGGATGTCTTGGGCGCCGCTCCTGCGGGCGTCACGACAGGCTCCGCAACATCCGATTTGGCGCGTTTGCGCGCTGCTCGAGGTTTTTTCTCAGCCATCACCATCCCACCGGAACATCAACGTGGCCAACGGCCCAATATTTAGGTTGATGGAGTCTAGGCGTCCATTTGCGCTCACCGGAACCGAGTCCACGCCCCCCATATTGCCCCAACCCGAGCCGCCATAGGCGTGCGCGTCGCTGTTCAGAATCTCGCGCCAGGTGCCGCGCAGCGGTACGCCCACCAAAAAATTCTGCCGCGGGACCGGCGTGAAGTTGGCGATCACCAAGACCGGAGGCTCGCCCGCTGCTTTGCGCAGAAAGGCGATTATGCTCATCTCGCTGTTATCGGCGTCGATCCATTCAAAGCCATCGGGGGAGAAGTCGACTCGATGCAGTGCCGGCTCATGCCGGTAAACGCGATTCAAGTCCCGCATCCATTGTTGGAGTCCGGCATGTTCGGGAAGCCCCGTGACCCACCACTCCAGTTCGCCATCGTGGGTCCATTCGCGGCGTTGGCCGAACTCCCCGCCCATGAACAGCAATTTCTTACCCGGGTGACCCCACATATAGCCATATAGCGCACGGAGGTTCGCGAACGCCTGCCAGTCGTCGCCTGGCATTTTGCCGATCAGTGAACCCTTGCCGTAGACCACTTCGTCATGCGAGAGGGGAAGCACGAAATTCTCGTTGAAAGCGTAGATCAACGAGAAGGTGAGGGAGCCATGATGGTATTTGCGATGTACCGGGTCTTGTTTAATGTACTGAAGGGTGTCGTGCATCCAACCCATGTTCCATTTGAGACCGAACCCCAAGCCGCCCATGGTGGTGGGTCGGGAGACCATGGGCCATGCCGTTGATTCCTCGGCAATCATGGTGGTCCCTGGATAGTCTCGGTAAATGGCCTCGTTCAATGTGCGCAGAAAGTTAATGGCCTCCAGATTCTCGCGTCCGCCGTATTTATTGGGGATCCACCCGCCTTCCTTGCGGGCGTAGTCGAGGTACAACATGGACGCCACGGCGTCCACACGAATGCCGTCGATGTGATATTTCTCGAACCAAAAAGAAGCGGACGAGATCAAGAAGCTGCGCACTTCGTTGCGGCCATAATTGAAAATGGCCGAATTCCACTCCGGATGAAACCCTTGGCGCGGATCTGAATGTTCGTACAGATGCGTGCCGTCGAAGTAGGCGAGGCCGTGCGCGTCGCTCGGAAAGTGCGATGGCACCCAGTCGAGAATCACACCGATGCCTCGTTGGTGCAGGTGATCGACGAAGTACATCAAATCTTGCGGAGTGCCGTAGCGTGCCGTTGGAGCGAAATATCCGGTGGTCTGATAGCCCCACGAGCCGTAGAACGGATGCTCGGTGATGGGCATGAGTTCGACGTGCGTGAAGCCCAAGTCGCTGAGGTAATCCGCGAGCGCATGCGCGAGTTCACGGTAGTTCATGAAATCGCCGTCTTTGCGACGCCACGAACCCAGATGTGCTTCGTAAATGGACATGGGCGCTTCGAGCCCGTTGCGCGCGGCGCGCGATTCCATCCACGCGTTGTCCCGCCATTCGTAATCCAGCGCCCAAACCCGGGAAGCCGTGGCGGGAGGGTGTTCGCTGAATATCGCCAGCGGATCAGCCTTCTCTAAAATTTGCCCATCGCGGGTTTGGATGCGGTATTTGTAGGCATGCCCGTGGTGGACGCCTGGCAGAGTTCCCTCCCAGATGCCGGAGCTGTCGATGCGTGGCGATAAGGCGCTACCCTCCCATTGCCAGCCGTTCCAGTCGCCGATGACGGAAACCGCGGCGGCGTTCGGCGCCCATACCGCGAATTCGGCTCCTTGGTCCTGAGGTAGGAGGTGACACCCCAATACATGCTGCAAGTTCGCGTGGGTACCCTCACGGAACAAGTAGACATCTTGTTCACCGGGCACTGGTTGGCCCATTCTGTGGCTGCATGGCATGGGCCCACGTCATAAGTACCCCTGGCGGTGAAAGGAAATCTCATCCTACGGAGCCTACGCCCCTAATCCTGTCCTTGCCCGGCGCCAGTGCGTGTAGGACTTGGCTGGCCTGCGGTACCATGCTGACAGGCCTTAAGGAACCCATAGATGAGTGAATCCAAAATCGCGCTGGTAACGGGTGCGGGCAGTGGAATCGGCCGCGGCTGTGCTTTGGCTCTATTGGCGGCAGGCTGGAGGGTGGTTTTCGCGGGCCGGCAGATGTCCACGCTCAACGCTGCCATCGAGTCGGCCGGCAGCGACGGGCAGCGCGGGTCAGCTGTCACCTGCAATGTCACCCAGGAAGATGCCGTGACGGCGCTGTTCGCGCAAATCCGGGAGCGCTTCGGGCGATTGGATCTGTTGTTCAATAATGCCGGCACCAGCGGGAAATCGGCTCTTCCTGACGAAATGCCGTACAGCGCCTGGCGACATACGGTGGATACCAACCTCAACGGGACGTTCTATTGTCTCTCAGAGGCGTTCAGGTTGATGCGCGAGCAGAGTCCTCGCGGCGGCCGGATTATCAACAACGGGTCGATTTCCGCTCACGTGCCGCGGCCCCGATCCATTGCCTACGCCGCGACCAAGCATGCGATAACGGGCCTTACGAAGGCGGCTAATCTTGATGGGCGGCCCTTTGATATCGCAGTCGGTCAGATAGACATCGGCAATGCGCAGAGTGACATGACGGCGAACATGGCGCGCGGTGTGCCTCAGGCCGACGGTAGCTCCAAACCCGAAGCGTTAATGGATCTTAGTGCGGTGACCGATACCTTCATGGCCATGGTTAATTTGCCGTTGTCGGCCAATGTGCTGTTCATGACGGTCATGGCGACACGGATGCCCTATGTGGGGCGGGGCTGAGGCGCGGCGGCGGTCGGGGTTTGCGGTTAGCCGGTGGGTGCGAATTTCCGCTTCAACATGGCTTCGTGCCGGTCCAGCAACGCCGTGATTTCGGCTTGGTACTCCGGGGAAATCGTGGTCGGGTCATCCAGGTCCCGCTGCGGGTCGTATTTAGTGCGGATGGCCTGTAGCGCCGCCGCATATTCCAAATACTCTTGTTCGTCGGCGGTGACCAGCGCGGCTCGCGTCGCCTGGCTCTTTCGGCGCGAAATATACTTGGGAATGACCCAGGCCGCGCAATAGATCACGGCAGCTATCACGGCGAATATTTCGATCCTTCCGGCCTTGTCCGGAAATATCTGGAGCAAGGCGACCAGCGCAAGTATCCACACGAGTAAGCGGGTTCTGCTCATGGTCCCTATGATTCGTTGCTACTTGGGCTTTGGCAAGAGCCGTCGCACCGTGCGACTTTTTTTGATGCTGGCCGAGCGTGCTGCTATGGAAAGAGTTCGGCGATGAACCGATGTGTCGGCGGCCGATTCGCTCGCTAGGTGGGGAAGGATCTCCTTCAGGTGCCCCCCGCCGATACGGGTGATTTTGTTTTCCAAACTGCGGTATTGTTTGACCAGCAGGCGGCCGAAATCGGTAATGCTCGATTTGCCCCCATTCTTGCCTCCGGCATTGGAATGAGTAACGGGTTTGTCGAACGTCTTGTTGAGACTATCGAGCAGCAGCCACGCACGCCGGTAGCTCAAGCCTAACGAGGCGGCGGCCGTGGATAATGAGCCGTGGTTTCCAATGGCCTCCAGCAACGCGATTTTTCCGGGGCCTAAATTCAGGTTTTCCGCAAAGTCGATACGAAAACGAATTCTCGGTGCACGAACCATGGGGTCTCCGTCCTGCGGTCCATTCTAGCGCTTGAGATGCGTTTTACCAAGAATGTAAAACGGTTCATACTTAGTCGTAGAATCGGATAGCACAACAGAGGGCCATGCATGCCTACTTCCTTCAAGCTCAACGGCAACACGATCACGTTGGACGCCGACCCGACGATGCCGCTCTTGTGGGCTATTCGTGAGGAAGCGGGGCTGCACGGAACTAAATTCGGCTGCGGCATGGCGCTGTGCGGTGCTTGTACGGTGCATCTCGATGGTCACCCGATTCGCTCCTGCGTGATGCCTCTTTCCTCAGTGGCGGGGCACGAGGTGACGACCATCGAGGGTCTGCAAAGCGTGCCCGCAAAGGCCGTTCAAGCGGCCTGGATCAGCCTTCAGGTGCCTCAGTGCGGATATTGTCAGTCGGGCCAGGTCATGGCAGCAACGGCCCTGTTGGAGAGCAATCCGGCACCGAGCGATGCCGATATCGATGGCGCCATGAGCGGCAATGTCTGCCGCTGTTGCACTTACTCACGCATTCGCGCCGCGATCCACGCTGCCGCTGGTTCTATGAAGGCCTCCGTATGACTCACAACGCCTTGTTACCTCGCCCGGATCGTCGCACTTTCCTGAAGAACACGGGAGCCGCCGGCGCTCTGGCGCTCACCGTCGGATTTCAATGGGCGGGCACGACTCGGCGGGCCGTGGCGCTTGCGACACCCGCTGCCGGCGCTGCATTCGTACCCAATGCGTTCGTGAAAATCGGAGCGGACAATAGCGTCACTGTGATTGCCAAGCATCTGGAAATGGGCCAAGGCTCCTACACCGGTCTCGCGACCGTGTTGGCTGAAGAACTGGATGCCGATTGGTCGTTAGTGAAAGTCGAGAGCGCGCCGGCGGATGCGAAGCGGTATGCGAACCTGGCCTTCGGCATGCAAGGCACCGGTGGCAGCTCCGCCATGAATAACTCCTGGGCGCAGTTGCGCGAGGCGGGCGGAAAAGCGCGCCTCATGTTGATGACGGCGGCGGCGAATGACTGGAAAGTCCCCATCGGCGAATTGACGGTGGACAAGAGCATCGTTTATCACGCTCCCTCGAAGCGCCAGGCGACTTTTGGTTCGCTCACCGCGAAGGCTGCGAAGTTGCCGGTTCCCGAGAAAGTGACTCTCAAGGATCCCAAAGACTTCAAGATCATTGGCCACGCCACGCCCCGCGTCGACATCCCTTCGAAGGTCGACGGAACCGCCCAATTCACGATCGATGTCGAGATGCCCGGTTTGCTCGTGGCGCTCGTCAAGCGTTCGCCCTTGTTCGGGGGAACGGTGAAATCGTTCGACTCCGCCGCCGCGAGCGCCGTCCCCGGCGTCGTCAAAGTGGTCGAAGTTCCCAGCGGCGTCGCCGTGGTCGCCAAAGGCTTCTGGGCCGCGAAGCAGGGGCGGGATGCGTTGAAAGTCGAGTGGGACGATACTCATGCGGAGAAACGCAGCTCATCGGAGTTGATGGCCGAGTATCGCAGGCTCGCAGATCAGCCCGCACGATCGGCGAAAAAAGAGGGAGATGCGACTTCGGCGATTCGCGATGCGACTCACAAGGTCGCGGCGGAGTATGAGTTTCCGTATCTGGCGCATGCACCCATGGAACCCCTCGATGCGGTCGTGAAATTGACGGCGGATTCCTGCGAGATATGGGCGGGCGATCAATTCCAAACCTTGGATCAGGCGAATGCCGCGAAAACCGCGGGCCTGGATCCGGCCAAGGTGAGCATCTATACCCTGTACGCCGGCGGCAGCTTCGGGCGGCGGGCGAATTCCTGGTCGGACTTCATCGTCGAGGCGGTTTCCATCGCCAAAGCCTACGGCGCGGACGGCACGCCGATCAAGCTCCAGTGGACCCGCGAAGACGACCTGCATGGCGGCCTGTATCGGCCGATGTATTTCCACAAGATGGAAGCGGGACTCAACGACAAGAAGGAACTGGTGGGCTGGCGCCACGTTCTGGTCGGTCAATCCATCATGGCCGGGACCGTCATGCAAGGCATGATTAAAGACGGCGTCGATCCGACATCGGTCGAAGGGGCCGCCACCATTGCCTATTCGATACCCAATATCGCCGTTGATCTAGCCACCACAACGACCGGCGTTCCGGTGCTGTGGTGGCGGGTCGTCGGCAGCTCGCACACGACCTTTGCCGTCGAGGCTTTCATCGATGAGGTGGCTCATGCCGCCGGCGAAGATGGGTTCACCTTCCGAAGAAAGCTGCTCGAACACGAACCTCGGATGAAGGCCGTGCTGGAATTGGCGGCCGAGAAAGCCGGCTGGTCCAGTGGGCCGCTTCCCAAAGGCAAGGGCCGGGGCATTGCCGTTGCGGAGGCGTTCAAAACGTTTGTCGCTCAGGTGGCCGAGGTTTCCGTCGATGACAAAGGGCACGTCACGGTCGATCGCGTCGTCTGCGCCGTCGACTGCGGCATTCCCATCAATCCGGATGTGATCACCGCGCAAATGGAGGGCGGGATCGGCTTCGGACTGGGGGCGGTCATGTACGGCGCAATTACGCTGAAGAATGGTCACGTCGAACAGGACAACTTCAACAATTATCGCGTATTGCGCATGAACGAGATGCCCAAGGTGGAGGTTCACATCGTACAGTCGGGCGAAACCCCGACCGGGGTCGGTGAACCGGGCGTGGCCCCCGTGGGTCCGGCCGTCGCGAATGCGATTTTTGCGGCAAGCGGCCGACGCATTCACATGCTGCCATTCCCCAAACCCGATTCAGCTCAGAGCTAGCTCAAAGATGAGGTCCATGATGAACCGATCATTTCAGCGAGGACGCATAAACCATCCGGCGCTGTGGACACTAGGTATCGTGGTTGCCGCAGGTCTGATCGTTGGCGGATACGTCGTTTTCGGGCCGGGCCCGACGAGCTTCGCGGGCGGCAAGAGCGTGCCGCTGCAGGATTACCAGGAGCGCGACCCCACCGGAGTTCCCGTTGCGCTCAAAAGCGGCGACATCGTGGCACGAGGTGAATACTTGACGCGAGCTGCTGATTGCGTGGTTTGCCACACCGCGAAGGACGGCACGCCTTTCGCGGGCGGACGCGCGTTCGTACTGCCTTTTGGCACCTTATACTCGACGAATATTACCCCGGATGTCGAGACGGGCATCGGTAGCTATACCGATGCCAATTTTCTCAATGCCGTTCATAAGGGCATCGGCCGCGACGACACGAAGCTGTATCCCGCCATGCCCTTTGCGAGCTACACCTATATGTCGGATTCGGATGCGCTGGCAATCAAAGCCTACCTGTTCACGCTGAAACCGCTGCATGCGCCGGCGCCCAAGAACACGTTGATATTTCCGTTCAACCAACGGGCACTCATGGGCGTCTGGGCGGCACTTTTCAATCCCGACAAGCGATTCGAGCCGCATACCGATCGCAGCGCCGAGTGGAACCGAGGTGCTTACCTCGTCGAGGCGATGGAACATTGCGGTGAGTGCCACACCCCGCGCAATTTGGGCTTTGCACTGGATAATCGATCAAAGTTCACGGGTGCGATACAGGCCGGATGGCGCGCCTACAACATTACACCCGACCGCGGCAGCGGCATCGGTGCCTGGTCCGATGAGGAACTGGCGCAATACCTATCAAAGGGCCACGCCCCTGCTCGGGGAACCGCCTCCGGCCCCATGGGTGAGGCGGTCGACGAAAGCTTGAGTCACCTGGACCCTACCGATATCTCCGCCATGGTCGCCTACCTTCGAACCATTCCCAGCATGGCGACCCATGACCTGCCGGCGCCGCGAGCGAGCGTGGCCGCGAACACCTTTGCAGATGATGGCGCTGCAGCCGCTGATGTACGCGGGAAGGCCGTGTACGAAGGCGCCTGCGCCGGGTGCCATGGGTGGACCGGAGTCAGTCCGGTGTTGACTTCGGCTACATTGACCGGGACCCGGGCGGTGAACGATCCCACGGCGACGAATGTGGCCCAAGTCATCATCCACGGCGCGCAGCGGCACATGGCCGACACGTCGACCACCATGCCCTCGTTCGGCGATGCCTATTCGGATGCTGAGATCGCCGGCGTCGCGAACTACGTGACCGCGCGCTTTGGAAACCAGGGTTCAAAGCTGAGCGCCGCCAACGTGGCAAAGCTGCGCGCTGCGGATTGATTTGACCTGCCCGACGCCTGACGAGCGGCATCGCGCCGACGGCGGTCTGGACCTGCCCGTCAAAAGGCGCTCTACTATCTGAATGACCGCACCCAGGCCACGCCGCGACGTTCGGCTCGACACCAGTCTCGAATTGCTCCTTGACCACGCTCGCGACAATCCGTCGCCCAAGGTATTGGCGACGCTCGTGGCTACCACGGGCTCAACCTACCGGAAACCGGGTGCTCGCATGCTAATCATGGGGGACGGGACCTACGTGGGGCTCATCAGCGGGGGGTGCCTGGAATCGGATCTGAAGATTCATGCGGAGGGCGTTCTCAACACCCAGCGCCCACGCGCCGTTGAGTACGACATGCGAGGGCCCGACGATGTGCTCTTCGGCATTGGTGCAGGGTGCGAGGGCGCCATGCGAATCCTGCTGGAACCTGCCGGACCCGACAGCCTGGCAATAGCCTCCCTCACGGCGGCGGAACGCATTCTGATCGGAGGCGGCCCGGCGTCTCTGATTGTCGTCCACGATTCATCGGAAATTCCCTTGGGGACGTACCACACGTCCTCCTCGCTTCCGCCAGGCATCATCGAGGCTGCGGCGCAGGCGTCCGCGAGTGGCGCCTCGCAGGCGTATCGCTACGCCGGCGGCCTTAAGGAAACCACATCATTCCTGCAGCACCTCGGCCCGCGGCCGCACCTCCTGATTTGCGGGGCCGGCCCGGACGCCGTCCCAGTCGCCGCCGGCGCGATCGCCTTGGGCTGGAAGGTGACGGTTGTGGATCATCGACCCGCGTATGCGGTCACGGACCATTTTCCCGGCGCGACAGTTTTGAGGACGGATGCAGACAAACTGAGATCGTCGGTGGATCTCGAGCGGTGCCATGCCGCAGTGGTGATGAGTCATCATCTGGCCTCGGATACGTCGTACTTACGCGAAATAGCCAAGTCGGGAAGTCCGGCGTACGTAGGCCTCCTGGGGCCTCGATCGCGCCGCCAACACATTGCCAGTGAACTCGGGGAGGCCATGAATGTCCTAAGCCCTCGCCTGCATTCCCCGGTCGGTCTCAGTATCGGCGCAGTCACTCCCGAGGGAATCGCACTGGCGATCGTGAGTCAGATCCACGGTTGGTTGGCCGGTCGTGAGGGCTACACATGACCGCTCAACTCAACCACACCATCGTCTACTCGTCGGACCGCGCAAAGTCCGCCCGTTTTCTGGCCGAGATACTTGGGCTGCCGGCGCCGGTCCGGTTCGGTCCCTTCGAGGTGGTCGAACTCGACAACGGAGTGTCTCTCGATTTCGCGGCCGCCGAGGAACCGATACAGCCACAGCACTACGCTTTCCTGATTTCCGAGGCTGATTTCGATGCCGTTTTCGGACGCATCCGCGAGCAGGGTCTCGAGTACTGGGCCGACCCGAGGCGCCGCCGCCCAGGCGAGATCAATCATAGCGACGGGGGGCGCGGGGTGTATTTTCCCGACCCCGACGGCCACTATCTGGAAGTGATCACGCGCCCATACGGGAGGTAGCAGTCGAGCGGCAAGGATGCTCGAGGTGCGATGCATGTGGAAACGATCGACACAGCTAGTGACCTACATGCGATTCAATCGTTCAGGTGCCGCAGGAAAGTCGGTCGAGACGCTCGTTTCCCGCCATGCTCGCATTTCGGCCAGTCGCGCCTCGCCGATCGAGGAGATTTGGATGAAATGACCGCGACGCTGCTCTCGGAACAGCCTCACCGCCGCCTTCGTCACAATGATCGTGCCAAAAAGGTCGGTCTCAATCTGTGCGCGAAACGCCTCGATGCTCGTGTCCTCGATCGGAGCGACGTTGCCGTAGCCTGCATTGTTAACGACGATGTCCAGCGCGCCGAAGCGATCATCCGCCGAGAGAGCGTAGATCAGTCAAGGCCGCGGGATCGCGCGCGGTTGCTGCCAGTTGGTCTCCCGTTGCCAGGACCGCTTTCGCCAGGGCGAAGCCGAGTCCCCGTGAGCAGCCTGTAATGAACCAAGTTCGCGCCATGGTTTCTCGCTCCAGTTGGGTTAATTAAAAAAGCCGCCGAAACGAATCTAGCGGACGCGTCAGAGCGGCCCCCGTCAGGCGCGTGCCGCCTTTGACACGTCGAAACTGTCCTCCAACATCTGAAAACGAATGATCATGTCATTCGCAATCGTGAGGATGATCGCAAACTGCGTCGCGGTGAGCTTGCCCGTCGCCTTGATCTTCGTCTCAAGTGCGCCGATGATCTCCGCCCTATGATCGCTCACGAGGATGTCCTCCACGTCGAATTTCACCGGTTCCGTCAGATTTCGGATCTCGTGAATGAAATCGGCGATCGCCCGCTTACCTGTTCTATGACCAATCCAGGGAAGCACGCCATCGTCACTGAATCTCAAATATGAGATCGTCTGCAAACCCGGCCGCTATTTCGTTTGGATCTTTTCCGCCACCGATTCCTGCAAGAAGCTTCTGTGCAATGGCGATGTTGTTCTGCTGACTCATGGCTCACTCCTCGCGCTTAATTATGCCTGTGCCTGGCCGCCCGGGCTGCGTACGTTTACGCGGATTCCGCGCTCCTTGCATTGGAGACCGCGCGACGACTCCGCGGCCGCGGACCGACCGCTGTCAGCCCACAGCGTATGCCAGAGAGTCGGGGCAGAGAACAACAGCACGACCGTCCTCATGATTCCATCCGACTTCGTATCCCTCACTCACACGCCAGTCGATCAGAACGGCAGCTACGCTGTGGCGGTGAGTACTCAGCCCAACGCGAAGAACTGCATTGTCACCTCGGGGTCGGGCTCAGGCGTGACCGCGAACGTCACCGTAGTGGCAGTCGCCTTCAGTCCCTCTGGTCAGTGGGCGTATGTGGTCAGCAGTATTGACAACACGATTACGTAGTACGCAGTCGGGACGGGCGGCCAGCTCACGCCGCTGGCGACACAGCGTATTGAGGAGTCGTTGTGCGCGTCCCGCTATATAACGATACGATCACGCATAGCTAGCTCATTTCGGCGTGCACGAGACTGGTGTGTTGGAATTACGGTCAGACGCAATCCAAAGGCCGCCAGGATCGCAGTGAGTGTGTCGAGACGCGGATTCCCGCGCTCGGACAGCGTCCGATACAGCGTCTCGCGGGAAAGCCCGGTTTTATCGGCCAGTGCGGCCATGCCACCGACGGCATCGGCCACGGTGCGCAGCGCAACGGGTACGGCGCGTGCGTCACCGTCCTCGAGCATCGCTTCAATGTAAGCGGCGACCTCGGCTTCATTTCGCAGGTGCTTCGCTGCGTTGAACGGGCGGCTTGGGGAGGCGGGTTTTGTAGTCTTTCCAGTACGCATGGGCTTTCTCGATATCCTTTGCTTGAGTGCTCTTGTCGCCAGCACATAAAAGCAGGATGAGCGTGTTACCTTCCTGCCCGTAGTACACCCGGTATCCGGCTCCGTGATCGATCCGCAGTTCACAGATGCCGCCACCGACGCTCTTCCAGTCGCCGAGCAGCCCTGCCTTCAACCGATCCAGCCGGGCGGTGATGCGAGCGCGGGTTGCGCCATCACGCAATCCCTCCAACCAATCAATCATTGGCGTCTTGCCGTCGGCCATCTGGTACTGGCGGACTTCCACGGTTATTGTAGCCTAAAGGCTACGGATTGGGGTAGTGCAGAATGTCACTGGGTCAGCCTACCAAGCGCCTGATGGGCACTACGTTCGCATTTCTGCGCAGTCCGTCCGAATAATCGGCCTATGACTGCATTATTTTTCGACGTTCGGTCAACCGCTGGGGCTTGTTTCAGGGCAGCCCGCACGTTGTTGCGTTCACGCTATTTTCACTCATCGGCCTTGAACCGCCCCGAAAGGAATACATATCGGCCGCGCTCCGTCAGAGGCCGTAGCGTACGCGGCAGCGCTAGGGTCTGTTCGGCTGAGGGATTCGATTTCTCGCGGTAACTGCTGGAAATTGCTGAAGATTGAGTACGGAAGGATTGGTACGTACCCCTAAAAAGCACCCCACCGCTCCAAAGGAAGGTCGAACTACGATGCGGCGCGAACGGTGTGAACTCTGAGCCCCACTTTAAGGCGCCTGCCGATCGCGCCGAAAATGGCGGCCAGATTGTCCATGCTGGGATTGCCCTTGGGCGACAGCATGCGATGCAGGCTCTTACTGGGGGTTTCGGTGATCTTCGCTAACCGCTCAAACCCGAGCGTCGCATTCACGAGATCTCGAAGAATCACGCGCGCCGTTTCCGGCTCGCCACTCAAGAATAGGGTTGCCGCCTCGTCCAAGAGCGCTTTGGCGAAAGCTGGGTCTCGCTCGACCCGAGCCACCTCGGTTTTTTTGAAATGACGATTGAGTGCCATGCCGATCACTGAATATTTATTAGTTAATATTAACGTAATCGTTACTATTTACGAGTTAGCTCGGGGCGGTGAATCGGGAACGAGCCCGGTCGGTGCGCCCCTCGCTGATTCCTGAATCGCCGAACGGCTGGTTGCCGCAAAGGCTTCCGGCGCCATCTGGCCCACCTCCAGTCACCCTGCTCCCGAATCGGCTGGACGCACACGGACATACGGCAATGCCGTATAATGCCCGGATGTTCGCTTCATCGAGACGCGCCTCTTTACGAAGCTCGTTGTCGACTACATGACGGATGATGAGTACTCAGCGCTGCAGACAGTGCTCATGACAGATCCGGAGGCTGGGCCGGCAGTCCCGGGACCGGGCGGTGTCCGCAAACTTCGCTGGGCGCACCGGGGCGCGGCAAGCGTGGAGGTTATCGCGTGATTTACGACGTTCGCCGTGCCCATGGCGTGAGCTGGATGCTCACGATGTATCCGGATAACGTCGCCGACAACATCCCTGCTCACGTACTCCGGCAGATCCGGAAGGAAGTGGAAGATGGCTAAGACCAAGAGAAATGTGGGCCGTGAAATTCTCGATGGGCTGCGCGAGATCAAACGCGGCGAGTACGGTCGCGTGATCAACGTACCAGATGTCGCGATGATCCGAGAAAAGACTGGGCTTTCCCAGTCGCGTTTCGCGTCGCTGCTCGGAGTATCCGTGCGTACGTTGCAAGACTGGGAACAGGGACGGCGTTCACCGTCGGGATCCGCGCGCACATTG
>Ga0302310_10001644_pt1 | contig 18809 bp, 15 predicted proteins | sample III_Palsa_N1_2_FD_200451 | JGI IMG/M metagenome (GOLD analysis project Ga0302310, IMG submission 200451) | Peat permafrost microbial communities from Stordalen Mire near Abisko, Sweden - III_Palsa_N1_2 | ecosystem: Environmental > Terrestrial > Soil > Palsa > Peat permafrost | place: Sweden...
CCACGGCACCCGAAGCGATGATGGACCCGGCGCCAATGCGGCAATCGTTGAGCACCCGTGCGCCGATGCCGATGAGGCATTCGTCTTCCACAGTGCAGCCATGGACGGTGGCGTTGTGGCCGATGGTGACCCAGTCGCCGACCGTCACTGAATAGAGGTTGCGCTGGCCATGCAGTACGGCGCAGTCCTGGACGTTGGAGTTAGAGCCAACACGGATGGAGTTGACGTCGCCGCGCAAAACGGCATTCATCCACACGGAGGAACGCTCGCCAAGCGTGACGTCGCCTATAAGCTGGGCGGACACATCGATGTAGCAGGAGGAGTGAACCTGGGGCGTATGGCCCTGATAACTGCGGATCATGAACGGAAGCCCTTCAAGGCCAGTTTAATGCAGAAATCGGAGGATTCCGTTATGATTAAAGAGCCCCATGGCAGGTTTGGAGGTGGGATTTCTTGGCAGAGGTTCGCATTCAAGAAGGCGAGCCGCTCGAAAATGCGCTGCGCCGGTTCAAGCGGAAGGTACAGCAGGAGGACATTATCAAGGAAGTAAAGCGTCACTCCTACTATCTGAAGCCCGGTGAGAAGCGCCGCGTGAAGGCAGCATTGGCACGCAAGCGGAATCGCAAGAAGGCTCGCAAAGAAGCTGACTGATCTCATAGTCGTAACTAATCCGTGGCGCCCCGGCGATCTCCGCGCGATCCAAGCGCAGATTTCCTGCAAGTAACACAGAGCCGGGGCGGCCAATCATTCTACCCCGACAACCAACTCCGACGTCCTACCCAGGATCGGCCGGTTCTGTGCCGCTCATGCTTCCAGAAGCAGAACGTTAAGCCAACGCCCGCAGTGGAAGCTGCACCCGTGGCCGCGCAAATCGTGAGCACCGAGCCTATTCCAGCCCTCGGCTGAAGATCAGATCGCCCCAATAATTGGATGGGAATCCGGCGTCGCGGAGCAGCGTGGCCAGTTGCGCCCAGTGCCTCTGACTATGGAGGAGCGCATGGGCTGCCAGTTTGCGCCGCGAAGCGATGCGCAGATCGTCCGGAATCCAATCGTAGGCAAGGGTGAACGTCTCATTCCAATTTGTTGCCGGGTCGTCCAGCAGAGACTGAAAAATCTTCGCAGCTTGCTCGTGCATGGCGAAGAGCGCTGAGAGAGGACTCTTGGGCAGATCGGGCCTCGGCGTCATGGGTTTGCCGGAGACGAACTGTGCCCAGCGCAGATCCGCCATCCAGATATGGCGCACCAGCACCTGCACCACGCCCGCGTCGTCAATGGCGCAGGGCAGTGCCAGCAGCTCGGGATTGGCCTCGAAGTGTCCTTTCCAGAACTTCGCAGCTTCCTGGCTCCATGTGAGCAGCTCTTGCAATGTAATTGCGGCGGTCATCGCATCCTCTTCAGGGCGCGATGGCCAATGTCGCGCCGGAAATACATTCCCTCAAACTGAATTTCTGCCATGGCCTGGTAAGCGCGGTCTAGAGCCTCTTCAAGTGAAGCGGCGACAGCGGTAACGCCCAGAACGCGGCCTCCCGCAGTGACCAGATGGTCGCCAACGCGGGCGGAGCCGGAGTGGAAGACCTGGACACCAGGGACGCGGGCTGCGGCACTGAGCCCGTAAATGGGAAAGCCTGCTTCATATTTGCCGGGATAACCGGCGGAGCTCGCAACTACGCAGGCTGATGCGCCCTGCGACCAGCGAAGTTCGGTCTCTGCCAGGCGGCCATCGATGCATGCTTCCAGGGCTTCCACCAAGTCAGACTCCAGGCGCAGCAGGATGGCCTGGGTTTCAGGGTCGCCGAAGCGGGCATTGAACTCGAGCACCTGGGGGCCTCGGGCGGTCATCATCAGGCCACAGTAAAGTACGCCGGAGAAAGGCGTGCCCTCCTGGGCCATGGATTGAATCGCCGGCTTGGCCACGTGTTGCAGAATCCACTCCGTCATCCCCGGCTCAAGCATGGTGTCGGTGGAGTAGACGCCCATGCCGCCGGTGTTGGGTCCGGTGTCTCCCTCGCCAATGCGCTTGTGGTCCTGTGCGGGAGCCAGTGGGGCCACATTCACGCCGTCCGATAGGCAAAGAAAGCTGATCTCATCGCCTTCGAGGAACTCCTCGACGATGACCTGCCGCTCGGCTTCGCCGAGAAGCGAGCCGGTGAAGAGCCCTTGCGCCGCTTCAACAGCAGTGCGCCTCGACTGGCAGATCAGCACGCCCTTGCCGGCAGCCAGGCCATCGGCTTTCACGACGATGGGCGGGTGGAAAAACTCGACGGCTTTCTCCAACTCCTCCGCATTGGCGCAGACGGCGTAGTTGGCGGTGGGTATATTGTGCCGCTGCAGAAAGTGCTTGGCGAAACCCTTGCTGCTTTCGAGCTGCGCAGCGGCACGCGTGGGCCCGAAGACGCGCAGGCCGTGCTGCTGCAGCGCGTCAACAATGCCGAGCGAGAGCGGCAGTTCCGGGCCAACGATGGTGAGCCCAGGCTGCTCTTCGAGCGCGATGCGGACCATTGAGTCCAGGTCTTTGAGATCGGCGGGAACGCAGCGGGCAATCTCCGCAATGCCGCCGTTGCCGGGGGCGCAAACCACTTCGGTGACCTTGGGGCTGCGTTTCACCGCCCAGGCTAGCGCGTGCTCGCGGCCTCCGGAACCGATGATCAGGACTTTCATTAGGGGACGGGCCTGCTCTCTCATGGGTGCTGATTTTGGCAGATGCTGAAAGGCTATCTGAGCAAAACGGGGGTCGGAAGTCAACCGGACGGCCTCGTTAGCTGGGATGCAACGGAAAATGTGAAGCTTTTCAAGGCTATTCGGAACTATGATCAAGCTCAATGAGGATCCGAATGCGAAGGTGCCTTTACATTTTGCTCGGCATTGGCCTTTCTGCATTCCACTGCAATGCAGATACACGATGGTGCTCGATTGCTGTTGGAGGCTCTTCAGAAGCGCTGATCTACCCACCAATTGCGCGTGCTGCGCGTGTTTATGGTGTGGTGTTGAGCCGAGTGACCTACTCGACGACAGGAGAGGTAGTAAGAGTCGAGGCGATTTCAGGGCCACCAATGTTGTCGAACTCGCTGGGTGAACAGATGGGTAAATGGTCAATCAAGACCGACGCAACCGGGGAGGGATTGTGTCAGTCTCTCGTGATTGCGGACTTCAGACTCCATGATTCCTCCGACCCGGTTCCAAGTAGACCGACTTTTCCTGCGATTCCATCAATTCTGCGTTTGTCCGCAGACGGTGAGACCTTTTGTCTTTGCGATCCAAGTGCCGAGATCCGGACATACTGGAAAACGCCCTTTCTGCGTTTCGACAATGCGATTAAGAGACGCTTTGCGAGGCTTTTTCGGCATTCAAATTGAGTCGCCAGGAATAGGAACTTGCAACGCCAACTGCCCTATACTCAGTCGTAATGAGCCAAAATCCCAACAATGGTTGAACGCCGAATCAAGCCGTATTTTGAAGAGCGGGCCGAATTGGAGCGGCGGGCGGAGCAGACGCGCGTGTTCCGTCGGAATCAGGCGATTGGGCTGGTGATTGTTGCGGCGGCGATTTTGATTTTCTGGCTGTTCCGGACGAATCCGCGATGGATATTTCCGCCGGGATGGTGGCGGCTTTGACGATTGCATCGAGCAGGCCCTTGGACGAGGGCCAATCTCCGCTGGCTGTGATCGTCCTGGGCCCCACGGGCAGCGGCAAGACGGCTTTGTCGCTTGAACTCGCCGAGCGCTTCAATGGCGAAATTGTGAGCTGCGACTCCGTGGCTGTCTATCGTGGCATGGAGCTGGGCACAGCCAAGCCAACAGCCGAGGAACGGGCGCGGATTCGCCATCACCTGATCGATGTAACCGCGCCGGATGTGCCCTTCACCGCCGGCGAGTATAGCCGGCAGGCGCGGGCGGCGCTCAAAGACATTGCGGAACGGGGAAAGCTGCCAATTGTGACCGGGGGAACGGGGCTTTACCTGCGCGCGCTGACGGAGGGGTTGATCATGGTGCCGGCGCGGCAGGAGGGTCTGCGTGAGCGGCTGGCGTTGAGCCGGGAACGGCATGGTGTGGGCTGGCTGCATCGGGTTTTGCAGCGGATGGACCCGGCGTCGGCTGCAAGGATTCACGCCAACGACACGCCCAAGCTGACTCGCGCGATCGAGATTTGCATGGCGATGCGGAGGCCGATGTCGGGGGTGCTGGTAATCCAGGTGCAGGCAAAGGATCCGCTGACCGGCTTCCGGCTGCTGCGGATTGGGCTGAATCCGCCGCGTAGCGCGCTCTACGAGCGGCTCAACAAGCGGGCGACTGCGATGTTTGCAGCCGGCCTTGTGGAGGAGACGCGCGGGTTGCTGCAACAGTATGGGCCAGTCAAAGCTCTCGACTCGCTTGGCTATCGCCAGGCTCTTGCCGTGCTGTCGGGAGCAATGAATGAGGTAGAAGCAGTCGAAGCAGCGCAACAGGGCCACAGGAACTACGCCAAGCGTCAAATGACCTGGTTCCGCCGCGAGCCGGATGTGCATTGGCTGGAGGGATTTGGCGACCAGGCGGAGACTGTGAAGGCTGCGGTGGGGCTGGTGAGGGCCGCGCGAGATTTAAACTAGGCCGTGGGGCTCCGCGCAATGCGGACGAGTGGCACAGGGATTGGAGAATGAAGTGGCAGAGACGATTTATGACGTCGCGATTGTGGGCGGCGGACCGGGCGGGTATACGGCGGCGTTTCGCGGCGCGCAGTATGGGCTGAAGGTGGCGCTGATTGAGGTGACCGACAAACTCGGCGGCGTCTGCCTGCATGTGGGATGCGTTCCCACCAAGTCGCTGCTGTTCAACGCCGAGATTTGGGACCACATGCAGCACGCGGCGGACTTTGGAATCGGCTTCGGCACGGGAGAAATGCCCGCGCCCACGCTCAACTGGGGCGCGGTGCAGAATCGCAAAAACGGCATTATCGTAAAGCACACCAAGGGTCTCGATTTTCTGGTGAAGAAGAACAAGGTCACGCGGCTGCAGGGGTATGCGCGGCTGACCGGGCCAGCAGTGAATGGAGTGCATACGCTGGATTTAACCGGTACGGACGGGCAGGTAACCCAGGTAAAGGCGAAGAACGTGATTGTGGCAACGGGGTCGGAGGCCAAGATGCTACCCGGCTTGCAGGCCGATGATCGCATCCTGACCAATATTGAGATTCTCGCGCTCACGCAGGCCCCGAAATCGCTCGTCGTTGTTGGAGCGGGCGCGGTGGGCGTGGAGTTCGCCTCCATCTTCAGTACATTCGGAGCGGAAGTGACGATTCTCGAGTTTCTGCCGCGCATGATGTCGCCTGAAGATGAGGAGATTTCAAAGGAGCTGACGCGGCTCTTCAAAAAGCGCGGGATCGATGTGAACACGGGTGCAAAAGTGGAGAAGGTCGAGAAGACCGAGACCGGCGTGAAGGTGACCTACACCGATGCCAACGGCAAACCCCAGGTCAAAGAAGCGGAGAAAGTTCTGATCGCCGTGGGCCGCGCGCCGCGGACTACCGACGTTGGAATTGAGAAAACCAAGATCGAGCTCGACCGCGGCTTTGTAAAGGTGAATGAAGCGCAGGAGACGGCCGAGCCGGGCGTCTTTGCCATCGGAGACATTGTTGCTGGGCTGCCGCAACTGGCGCACGTAGGCATGATGAGCGGGATGGTTGCCGTGGCGAAGATTGCCGGCAAGAAGTTCCGGCCGGTGCGCAAAGACCGGATTCCAGCATGTACCTACTGTGAGCCGCAAATCGGCAGCGCGGGGCTGACAGAAGCGCAGGCCAAAGAAAAAGGTCATGACGTGAAGGTGGGCAAATTTCCTTTCGCCGGCAACTCGAAGGCTACGATTCTCGGCAGCCACGACGGCTTTGTGAAGATTGTTTCTGACGCCAAATACGGCGAGGTTCTTGGCGTCCACATCATCGGTCCGCAGGCCACGGAACTGATCGCGGAGGCGGTTGCGGTAATGGAACTCGAAGGCACCGTGGAGGAGATGATGTTCACCATCCACGCGCATCCCACGCTGAGCGAGAGCCTGCTCGATGCGTACGGAGCCGTGGAAGGCATGGCGATCAACGCATGATCCGCTCAGTTGGTGGGCGGAGATTGTTTGATCTCTAAGTGCTGGATGACCGGCGTTTCCCACTTCATGGTGCTGGGAACGGATATCTGAACTGAATTGGGAAGAAAGATGTACGCGTCGCATCCGGCATACGGCGTGCAGATCAGTCTGACCTCGCGCACCATGCGCGCCTTTGACTCGCGGGGGAAAACAACCGGCAACTTTTGCGTTTCGAGCGTGCCGATCATTTTCTCCATCACCTTGTCGCCGCTCAGCAAATGGGCCTTGGATGGCTTGCCCGGCTCGTTGGCCAGGATAAACAGCCCCTGCCCATTGAGCGTGCTGCTGTGCACCCAGCCGCGGAACTCTGTTTGCCGGTCCAGCTCGGCGCGCAGGCTGCCGTTGTATTGGCCGTTGTTCAACGCCGCGGCCGACATTGGTTTGCCGGTCAGCTTCTGGTAAGCTTCGCCGATCTGGTCGCGCACGGTCGCATCGCTATACAGACGGCTCCCCAGCGATTCGCCGCCATTGGTGATGTTCGCCAACTGCCAAACACGAGCCGCCGCCTCTTTGTCGCCTTTGATTGCAAGCAGCCGTCCCAGTTGGTAGCCGGTCATTCGGTCTTCGCTGAGCTTCCATGCGGCGCGAAGGTAGTCCTCGGCCGTAGCCAAGTCTTTCAAATCCAGCGCCGCCCTGCCCAGCGCGCTCCATGCGGCCGACAGAAGCTGGGTCCAGTAAAGCGATTGTCCGTCCTCAACGGAAAGCGTCAGCGTCCTTGCCTCCACCACCTCGACCGCCTTGCGCGATAGATCCAAGGCCTTGTTCAAATCAGCCGAACTGGCCGTGTCTTCGCTGGCCAGAATGGTCGCAGCGCCCCCCAGCGGGTCCAGAATCTCGGCCAATTTGGTATCCGGCGAACTCATAAACTCGCTGAAACCATACCGCGCACCATCCGGAAGATCGCCGTAGAAGATCGGCGTCATGCGAATCTCGTCGGCGTAGACGGCGCGTCGAAACGCGAGGTACTTGTCCCACTGCTCCAGGGGTACCTTGCTCTTCTTTATCACCACGCGACGCTCGGCAGTGAATGTGCCCAGCGTCACATTGTAGGTTGAGTGATACTCGGCCCAATCCTCGTTCAGATCCACCTTTTGCGGGGGAAACGCGCCCCAGCCCTTGGGCAGTTGCACTGAGGTTGAGTAAACCAATTCACCGGGAGAGCCCAGTTCCGGCTCGTCGGCGGGCTTGATCTGCTTTACGCCCGGGCCCAGTTCGAAACCCATTGGAGGCATCGGAGGGCCGATGCGATGACTGTCCCACTCACCGAACTTCTCGCGCTTGTAATCGTAGGAGAATCGAAGCGGCTGGCTGGTCTGCTCAATCTCCGAGACCTGAGGATTCGAGACTTCGCCGGCAAATCCAATCGAGTTGGAGAGCCTCTGCATGAACTCTTTCCATTGCGACTGCGGAACCTGCCGCAGGACTGCCCGCATGAGCAGTTCTACATCGCCGTGATAGCTCTGGGAAATGTGCCCTGTAAATACGCCCTGGTCAGAGAGTTTGCCTTCGGCATGAAAACTGGCAGATTGGGGAAACGGCAGGTCGGCCGGCGTGCGGTCCAGATAGGCAGGCTTGGCTCCGGGAATGGCGAGCGCCTGCTTGCCGCGCAGGGTGGTCATCAGTACTCCGACGGGTGCCACCTCTTCAGTCGAGTCCATCCACAGCAGCTTGCCTCCCAGAGGAACGATGGTTATCACGTGGTCGAACTGCGCCGGCGACGGTGTGGCAGCGTCGAGCTCGCGGCCGGAAGAGATGAGCACCGGCCAGGCCTCAATGCCCACGGCTTTTAGCTCGGTGGCCAGCAGGGTGTGCTTGTCTTTGCAGTCGCCGTATTCGTTGGAGAGGACATCGTCGGCGGGGTGAGGCTGGTATCGGCCAATGCCGAATTCGAGGCCGACATAGTGAATGTGCAGCGCCACGTCGTTGAAGATCGCGTGCATCTTGTCTTCGTCGCTGGTCAGGCCCTTGGTGAGCGCGTCGGCCTTGGCTTGGACTGCCGGCGTGACCACCAGCGATTCGCGCTGCAACGATTGGTACCAGGCGCCCACCTGCTCCCAGCTTGAAAATGTAGTTACCTGTATCGAAGGCTTCTCATGCTTGACGGATTTCGGCGGCGCATCCGGGTCGGGGCGGGCTAGATTGCTGCTGGTCCAGTGGTAGAGCTTGCGGCCCGCGGAGGTCGTGATGGTGGGCTGAGCATCGGCGCTGGCCACGGTCGCGGCCTTGTCTGCGGGCAGATCAAGGTCGACCTGCTCATCGAGGACGATGAGGTCTTTCTGAAAGGCATACTCGAACCAGAATTGGCCCGGAACCTCGGGCTTGAGTGTGGTGAGCGTCGTCTGGTATTCGAGCGTATCGCCAACGCCAAGGCCTTTAACGGCGACGTGCTTCTGATGGATGTCGGAGTACATGGGCGCCGTGCGCGTCACATCGGCGGGAAGGTCCTGCACGTTGTAAGGCGGGGTAACGACCACCGTGCCGTCGGGCTTGATGACGCGGACGTATGCGATGTCGACCTGTTGGTTTGAGGCTGTGTAGGTGAATTGAAGAACGGCCATGTCTTTGACGCCGGCGTCTGCCAGAACGCGAATGCGAGCTGTGGTTTGCCGCGTGCCGGTGCCGTCGGCTTCTTCGCGGATGCGTGTGGTCATCTTGTCGATGACTACGGCTTCCTTTGCGATGTCGCCCGGCTTGGATGCGGCTGGCGTTGGGGGCTTGTTTTGGGTTGCCGGCGCCGGCGCAAGCTGAACCTCCACCGGTTTGTCCTGCGCTGCGAGAGACGAAATGCTGAGGCCGGCGGCAACCAAAACCGCGGCCGCGCGCCGGAGGAAGACCGACGCCGAGGTTTGCGGCGGGATTGGGTCGCAGCGCATAAGGGGGTTACCGGAATACTGGAACAATAGCAGAATTCCCGGCAACAGGGCGCGCTGCGCACTTCTATAACTCAGTCGACTTCGTCTCAACGAGGGCCTTGCACTTGGCGATGAACTCATCCAGCGGGGCCGACCCCTGATCGCCTTTAGCTCTGGTGCGGACGCTCACGGAACCCGCGGCTTCTTCCTTGTCGCCGAAGACCAGAATGTAGGGGACCTTCTGGTTGGCGAAGTCGCGAATCTTGCCGTTCATCTTTTCGTTTCTGTCATCGACTTCGACGCGCAGACCTGCGGCCTTTAGTTCAGCTTCGACCTTCTTCGCGTACGCGTGATGCCGTTCGCTGATCGGCACCAGGCCGACCTGCACCGGCGCCAGCCACAGGGGGAATGCGCCCGCGTAATGCTCGATCAAGACGCCAAAAAATCTCTCGATGGAGCCGAACAAGGCGCGATGGATCATCACCGGCTGATGGCGCTCGCCGTCTTCGCCGACGTATTCAAGCTCGAAGCGGGCGGGAAGATTGAAGTCGACCTGCACCGTGCAAAGCTGCCAGAGACGGCCGAGAACGTCGACGAGTTTGAAGTCGATCTTTGGGCCGTAGAACGCGGCTTCGCCGGGGATGGTGGTGTACTTGATGCCCTTGCGGTCCAGCGCGTGCTGAAGTCCGCCAATGGCGAGCGCCCAGTTTTCGTCGGAACCTGTGTAGTGGGCGCGGTCATTCGGATCCCAGGTGGAAAGCTCGACATTGAATTCCGAGAAACCGAAAGTCTTGAGCATGGCCTCGGCAAAATCGATGCAGGCAACGACTTCATCCTCAATCTGTCCGGGCGTGCAGAAGATGTGTGCATCGTCCTGCGTAAACCCACGAACGCGCAGCAGGCCATGCATGGTTCCGGATCGCTCGTAGCGATAGACGTTGCCTAGTTCCGCGTAGCGCTGAGGCAGGTCGCGGTAACTCTTGGGAGAGTTTTTGTAGATAAGAATGTGGCCGGGGCAGTTCATCGGCTTGAGGCGATACTCGGCGTCGTCCAGTTCCATCGGCGTGTACATGTTGCCTGCGTAATAGCCCTCATGGCCGCTGATCTTCCATAACTCGCGTCGCATCACGTGAGGGGTAAAGACGAGTGAGTAGCCGCGCCGCAGGCATTCGTCGCGCATCCAGTCTTCCATGATCTTGCGGATGATGCCGCCTTTGGGATGCCAGAAGATGAGGCCCGCTCCGGCAATTTCCTGAATGCTGAACAGGTCAAGCTGTTTGCCCAGCAGGCGATGATCGCGCTTGGCTGCTTCTTCCAGCCGTGCAAAATGGGCGTCGAGTTCTTTCTGCGAGAAGAACGCAGTTCCATAGATGCGTTGCAACTGTGGATTCTTCTCGTCGCCAAGCCAGTATGCGCCGGCGAGCGAGAGTACCTTGAAGGCCTTGACGCGGCCAGTTGAAGGCACGTGCGGGCCGCGGCAGAAGTCGACGAAGCGGCCGTTGCGATAGAAGCTCACCTCCGAGCCTGGCTCGGTGAACTTAGTCACGAAATGTGTCTTCATAAAGTCGCCATCGCGCTCAAATTCCTCCAGCGCCTTTTCACGCGGCTCGTAAATGCGATCGAACTTTTCGTCGCGCGCTACGACCTCTTTCATTTTCGCTTCGATGGCGGCGAGGTCTTCGGGCGTGAAGTTGGTGGGGCGATAAAAGTCGTAGAAGAAACCTGCGTCGGTGGCCGGCCCGTGGCCCAGCTTGGTCTCGGGGAAAAGCTCGAGCACCGCTGTCGCCATAACGTGGGCGGCCGAGTGGCGCACAACCTTCAGGGCATCAGGGTCATTTTCCTTGATCAACTCCAGGCGCGTGTCGGCGATGAGCGGTGTAGAGAGATCGACCAGCCGCGAAGCAGCGGCGTTTTCCGCGGAGTACATTGCAGCCTCGGCCGAATCGGCGTCGATGGCATGGCTTTGATCCGCGGTTGCGGTGACCGGCGTGATGCGAGCAACGACGGATGCGGCGGCAAGACGCGGCGATATGCCGTTGGCAATTTCAAGAGGCGTTGTGCCCGATGGCACCTCGCGAATGGACCCATCGGGCAGGTGTACTGCGATTGTTTGCGTGCTCATAGACAGAAGGATTCCCAACCAGGCCGCAATAAGGAATGGAAACGGCCAACTCTCTAGAGGATAGAAGCACGACGGGTGGGAAGTCGAGCGCGTTACGCACGTCACCGATAAATCGAGCGAAATGGGGACCGGCATCCCACGAAAGCGACATAGGCGGGTGCTGCTAAAGGCCGGGGCAACTGCCGATAGAGGGAATGGGCAGCGATGTAACTGTGAGACTAAGGTTACTTCGTGGTTGGGTATTTCCACTGCCAGAGACGAGACAAGAAATGCAGGTTCTTTGCAAAGGAACGAACGGAAATGCGGAGATTCATTGCAGCGTCTGCGGGCAGGGATTCGTGATGTTCTGGGAGCGGCAGTCGCGTACGGAGCGTGCCGAAGCGATGCGGGAAATCCAGATGACGTTGCGCCACCAGCACCGCACCCAGAAGGGTCCGGAGGCGCATCCCAACGGCGGTTTCATGGTTCCGGAATGGAGCGGTTCCGGTTCGGGATCTGGAGCGGCGATTTCGGGTCACGCACCGAGTTGGGCGCTATAGACATTACGCTGAATGGCCGTTGTTTTTTGCAGAGGCATTGAATTTTTTGAGCAACACAGGAATGAGCTCCAAAAGCGGGTTGGAAGGCCCGGGAGAGAAAGATGAGCTCAAGGGAAACAACGAGACTGTTCCACCTGGAGTTTCCTGCGTAGCCAACGAGCGCGCGGCGAAGCTTTTTGACCTTGGTTCTTTCTTCAGATGCCGGCCAGCGACTATGCCCCTTGAGGCCATCGCTGCCGGCATCTTCTTTTTGGCGAATTCAGATGCTGTTAAACGCGCGTTGCGGTTACGGCCTGGAGGAATTCTGTTTCGGGCGCAACGGCCTGGATCTCGCGGGGCGGGTTCGTCGCTCCCCCAAGAGTGGGATGGAACCGTACCGCGAAGGCTCGGAGGAGTGTACCCATCGGGGGAATTTCCTGTCTTGGTATCGTGCGCATAACGTTACCTTCATAGTTCCAGCCAAAGAGCGAGGCCCGAAGAATGCAAGTACTTGTGAAGAGCACCGACGAGCGTGCAGAGACGCATTGCACCGTTTGCGGTCGGGGTTTCGTGATGTTCTGGGAACGGCACGCGGAGGCGGACCGGGTCCAGATGCTGAAGGACGTGGATGTGGCGCTGAAGAATCATCATTGCAGCGGCAACAATCCGGCAGCGCATCCCGACCATGGTTTTCTGGTGCCGGACTGGGACGGCCCCGTGGCAGCTTCGGGAGCGGCGATTCTGGGGAATGCGCCAACCTGGGCGCTGTAAACTCAGCAACTACGCTGATTTCGCCGCGGCACCTTTCTCTTCGTGGTACTCCATCTCCGTGTTGATGGCCCATATGTTGTCCTTGGTTCTCACGCCATCCACGATATTCTCTATCGCCGTCATCGCGGTAAGCATGGAGTGGTCCTGATTGTTGTACTTGTGCATGCCGTTGCGTCCCACCAGAAACAGATTCTCAAAGCCGTCAAGATAGTTGCGAATCACGTCGAAGCGGTCGTAGCTTCCGAAGTAGGCGGGATAAGTTTTCGGCACGCGGACGACGTGGGAATCCTCGACGTCCTCCGCCTTGAGAATGCCGATCTTGGCGATTTCCGCGATGGCGAACTGCGCCATCTGCTCATCGGTCTGCTTCCACAAATCGTCCGTGTCGTTGCAGAAGTATTCCAGGCCAATCCAGACCTTAGCGGAGTCTGCGACCAGCCAGGGGCTCCAGTTGTTGAAGATCTGCAGGCGGCCGACAACGACATCGGGCTCCTGAATATAGATCCAATTGTCTTTGAGCGGCGAGCCGTCCTTCTCCTTGACAGCCAGCTTTGACGCGAGCAGGCCGACAGTGATGAAGTCGCGATACATCAGGCCTTCGGCGACATGGCCTACTTCGGCTGGCACCTGCTGCGGCGCCGTCGCGGAGATCCCCCGGACCAGATCGCGCACCGGCATGGTGGAGATGAAGTAGTCACCCGCAAAGGATACGCGCTGGCCGGCGTCGTTCAGGCCTTCGATGGATGTGATGGAGTTCCCATCAATGTGGATGCGATCGACCTGGATGCCGAAGTGGATCTCTCCGCCAGCGGCGCGCACCAGGTCCGCGGCGTATTCCCAGAGCTGTCCCGGACCGAATTTAGGGTAGAGAAACTTCTCGATGAGTGAAGTTTCGGTCTGCTTCTGGGCAATATCGCCTGAGGGCTTCCTGCCGAACGTCTTTTTCAAGAAGTGCAGAACGACGCCCTTGAGCGACAGCCCTTTGATCCGCTGCGCGCCCCACTCCGCACTGATCTCGCTGCAGGGAACTCCCCAGACTTTTTCCGTGTACGATTTGAAAAAAGTGAGATAAAGCTGCTTGCCAAACCGGTTGATGATGAAGTCTTCGAGGGATTTTTCTTCGCGCTGAGGCAGCAACGCGGAGCGCATGTAGCTGACGCCGCAACGAAAGGTGCGCGCCAGGCCAAGGTTGCGGAAGGTCGCTGCGGTGAGGCTGATGGGGTAATCGAAGAAGCGGCGCAGAAAGTAGATGCGGCTCTTGCGCTGGCGGACCAGCATCACTAGATCGTCGGTCGCTGGATCAGGCGCCGAAGTGGGTTGGGGAACATCGCGCTGCATGCCGTGGTAGGTGAGCTGGCCCTGCTGCGAGGCGCCGGCTTCTCCGGGCATCATGGCCTGGACTGGCATCATGTCCAGCCACCAGCGCATTACGCGGTCGGATTTGGAAAAGAAGCGGTGGCCGCCGATGTCCATCCGGTTGCCCTTGTAGCGGACGGTGCGGGAGATGCCGCCGATGGCGTGGCTGGCCTCAAGGACGATGGGCTTGATTCCGGACTGCCGCTGAAGCTCGATCGCGGCGGTGAGTCCGGCCGGACCTGCTCCGATGATGATGGCTGTGCCTTGCTTCATGCAGTTGGTTGCGATCCCTGCATGGATGGTAGCGCAAGGAGTCCGAGCCGGAAGGCGGATAGGGTGGAAGCCGGGATGGCGGGAGAAGCGGATCGGGCCGCAAACAGCACAAGGGCTGGGTTTAGCCCCAGCCCTTGTGAGTTGGTTCTGATGTGTTTGCTAGATTCTGCCGGAATCCGGCCTGGTTGGTTAGAGCGGCTGCACGTCGGCAGCTTGCCATCCCTTGGGGCCCTTCACTACGTTGAACTGCACGGCTTGACCTTCTTGCAAACTCTTGAAACCACTTGAGTTGATCGCCGAGTAGTGCACGAAAACGTCTTCGCCGTTCTGACGCGAAATAAAGCCAAAGCCCTTCGCATCGTTGAACCACTTCACAGTACCTTGTTCCATTTGATCGTGTTTCCTGGATTGGATTGCGCTGGAGGAATCGGAGCGACCACTGGCAGAATCTTGCTTGTTTGGGGCGAGTGCTGCTGCTGCCCGGTTCGGTTCTAACGCTGGCGCTAGTGTACCATCGCTGTCAATATAAGAGGGTAAAAAATTCTTGGGATGCCTCCCAAAGCATGATTACCAATGGGTTAGGCGGGGTTTAGTGAATGGAAAACCGGCTGGCCTTGTTACAGGGCATGACATCAGTCGTGCCCGGAAACTCACCGCCCGCGCGTATCCGCTATTGCCTGGTCGATCATCTCATAGAGCTTGGTGCGGTCCAGCACCTCCACAAACGGAGCGCCTTTCGAGCTTGCCGTAACCACCCAGATGGTGGGCGTGTGCTCAATGCCGATGCGCTGGCCCAGGGCGTAGTCGGCCTTGACCAGGGCCGCCAGCTTGCCCTGTGGGTCGATGGCGAAAGGCAGCGCGATGCCTTTGCTCTGGGCGAACTTCTCGGTGAAGTCGCGCAGAACCTCTGGGCTGGTAATGGAGGGCTGATTCGAGAACACGGCGTCGCGGAACTCGTCGCCCAGCGCCTGGCTTTTCAAATCGAACCAGCGCGCGTTTACGGCGGCGTTGAAGCTCCAATTGTGGAAGGGGAGCGGAAAGTCGTGCCGCACCCATGGGATCTTGTACTTGGCCGTCGCCTCTTTGAGAAGCGGATTGGCGCGCGCGCAGTCGGGGCACTCCAGGTCTTCGAACTCCACAATGGCCACGTGTGCGCCGGCCGGCGGACGCAGCGCGGCGGTGTCGTGGACCTCGGTTCCCTTCGGCGGCGGAGCGAACTGCGCATGTGCGGCGGCTGCAGAGACAAGCGCAGCGGCGGCCAGGGCCAGGGCCGGGACCAGAAAAAGCCCGGCGCAGTTGATGCGGGCTGAGAAATCAAGGCGTGAAGAGCGGCGCGAGAAGCGAAGCATGGTGGTTGGACGGCTCCCTAACCGTCATTGTAACGGGAAGGGAGCGGCAGTATGGGTGCTATTGGCGGTCGCGGCGCCGCTCGGCCATCCATTTACGCCATTTGTAATCGGCGATGAACGAAGCGGCGACCAGCAGGATAACCAGGATACCGAGAAAAATCTTCATGGCAAATTCAGGATCGCATAGGATCTGCCAGGATCCCGCCGCTCCCTCATGCGTTACCCTCAAAGCTGCTGGTTCAATCGGGCTGCAGGACGATTCTATTGCGCATCATTCTCTCCAACATCGGCACCTTCGGCGATATCAATCCGCTGATTGCCATCGCGCTCGAGCTGAAGCGGCGCGGCCACGTTCCGGTGCTGGCCGTGCCGGCGGTATTCGAGGGCAAGATCAGGCCGTTGGGCCTGGAGTTTCACGCCGTGCGGCCGGATATCGACCCGACCAATACAACCCTTATCGGGATGATCTACGACGTGAAGAAGGGTACCGAGCGGGGCCTGCGCGAGTTCCTGTTTCCTGTTTTGCACTTGACCTACGAAGACTTGCTGGACGCAGCCACCAGTCCGGAGCGGGCCGATCTGCTGCTGCTGGGCGAGCTCAACTATGCCGGTCCGCTGGTGGCTGAGACGACCGGGATCCCCTGGGCCAGCTACGTGCTCGCTCCGCTCAGCTTTTTTTCCGCTTTTGATCCGCCGGTACTGCCGATGTATCCGCGTCTGGCCCGCGCCGACAGCAAGGTTCCGGGCCTGGGCCGGGCAATCAAGCGGCTGGCGCGGTTTGTCAGCCGAAAGTGGCCGCAGCCCATCTACGATCTGCGCGCGGAACTCGGCCTCGAACGCGGCAGCAATCCGCTGTTTGACGCCAAGCACTCGCCCTACCTGGTGCTGGCCTTGTTTTCGCGCGTGCTGGGCACCGAACAGAAGGATTGGCCCCCCAACGCGAAGATCACCGGCTTCTGCTTCTACGATTCCGATGCCGGCAATGCGGCGCTGCCTGCTCATCTGGAGCAGTTTTTGGCCGCAGGTCCGGCCCCGGTCGTCTTCACGCTTGGCTCGGCGGCAGTCCTGGCAGCAGGAAAGTTTTACGAGTACTCGGCCAAAGCGGCAATCAGGCTGGGCGCGCGCGCAGTGCTGCTGATCGGTTCCGATCAGCGCAACCGGCCCCGCCAGGCGTTGCCGGATACGATCTGCGTGGCCGAGTATGCGCCGTTTTCGGCGCTGTTTCCACGTGCGGCGTTGGTGGTGCACCAGGGCGGCGTCGGCACCACGGCGCAATGCCTGCGCGCCGGCAAGCCGATGCTGATCATGCCCTACTCCCACGACCAGCCGGACAACGCCAGGCGCATGCGGCGGCTGAAGGTGGCGCGGGTGATTCAGCGCGAAAACTACACGCCCGTGCGCGTAGCGCGCAAGCTGAAGGCAATGCTGGAGGAGCCACTGTTTGCGGAACGGGCCGCGCAAGTGGCCGAGCAACTGAAGAACGAAGACGGGATACGCTCGGCATGCGATGCGCTGGAAGAACTCTTTCGGAATCGAGCGCAGGGTTAGCCGGTAAGTTCGCCGAAGATGGTAGCGCCGGTCTCCAGACCGGCTGTCCTGAGGGCCTCCTGGCCCTCAGAGGCAAGGCCCTATTTGCGCGGATAGTCCTTCGTCTTCCCGGTGCGCGAGTTGGTGATCGAGAAGCTGCCGTCTGGCGAGGCCACAACCTTAAGATAGGCCCCATCCGCGCCGCCCTTCACATTGGCAATCAGAGCCTCCGCGCTGTTGTGCGCCGCGTCGGAGCCCTCGGCCGTGTGCAGCATCCACAGGTCTTCAAGTCCAGGGCTGTCATGCACCGTCTGCCAGGCCTCAGGACTGCCCGCCTTGTGCGCGCCGTTGTCCATGATGGCCACGCGCGGATGAATTGCGTCCACAAACGCGCGCGCGTTGGACAGGTTCATGCCGTGATGGTCGACCAGATAAAGATCGACCGTGCCAATCAGATTGTCCGGGCACACCAGCGGAATCTCCTTGGCCTTGGTCAAATCGCCCAGGTCGAGAAAGCGGAATTTGCCGAAGCGGATGAGCACGCCTGCGGAGCGCGGATTCTCGGTCGTATCCAGGTCCCACTTGGGCTCCGCGGCGCAGTATGGATTCGGCTTCGGATTGACGCCAGGAACCGCGGTGATGTGTTCGCCGTCGGCGCTAATCACGATCGCTTCGAGCCCTGGAATATTGATCTTGTCGCCGGGGTGAACAATGCGCCGCGGCTTGCCCTGGATGGCCTTCAGGTAAGCGGCGTAATCGAGCCGTGTAATGTCAGAGTCCTCACGATTCTCTCCGTGATCGAGAAACTCGCCGACTTGCACGTGCTTCACCAGCTCCGGCACGCCGCCTACATGATCCACGTGAAAGTGGGTGATGAGCACGTGATCGATACGCGTAATTCCCGCATCCTTCATAGCTGCCTGAATGCGCTCGGCGTCGCGACCAATATCTTTCCCGTCGAGACTGCGCCAGCCCGTATCCACAAGCATCGATGCGCCCGTCGCCGTGTTGACCAGCAGCGTGGACTGCCCGCCCTCCACATCGATTGCGTAGATAAGAAGATGGTTCCCCGCCTGCGCCCGAGAAGTCTGTGCGAGCCAGAGCAGCGTAAGGCAGCAGAGCACTGCGGCAACCCGCTTCATCGAGCGGCGGCGTAAAGATTCAGAGCGGAAATCGGCAGCAATTCGCATGTGCCCGACAGTGTACACGGTGAGCACCCAGCAGATGAAGCCGGTTTGACGTTCTTCTGCGCAGCCCGCGCGCCGGGTGACGCTGGTGTAAACTGGTTCAGACCCCAAAAAGCCGGTTCGCTCCTGCGAACCGGCTACGTTGTGTCGGGACGTGGCTCAGCCTGGTAGAGCACTCGCTTGGGGTGCGAGGGGTCGGCAGTTCAAATCTGCCCGTCCCGACCATTTAAAAACAAAGACTTATAGAAGATCACATATTCCATCTGTCGGCGATTGTGGTGAAAATTGGGGGGACCCCGAGTTGGCGAAGCGCGTCAAAAGGCACGACACCTCTTAGAGCGGGGCCGCCTACTGTATCTGCTGCTTCTTCGTGGAAACGAGGAGATCGACGGCGCGACGCTTCGCATCCACTCTGACATGGCTGTAATGGTCGAGCATCTTCCTGCTCAAATGACCGCTAATCGCCTGTATCGTGGCGTCTGGAGTCTGCGTCTGTGCCAGAGCGGAAATGAAGTGGTGACGAAGATCATGGATGCGGCATTCGACCTTCGCCCCTTTTTTCGCCGTGGTCCAAGCCTTCTTCCATGACCCGATTGGCTTGGTAAAATCGATGTCATATGGAGTCATGATCCCCTTGTCCGCCGCGCCCTCGCCTTTGAATCTCAGCTTTTCGCTCGGGAAGATGAAGTCCTCCAGTTTTGCATTGGGCCAGCGTGCCCGCCATGTTTTGAATGCCTGTAGAGCAGT
>Ga0302310_10001645_pt1 | contig 18801 bp, 25 predicted proteins | sample III_Palsa_N1_2_FD_200451 | JGI IMG/M metagenome (GOLD analysis project Ga0302310, IMG submission 200451) | Peat permafrost microbial communities from Stordalen Mire near Abisko, Sweden - III_Palsa_N1_2 | ecosystem: Environmental > Terrestrial > Soil > Palsa > Peat permafrost | place: Sweden...
ACTTGCTCTTCCATCCTGATCGTCTAGAAGCCGCCAAAATCTTCGAGAAGAACGGCAAGGACGAAAAGTAGGAATTTCCCTTTCGTCGCCGCGCAGGGGAGGGCGACATGGAAGAATTTGTCAGTCGCGCTTTTGGCGCCGGCGCTTCGCTGCTTGCCGGATACATCTTTCTCCGCGTCTCATTCGTTCGCCGATACCGCTCCGAACATCTTCGAACGGACAGGCTTGCAATCCATTTGTTTGGATATTCTCTCGCTCTGTTCATCGTGGGAGATTTTCTCGCATCGGTAGTTCCTGACTGGACCCTAGACCTCTTTCGACCAGTCCAACAAGACGCACAAGCAGCAGGAATTACACCCGCGGTAATAGATGCGATGCTTGCCGCGGTGCTTTTGGGAGTGGCAGATAACTTTCGCGTTCTCTATGTAATGCGGAAAGATCCCGCGTTGACCAACAATGCGCGGTTACCACTGCGCAAGCGGCTCCGCCTTGCGGGGGTTGCTAAAATCATCTGCAACTCGAATGACGCAAACATTCGTTTGATCTTCCGAGCGTTGATGCTCCGGAAGCTGATCATGATCACTATGAAGAGCAGGAAGGTCTACGTGGGAAACCCCGTGTGGCCGGATTTCGACCCGGCACATGTGCTCACCTCTCTTAAAATTTTGCAATTGGCGAGCGGCTCAAGGGACGAGGCATCGAGAAAAGTCAATCTCACAACTGACTATGGAGCCCTCACCACGGCTTTACGGGCTTCGAGCAGTAGAGGTGTTTCCGACTTGGATCGTGCGAATCCGTTGCGCAGTGATGTGTTCGACCTTCCGTTGGAGGGTGGCAAATTCGTTCAAGTAGACATCGAGGATTTCGGGGCGGTAATTTCGTGGAACGAGATCGAATCCATCACCATTTTTGACAAGAACATATACGCCTGGTTCCAACAGCAGCCGCCACCGTCTAATGTCAAAGCGCATAAAGCGAAGGGTGTAGAAAGCCGCAATCAATGATTGCGGGTATAAGTCATGCCGCGGCTTCAGACTCGACGACGCGGATGCGCCCACGCTTGATGTAGTCGAGGTGCCGGCGATTCGTCCGAAGCCACGGCACGATGATGTTGCGCGGCACATCAGCGTTGAGGCCGCGTTGCAACTCAAACGTTCGATGGTTGGGGCCGAGCTCCAACGTCGCGCGGTACCTCGGTCCGCGGGCGCGTGCTAGCCCCACCTCAAGGCGGATCGCGAAGTCACTGAACACCTCGCAGGTTTCCTCTCCGCTCATCGGACGTGGCTACCGAAGGCGGTTGTAGCCGGGGATGTGCGCCAAGGGATCAGGCCACTGCCCGAGCGCTTGGTCGCCAACCTGGGCACCGTTAACTCGGCCCTGAGGCACGAGCGCGACATGGTTCGGATCGATCGACACCATGCGGCCGTCGAAAGCCTCGCCCTGCGGAGTGGTACCGGGTGTCATCTTCGGCACATATCGATAGCCGGCACTAAGGTCACGCTGCATGTTGGTCTCGATGCCGCGGATCGCTTCCTGCGCCCACACGGTAAGCGTGCCCATAACCTTGCCGTCTTCCCAACGCGCATCACGCACCGCGCCCACGACGAGGTGTTGTTTGGGGTCGCCCGCGGATACACCCGCGTGCTCGATGAGCAGCGGCATGCCATTGAACTTCGGCACAGCGGCCTTCAGCGCCGCGGGATCGCGATAGAGCATGTAGACGCGATCGGGATCGAGCCGAAGCCCTGCGGTGTCCGGAATTTCCCGCCCCAGGTACGGGTTCACCTGGGCCGCGGAAATGACGCAATCCGTAATGGTCATGCGTCCGTCGGGGTCTACGGTGCGGCGATCGAATGCCCACACCTGCGCGGGAATCTCGATCTCGATGTCGCCAGCGCGCTTCACCGCCTTACGCCAGGCCCTGCGGTGTTCGAGTGCGGGCCCGAGTAGATCGGGCCGCCGGTGATCGGGCTGCGTCCGACGACGCGCTGCCCTTGCCATGGTACCGATGGCAGCTGATTGGGATCGGTCGCCGGCTCGCCAGCGTTACGCTTGCCGTTGAGATCGTGGCCGGGATTGAGGCGCGGAGCGGGGGCCTCGGGTGCAGTACGCTCGGAGCGGCGATGCTTGATGAAAGTCGTGGTCATACGTTCCTACTTGAGTCGATCGAGCCCAGGAATGAGCTTGTCCATAGCGCGCACGGCGGCGGCATTCGAGCGGCGAATGCGTGCGAGGTGTAACTCGCCTTCCATGTGGGCGCTCGCGCGCTGGCGGATCGCCAGTTCTTCGAGTGCGAGATCGAGCGACGCATCGGCCGCATTCGCAAGCGTTGCGCCCGGCCGCTCAGGGTTCGGCGGCTTGCCGGGAAAATCGGGCGGATCATCCGCGCTCATTTCCGCGCAGCTGTCCATAATCTCTTTCGAGCTTGCCACGTTACCGGGCAGCCCATCCTTTGCCACGGTGCGCAATGCAGCACTGTCGCGGTTGAATCCTTCGATTGGGTGCTCATCGATCACGCCGTCGCTGTGCGCCTGTGCAAGCGCATCCCAACGGCGCTGAAGGATTGCGCCCCACTCGTCGTCACCGAAATCGGATCGCTTCACGCTCGATACCTCGCGTCGTGCTGTAAGAGGGCGGTGAGTGCGGTGCCGGGACATGACGCCGGCACCGCAACTCACAACCGCCGATGGAGGAACCAGGCACCGGCCAAGTCGGCGGTACAGAAACGCCGACTCACGACTTGACTCTGCCAGTATTTGTACAAATACTGCAAGCGCAATGCATTGATTTACTTAGTGTTTTACACCGTTTAGCACCGTCTCATGTTGCATCACCCAGCATCAAAGCCGAGTGAATCGCCGCGCAAGCGAGCGATCGCAGCGGGCGACCGCACCTTCAGCAGCACGCCATGCCGCAACTGTGGCAACTGCCTGCGTTACACCGCGTCGGGGCGCTGCAAGGTGTGCAGTGATCGACAGGCGCGCACGTTCAAACTGATCCCCAACCTGACACGAGAGACCCCATGAACCCGATCGAGCAGCTGACAGCCAATGGTTATTTTGCGAGCGACGACAACGGACGCCCACAGATCGAGGGCGGCAGGCCGGAGTACTATTCGCAAACGCTCGTCGAAAGCCCGGACAAAGAGCGCGGCGCCTACTTTGGCAAAGAGTTCCGCGAGAATTATCGCCGCGATCTAACACCGAGCGTCGCCGTGTTGGAATTCACCGTGAGTGATGAATCACCGCTCGCGATCGCCTTCGCGCGCGGGCTCGTGAAGCTCCTGGCGCCGAGCGGATTCGTGCCGCGCAAGCAAAGGCGCCCGCTCGTGCGCACGACTGCCACGTCGGTGGAATTCCTATACTGCGCGGAAACTCACCAAGTCGAACTGCTCGTCGATCCCGCCCGTAAGACATTCGGCGGCGGTTATATGCTGTTTCAGCACGGCTTCGAGTTCCCTGACGCGCCGAACCAAATCAACACGGCGCAGCTGCACTGCACGCTCGGTAAGGTCTTCGTCGAAGGCGCGTGGCTGAATGACCGCTCACCGCTCAACACACCGCGTGCCGATCTGCCCATTTGGGATCGCGATGACGTTGCGCGGAAATTACGAATGCTTGTCGATCGAGTAGCAGCTGCCGGCGAAATCATCGAGCGCGACGGCGTGTCATATCCGGTGAAGCACGAGACGCCCGAGGATGCGCTAGCGCGCCTCGGCGTGCGCACGGTCTACAGCGATAACATCCCGCCCATGCGGTTCAATGACGAGCGGTTGCAGAAATCAGCCGAGCAGGACGCCATGACGCACGCCGCGGGATTTTGGCTTAACGAAGACGGCACACCGGACAATAGCGGCGGTGGCGAGCGATACCCCACAGCAGTATTCGGACGCAGCCCCGGTAGCCGCGGTTAGGGTGAGCGCGGCGCGTTGGTTTGGGCGGCCTGCATTTCCCGCAGGCTGACACCGAAGCGCGCCGCGATCCTTGTATCGACGAACAGCAGCAGATCGATCGGCCACTCATCGCGCGTCTTGCGCAGATCCCCGCGGGCGATTTCCACGTTGGCGAGATCATAGGCCCTGCGCCAGCTAGCCATCGTCGCACCGAAGCGATCGAGATCTAGCGAGCCGTCGGGATTCTTGCACACCCTCAGCGCCCACTCAGGCAACGGCGCCTCGCGATCGCGAAAGGGCGTGCAAGGCTCGGGCAGCATCGCCTCGATTTCGTGCAGCTGCGCTTCAAGCTTGCTAGTCATACGTCGGCCCTGCCGGTCACGGTGTGGATGTAGCGGCGTCGCAGCTCGTCGGTTGTCTCGTTACGGCGCTGAGCCCACTCGCTCACCCACGCTGCGCCGCGAGCCGGATCGCCTTGGGCGGCCTGAATCACCCATAGGCGTGTCTTGTCGTCGGGTGCGCGCTCCAGTTGCGCTGAGAACAAGTCGAAGGCTGCACGTTTGGCTTCGCTCGCCGCGGCGCTAGGCGTTCCCGGCGCGGCCATGACGTTACGGTAGACGAGCAGCGAATGCAGCTGCTCGCGCACGCGGGTCGGGGTGGCATCGAGCAACGCTAGGCGCGCCGCATCGTCGGACGCAGCGGTGAGGGCATCGAACAGCTGCTCGGCGTTGGTCATGCGCTCTCTCGTGACTTGTGGAATGCGTCGAGCACATCGGCGGCACTGACGTTGCGGGGCACGGGCACCGTGGCGTTAAGGTTGACGTTCTCGCTCTTGGACACGCGCATCCCGAGCAAGGTGTGCAACTCAACGCGCATAGCAGCCTGATCGATACGATCGACTTCGATAGACCCATCGGCCTTCTGGCGCGCACCTTGGTATAGGCGACGAGCAGGGCCGCGTAGCTCGTGCGTGGGTGTGATGACAACGCGCTGCACCCCTCGACCGCGACAGCTTGCACAGCCTGCTCGTGGGGCTTCAGCGTCGGGCCAGTCGCCTTGTCCCTGGGCGGCACGGTCAGCGGCTAAAGCTAGCTGCTCGTCGGGCCAGCAGGCGGCGCAGGGCTCGGATACTACCCTCGAAATCTCCGCGGGGTCGGCCACAACGGCGATCTCATACAGCTGCTGTAGAAGCTCGGTGGGCCGCACTAGGGCACGCTCGGCCGCCAGCGCCTGAAGCTCGCGCAACCGATCCTGCACATCCTGGCGGGCTCTGAGGCGCGATGCGTGAGCCCACACGGCCTCACGCGAGCCGGCGTTGGGATACACCGAGCGGTAGGCATCGGAGAGGTTGCCGCCCATTGCCAAGAGCGCTTGCACGAAGGCTTCATGGGACGGCTGGAGCTTCGTCGGCGGGATGACAGCAGGCAGGCCGACAGGCGCTCTCTGTTCTATGAGTGAACTGTGATTAGGTGACATGGTGCGGGTAAAGGCGAGGTTAGACGAATACACCCCTGCCGGGGTACACACAGGGGGACACGCGGCCAGCGTAGCACCCCCTCGCCTACCGAACCATACCCCACGCGCTCACCTTGCAACGTCTAGGTGCGCACGCCCACGCCGTACCGAACGGTCCAAAAATTCTACGGGGCGATGTCTCGCGGGCGTGATGGGCGCCTTTCCACGACACATCCCAACGACGATCATGGTTCTAGGTTCGCGGTGCCTAGCACGCCTAGCGCATCTTGCACTTGCAACGTGCGTCTAGCGCCTAGCGTTGCGATTTGGGTCCATGGGTCCACCCTGGTCCACCCCATTTCGTACCTCCCTCTCCCGCTTTCCCATTCCTACCGCTACGGTAGTTGTAATTTGTTAGTCGGGAATAGCGGGGGGTTGGACCAGTTGGACCCAGCTGGACCCAAAGGGGTTTTACGCTCTTTTTGGGGTGGACCAGGGGTGGACCAGGGGTGGACCGGGTTGGACCCACGCTCTAGCGTTGGGTCATGCACTGCGGGCAGGGCAAGGCGGGCATCTTCCAACCGTGGACGCACAGGGGCGCCGCCGTGGTCGCCAGCGGTGTCGGTGAGGGCAGCCCCGTGGTGATCGAGCCCGCGCGGCTCAATTCAGCTGGAGGTGCGGTGAGCGCGATCCCGGCATAGATCCGAGGGCGGGGCGCGCTGCGGTCCTGGGAGTCTTCCCTCGGCCGCACCGATCGCACCGTCGGGAAGGCTGCATACAGATCCGAGGCGAAGGTGTCGCGGGTGCCGGGGTGTTGGTTGACCCCCGAGCAGTACTCCCGCCATGCCTTGTAAAGCTCGGCCTTGTCGACGCTGGCTTCGGAGCCCAGGGTGCACCGCTCGCGCACAAAGGCCGTGATGGGTGACGCCAGATCGCGGATCTGCTCGATGTCTTCGATCGCGCTCTCGGGCTGAATGAAACGCCCACGCTTGTACAGCTGCCAGCGCCCGGCGAGCGCCCAATTGAGGATGCCCGGCAACTCAGTGCACAGCCGGTCCGCCAAACCGGGATCTTCTCTGCCGAGGAAAGACACCCTCAGGCGCAGCACCACGAAGCGCGTAGCGATGACGCCCGCGGCGTCGGCAAAGGCGGGGATCATGTTCGATGCGAGCACAAAGCGCACCGCGAGCCGGCCATTCCAAAATGAAAGGTTCTTCCGGTTGATGTCCACGCCATCGCCGCCGCTGATGGTCAGCAGCCGCTCGGTGCCGACGATTTGCTTATCGCCCTTGCCACTGCGGGCATCGCCAATGAGGGCTGCGAGCTTGCCTATAAGCGGCTGCATGCCGAATTCGCTGCCGAGGCTGTTCAGCGTGGGCGATGCCACCGTCTCGTTACCAAGCAGCGCCTTGATCACTTTCAGGATCGTTCCCTTGCCCGAACGCCCTGGGCCGACGAGCAGGAAAATCTTCTGGAACGACATGTCATCCATGAGCAGCAGGCCCATAATCTCTTGCAGTGCGGTGATGCTGTCCGGGTCGTCACCCCACAGTCCGTCGAGGAACTCCAGCCACTGCACCGGCTCGGGCGCCTGAGGGTCGTAATCGACGGGCACAGCTGCCAGCGTGAAAAGCTTAGGCGTGTGTGACTGCAAGGCGCTCGCTGCACCGATCTGATCGGGGTTCAGGATGCCATTGCGGCACACGATGATCGGCTCGGTGACGGGCGAGCGGTCCTGATGCCAGCACGGCGCGTCCACACGTTTGGGCAAAGCCAACAGGCCCTTCAGCGCCTTCAGCACCTCGTTCGTATTCCGGTCGGTGGGTTGAAGGCCGGCCGCGCGCTCGCGCTCCAGGTAATGCCAGATCTGATTGTGAACTGACGTTAGATCGACAACCTCCCAAGCGCCCGTCGGTGTGAATCGATAGAACTCATCGCGCCACCATAGGAGCGTCGGGCAATCCCCGTCGGTGTGCTCAGCCTCAAGGAATTTCCGCGCAGTCTCCAGCGGATCGCTAGGAAGCGTGACCGGGGTGCGGGGGTCCGGACTTAGAAGCGTGGGGACGGCAAGCTTTTCCCGCGCAACCCTCTTTGCGGTCGCTGGCGCTAAGTACGGATCTGCGGGCGGTGGACCGATTTCGAGATATCCCTCCGATATCAGCAGTGCGTCAGTCCATCCGGCGGCAATCATTTGCTCGTAGGTGAACCCGTTGCCCTTGGGTGTTAGTTTCTTCATCGTCGTCGTGTTAGTGCTGACGCCTACGTAGCGCGGCGCGCAGACAACTCCAGAATTCGGAGACGGTTTGGTTGCGGGCCTCGCGTACCTGACGGCGACGCCGCGCTTCGTAGCTGATAGCCCTGTCGAATTCGGCGTAGGTATCGATCGGCCTGTCGCGGCGGCGCTCCCATCGCTCGATCAGGCGGGCAACGTCGCCCACAGGATCTTCACGGCGGCGCTGCGCGCGCAGCCACTGGAGGAACAGACGCTGCAAGTGGCGGCGCTGAGTTTCTTCGACATCCATCACTTGCACACCTGCCGCACCAATCGGCACTCGAAGATGCAGAACTTGGAGCCAGGACTGTGGGTAGCAAGGCGCTCGGCTTCGGCGATCGCGGCCTCTCGCGTGGCGTGCATTTTCTTCGGGCGGCCACCGCCGAGCCGGCGCACGACCCAATGAAGTTCGAGCCGGGGCGTTGCTGGAGCCGTGGGCGGCTGCACAGCCCGACGGACTACGCCGCGCACTGTGACCGTGGTGGACCCTGAGGCCCAGGGTGCATTAGGATTGCTCATAGGTCGTCAGCGCTCCCACATCGATGACGCCTACCGAGAGGCCCCGGCTGCGTGCGAACGCTCCGGGGTTTCGTTCTTGTGGGCCATGGAGTGCATCAGGCCGCCGCAGAGGCGCGCGTAGCAGCGAGCGTGGCTCGGGCATGCTGTGCAGAGTCCGGGGCCACCGGAGGCTCAGCGCCCTTCAGGATCGCTCGTAGGGCGCCCACGGGCCAGGTAGTGACCTTGGGGCTGACCTTCCGCGGGGCAGGTAGGAGGCCGATCCGGACGTGGCGCCATACGGTCGCCGGGCTGCACCCGAGTACGGCGCACACGACGGGCAGTCGCACGCCGGCCGAGTCAGGGAGGGCATCGAATCCTTTGATTGCCTTGAGCGTGTGTTCTGCGCGCGCGGCTCGACGGGTTTCAGTGGTGGACATGGCTCGCTCTCGTATCGCGCGCAATTGCGCGGTGCGAGACGATTAAATCGAGCGAGCGAGGCATAACGAAAAGGGGGAAAATCAGCGGGGCTCGAACCGAGCACCCCATCCCCGTGCCGGTGTGTACCTCACTGTGTACCCGAAGGGTAGAATCGACCCTAACTGTATGTTTTTGCTGGTTGATCGCTATTAAGGTGCAGAACGCCGAATAGACATGTAGGCCGCTGATAATAAACATTATTGCTCGGCCGTCAGCCTCGCCGGCTACATCCATGGCTACAGCGTAGCCATTAACTCCAGGCCCTTTGAATGAGTTCTCGCCCGACCGACGCGCTACAAGACTCGTGAAGCGTAATTCTTGGAGCAACAGGTTCCTTTCTCGCCGACGACGCCGCCGGAAATTAAGGCGCCTGCGTAAGGCGCGACGCGCACGAGCAAGGCGGCTCCGTCGAAGGTCAGAGCTTAGGCAGGTGCGTTCGTGGCCACTTGCACACCATCTCGGAGCTTGGCTTTCGGACGGCAGTTCCCCGGGGCGCCGCGTTGCCGTCACGATAGCGCCGGACTTCTCAGTGTTGCGTGCTCCCGAGGCAGTCGATACAGCAGCCCGGTTGATATGCAGTGCGCTAAGCAATCGAGGCGCGACGGCGCTGTTCTTTGATCATTCCAAACTTGTTAGCTTTGATCTTCCAGCGGAAGCAGTCCTTGATGTGATTGCTCGCGAAGTACGCAACCGGCTGCTCCGCCAAGGCAGGTCTGTTCAAGTTGGGGGCGTCTTTCCTACCGATGCGAATGCGCAGCGCTTTATCAGAGGTATCGGCATAAGTCGCCATCTCGATATTCCTGACACGGACCTTCCGAGCACGGAGCAGAAGAAGCTCTACACGTTTCAGCAACACAAGCGCACCCCTACTCCCAAGCAGGCACCGGCGCACACTGATGAAAAGAGCCGAGCCACTGCCGCATTCGTCGACTTCGTAGACAAGTGTCTGAACACAGTGAATCGAAAGCTCACGGTTGGGGGACGCCAGCGACTTTGCGATTACACGGGCGAGATCATTGATAATATCGAGCAGCACGCAGATACGAACTACTGGTACATCGCGGGATACTTGGACATTTCGAGCCAGCCGCCAACGTGCGAGATCGCCATCTTTAACTTTGGAAGGACGTTCGCAGAGACGTTTACAGAACTGCGTGACGACGAATATCCGAAAAGGCAGGTTGCCCCCTATATTGAAAAGCATCGGGGGAATCAGTGGTTCGGCACCGGCTGGAATGAGCAAGATCTTTACACACTGGCTGCGCTACAAGGCGGGATCAGTTCAAAAGCAACGTCGGACGCCGATGGCCGTGGCCAAGGCACTACGGACTTGATTCGCTTCTTTCAGCACATACATAACGAGTGCGGGGCGAATGGCGGACCTCCCGAGATGGTTCTGTGGTCCGGCCCGACTCACATCCTGTTTGACGGTAAGTACCAGCTTGAACGTGACGGGGATGGACGCTTGACGATCGCGTTTAACGATGCGAACTCTCTCGCCGAACGTCCCGATCCCAACTACGTCAGGCATTTAACGAACGCGTACTTCCCTGGGACTATGATAGGTATTAAATTTGCTCTGCCTCCGTCGGAAACGACGTTGGCGCTAAGCCGAAGGCAACGCACACATGGAAATTAATCTCTCGAAATTCGGTGGTCCGGTCTTCGTCGGAAGAGCCAACGGTGCCGCAGTGCGTCAGCGCTTGAAACTGGATTCTCTAGACAACAACCAAGATCCGATCGTCGTGGTCGTTCCAGACGGCACGTATTCCGTGAATAGCTCCTTCTTCTTAGGAATGTTCGGCCCCAGCATTTCGCATTTCGGTTCTAGAGACGCCTTTCTCGAACACTATCCTCTTGAAGCTCCTCCGCACGTTCGTGACTCTCTTGAAGAGTTGATAGATCGGACTCTGACTAGCCGCGGACCTCTTTCGGTTGTCTAAACCTCCTGCGACCCGGTTTGGATTGCGGGGGTGATGAAGTCTTTTCTAGATTGGATTGGCCACGCTCCTGCTTGGCTGACGCAATTCGGCTCAGCATTGGGCGCGGCCGGGGGCGTATACGCGTGGATTGTCTCCCGTCGTGACAAATCACTTGAGCAGCAACGAGCACTGGATAACGACTGGTTTCGCGTTCTAATCTTTGAGCAGGCCCTTCCGCCAACGCTTCTGTTCTTGACTCAGCAGCGCGCATCCTTTGCGGCGATTGCAGGGGATCCGGCACGGCGCCACGTGCCCGCCCAGTATGACGTTGCGTTACAGGCGTTTAAGCAATCGATGGTCGTGCTGCAACGAACGGTACTCGTCGTTCAAGTACTCTCTCCAGAAACGTACGAAGACGCGGTTGAGATACTGGACGAAATGGATGACGCGGTAACAGTCCACTGCGCGGCTAATAGCGGCTTCAGTGTTGAAGGGCATGCTGATTTCAAGTCATTCGCGAATGTGGACCGTCGTATGTCTGAGCTAACGGTCGAACTCTTCTCGTCCCTGAGAGAACTTCACGCCGATCTCCAAGAGCGCCCCACGTTGTGGCAACGTACTTGGAGTTGGATTTGCGGGCTTAGGCCAGGCGGTAAAGCTTCTCTGCAGTCGTAAGGCTCGCCCAAATTCTCGAAGGAGCGGGTCGCACGGAAGTAACGCAGCCTTCGTTCCGGGGTCCAACCATGCGTTCTCATCCTAAGTCTCCATTACGCTTATGCGTAATCTCGGCCTCCCATCGCCGCGGTGCCAATGCCGCCTCCTACTTAGAGCGCGACGTCTCTGCGTTTTGATCTCTGAAAGTCTTTAGCGATTTTGTCGCTTCGTCTGGGATGCTCTTGTTGATAACGTCCCAGGAATCAATGACGTGCTTAGTAGCGGAGTTTGCAGACTTGTAGATTTTCTTAATGCCGGTGTCGTAATCGTAGTCTTTCGCACCCGCACCAATGAGAATGTCGTCACGGAACGTGGTGTATTCCAAATCACTCACTCTGGCGAACTGCCTAAGATTTTCCCAGTCGGATGCTGCAGTCATTTCGAGATATAGCGGTTTTGCCGCGGCTGCGTTTAGCCACACGGCCTTTTCCCGATCCGGACTCGGAATCTTTGAGGGATCTAAAGGCGTGCCCTCATCGATGTGATACTTCTGGCGCAATGCTTCCCACTCGTACATCTCCTTGGAATGGACAACTGTCTGGGCGACCTCCATTCGTTCGCGCTCCTTTTTGTAGAGCGCAAGATCGAGACTGCAAACGCCATTCCCCGGATCTTTGAGCGCGTAGTCGCGATCGTTTTTCACGGCTTCGCGCAGAAGCCCCACTAACGCCACTCCATCTCCGCCAGGATCGGCCGACGTTTCCAGGTCTGGCGCATTGGTTCGAAGCTTCTCTATTGCGTCCACTGCCCATGTCATGACAAGAACATCTCGCTGAAGTTGACTTTCCGCGAGGTTATTAAAGCCGTGAATGCGCATCTGGCTTGAGATCTCCGAAAACTGTGAAGACTGCGCTGGCGTCATGAGCTCGTCTACAGGTCGATCACTTTTCGGAAGCTTGTCCATTAGCTCTTGCATCCGCTGCGTTTGCTTCAGGCCTTGTGGGGCGGCGTCGGCCGCCCTCTGCACGCTGAAGTAGTCAATCCAGCCCAAGACTTCGGCGGGGACACACTTCTGCAGCGGAATGTCGGCAATGGACTTCGGCGTGGGCGTGGGTGACGCAGCCCGAACCTCACTGCTGATAGCGAGTAGCAATACGCCTAACACGCCTCTCGTCCCGGATTACCCTTACAAGGAGATAGTAAAGACTATAAGGGAGACCGTACACCAAATGCAGCGGTCACCCGTCTGCTCGGCCTACAGCGATTCCCTTTGCTCGCGCAAGGCTTGCGCTAGCCGACGAAGTAACGAACGGGTCGACCCTCTGTCCGCGTTGCGGGCGACCTTCGCCTTACCCACGGTCGTCCTTGGTCCCGTTGACCGCTCCCACGGTTTCCACCGATGAACTGATGCTGCCTGCCGCTCCCGCCGTTCTGGCGTCCATCCATTCGTTGTCATGCTGCTCCAATAGTTTGTTTGGCGGATTTTCGGATTCCCGCGCGCGAGAAGCTTGATTCGGGGCCGGGCCGTTGTTCACCTGCTGGGGGCCGTGGGCGATGTTGGCCTGCCGAACAAACGCGACGGGGTGGGGGTTTTTCATAGTTGCCAGCGTTTCAAGCGTCGCCCGACACTGACTCTGTGCCTTCAGCGCTAGTCGCATATATGTCTCGGCCGCGCCCAAATATTCGCCCAGGTTGAGAGCCGAACGCCGTGCTAGCTCATGAAAGATCGCCTCCAGCGTATGGGCTTGGGCAACCAGCATTGCCTCAGCTCGCTGCAGATCGCCCTGTGTGACCGCATTTGCTTGACTGGCTAACTGATCAACGAGCGAATCAATTTCAAGCTCACCGAATTGCTTTGAGAAGATCCGCGTAGTCACCGCTGCGCGTACGCTGGGACGCAATGCGATCTTTGCAAGGAGCGCGCCAGGGTTTGCCCCCGCTACGGCGGTCGCCTTGAGTGCGTCACTCGGTACCGGCGCACCGTCTAAGAGGTTGCTATTGGGTTTTTTCGCCGTCTTCGCCATATGACGCTCCAAGTTACGACGGCCGCCCAGTACCGGAGTCGGCGACAGTCCGCAGGAACATCACCATGTCCCATCGCTCGCGGGGAAGGTGCAGCTCCCCCGAAAGGATGTGCTTACCGTGACGCACGGCGAGTACGACGGACACGGGAGTGCCGGCCGCGGCCTTCGGCCCCGCGTCTGCCACATCGAACGCCAACCGGTGATCAGGTCGGGCTCGTAGTTCGGCCTCGACCTTGGTTTGCCGCGCAATGGATTCAGTTTCGAGAACGCCCAGTTCGTTCAATATCGCTCGCTTCTGAGCGCGGATCAGGGCTCTCAGGTCGTCGGTGAGCGCGGAGCGTGGCGTAACGATGAGCTGACCGTCGGCAGCTTCAAGCCGAAAACCATGCTGCCGAAGCGACCGTAGAGCCGACATTCAGAAAACCTCCCTGTCCGCGCCGAATGCTTCCTTCTCCTGTCGGAACGCCGGAACACTCGGAACATGGGCGGAAAACAGCATCTCGGACCCGCTTTGTTCGGTCTGTTCCGCACTTGCGGCATTCGAAGCGAGCTTTGGGAGATAGCGTGACCATACGTCCCAGAGATCGGCCCGTCGGTAGCCCTGCAAAACACGCGCCCCAACTCTGATTTTTACGGGTTTGACGCTGTACTTGGCTAGCATCGAGGCCAGCCCGCGCTTGCCAACTGGCTTTCCGTGGAGCTCGGCCCACGGAGCGTCATCCTCAAGTCCGTCGCCATTTACGAGTCGCTCAATAATCGTCTCGGTATGCATCCCTTCAGCGCAATCGAAGATGACTCTTAGGTCGGAAAGAAGTCGAACGCCTAAGCTCGCACGGCGGTCTTGAGCAACCCCACACAGTGCGACGCACGCCTCCCTAGCCTTTGTCGGCCAGTCGCCCCCGGCGCTGTCGGCAACCGCGAGGAGAGGCTCCCACACCTCAGCAGGTCGGTCGACGATTCCTTCCGGAAGGCTCGGCCAGGAAGCCCCGGCGTCGCCAGCGATGCACTTTGCCCACGCAGACAAACGCTTCTGTAAAGCCCGCCCCTCTGGCTCATGCGCGCGCAAGCGGAACTGCTCTACTGCTTCACCGGGCGCCCGTCGCCTCATTCGAATGATCACCGCCCGCGTCATGATCGTATCGGGCATATCTCCGAGCCCCGCCAGCGCGACCGCGCAGAACACCGGGAAGCTGACAACCTCATGCTTTGGACCTACGCAGCGAGGAATCGCTGCGCCGCGCTTATATCCAGCATTTAGCAGTGCTCTCAAATCTTCATGGTTATCGTTCTGACCACGCTTGTTCCAAATGGCGTCTACCTCGTCAAAAAGCAGCGTGACTTGTTTGGTTGCAAGTGTTCGAAATATCGCCGGCGGCGACGCGTTGAATGTAAACAGGCTGTCTGGCACGAGAAGGTCGAGAATTTCGAGCACTCTTGTCTTTCCAGAACCCGCCTCTGGCGACGACAGAATCAGACGTGGTGTCGTATGGAACGACTGGACGATATGGGCGTGAGCTACCCACAAAGTTACTGCGGTCAAGCAATGGTCGTCCGGCAGGACGCAGAACCTGCGTATGAACGTGCGAACCTGCTCAAGGAGCTGTCCCCCCTCGCCAGGATCTGCGTCGTGCTCTAGAAAAGCCGTCAGTCGCTGGTTCAGCGTTAGCTGGCTTGGCTGTGTGTTCAAGCGACACCGCTGATGCGAGCATCGATCCAAGCGTTGACCTGACTGGCGCGCCACGCAGACGCCCGGGCGCCTAGTTTTACTGGGCGGGGAAACGCGCCAGCACGGGCGAGCTTGTACAGATGCGCTCGGCGCAGACCAGTGCGCCGCTCAACTTCCGGGAGTCTTAATAGCGTTTCGGTTTCCATAGCCACCTTCGGTTAGGCGTAACGGCTATGTACTTAAGTAGCCGTCCGTTGATCAACGGCTACAAGTTGCATTGAAGCGCTCGCTCTGTCGTGGGGAATACGTACGATTATTGGGGGGCCAATTCCCCACGCGACTTCGCCTGATACGCGCGGATCGCGTCCTCGACACTCCACCCCCCGCTTGCTTCCGAGACGATTTGCGCGACCTGGGGAAAGGGCTTTTTTTTGCGGGTCACGGTAATCAGAAACGCCGGCATCGGCTCCCGTCTGTTCACGAAGTGCTCCGCGTGGCCCAATCCGAGTGCCTTTAGAATCAGCAGCACGACGTCTACGCTATTAAGCCGTGTACTCCGTCTCACGCGCGGCAGGTCCACTAACGCTCGATCCACGATAGAACTGGCTGTCTCCAACGAATCGTGGAGTGAGTCCAGAGGATGGCCCAACGCCTCCTGTGACAGGTACAGCCGATTCATTGCTTCCCCACTTGCTGCGCTCGCTGGCGTAGACAGGCGTTCGTAAAGCTTCTCAACCCGCTTCTGAGCCTTTCTCAGAGTTTCGAGCTTGTCCCGGACGTCCTGCATACGAGGAGAGGGCCGCGTTCGCCAGCCAACACTCGGTAGGGCAATCTCTAACCGATGCACCTGCTCCGGATAGAGATTCAAGCTCTGCAGTTCCTGACACTGCTCATGAGTGAACTTAAGACACTGCACCCGCCGCATGCGCGCCCGCTTATTTAGATTTCCGCATAGGGGGGCGCGCGGGCCTAGCCGCGCGAATGGGTATCACGTTGATCCTGCCGCCCTCTAGGGCGGTCAGTAAGTCGGCCCAGGCTTGGAGCGCTGCTCGCCGCTCGGCAAAGTAACTGTGCCGGTCGTAGATTGCTCCGACGCCTCGCGGCTTGTGATTCAGACACAGTTCGGCGACATGCGGCGCAACGCCCAACGCTGCAAGGTGCGTTCGCGCGGTGCGTCTCAGGTCGTGGACGGTAAACGCTTCGATCTTGCCAATGTCGATGCGCGCTAGCGCTACATTCAGCGTATCGCGTCCCACATGCTCCGCTCTGGAGCGCGCGTCGCGTCGACGAGCCGGGAACACCCATTCGCTGCCGGCTGACACGGTTCTAGTCGCATGCAGCCATTCGACTACCTGCGACACCAAGGGAATATCCAGGGGCGCGCCAGTCTTTGACCGTTCGGCCGGTAGTCGCCAGACAGCGCCGGAACTCGACTCGCCCTCTAGGTCAAACTCGGACCAGCGAGCGGCAAGCAACTCGCCCTTGCGGACGCATAGGGCGAGGAGCAGGCGGATGAGCATCAAGTTATCGCTACCGAACGATGCTTCCTTGCGGATCGCCGCAAAGAGCCCCGATAACTCATCTGCCGATAACGCCCGCGTTCGGCTTTCCTCCTTCCCACCTGCGTCCAGCCGGGCGGAGAAGGCTCCGACCGGAGACACTTGGATCAGGTGCCGGCGAATGGCGAACGCGAAAATGGCCCGCAAGAATCGCAGGAGGTCATTCGCCGTTGTGGGGTGCTTGATTCGCACCCGTTCGAGCACGCCGGCGCAATCTGAGGGCTTTACAGCCCCAGTAGGCAGCAACCCTAGCTTGGGGATGAGGTGACGGTCTAGCGCCCGCCTGACGGCCTCGGGATGCTTTAGGCGGGGCCCTACCTCGGCTGCGTACCAGCGCTCCGCCAGGTCCCTGAACGTGCCCCGCTCCCGCGCGCTAGTTGCTGCTGCCCGCCGTTCGGCTATCGGGTCTCGGTCATCGTCCACCGCGACCCGAAGCGCCCGTGCTTTCTTGCGGGCAGCTTCCAGCGGCAGGTCGTCAGCGCTCGCCAGCGGCATCCATCGGTCGCGACCGTTTAAGCCGTATCGAAAGAGCCATTCGCCGCGACCGCTGTCACGGATTCTCAGGTACAAACCGCCACCGTCATTCGCCGTACCGCGTGCCTTTCGAGAGAGTAGGGCTCGTACTTCTCGGTCAGACAGGCGATTTTTCGCTGTAGCCATAAGCACTCCGTACGGACGCCAGCTTTGGCTACACCACTGGCTACAGGCCAGGTTGGTGCTTCCAGTTTCCGCCGGTCACCGTCTATAGACGTCAGAATGCCCGTTTTTACAGCGCCTGGAAATGGGTTATCTATGTCAGTTATCTTCTGTCACCATAGGCATCCAATGCTAGGCGAGCAGGTGCAGAACGCCGAGTAGCCTTCGGGCCGCCGCGGAACTCGTCGCTTCCCAAAACGAACAGGGCACCGGAAGGTGCCCTGCTGCTGTGGCATTGTCGCTTCGGGTCAGGCCGCGGCGCGCCGGCGCTGCCTCAGACCAAGAACGGCAAGACCGAGGCCGAGGAGCGCGAAGGTGCCGGGTTCGGGAACCGAGGCAGGTCCACCCTCCACGGGCGTCTCGAAGGTCAGCGAGTAGTTGGGGTCGGGCGTGGTGCTGTCGGCAACGAGGCCGATCTCGTAGAAACCCGAACCCAGGAGCTCATCCAGCGTGCCGTTCTCGAGCTGGTTTAGGGTCACATCGTAGAGCACGGTGCCCTGCAGGTTGGTGAGCTCGAGCTGGTAGAGCGCCCCGGGAGGCGCCCCCGTGATGCTGGTGCTGGCCTCGAAGGCGCCGCCGTTCCAGTAGAACTTGTAGAACGAGACGTCAGGAGCTCCGCCGATCTGGCCGTTGAGCTGGCCGACGTAGCCGTAGTTAGTGGGGAGGGCGGTCGGGGCGGCGAGGGTACCGCCTGCGAGGGTCACGGTCACGGGCACCGCCGCGGTGCCCTGTGCGGTCGTGAAGGTGCCGAAGGTATAGGTCGAGAACTCCAGGCTGTTGCAGGTCGTGGACTTGGTGCAGCCGAGGTTCACCTGGTTGTCGAAGTTCAGGAGGTAGACGTACGCCGTGCCCGGCAGCAGGGTGTTGGCACCCAGCGTGAAGCTCGTCGCCGTGTTGGAAAGCAGCGGCGAGCTGTAGATGCCCTGCTGTGTCTCGGGGTCGAAGATCCCGATCTGCGTATAGGGATTCTGGTGGAAGGTGGTGACGCCATCGCCGGTGAAGGTGTTGAAATTGAAGGTGAAGGCGGAACCCGCGCTCATGCCCTGCAGGGCGCTGTAGCTGCTCGTGGTTAGCGCCGGCAGCGCGTTCGCGCCGTTAATGGTGGGCAGATGATTGGCGTCGTAGTCGAGCGTCGCCGTCTGCGACAGTGCCGGGTTGCTGGCGGTGGCCGTAAACGTGTAGATGCCCGGGGAGTAGGTCGCGTTCAGGGCCGCCAAACTCGAGAAGTTACTGGCGTTGTAGACACTCTGGTAATTGATGGAGTTGCCGTTCGGGGTGGCGACGGGCGCGGACAGTGCCTGCGGTGTGCTGAAGCCCGGTCCCGACAGAGTGACTGACGTGAAGGCGTCCGCGGTGGCGGAGTTGAAGATGAACTGCACCTTGGCATTGCCGCCGGGTCCATTGTCCCCGAGTTCAGCAATCGTCGACAGCACGATCGGGTCGGTGCTGCTCGCGATCGGAATGACCGAAGAGCCGCTCTGATAGAAATTCTGCTGCACGTAAACTGCGGTGAGCTCCACCTGTGCCAGGCTCGGCGCGGATGCCACCGTGCACAGCGCACCGGCAAATGTCGTCGCGATCAAAAGCTTCTTATTCACTACAGCGCCCTTTGTTAGTTGTTCGAATGGCCCGGAGATTATTTGGAGAGTACGTTCAAGAATCGTACCGGCGCATTCAGAACCGCGC
>Ga0302310_10001651_pt1 | contig 18760 bp, 25 predicted proteins | sample III_Palsa_N1_2_FD_200451 | JGI IMG/M metagenome (GOLD analysis project Ga0302310, IMG submission 200451) | Peat permafrost microbial communities from Stordalen Mire near Abisko, Sweden - III_Palsa_N1_2 | ecosystem: Environmental > Terrestrial > Soil > Palsa > Peat permafrost | place: Sweden...
ACCGAAATTCTGGGTGAATGTTAGAAAGCGCCAGAGGGCAGGCGGCGTGTCACCGCCCATCGACGCCGGAAAGAGGAAGTACGCCGCCAGTACGACCCAAAAGGCTGGCCAGGTGCGCATGGCCCGGCGCGCATAAAAGTTCAGCGTCGCGAGCCGCTCTCCGCGAGCAATCCCTGCAAATAACTGATTTCCTATTAAGTAACCGCTGAGCACAAAGAAAAGATCGACTCCGGACCATCCGATTACGCCGATCCAACCAAATGTCGGTCGATGGCTGACGAAACTCATGTAGTGCGTCATGAACACCAGCGAAATGGCTGATGCGCGCAAAGTGTCGAGGCCGCGGGATCGATCGTTTTTGAGCAAATTAGTCAGGCTCTTGCAGAATGGACCCGAAAGCCTAAGACATTGCTGCAACGGTTGTCAGGCCGAATGAACGACGGCTTCCGACGCGTGAGCATCGCGACGAAAACGTGGCGGAGGATTTTTAGGTTACGGTCGTTCCCACGTCCTCAGGCGGCCAGGAATCGAAGGGTGCCGACGACCAAGCGCAAGCGGCCCATTGACTGGAATGACTAATCAGGTCTCTACCCAGACCTCGGTGAGGGATTGGGTCGCACCGTCATCGGTCACTACACACTGCGTGTGGGTACCCACCCTTAGCGCGGAGACGGATAATTTGCCGCTTTTATCGGATATTTTTACTTTTTCGGGTAAAAACGTATAGTCCTTGCCCGATACCCGTATGTGCCGAGTGGAAGTATCAATCATTTCAACAACGCCGCGAACATTGTGTTCCTCGATCACCGACAGCGCGGTTACCGAAGGCGATGTTGCCGAAGCGACTGCTGGCGTAGCTACCCGCGCCGGCGAGCCGGGTATAGCTGGTATCGCGAAAACTGCGATGACCGCTGCGAAACCGACAGCGGCTACCAAGGAGCCTATGATTTTACCCTGCACGTCAGATCCTCCGTGTCGATGAGATGCCAATGAAGCGTTCCCAGAGAGTCTAAGGTGGCATGCTCTGCGTTAAGCGTGCGTGGCTCATGAAAACGAGATTTAAAGACATCGATCGCGTCACGGAGCGCCTTAATTCGATGACAGGCATCCCGAAGATGTATATAACTTATTGCATCGGAGGCGACGCTTTTGGCGTGGCACGAATGGAAGTGACCGCGGGCGTGAGGGTGTCTATGGCTGCCGGCGGAGACGATGCGAGGGGACTTTTATGAAGCAGAATTTCGCCGCAATTATTTTGGGTGGCACCGGGCAGGTCGGCGGCGCAGCCGTCACGGAGCTACTGGCAATTCCGGAGTGCCGGGAAGTCGTCATGGTCACCAGAAAGGCCATTGCGTCGCGACCTCGGGTTCGCAACGTCGTTCTTGACACCGGCGCTGCGGACTTTGCAGAACGCATTACCGTCCTTGCTCGAGAAGTTCTGAGCCAAGGTTCCGTCAGCGCCGTGAGCTGTGTGGGAGTCGGCTCTGGATCGATGCGCTGGAGCGAAGAAGAATTGCGACGGCTTGAAATCGGGGTGGTCGGTGCGTTTGCGCGTGGCTGCCACGACGCCGGCATTGCCCAGTTTTGCCTGCTCTCCGCGGTAGGAAGTACGGCCCGGAGCCGGTTCCGCTATGTCCGTGTCATGGGGATGAAGGAAGACACCCTGCGCCACATTGGTTTTACCCGCCTCGCCATTTTTCGTCCTGGCATCATTGTCGGCAATGCTCATACCCCGGCCTGGGCGGGCTGGTTGGGAAGTTTCCTACCCGGGCCATATGGCAACATCAATCAGCGAATTCTCGGCCGATCAATCGCCGCAGAGATAGCGTTGCACAGTCGCGAGGCGGGTGAAGTTACCCGCGAGAATGCCGCAATGAAACGCCTCGCTGAGCAGTAGCATCCGCGCCGCCGCTCCTTTGCTTGCGCAGGTAAAGAACTTGGGCGATGACACCGATGACGAGCGCGACAACGAGAGCGCGCTGAGCGCCGAGCAGTAGCGGCGATTTCGGATCGGTGACTAACGGATGGCCGTCCGGGACCCGACGTAAGGTTTCAGTTACTGTTGGAACCATCAATAGAAACCCGGTGTTCATGCAGCCGCCTTCACCGGGCTGATCCATGCCTCGCGCAGGCGAGATGCCTGGCTCGGCAGCGCGGTTGAAGGCGACTGCTCGTTCCCGCCAACGGACGGCGAACACCTCGCCGCGAGCCGGATATTTTTTGCGGCATTGACGTCCCGGTCATGAGCGCCACCGCACTCCCCGCATACCCAGGCTCTTACATCGAGCATGTCCAAACCCGTAGGACCCGTGAGGGCTCCACAGTCGCTGCATGCCCGAGTCGTGTGCCTCTCATTTGCAGGGCGTCTTTGCGACGCCGTGCCGCCCGCCGATGCAGCCGCTGTGCCTGGCGCTTATGCCCCCGGCGTTGTGCCTGAGCGATCTTTAGCTCAATCTGGCGATAGAACTGGCCCGCCTCGAGCTTCTCGCCATCGCTGGTCGCCAACGTGATTTTCAAGCCTAGATCCAGTCCGACGCTCTCCTGGGGTGCGGCGGTGGCGATGACCTCATAGGCCACCGGCAGGCACAAATACCAATCGCCGACCGAGTCTTCCGTGAAACAGCCGGATTTCCAGGTCACGCCCTCCAATAAATGACGCTCGAAGACCCAAAACGTCTTACCGGAGAATCGCAGCGAGTTGACTTTGCGTTTCAATTGAATGGCCTTCCACGGTATCCAGCCCAGCGACCGATTCGAACCGAAGCTCTTGCGCCACCGGAGTTTTGTCTTCTTTGCCTTCTGGCGGCGGGTGGCATACTCGGCGTTGACGCGTTGAATCGTGTCCGCTCCAATCCGCTCAAAGTACTTCGATGCACCGGCAGTTAGCTTATCCAAATCAAAGCCAGACAACCACCGGCGAGGACCACTAAAGGGGCGGGCCGCCTTATCGCTCGCGGAATTGGCAAAGTTCCAGACCTGGTTGATCTCCGTGACGGCCTCAGTTTCGGTAGATCGAGCACTCTTCATCCGAGAAAAATACACTCAACAACGACTGTCTGCCACTGCGATTTCTGCTCGATTTATCACGAAACTCAACTTCGGAGCGGCATGAACCAGTCTTGTCGTGCCGCTCGCGACTCTGCTTCACTTCGTTACGCAACCGTCGCGGCGGGGTCGCGCCTTCCGTGGCGCTCCGTGGTCAATATGAGACAGATGGTCTGTGCATAAACACCCACACGACCTAGCTTGGGTAGCCACCCGACGCCATAGCCAACTAACAACAGCACAAGGGTGGCGCTACCGATCTATTGCCAGGTCAGCTTTTTTCCGAGTATTTCATTGACTGGTACAGCCGGGTTTCAGAACACCAGTCTGAATTTATTGACCCTGCCCGAGACAATTTGGTCCGTGGGTCCTAGCATGTCACTACCCTTGTTTGAAGGCGGCCTTCTGCGGGCGAAACTACGCGCTGCCAAAGCGGCTTTCGATGAGTCCTCGGAGCACTATCGAGCGACGGTACTCGATAGGGCCGCCGCTATTAAAAACTATTAGAAACTGAAGCGAGCGCCGATAGTCGGAGCCGTGTTGCTGTCGTGAAGGTAGGGCACACCGGGGCCGTGGGGAATGGCAATGCCGAGGCCACCGCTGACGTTGGAATACGCGATACCCGCATAGGCGTCGAATCGCTTGGTAAAGTGATGATCGGCATAGAGCGAAACCTCGTTTAAGTCACCCGAGCATGAGGCGCGAAAGCCTGCGTCGACCGAGCAAGCCGCCGGGATGCGGAAGTCATTCTGCTGCTGGTGATAATAGGACAAGGTGATGTCAGTCTTGACGTCAAAAGCGTATTTCACGCCGGTCCACCAGATTTTTACGACCTTGGGAGAGTCAAGATTGTTGTCCTCGACGCCGCTCAGTAGATAGCCACCCTGCGCCGAAGCGCCAATGCCCAGCGGGTTCGACGGGTTGAAGTACTGAATGTGCTCAAAACCGGCGAAGAACTTGAATTGCTGAAAGGTATATTTGGCTGCGACCATAAGGGCTCTGTTGTCCGTCACGATGCCATATTCCGTATTGTTCGTTCCAATCACATTGGCCCCAGTAATGGGGTTTGTGTTGATGCTGTTCGTGGTCGACTGATAAGACTGGGTCAGACTTTCCGCCCCCAGCAGTGGGTTTAGGACGCTGATGGCCTGGTTGTAATGTTGATAGACGAGGTCGGCCGAGAAGTCCCGGTACTCTCCGCCCAAGTCGAACCCGAACGCCGTGTTATGCGCCTGTTCCGGCGTGCAGGTGGCCGCAGTCCAATCCGTAGAGGCGGAGTAGCAGCCGCCCGAACCGTCGGCAAATTTATACATCGCACCGAAATGGACCGGACCATAGGTGAGGCGATACTTCATGGCCTCATCCCAGCGCGAATCCTCGGTATCACCGCCACCGGCCATGGTGCCGTTGTACCCGATGTACGAAAAGGAGTAAGCCCCGCCGGCGGGGTCGTAAGCCAGCATCGTATCGGTACCAAGCGCGCGCTGCCGACCAAAGGTCAGTGTCCCGAAATACGTGGATGAGAGGCCGCCATAGAATTCGTCGTTGATGGCCTGTCCGGCGCGTGCACCGTCGCCGGTTTCCGAGTAGCTGCCTCGGGGGAGGCCGTTATTGGTGGCGTTGGTGGCTCCCATGTTGGCGAGCTGACCGGACTGCGGATTGATGCCGGTGGACACGTTGAACACGGCGTACCAGTCATCCATGAATTCGACCCTGCCCTTTATGCCGAGGCCCGTCTGAGACAGGTTATTCGGGGCAATGAGCCACTGGGAGCGGTTGCCGTTCCTATTGATTAGCGATTCACCCTCGTAGTTATAGCCGTTTTCCGGTAATCCATGGCTGACCCAGCCGACTCCAACATCGTACGCGCCGTAGAGAGTGATTCCATTCCAGCTCAGCGGACAACTGGTGGCGACGAAGTCGTGAAAGCTCGCGCAGGCCTCCGCGGCAGAGGGAGTGGACGGGCTCGCGTTGGCCGGCGGCGACTGTTGTGCGTGTGCAACATGCACAGCGACAAGGTTAGACATTGCTGCCGCGACGGCGATGAATCGGCGAGATTTCATTTTTTCATTCCCCACAATTAATGCTAAAAACAGTCTAAATGGCAAGGTACGCCCGAGTGCGCAGGTTCACTGATGCATGCATTTAGGCACCCCGTCAGTCGCGCACTCGTGTGTAGCTTTTTCGTTATATACAACAGTATATAACGATAACGCCAGCCCGTAGAACCGGAAATACTAATTATCGTCAAGCGTGGGTCCCTCTGGTCCTTACTGCGACCTTATCGCGGCAGCACCTCTTTTAGTGCAGCTAGACCGCGCTCGACCTCAGGCAGATCAACCGCACCGTAGCCGAATACAAGTCCCGAGCGTGGCGACGGTTTCCGATGATAGCGTCCGCGGGTATGAATCTTCACTGAGCGGCCGGCAAGAGCCTGAACAACGGCGTCCAGATCAACTCCGTCGCGGGCCCAAGCGGCATACAACCCAAGCGCCCACCAGTGCAGTCAATCGTTCGTGAATAGCAAGGTCGGGACATTGTCGTTGTCGTCGACGAATGTCGGTGAATTCAAGGATGGACGAATCGCGCTGGCGGGTCAGGACAATACCGTGAGTGACAAGACGATCCTGGTGAGGGCCGTATGGTCAGGCATCAAGCCGGATTCGCACCAATACGAGGAGTCGTATTCGAATGATGGTGGGACCACCTGGGTACGATCGTTCATTGCCAACTTGACGAGATTAAAAGAGTGAGCACCGCGCCCAGCCTCGTATGGTCCATGATTGCATCGATAGGGTGACGATTGGTGCCTCGCCATTCGCTGCGGCTCGCACAGGCGCGGCGGGCGGCGCCGAATGCGAACGATTCCGCCCCGGCTTTACGAGCGCATTCGTCCGTCGCGTCACCCGCGGTATCCGCTCATCCGGAGCGGACCATTAATGCGCACTCACAGGTCAACTCCCACCAATTGACCTCAACTGCGCCGCGCGCCCTGGGCTGGTTTGGGAGGCTTGACAGGCAACGAGACCGACAATTCGAAGATGTCTTGACCCTCCTCGCGGCCGACATTGATCTGCACCGTCTCGGGGTCGATGTTGACATAGCGGTGAATCACTTCGAGAATTTCTCGACGTAACAGCGGTAAATAATCCGGCACTCCACGACTGCTGCGCTCCTGTGCAACGATGATCCGTAATCGTTCCTTTGCGACGCCTGCGGACTTGGTTTGCTTGCGAAATAAATCGAGTAAACCCATTTTTAGCCTCCGAACATGCGGGCAAACAGTCCCCGCTTGGGCACTTCGGTAAAGCGCATCGGTTTTTCCTCACCCAGGAGGCGATCGACGGCGTCCTGATACGCGATTGCGGCATCGCTTTCGTCGTTCATAATCACCGGAACGCCGGAATTCGAGGCCGCGAGCACGTCGGGTGACTCTGGAATCACGCCCACAATGTCGAGTCCTAGGATCTCTTTGACGTCCGCCACGCTCAGCATTTCGCCCTTGGCCACACGCGAGGGGTTGTATCGCGTGAGTAGCAGGTGTTCGGTGACTTTGCCGTTACCCAGTTCCGCGCGCTTGGTCTTGCTGGAAAGTAACCCTAGGATGCGATCGGAATCGCGCACCGAGGACACTTCCGGATTGACGACAACCACCGCTTGGTCGGCGAAATACATCGCCAGGTGTGCGCCCTTCTCAATTCCGGCGGGTGAGTCGCAAATGATGTATTCGAAACCATCCGCGCCCAATTCATTGAGGACACGACTCACTCCTTCCTCGGTGAGCGCGTCCTTGTCGCGAGTCTGAGAGGCGGCAAGGAGGTAAAGATTGTCGAGTCGCTTGTCTTTGATCAGCGCTTGCTTGAGCGTGCAATCGCCCTGGATCACGTTGACGAAGTCATATACGACACGGCGCTCGCATCCCATGATGAGATCGAGATTGCGCAACCCAATATCGAAATCGATGACGGCGACCCGCTTGTCGCGGCGCGCGAGTCCCGAGGCGATGCTGGCGGAAGTGGTCGTTTTGCCAACGCCCCCTTTACCCGAGGTGACGACGATGATCTCGGCCAATGTTGAACTCCTTTGGTGTGAAAATGATGCGCGGCGTGGCGTGCGCGAAATGCACTCGCCCGCGGCTAGTGAATTAGGCTCGCCCGGAGCCCTTTAAGTGCCGATACGCGTGCAGTGAAGTTTCTCCCCGTCGAGCCATACCTGCACAGGCTTGCCGCTCAGGTCGGCTGGAATGGTTTCGAAGATACGAAAAACCCCTGCAATCGAGACAAGTTCTGCATGAAATTCCTGACAAAAGATGCGCGCCCCTGTATCTCCACGCGTGCCCGCGATGGCGCGCCCGCGTAGCGAACCGTACACGTGGACGCAGCCGTCGGCCATTACCTCGGCGCCCGATGCAACGCCTGCACTCACGACGAGATCGCGATGTCGCGCGTACACCCGCTGGCCCGACCTCACCATCTGTGTGTGCAGGAGGGCCGTGGTGTCGCGTGTCCCGGGGGCGTCACTCGCCGGCGGCTCCGAGCTGCTGGCCTCGACCTCTATCTCGACCTGAGATTCAGGCTCTGCCTGGAGTGGTTCCAGCGCTGGGCCGGGACGCATCTGCGTGCGAAGGGCGGACAGCACCGGCAGCTTAACGGCGACGGCCAAGGACTCTATTGCTGTGGCCTCGCCTGCGAGTCCGATGGGAATCATGCCTGTCCGACTCACCGCCTCGATGATGGCACGCAATTGGTCCAGGTCCGGAAGCGTCTTGACCGTCAGTAAATCGATGCATACAGCAGCGCGCCTGAAGAATCCCGGCGCAGAGCTAAAGCGTCCGCTCAACTCATCCAGAATGACACCTGGATCCAACGTGCGGATCCTCAGCTGCAGCACACCGAGCTGTCCGAAGCGGATATCAATGGGCGCCTGGGGTTTATCGGCCAGGGGGGCGTTGTTTATGCCGGCCGGACTCGTCAGGCTTAATTCTGATTGACTGTTCACAACAAGACTCTCTCCGTAGACCTCAGGTGGCTACGGTCGTTACATGGGATCGAAAATAGCGGCGAAGTGTACCGTGAAATAGCGTCTACTGAATGGAAAAAAAACCAGAACAATTTTCGGCACTTAGAGCAAGGGCTCCTCATTTTGTGCCGCCGCGCGCTGGCGACAATGGGCGGTCGCGGGAGTGACGGAGTGCCCTCTGGACGCTGTAGAATAACTACTCCCCCATACTCTCAGAAAAAGGCCATGATGAAGTCCATTTTCAAACTGATAGGGCTTTCGGCGCTAGCAACCGCAAGTGCGCAAGCCGCTGCACAAATCATCCATGTGCCGGCACCTCGGATACAAATACATCAGCTGACATAGTTGATGACTTCTCGACTGCTCGTCCGTGGTCTTCTACTGGGCTTAGGAGTGGCCATTCTCGCGATCGGAGCGGTTGCGTGGATCCTGGGTTCCAAACTCATCGATCCCGCCAATCACCCTGTGACTCTGCCCGCGGGCTTCGAGGCCCGCACGGTGTCCATTCCAGGTGCCGGGCACGCGGTTGCGGGTTGGTGGGTGGATGAGGGTCAGGGGTCACCCGTGATATTGCTGGTGCACGGCATCCGCGCCGATCGTTTTAGCATGGTGACGCGAGCGCAGCTGCTGACGCGGCACGGGTTTTCAGTGCTGCTCATCGACCTGCAGGCGCATGGCGAGACTCCGGGGACGGCGATCACTCTGGGTTACCGGGAGTCAGCTGATGTGGTGGCAGCGAGGGACTGGATTCGGCGGACGGCGCCGGGGCGGCGCACGGGCGTGATTGGCATGTCGTTGGGTGGAGCGTCGGTGTTGTTGGCGCCCCAGCCCGTGGGGTTCGATGCCGTGGTGCTGGAAGCCGTGTTCCCCAGGGTGGGCCTCGCGGTTGAGAACCGCATACGGATTCGATTGGGGCCATTGGCGCCGGTGCTTACACCGTTGTTGTTACTGCAGCTGCAGCCGCGGCTGCATGTGTCGGAGTCGGAGTTGGAACCGATTCGGTCAATTGGCCGATTAGCGGCGCCGGTGCTCGTGGTGGCCGGGTCGCGGGACGAACACACAACATTGCCAGAGTCCCGGGAATTGTTCGCGGCGGCGGCGGAGTCCAAAGCGATGTGGGTGGTCGAGGGTGCGACTCACCAGGATTTCTTACGGTATGATCGGGCGGGATATGAGAGGAACGTCCTGCAGTTTCTTACGCAATATTTGAATCCCGTGGCCCTCGCCGAGGACTGAGCACGTCTGCCAGCGGAGACGACGCCATGACTTTGGCCGCTTGACATGAGGACGCGCCGCGACGGTGGATGCGCATTCGAGGCAGTCGCTGGGCAAAGCGGCGGAAATCAAGGTGCTATTCAACAACACGCTGGATACAACTCGAACTGCGGCGCTGTGGGAAAAGATGCTGCGCGCGTGCCTGCCGATATGACGTCGAGAAGCAACCCGGTGATCGGGCCGGCGTCGCATTCGTTATTGAGATCCCTGGCCACAGAAAGAACAAGGAGTGTTAGCAAATGACTGCATCAGTGACTACGAATCCAGAGAGGAAAATAATTGGCCTACGTGTGATTCTGCTGCAATGGGTGGTCTTAACGGCACTGGCCTTCCTGGTCACTACTTTATTTGGCCCGAAGCCACTGTGGACCGTTGTGTCAGAAGGCAGAAGTGTAGTCTGGCAAATCGGTGCGGGTATCGCTATTGGTCTCCCGTTCTCAATAACGGCGTGGATCGTAGTCCTCAAGATGAATGTCTTCGCAAACTTCAGAACTCAAATGCTAGAACTCGCCGGCCGAATTGATCTCGGTAGATTGAACCCGTTGTGGTTCGGCTTATGCGCCGGCGTAGGCGAAGAAGCTTTGTGTCGGGGGGCACTGCAGCCACTCCTCGGGATCTGGTGGACTAGCTTGCTCTTCACGCTCGCCCATTATGGAACTGGTGGTTTCAAATCGATGAATCCGACGAAGTTAGGATATGCCGGCTTCGTGTTTCTTGCGTCTGTGCTGCTGGGCAATGTACTGATCGAGATCGGTCTGATAGCCGCCGCAGTTTTGCATTCGGTGGTTGATGTGTTTGGTCTTGTGGTCTTGCGTCGAGAATACGCACGAAAAATGCCCCGCAGCGTCTGATGGCAACTACAGAGCCACGGGACGACATCGTTTCTTCCACAGAGTGAACCGGCCGATTGCAATCGAGCCGGACCGGTTTCGAATGCAAGCCGCTACAAGTAGGTTCCGGTCTTTCGCCGCGCCGGCATGAGTGCCTCGATGGTACTGCGCCTAGAGGCGGCGTTGGGCACCAGCGCCGAGATGTGGCTTGGGATGCAAACACAGTTCGACCTGTGGAAAGCGCGGAAGCGGCCCCCGAAAGTCCGACGCTTGATTGGCGACGTTAAAGCGGCGTGAATGCCGGTGGTCGACAGGTAGAACAGAGGAGAGCGGCGATAAAATTTGGGTCTTAAAATTCAACGACCGGACATGGTCGATAAGGAAGACGACATGGCAGTCGGTGTGCAGCACTGGGACGCGTTCACGCGCCTAGCAGGTAAGGGAAATCCGGCCGGTATTGTTCTTGCCGCGCAAGATTTTAGTGACAGTGACATGCAGGCCATCGCAAGCGCAGTCGGTTTCAACGACACGGCGTTTGTGCTGTCTTCGAACACTGCGGACCTTCGCATTCGGTATTTTGGTCGGAGTCGCGAAGTTGATTTATGCGGTCACGCGACGATCGCGGCGTTTGCTGCGCTACACCATCGTTGCTTGCTGCCTCCCGACAAGATTGACGGCATCTACATGCTCGAAACAAAGTCAGGCGTTCTACCGATAAGCATCGATCTAACGGACGACCACAGTCCGCTCGTCGTCATGACCCAGGGCGTCGCTCAATTCGCTCCGTTCAATGGTTCTCGTGACAGGCTGGCACGCGTGCTCGGCATCGCGGCAACCGACTTTCATGCCACACTACCGATTGTGTACGGAAGCACGGGCAGGTGGACCCTGGTCGTGCCGGCAAGGGATTTGGCCACGATGCAGCGCATGTGTCCGAAGCCCGACGAGTTTGTTGCGACCCTTGCGGATAGACCGGATGCTTCTATTCATCCCTTTTGTTTTGAGACAATAAATCCGGAAGCGGTGGTGCATGCGCGACATTTTTCATCACCAACGTCGGGTACGCTAGAAGATGCCGTCACCGGAACGGCCTCCGGCGTACTCGGGGCGTACTATCGGCGCTTCGTCGCCCAGACCGTCGACGGTACGCCCCCTTGTGTGATCGAACAGGGCTACGAAGTCGGTCGCGAAGGCAGCGTTAAGGTGTGGGTGAGCCAAGAGGGCGAGAACTACACGGTCAAGATCGCCGGCAGTGCTTGCTTCATCCGCGATATTAAAATCGATAGGCCGTAGGGAGTTTCCTTTAAGGGTCGCGCTAAGCGGTATCTTCCGGCGCCGCTATTCCTAGAGCGGTGACGTGGACACTTTATACAGTGTCCCCACCTTTCCACTACTGGATGGACGATCGCGCCCGCATTCCGTAACAATCCGCGGGTGCGCCGCGACTTCCATATCGACAAACTGATCGACGAGTTCGGTCAGTACTCGCTCGAACTCACGTGCGGCGCCTGCGGGCATAAGCGGATCGCAGGGTCGCATACCTTGGCAAAGCTGTGCGGCTGGGATGCGAAGCTTGAGGACGTGGCGAAGCGGATGAGGTGTTCGAGGTGCGGGAAGAAGCGGTGCACGTTGCGGGCAACAGAATTGAGCAAGCCGCGCGGATATTCATCGCTGCCACGATGAGAATTATGTCACCCGGCGGCGCCGGGTTTTTAGAGCAAATTTGGGCAGTTCGTGGCAGCCGCGGTAAGATCTATCCATGTGCTATTCCGCCCAGGTCAGCCAGGTCCTCCGTAAGCTGCAGCGTGAGCTCGGCGCACGACTGGATTATGATGAGGCCTTGTTGCTGTTCACACAGCGGCTGGAGGATCCTAGCCTTGTCATTTCCCGCGGCTTCGAGGTCAACTTTGAGGAGCCGGTGGACGAGAAGGGACGCCAAATCAAGCGGGCCATCGATGAGCACCGTTCCAGGGCGGCCACCAAGATCGAGAAGGACCTCTTTTCCCAGAAAACACGGCTGGTGAATGCCGAACGATCGCTTCAGACGAAGGAGACCAAGAAGGCGCGCGAGGATGTGCGCATTGCGAGGAGCAAAATCGAGACGCTGACGGCGAAGCTCAGCGATCTGCGCCGCACCGCCCCCAAACCATCGGACAATCGGATTTTCCCCCTGGTGTATGCCGGGGTCATCGTCAGACAGGACGGCCACAACGTCCTGACTCCCATGCGGTATTTTTGCCGGCCGGCTGGGAAACCGGCGCTCTACGATAGAAAATTCCCCGGCCTGTATAACGCGCGCCGGGACAATCTCGAGAAGTTTTGGGACGAGCAATTCGGGCAGCATCATGCCTTGATGGTGGTGGAGAGCTTTTACGAGAACGTGCGGCTGCACGTCATGGAACACCGCGAGCTTAAACCTGGGGAAGAGGAAAAGAACGTGGTCCTGCAATTCACGCCACAGCCAGCGCAGACGATGCTCATCGCCTGCCTGTGGTCGCATTGGACCGACGCCAAGGAACCCTCCGTGCGAGGATTCGCGGCCATTACCGACGAGCCGCCAGCCGACGTCGCCGCCGCGGGGCATGATCGATGCATAATCAATCTCAAGCCGGAACATGTAGAGGCCTGGTTGACGCCGGAAGGGCGGAGCAGCGAGGAACTGCAGGGCATTCTGTCTGATCGAGAGACTCCGGTGATTCAGCATGCGGTGCTGAAGGCGGCTTGAGACCCGTCTACCGGCGAAAATAGGCGCCGGCGGACGACCGCACATTCCGCCTCTGCCCGGGCGGGGGGTGAACGGCCTGCAGGTGCGTCTAGGGATTGAGGCGCCTAAGGACGTGACCGTGCTAGGGTATCCTTTATAAGGACATGAGCGTCTCATTGGCCATTTACGGACGAATGGAAGCATCACGTGACCCCATCTAAACAAGTTTGGCTTGTCATCTTATTGGCCCTCGGCATCGCGTCAGCTTTTATTGGCAGTACCTACGTACTCGCCGCATCACCGGACGAAGCGGCAACCGCCTCAGGCGCGGACATGACTTTCTTTTATAAGAATCCGAGCCCCGAGCGGGTCGCAAAGCTGGTCGTATTTTTCAACACAGTGAATCAACCCGATAAACCTAGTGTTCGGCCACCGACCATCGGATTTCTTGCTGCAGCTTTTCAGGAATACCCGGCCGACACCTGAGTCTCGACGCCATTGTGCCTAGCGGGCCGAATGAATTCGACATCTTGTGGGGCGCCAGCTTCGCTAGTTGAGACCCGCGCTACGCGTTGAAAATTTTTGATCACTTCGCGGCCATCGCAAACGTCGATGGAAACGCTGAGGATATGGTCAATATCGCCAGGAACTTCGGAACCGGGGTCGATACCAGCTGGCTCGTGCAGAAACGAGGCGCAAACAAAGCGTTGGAGCTGCATGCCCAGTCGACGGCGCTCTTGGCCCTTTACTCCAATTCCTTGCAACATGAATTCATCCGGAGCGCAGTGGGCAGGTATATCGGACAGCACCCTGAGGAACCGGCGTCATTCGCAACGACAAAGTGAAGTTCGAGGTGCGAAAGACGAGCCCATGAGTCCCGTTCAGTCCAACTGTATGGCGACGTGAAAGCTAGATATTCTTGGCATACTTAGGCGGCGCGCCTGAACATGGCGTCGTCGATTGGTTCGTCGACATGAATGCTGTGCCGCAGTTCTGTTGCTGAAAATCTGCTGGCTCCGCCTAATGTTAGGATTCTGCGAATGAGCAGAGCGTCTTTTTCGATGACGAACTCCATGTCCACAGTAGTCGATTTTGGATATCGCGCCGCCACCGAGTAACAAGGAGTGCCGTCGACGACGGTATCCTCGCGTTGGCGCAAATCAACGAGGTCCACGATTGATAACCCGCCCATCGCCGGTATTAACAGTCTCCCAATGCGATGGGCAGACCCCGAGGAGACGCCGGTCGCACCCGCAATTGCAAGTGAAAGGCTTTCCGCACACTTGGCCTGCGGAGCATCAGTGCCACTCTGTCTCCAGGTGTATGCCGTGCTCCCGTCAAATATCACGGCATTTCTAGTGACGATGCCCTGAAGTGGCGGATACGGGTGCGGCCGTTCAAACTCAAACCGATAGAGCGAGGGCATCTTATACAACGTCGAAAATATTGTTGTGAACACACTGCTGTTGTCGTCGAGATGTCTGTGCACCTCCCCGCAATCGGAGTACGACGTAATGGACGCGTAGCGTGCCGCTACTTCTTGCAAAAGTGCTTTCGCGTAATCCGCAGTCGGCATTTCAGCCTCGTTACGATCCCAGTTCCTGAGCAGGCATGTGGTTGAGAGTATATAGGAAAGGGACCCGCCACGTCGCCGTGGTAGGCTGAAAGGAACCGGGCTAGACGCTACTTGGTCATGCGGTTCGATATCGCCTGGAGAGAGCAAGCCATCACAAGTGCAATCCACATGAGGAACTACCATGAGTAAGCCTGTCGCATTGATCGTAGGTGCCGGTCCTGGTATCAGCCTGGCGTTTGCTGAAGCGTTGGTGGGCGCAGGTTATGCGGTCGGCATGGCCTCGCGGAATCTCGATAAGCTGCGGCCGCTGGCGGCATCCGTTGGTGCGATCCCATTCACGGTGGATGCCTCGTCAGCGGACAGCATCGTTCGACTGTTCTCGTCGGCAGACCAGGCGTTAGGGGTACCCGATGTCGTGTTATTCAATCCTAGCGCACGCATTCGGGGGGATCTGCTAAGTCTGGATATGACTGCCGCGGCCGATGCAATCCAGACGACCGCGATAGGGGCATTAGTAACTGCGCAGGAGGGAGCGCGGCGAATGTTGCCGCGCGGTCGTGGGGCACTACTGTTCACGGGTGCCACGGCCGGCATCAAGGGATTTGCGCGCTCTTCGGTGTTTGCGATGGGTAAATTTGCCGTTCGCGGGTTGGCGCAAAGCTTGGCGCGGGAACTCGGGCCGCAGGGTATTCACGTGGTGCATTTCGTGATTGACGGGGGCGTCGTGCAAGAGAGCAGTGATCCTAATGCTTTTACGCCGCGAGCCATCGCGCAATCCTATATGGCGGCGATCGCGCAGCCGCGCGGCGCTTGGACTTGGGAAATCGAATTACGGAGCAGCTCGGAGCCATTTTGAGGAGACGCAGCGGCGAGAGCAACGGGCTGCCTTGACGGCAAGAACGACGTGTTAAGTTGGGAACGCAGGCAATCCCCCTTCCTCTGTCTCCGATCCCCTCTAGACTCTATTGTTTCTTGCAAAAGACTTAATAAAGGGCGAGTAGCGGGAGGGGTCTGGGATCGGGTTATGCGACCTATTGCTAAGCCGCATTCCTATGTAACGCGCTAGCCAATCGCCACGTTTCGCATGATTAGTAATCATCACTGGCGTCGCGATTCGAGATCGCGATCCCCAATCGGGGGGGGGCTCAACAACCAGTGAAAATTGGATCTTGGACTGCGGCGCGATATAACAGCCGCCATTCGACAGTTCGACGAGCCGCCAATAGCCACCCGCATACTGAGGCGCCGACGCGCCAACTTTCTCATGAAGGCGTATGTGGCACTGCGGCGCTTGGCAAAATCAGTCCATGTTTTCTCAGGAAAAGTAGACCGCTCCGGTTACACAATCGGGCGCACGACGTTAAAATCCGGGCGTCAGGAACTTGCAGGTAACTCCGTTTGATTTCGAAAGAGGCTCGTCCAGAGTTGCGAGCGGAAGCTTGAGTGCTTCGGCAATGGCGACGTACCACGCGTCGTAACTTGTCACGTTGTGACGCAGTTCCCAGATGCGGCTGGCGAAGGGCTCAAAAGGAAACAACTCAATATCGAGTTGCATGAGATCGGCTTGCGCCGCATTCGCCTCCGGCGTCGTAATCAGCTTAGCCCTCTCCAGGCGACGAAATATGTTTGTAGCTTCGGCGCGTACCAGCTCCGGCGCCAGCAGCAAACCACTTCCAAGAATTTCTTCTGCCCAATCGCCGTGGGGGCCGCTGTCAACGAGAGCGGCTACTACCACCGACGAATCGATGACGATACTCAACGCCTGTCAGCGTTTCTGCGCTCAAGTATCTGCTTGGAAGAGATGCGAGTCTGCGTCGCGCGCTTTCTCTTGCGCACCTGCTGAAGCCAAGTGTCTATCGACGGGCGGGCAGCCAATCGCTCCAGTTCGGCGCGCAGGAACTCCTGCATCGACTTACCCTGCAAAGCCGCACGGGCAGCTAGTTCGTCGCGGACTTCTTCGGGAACATCACGGATGTTGATCTGAATTGCCATGCTTTCATAATGCCAGCAATGCTGGCATCTTGCAAGCGCGTTTATCAAAAGCAACTAGCCCGCTGGTCTTCCCGCCTGCTCTCAGATCGAATCACCGAGAGCGCACGCTAACGTCCCCGTTCGCGCGCGCGAACACACGATCGACTCGTCCTCTCCTGCGGCCTAAGCCGCCGTCAGTCACCGACACCGAACCCTTACACTCTGTCGTCGCCGACTCAGATCGCATCGCACTCGTCATAATGAAAGTTCGAACCGACCACAGTGAGCACGTCAACCATTTTTCCTTTTACGCCGTGTCGCGTCGAGTGGCAATGAGTTGTGGCGAAGTTTTTTGCATTACTAACGATCGATACATCGCAGTCTGGTTGGTCTATGCCGGAAGCTTCTCATGCGCAATAACTAATCACGTTGTCACGGCCCCCGGACCTTCGCGAAGGGGACTATTTCTCGCAAGCAGGACCGGACTAATTTTGGATAGCGCTCCCTCCATGATAATTTTTGATCGGAGCATTTATTGGGAAGCTTCTAAACGACGGCGCCGGCATTTATCAACTTGGGAGCCCTCATTGCACACATCCATTATAATTGAAGACCTTGAACTTTATGGCTTTCACGGATTCTTCGATGAAGAACAGCGTTTTGGCTCCAAAAATTCGTATTTAACGTCCTTGCAAATTTGGCTCCCGCAGAAACTCATTTAGATGATGGCTTTGGGGCGTCTGCCCGATACGATCAGTTGATCTAAGAAGTGGAACGGATCTCCAATCAAAGCAAATTCCGCACGTTGGAAGCGTTGGGCGAGACAATTGCACGCGGGCTACTCCATCGTTTTGATCGAATCGCAAATATTGCTGTAACCGTAGCGAAAATGAGCCCTCCAATATCTCGGTCGCTTAAGAGGGTTGCGGTAAAAATCCAGATAGATCGGCAGTGGAACGGCGGACCTGCTTTGGAAAACACGGCCATCCAGGGTCATTTTTGAGAAAGACTTATGATCTGAATTATAAGCTCGGCTAGGCGTGGGTCCGTGCCGTCGATTATTATGCATTCAGCTTACCTTCATCGAGGCCGCCATGACAATTGCTACAGTATTTGTCGATATGCAGGTCGATTTATTTTCTCATCTTCGGCTCGCTGTAAATCGACAAACCCTCGCCTGCAACGCCAATGCGTTGGCTCGTCTCGCTCGGGCTCATGGCTCACCAGTAATTTGGGTAAAGCAAGTCTTTTCACCGGATCTCCATGACGCCTCACTGGAAGTAAAAAGGGGCGGCCACCGAATCGTCATTCAAGGAACACCAGGCGCCGAGCTTCTCCCCGAGTTGGATTGCGACTCGGCGGATTTGATCGTGATCAAAAAGCGCTATAGCGGATTTTTTAGAACAACCCTTGAGGAAACACTTGAAGGGCTCGATTGCAAAAAGATCATCATCGCGGGAATCAATACGCATGCATGCATTCGGATGACAGCTATCGACGCATATCAGCGAGATTTTGATGTTTTCCTAGCCATCGACTGCATTGATTCTCACGACGAACCACACCACCAGATCAGCATGCGTTATATGGACGGGAAAATTGCTACTGGTATGACGAACTCGCAGCTCGCGGCCATATTTAAATAGGGCGCTTCAACCATTCCTGGTGTCAGTCCTTTTCGGCAAAGCCTACCTGGACGCCGCGGATCCGTTCGGCCTCGAAGTGTCTAAGCCCAAGCCACGCCGCGGATAGTAGCTACGGCAAGGCCGCACTTTCTGAGCTTGGGACATTGCCAATAAGGTCAGCATTTACCTGCGCGCAGAGTGCGACGCATTCATCGCAGATAAAAACGCAACTGCGCGGTGCGCCGCCCAGATCGCGCGAACACCCCCCTTCAATTAGGCTCCGGACTTTCGACTTACCGCAGAACGAACAAGACACCTGCTCAGTCCCTGCGGTTTGTGGCACCTGGCAGGTTCCACCGAGTATGGCTGGATGTAAGTCGCTACTTGCTTCGGGACGGCCGCCGTCCAGCTTTGCCGATAGAGTATTCCAGTCAGCGAAGCCAGCTACTCTCGCGACGATCTCGAGACACTCGCTGTACGAAAGTAAAAAATTGTTGGCAGTCCGGGATTCGCGAAGAGACTTCGCCATCGTTTTCGCGTCTTTGTAAGTGCGCATACAGATCCTCCGTTCGAGGCGAATGCGTTTGATCAGCGCTTGCATTGCTGATCCATTCGCCTTGCGGTTAGGGATCAATCATCTGATGTGGGCACATTCACCTTACCTTCCAGCGGTTTTGGGAGTGTCTTAAAAAGAACGGCTCAATTGCGGTAGATC
>Ga0302310_10001656_pt1 | contig 18742 bp, 15 predicted proteins | sample III_Palsa_N1_2_FD_200451 | JGI IMG/M metagenome (GOLD analysis project Ga0302310, IMG submission 200451) | Peat permafrost microbial communities from Stordalen Mire near Abisko, Sweden - III_Palsa_N1_2 | ecosystem: Environmental > Terrestrial > Soil > Palsa > Peat permafrost | place: Sweden...
CAAAGTCGATCACCGACACGCTGCCCTTGCCGTGGCGTGGTCCGTGGATGCGGTTGGAGCCGCGATTGGCGACATACAGCTTGGTGCCATCCCGGCTCGGATACATCCCATGCGTGCCGACCCCAGTCGGAATGAAACCGATCCGGGTGAAGCTGTCACCATCGACCAGGTAGACACCATTCGCCATCATGTCGGCGACGTAGAACACCTTTCCGTCGGGCGATACACGGATGTCTTGCGGCATGCCCTTCTTGTCGAGCAGCAGATAGCCCACCACCTTGTGCTTGACCATGTCGATCTTGGCCAGCTTGCCGCCGAATTCGCATGTAAAGATCGCGTAGCGGCCGTCGATCGAGAAATCAGCGTGGTTGATGCCCTTGCATTCCGGCACCTGAAGGCTGTTGTGCAAGGCCATCGTATGCGCATCGCGGAAGTCCAGCCGCGCGCGCGACTCGGCCACCACGATCGCTTCCTTGCCGTCCGGGGTGAAGTACATGTTGTAGGGATCATCCACCGCGACCGCTGTGCCCGGCTTGCCGGTCTTCGGATCGATCGGGGTGAGGCTGCCGTCGTTGTGGCCCTCGGCGTTGTTGGTCACCCATAACGTCTTTAGGTCCCATGCCGGGACCACATGTTGCGGGCTCTGACCGACGGGAAACGTGTCGACCACCTTGAACGTCGCCGGGTCGATCACGGACACCGTGTCCGAGCGCAGGTTCGGCACGTAAATCCGCGACAACGCATCTGCCACGGCCGGGCTCAAGTGATTGACACCGGCTTCGCTGTACATGTTGCTGGCATTCACCACGCGGGGCATGCCGGGAACGGTGGCGACCGACTGTGCAGCCGCGGCAAAGGAAGCTGCACAGAAGCCTGCCAGCGCAACACCAGCACACAAGGCGCGCCGGGAAAAACGAGGGAAGCGTGTAGTCATGGCGAATTCGTTTTCAAATGATGGGGGAGGGGAATGAGTAAGGCGCCAGCGCTGCATTATCGCCCAGCTGTGTCCTTCCTGAGGGCATCGACCGTTCGCGACACGATCGCATTGATACCCAGTTGGCCAAGTTCGGCGCTCGATCGACGGGGATCCCCGCCATAAACACCGTCGGCAGGACCAAGTTTCGGGCCGTTGCGCAGTCGATCCAGCCGGACCATCTGTGGCGCGACCGCCAGTTGCAGTGAGGTGTCGGCGAGTCCTGCATGTGTGCCGATCTCGTCATCGCGGATGCCATGCTGGCGCAGGATCTGCGCGTAACCATCCGAGCCGGCCTCGTAGTATTCCGGCGGTACAAAGGCCCGCGCTGTTGAACCGGCCCAGGTCTTGTTGAGATGGGTGACGACCCGCTGGAGATCCTTCTGATAGCCGCCATGGTCGCCCAGGAAGACGATGTTCCGGAATCCATGCACCGCAAAGCTGTTGGCCGCGGATTCCAGCATCTGTTCGAACACGCTGTCCGGAATGGTGATGGTACCCGGGAAGCGCATATGCGAGGTCGGCGGTGCGTAACCCCCCTCGGGCACATAGGCGATGGTTGGCGCGACCAGTGCATTGCCCAGCCCTTCCGCAATGCGTTGCGACAGCACCGTCACGCGCACGTTGTGCTTGCCCACGGCGATGCCGGGGCCGCTCTGCTCGGTGCCGCCGATGGGAATGATGATGGTGGTCTTGCCCGACTGAATCTGGTCGCGCAGTTCCGTCCAGGTGAGGTCCTGCAGCTGGACGGTTTTTGGCGTTTGCGCAAACGCTGCCTGCGCGGCGATCAGCAGGATGGCAAGCACGAAAGCCCGTCGCAATGGGTGGCACAGCATGGGGAGTCCTCGCGTGGAATGTGGTGCATGGCGTGGGGAAGGGGTGATGGTTGGCAGCATCACCGCATATGGTTACACGCCGCCCAACCATAATGCCGTTTGGCTTCTTTTATGCTTCTGAGCGGGTACCTGAAAGGTTCGTTATTTGCCCCACGAAAGCGTACCTGTAGGTGTTCGAAGCGCTAGAATCAGCTTGTGAGCCCGCCACGCAGGGATGCATTCCTCGCAGATGGAGGCACCATCATGATCCGCACAGTTCCAATTTTGCTTCTCACCGCGTTGCTCGCGACCCTGGCTTTCGACGCTCCGGCGTCACCCGACGAGTGCCGGATTACCGGTACCGCTTATGACTACGCTGGACATCCACTGCCCGATGCCGTGATCCGTCTCATCGACCGGCAAACCCAGCAGACTGCCTACCGCGCAAGCAATGCGGATGCAGCGTTCGCATTCAGCCATCTGCCAGTGGATGCCAGCGGGCAACGCTACCGGCTCGATGTACTGAGCCCTGCTGTCGAAGTCACCGGCACCCATATCCTCACGCGCTCCGTGCTCGGCATTGCACCGGCCTTCGCTTGCAGTGCAGATCAGGACGTGCGCGCTGATGTGAGGGTCGAAGTGCGTTGAGCCAATGCCTGGCTGGATAAACAAAGAGCCCGGGGATTGCTCCCCAGGCTCTTTAGCTTTCGTGCTGACGATCAGGTCAGCACGATCATGCAAGCGAAGGCTTACTTCGCCTCCTTCTCCATCAGCTTCTCGACCATGCTGGCCGGCACTTCCTCGTAATGATCGAAGATCATCGTGAAGTTGCCGCGGCCGCTGGTGGCCGAACGCAGGAAGTTGATGTAGCCGAACATTTCGGCCAGCGGCACGAAGCCCTGCACGAAGGCATTGGTACCCTTCTGGCCCTGTTCGGTGATCGAGCCGCGACGACGGTTCATGTCGCCGATCACGTCGCCCAGATAGGTCGCTTCGGTGACCACTTCCAGCTTCATCACCGGCTCGAGCAGCTTCGGCTTGGACATCTTCTGCGCTTCGCGGAAGCAGGAGCGGGTGGCGATGTCGAAGGCCAGCGCCGAGGAGTCGACGTCGTGGTACTTGCCGTCGATCAGGCGTGCCTTGAAGTCCAGCACCTGGTAGCCGGCGACCTGGCCCTGGCGGGATTCCTTGATGATGGCCTGCTCCACCGCCGGGATGAACTCGCGCGGTATGCGACCGCCGACTACCTCGTCGGAGAACACCACGCCGCTGCCCGACTCGCCCGGCTCGAAGATGATCTTCACTTCGGCGAACTGACCCGTGCCGCCGGTCTGCTTCTTGTGCGTGTAGGTGTGCTCGACGGTCTGGCCGAACGCCTCGCGGAAGCTGACCTTGGGCTTGCCCATGTTCGCTTCTACGCCGAGCTCGGTGCGCATGCGGTCGATGGTGATTTCCAGGTGCAGCTCGCCCATGCCCTTGAGCACGGTCTGCCCGGTTTCCTGGTCCACTTCCATGCGCAGCGACGGATCGGCCTTGACCATCTTGTAGAGCGCGGTCGACATCTTGTCGACGTCGCCACGGGTCTTCGGCTCGACCGAGACGCTGATCACCGGATCGGGGAAGCGCATGCGCTCGAGCAGGGCCGGGTGCGCCGGATCGGACAGCGAATCGCCTGTCTCGGTGTCCTTCATCGAGACGAACGCGCAGATGTCGCCGGCGCGAACCTCGTCGATTTCCTTGGTGGCGTTGGCCTGCACTTCCACGATGCGGCCCACGCGCTCCTTCTTGCCGCGGGTGACGTTCTGCAGCGTATCGCCCTTCTTGATCACGCCGGAGTAGATGCGGCAGAAGGTCAGCGTGCCGAACTGGTCGTTGATGACCTTGAACGCCAGCGCGCGCGCCGGCGCGTCGTCGCGCACTTCCTGCTCGCCGATGATATTGCCGTCCTCGTCGACGATCGAGATGCCGCCGTTCTCGCCCGGGTACGGCATGTAGTCGACGACCGCGTCGAGCAGCTGCTGCACGCCCTTGTTCTTGTACGACGAGCCGCAGAAAACCGGTACCAGCTTGCCGGTGACGCAGCCCTTGCGGATGCATTCCTTCAGCTTCACCGGATCGTGCTCGCCGGTCTCGATCAGGCGCTCGAAGGCGTCGTCGTCCATCGCCAGCGCGGTCTCCAGCATTTCCTCGCGCAGCTTCGGCAGCTGGTCGATCCAGTCGTTGTCGACGGTGGAACCGAACTTCAGGCGGTTCTTGGCTTCCTCGAACGACACGGTTTCCCAGGTGCTGTCCTTGTCGTCCGACGCCCAGATGTAGGCGACATTGGCGACCAGGTCGGCCATGCCGACGAATTCGTCGGAGCTGCCCAGCGGGATCTGGCACAGCAGGGCCGGTGCATTGAGGCGCTCGCGGATGCCCTTCACGCAATGCGCGAAGCTGGCGCCGATGCGGTCCATCTTGTTGACGTAGCACACGCGCGGCACGTTGTACTGGTCGGCCAGGCGCCAGTTGGTCTCGGTCTGCGGTTCCACGCCGGCGACGCCGTCGAACACCACCACGGCGCCATCCAGCACGCGCAGTGAACGATTCACCTCGATGGTGAAGTCCACGTGTCCCGGGGTGTCGATCACGTTGATCTGGTGACCTTTCCATTCGGCCGTCACGGCCGCGGACTGGATCGTGATGCCGCGCTTGCGCTCCTGCTCCATGTAGTCGGTGGTGGTCGAGCCCTTGCCGTCCTTGGTGTCATGCACGTCGATGATCTGGTGCTTCTTGCCGGTGTAATACAGCACACGCTCGGTGGTCGTGGTCTTGCCCGCATCGATATGCGCAATGATGCCGATGTTGCGATAAAGGTTGAGTGGTTTGTTTCTGGCCATGACCTGGGTTCCGGAGTATCGAGCGTGATTGAATGGGTAAAGTGAAGTTATCCGCGGTTGCGAAACGCCATCCACGGACGCAGCCGTTCCGTGGATGGCTATGCCTCGAAGCACGGTCCGAGGGACATCCATAGGGGAACGACAACGGTATAACCGCTCATTTTAGCGTGATTTGGGGTCCGGCTTGTAAGCCCGCCCGCTAAAGTGGCCGCCAAGGCAGGCCCAGCCTCACATTTGCGGTCAGTGCGCCGAAAGCGAGATGGGCGTCATTTGCCTCTGCGAAGCCAATCAGGCCGCGCGCAGGGCCGTCAGTGCCGCAGCCAGTTGCCTGGTGTCATAGGGCTTCTGCAGGACTTTTTCGTTGCGCCACGCTTCGGGCAGGTCCTGGTCGTCGTAGCCGGAGGAAAACACAAACGGAATGCCACGACGGCGCAGCACCAAGGCGACGGGGAAGCTGACTTCGCCGGCCAGATTGATATCGAGGATGGCCAGGTCAATCGGTGCAGATTCGGCCAGCTCCAGGCATTTGGCCAACCGCGCGGCCTTGATCACGCGGTAGCCCGAGGCGTTGAGGCGATCCTCCAGCATCATCGCCAGCATCATCTCGTCTTCGGCGAGCAGGATGCATGGCAGATTGCTGTCAATGGTCATCAGGAAGCTACCTCGAGTGGTACATCAATGTTGCAGGTCACCCCGTTTCGGGGAAATGCCAGTGTCACCTCGCCATCCAGTTCATACGGCACGCCCTCATCGATCAGGCGTGAACCGAAGCCGCGGCGTGTGGGTGGCTTGACGGTGGGGCCGCCGGTTTCCGCCCAAAGCAGTAGCAGCCATGGACGTTGGCCCTTCATGCGTGTCGTCCAGGTGATGGTGACCAGACCTTCGGGCACCGATAGCGCGCCGTACTTGCCGGCATTGGTGGCCAGTTCGTGCAAGGCCATGCTCAGCGCCAGTGCCTGTTTGGGCAACAGGTGGATGTCGTCACCGTGCAGATGCACGTGCGCGTCGTTGCCGCGCGCATCGCTGTCGCGCCGGTACGGCGCCAGCTCGTTGTTGATCATGCCGACCAGTGATGCGCCGAGCCATGCATCCTGTGCCAACAGGTTGTGCGTGTGCGACAGCGCCAGCAGCCGCGACAGGAAGCTTTCCGAAAAGGTGGGCAGATCCGGCGCGTTGATGATGGTCTGCTGGGCAATCGCCTGCACCGTGGCGAGGGTGTTCTTCACCCGGTGGTTGAGCTCGGCCATCATCATTTCCGTGTGCCGTTCCGCACGCACGCGCTCGGTGACGTCGCGCGCGATCATCTTGCCGGCGAACAGGGTGCCGTCGAAGTCGCATACCGGCGAATAACTCATGGCCAGTGGCACCGATTCACCGTTCGGTCGCACCCAGGTCATCTCGAACTCGGGCAGCCGCAGCGATCGATCGGTGCTGGCGAAAAACATCTTCGCTTCGGCGGACAGTTCGGGCGGCATCAACAAGCTCAACGGCTTGCCGATGACTTGCTTGGCCAGCAGTCCAAAGATGCGTTCGGCGCTGGCATTCCAGCTGCTGATCCGTTCATCCAGCGAAAATCCGAAGATCGCATCGCGGGAGGAATTCACGATGGCTGCCAGCCGCGCATGCTCGTTGTAGTGCCGCTGGCTCTCGGTGATGTCGACGAAGGTCAGCACCACGCCGTCGACGACATTGTCGATGGTCAGGTAGGGACGCATGCGCAGCAGGAACGTCGGTGCGTCGCCTTCGCCGCGCAGCGTGCGTTCACTGACCGTCATCTCGCGCAGTACTCGTGTCACGTCGCTTTTCAGTTCCGGATAGTTGATGCGCGGCGAGATCTCGGTGATCGGCCGGCCCTTGTCGCCATCGCGCAGGTGGAACAGCTGGGTCATCACCGGTGTGTAGTTGCGAATATGCAGATCACGGTCGAGGAACAGGGTGGCGATTTGCGTGCTGTCGAGCAGGTTGCGGATATCACTGTTGACGAGGTTCAGCGCCGTGTTCTTACTGTTGAGTTCGGCGTTGACGGTCTGCAACTCCTCGTTGATCGACTGCATCTCCTCGGTGGATGTTTCCAGTTCCTCGTTGGCGGACTGCAGCTCCTCGTTGACCGACTGGTACTCCTCGTTTGCCGACTTCAGTTCCTCGCTGGCCGTTTCGTGCAGATCGATCGCTGTATGCAACTGCACGCGGGTACCGCGCAGTTCTTCCTCGAGGGTGCGGAGGCGAGCGAGTTCGCTGCCGGGTTTGCCGTCGGGTATCGATTCGGTCGTGCGCGGCGCAGGCTCGAGTTCATTGAAGGCGACCACGCACATCTCGACCTTGCCATCGTCTTCGGCGAGTGGTTCCACGATCAGCCGCAACGACCGCTCATGCCCATTGAGAAGGATGCTCAGCCCGTCGTGTATCACCCGCTTGCCGCTGGCGAATGTCTGCAGCACGACGGTGCGCACGGCGCCACGCAAGGGCTTGTCCAGCAGCTGGAACAGGTTGAGGCTGGCTGCGCCGGATGATGGTGCAAGGTAACGCCCGGTGTCGCCGCCAAAACGAAGCACGTCGTGATTGGCATCGATCACCACGTAAGCCGGCGACCATGGCTCAAGCGCCCGGCGCACATGCTGATCGATCAGGTCTTCGACATGCCGCGTCGATGTGCGTGGCGTGCTATCGGAGCTGGGGGCGGGCCTAGATTGCGCGCTAGGGAAATCACGCGGACGCGTTTGCATATCATCGCGGCGCGCATACAAGCGCTGCTTCTTGTCCAGTTCCGTGAACAGGCGCGCGTTCTTGGCCAGCCGTTCCGACGTGCCCAGCAGCAGGAAGCCGCCGGGTCGCAATGCGTAGTGGAACGACTGCACCAGTCGTTCCTGAAGATCGTTGTTGAGGTAGATCAGCAGATTGCGACAGGAGACCAGGTCCATCCGTGAAAACGGCGGGTCCTTGATCACGCTGTGTGGTGAGAAGATGCACATCTCGCGAATCTGCTTGGCCACGCAGTAGTCGTCGCGATCCTTGCTGAACCAGCGCTCCTGGCGCTCAGGCGAGATGCCGTTCAGCGGTGCTCGGTAACGTCCAGCACGGGCGCGGTCGATCGCCTGGTCGTCGATATCGGTGGCAAAGATCTTCACCTTCGGGCCACGTTGCGAACCCATTGCTTCGCGCAATGCGATGGCAATGGAATAGGCTTCCTCGCCGGTGGCGCAGCCGGGCACCCAGACCCGCAACACATCAGCGCCAGTCTTGTCAGCCAGCATCGCCGGTATTGCGATGGTGCACAGTGCTTCAAACGCGGCCGTGTCACGGAAGAACTCGGTCACTCCGATCAGGAACTCGCGGAACAGCAGCTCATGTTCGTTTGGGTATTCGCGCAGATGGGCAATGTAATCCGTGACGTTCTCGGACTGCACCACCAACATGCGGCGCTGGATGCGCCGCATCAGGGTCTTCTCCTTGTAGTGGCTGAAGTCGTGGCCGACTTCCGCGTGCAGCAGTTCACAGATGGTTTTCAGGTGCGCCGCGACATCGCCGCGCACGCCATCGGAACCCTTTTTCTTCTGCGCGTCATGCATCTGCGTTTTATAAGTCAGCAGACGCGCAGGCATGTCGGACACCTGCAGTACCGCATCGACCAGGCCGGTGGCCACCGCGTTGGCCGGCATCCCGGTCATCGCCTCATGGTCGAAACCGGATTGCGCCAGCGCCAGGCCACCATGTTCTTTCACCGCACGCAGTCCTTGCGCCCCGTCACTGCCGGTACCAGCCAGCACCACGCATACGGCGCAATCACCCTGATCTTCTGCGAGCGACGTGAAGAACGTATTTATCGGCCAACGGTGCTCGCGCGGCGGTGCTGGCTTGCATACCTGCAGCACGCCGCCGGTGATGGTCAGAGTGGCATTCGGTGGAATCACGTAAACATGCTGCGCTTCGACACGCATGCCATGCGTCGCTTCGATTACCGGCATAGTGGTGCTGCGGCCGACCAGCTCGGCCAGCAGGCTAGTGTGATCGGGCGCCAAATGCTGCACCAGTACGAAGGCCAATCCGCCAGCCACCGGCATGTTTGCGAAGAACTCCTTGAACGCCTCCAGGCCACCGGCCGAGGCGCCGATGCCGACGATCATGGTTTGGGTCGATGCTGGCTTGCCAGTTTCTTTCATCGATGAAAAACTTCCTTGCCGATAGTGCGGCCGGAGTGGAAACTGGCTTTGTCAGCACGGAATGCGATGTGGCCTGAAATCCAGGCAACGTCCGAATGAGGCTTCAGCATAGCGCGCATGGCGTTTAGCCTGGGTGATTGCGCCGCAGGAATGCGATTGTTTCGCGTATTACTGATCAGCGCGTCGGCGCATCTGTCAGCAGGTCTTCGTAGAACGCGCCGAACGGTTCGCTCGGGTGCGCGATCTGGATCTCCAGGATCCATAGTCCGCTGGCAGGCGACGCTTCCAGATCACCGAGGTCGCCGGCCTTGTGGATTGCATGCGGAAAGTCGCTGACCCGGTGACCCTTGACCGCGTGGTTCAACCGCCAGCCCATCGCCGCGGCACGTTCGCCGGCAAACGCATACAACGCCTGGCCGCTCAGCCCTTGCGAGCGCCACGCATCGGCCACTTCGCTGAACAGTGCGCGTGCCGCGTCTGCGCAAGCTTGCTGCTCCGGCGCATGACCCACCACGAATGTGTCGCCCACGTCGCCCTCGTGTCCGTCGAATACCAGTCCGAGGTCGATGAAGTAGCTGTCGTTCTCGCCCAGTCGCACGCTGGGGTCGGAGCGCTGCCGATAGGTCTTGGTGGTGTTCGGCCCGATGCGAATCAGCACTGGATGCCACAGCCGCTCGAAGCCCAGCTCACGAAATACCTCGGTTGCCTCGAGCTTCGCCTCGTCTTCGCTGATGCCTGGACGCATGCGCTCGCGGATGCCGTGCAGCGCGGCCCAGGTTCTTTCGCGAGCGTGTTGCATCAGGTCGTGATCGAAGCGTTGTCCGACAGCTTCGCGAGAGGGAGTCGTCATGAGTGTCTGCCCGATCAGGCCAGATGGACGAGTACCAGTCCAACCACGGCCGGCAACGCCTGTATCCAAAGAATCTTCCGGCTCGCGGTCAGTCCGCCGAAGATGCCGGCGACCAAGACACATGCGAGGAAGAACACTTTCACGCTGAAACCGGCGTTGCCGAGGTAGAGGCCCCAGGCTAACCCCGTAGCGAGGAAGCCGTTGTAGAGGCCCTGGTTGGCAGCAAGCGCTTTCGACTGCTCGGCGAATTCCGCGGTGAGGCCAAAGGCGCGGCGACCCGCGGGCTTGGTCCACAGGAACATTTCCAGGATCAGGAACCACAGATGCAGCAACGCGATGACGGCGATCACGACGTTTGCGGCGATGGACATGGCACTCCCCTTAAATAGTTGATCATGGCGTTCCATGGCTGGAGCGTCGTAGCGGCAGTGTCGCAGCCGGATCGGCTCATCGCAAACCTGCAGTGCGACAAGGAGTGGCGGTGGTCAACGCGGGCAGGAGATTGAAATCCGCAATAAAAAACGGATCCATGGAAACCATGAATCCGTCCGCAAGGGCACGGCGAGAAGCCGTGCCCTTGGCCGATCAACTTCAGTGTTGCTGGTGGACGATGCTGACGATGGCACCAGTGTTTTCATCGACCAGCAGGAAGTCACCATTGTCGCCGCGCACCCAGTGGGAACCTTCCGCGGGTTCGTTCAAGTGCTCGGTCTGCCATTGCTGAACGACATACCGATTGTCGCGATACTCGGTAGGTATCACTCCGCCCTGTCTGTACCAGGTCTCGTGGTTGCCACCGACATGCTGCACGGTGGTGGTAACTGTCTTGGTGGTTTCAACCGTGCCACCACTTTGATCTTCGGTTTGCGCCAGAGCCACATTGGATAGCAGCAGGGCAGCGCACATAGCCAAAACAAGTTTCGTTTTCATGATGTATTCCTTCGTGAATGGCGAGTCACAACAAGAAAGGCAGCAAATCTCAGCGTGCACTAGCTAAGAGTTAAATCGCACCGGGCATGCCTAATGCACAAACAGCTTTGCAAGCTGCAAGCCCTCAACATGTGAATTTCGCGCCAGCGTGCCGTTCACGTTTGGACGTAGGTCACCTGTCTGCGATGGTGTATTCAGGTTGTTGTCTTCCCTTCAGTTTCTGGGAGCGTCATGCCACTTGATCAGATCGGCTTAAACAAAACGGGCCCATGGAAACCATGGGCCCGCTTGCATGGGCACGGCAAAAAACCGTGCCCATGCTGGTCAATCAGTGCTGGTGGATGATGCTGGTGATCGCGCCGGTGTTTTCGTCGACCAGCAGGTAGTCACCATTGTCACCACGCACCCAGTGCGATCCTTCCGTGGGCTGGTTCAAGTGCTCGGTCTGCCAGTGCTGAACGACATAGGTGTTGCCGCGATACTCGGTAGGTACCACGCCACCTTCCTTGTACCAGGTGGTGTTGGCGCCGTTGACGTGCTGCATGGTCGTAGTAGTGGTTTTCGTGGTCTGAACAGTGCCGTCGCTGCTTTGATCATCCTGCGCTGCCATCGCTGCACTTGAAGCCAGCAGAGCTGCGCACATAGCCAAGACAAGTTTCGTTTTCATGATGAGGTGTCCTTTATGAATGCCAAGCTTGTGGCGGAGCCACAGGTCAAGGACAGCGGCAAATGTCAGCGCACGCACCTGACGGAGGTGAAACCGTACTGAAGGCATGGCTACTGCGGATACAGCATCGCAAGCCGCAGGCTCTTTGCATGTGAATTTCGTGGGAGTGCGCCATTCACATGTGGGCGACAGTCACGCGTGCCTCGGATCTTTCCACGGGCACGTGGAATGGGTGGCTCAGGTCTGCGGCAGCGGTTCGGGTTCCAGTACGGATACTGGAGCGGTGGCTGTCACGATGACTGGGCGGCCCAGTTGCCGCAGCCAGCGGTAATGCGAAGCGATGCCGGCAGCGAACGTGCGATGTTCGAGGTAGGTCACTCCGAATTCGCGGCAGGCCTCTTCCACCACGCGTGCGACGGCCGGATAGTGCACGTGCGAGATACGTGGAAAAAGGTGGTGTTCCACCTGGAAATTCAGGCCGCCGATCAACCAGCTCAATACGCGATTGCCGCGCGCGAAATCCACCGTGGTTTCCAGCTGATGGATCGCCCATGGCGTGTCCATCTGCTGACCGCCTTCATTCGGCTCGGGAAACGCTGCCTCTTCCACCACGTGCGCCATCTGGAACACCAGCGCCAGCAGCACGCCAGCGACGGCGGCGGTCACCGTGTAGAAAAGCAGCACGGCACCGATCGAATGGAAGGCCAGCGGCAACCCGAACGCAAGGGTGAAGAACGCTAGCTTGCCGACCACGAACACAGCCAGATCCCAACCGCGCGGGCGCGCGAACGGACGTTCGCCGACAGTGCCGGTAATCATGTCGCGGAAATCGCCGTACAGATGCCAGCGGATCGCGGTGACGCCGTACAGCACCCACAGGTAGAAGTGTTGCCAGCGATGCCATGGTCGCCTCGGTTGCGATGGGGAAAGGCGCCCCAGCACGCCGAGGTCGATGTCACTGTCATGCCCGGCGACGTTGACCCATGTATGGTGGAAGCGTGCATGCTTCCACTGCCAGATGTACGAGCTGCCGCCGACCATATCCAGCGTCATCGCCATCAGCCGGTTGATCCAGCGGCGCTCCGAATACGCCTGATGGCCGCCGTCATGCATGATGTTGAAGCCGATCCCGGCTGTCGCCACGCCGAGCACGATGCTCAGCAGCAGGCCCTGCCATCCGTTGGTCGCGAAGAACACCAGCACCACATAGGTGAGCGCGAACATGCCCAGGATGAGCGCCGTCTTCAGATACATTTGCGCACTGTCGCGCTGTTGGCGGCCGCTGCGCTTGAACTCGGCGTCGACACGTCGGCGCAATTCGCGATGGAAGGAGTTGTCACCGCTGAACTTCAACCGCTCCTCGATGGCATCGTGTGGCAAAGCGGGGGCAGCGTTGTCCCTGCGATGAGATGAATCGAGGGACATGGGGGGTACCTTGTGAAAAATGTGGGTTCCATCATAGCGGGTGTGACGTAACGCGGATGTTGATGGCTATTCCAGCAAATTCGCGGCTTGCCCGGGGTGCTCGGTGCGCGGCACACGTCCGATGACGATGTCGTAACAATTGCAGCGATGCACGGGCTGCTATGTGGAGGCCTTGAACGTCACCACCAGCACGTCGCGATGGGCTGGGTGCTTAGGATCGAGCGGCGTCACTGCGGTAACGCCGTGACAGACGCGGGCATCGTCGACCAGGGCGGCGTCCAGTGCATGGGTGAGGGTGAAGCTGCCCAGCAGGGTGCCATCGTGGGCGTGGATGGTGGTGGTGCCGCTCTCGATGTTGGCGCGGTCAATCAGCAGCACCAGCACATAGTCGACGCCGTCGCGATGCACGCCTTCCGGAGTTGGCTCGCCGGCCTCGCCCGCACGCGCCTCAATGCGGAACTGGTGCACCTCGATGTGCCAATGGCGAGTGGCCGGCGCCAGCGCGCCGAACAGTTCACGGCTGAAGGCGAGGATGCGCCGCAGGCTGGGGCCTTCGGCGATCGCTTGCTGCACCGGATCGAACCAGCGCTGGATGTCGCCCTGCAGGGTGTTGTAGGTGAGGCTCTGGTAATGCGGTTGGTGCGGTTCGCGCCGGATCTCACCGCTGGCATCGGCGGCGTACACCGCATGCCGCCGGCGCCGCTGCCGGCCGCGTGCAGCCAGATAGGTGTCGGGTCCCAGATCGTTCCAGCTGGCGGCGAACGCGGGCCAGTCGCTCAGCGCCTGCGCCTGTAACAGGTCGCGCATCTGGTCGGCGGTGAGGAAGGCAAAGCCGTCGCGTTGCAGCTGGATGTGCAACGTCGACGTGTCGGAGTGTGCGGTCATGCGAATACGTTAGCAGGAGGCGCATGAAGCGGCGCAGACTCTGCCATCGCAGCGATCGCCTCAGCCCGGGAACGCCTGCGCCAGCCAGTCCGGCACGGGTATGCCTTTTTCGTGGAGGAACGCCGGATTGAACAGTTTGGCCTGATAGCGCGTGCCGGCATCGGCGAGCACGGTGACGATGGTATGGCCGGGGCCGAGTGCGCGTGCGAGGCGGATCGCGCCGGCCAGGTTGACGCCGCTGGAGCCACCGACGCACCAACCTTCCTGGTGCAGCAGCAGGTGGGCGAGCGGTACCGATTCATCGTCGGGAATCGACCAGGCCAGGTCGATCGGCGCGCCGTCGAAGTTCGCGGTGACGCGGCTGGAGCCGATACCTTCGCTGATCGAGTTACCTGTGGCGATGAGCTCGCCGGTAGTGACGTAACTGGCCAGTACCGAGCCGGTCGGATCGGCCAGCGCGATCGTCACGCCTGGCTTGCGCGCCTTCAGTGTGCGGCCAACCCCGGCCAAGGTACCACCGGTGCCGGCGGCACAGACGAAGCCGTCCACACGGCCGTCGGTGTCTTCCCAGATTTCCACGCCGGTAGTGGCTTCGTGGAAGTCGCGGTTGGCGGTGTTGTCGAACTGGTTGGCGAACCATGCGATGCCCGTGTCGATCGCGTTCAATGCCTCGGCGTGTCGGCGGGCGTGATGTGCGTAATGGTTCGGATCTTTGTACGGCACGGCAGGTACCAGCCGCACCTCGGCGCCGGTGACGCGCAGTGCATCGATCTTCTCGCGACTCTGCGTCTCCGGCATGAAGATCACCGTGCGATAACCCAGACTGGCACCGAGCAAGGCCAGTCCGATGCCGGTATTGCCGGCAGTGCCTTCGACGATGGTGCCGCTTGGACGGATCAGGCTGCGCTGCTCGGCATCGCGCAGCAGGCCAAGCGCGGTGCGGTCCTTGATCGAGCCGCCGGGATTCAGGAACTCGGCCTTGGCCAGGATCTCGCAACCGGTCAACGCGGAAGCGTAGCGCAGCCGCAGCAGCGGGGTGTGGCCGATGGTGGCGGAGAGGTCAAGGCGAATGCTCATGGCGACGGCTTGATGAGTGGGCTTGGCAGAGATTCTCCTCCCCCTGCTTGTCCCGAAAAGGGACTTCCTTCGGTCGCAGGGGAGAAGGCAATAAGCCAGTCAACCTTGTGGTGCCGGCACCAGTTTCAGGTGGGACTTCAGCATCCTCCGGCCTGCGGGGTCTGGCTTCAGGTGATGGCATGGATGGTCAGCATGAGGATGTTTCAGATATATGGCAAGTCGTTATCACGAATAAACATATATGCGTTTAGATGTTTAGACGTCTATTGACACTGTTAAGCAAGACGTTCAATATCCACTCTACTCATCGAGACCGGCTGAGGGACAGGCCCTTTGAAGCCGGGGCAACCTGCGGAGCGTTTCCGCCACGGTGCCAACTCCTGCGGAGGTGCTTCGGCACTGACCGGTAGATGGGCGTCATCCGTATCGCAGCTATCCGCTGCCGATTCCGGAATGGCGACCTTTCCGGTACTGCGCAGGGCGATGCCTACCGGAGAGCGAGATGACCTTCCTGCCCGAAACCCGCTATGTCGAGACCAGCCACGCCGCGTTTGTCGAAGGCCTGGAGGCGCGACACGCGCGCCCGCAGCTGACCGCCCAGCGCAGTACGCGGCGGCTGCGGCTCACCCCGAAATACGGCGCCGGCCCGCGCGAGGTCGAGGTGCGCTACCTGTGGTGCGGCGCGCCGGATGCACCGACCTTGATCGTCCAGGGCGGTATCTCGGCCAGTCGCGACGTCACCGCGCTGGACGGCGACAGCGCTCCGGGCTGGTGGCAGGCGCTGGTGGGCGCCGGTGCAGCGATCGATCTGGACCGCTGGCGCGTGCTGGCGATCGACTGGCTGACCCCGGCCGAGCTGGGCGTCGACTCGGTATCCAGTGAGGATCAGGCCGACGCGCTGGCCGCGCTGCTGCAGGCGCTGGCGGTCCCGCAGGCGCACGCCTTCGTCGGTTCCTCGTACGGCGCGATGGTGGCGCTGGCCTTCGCGGCGCGCCATCCACGCTGCGTCGATCGGCTGCTGCTGCTGGCCGGCGCGCACCGGCCGCATCCGCTGGCCACCGCGCAGCGCAGCGTGCAGCGCGGCATCGTGCGGCTCGGCCAGTCGACCGGCCGGGTCGACGAGGCACTGGCGCTGGCACGCCAGCTGGCGATCACCACCTACCGCGGCAGCGGCGAATTCGGCCGGCGCTTTGCCGGTGGCCCGGAATGGCGTGACGAGCGCTTCCATTTCCCGGTCGAGGACTATCTGGAGCATCAGGGGCGCCGCTTCGTCGAGCGTTTCGATGCGGATCGTTTCCTCGCGCTGTCCGAATCGATCGACCTGCATGACGTGACGCCGGAGCAGATCCCGACGCCGGCCACGCTGATCGGCTTCCCGTCCGACCGGCTGGTGCCGCTGGCCGACCTATGCGAGCTGCAGCGCCGCCTGCACGGCCCGGCCACGCTGGAAGTAGTCGAGTCGCCGTACGGCCACGATGCCTTCTTGAAAGAACCCGAGCAGCTCGCGCCGCTATTGCGCGAAGCGCTGGCCTGACTACATCCGATAACTAGCAAGAACTGGAGATCCACCCATGAGCGAGTCCGCCCCCTGTACCGAGAAAGGTACAAGTACCCGCGCCGTGCGCGCCGGCATCGAAAGCGACACCCAGCACGGCGCCGTGGTGCCGCCGCTGCATCTGTCGAGCAACTACAGTTTCGCTGGCCTCGGCCGCAAGCGCGCCTACGATTATTCGCGCAGCGGCAATCCCACCCGTGACCTGCTCGGCAATGCGCTGGCGGAACTGGAGCAGGGCGCTGGCGCGGTGGTGACGTCCAGTGGCATGTCGGCGGTGGCGCTGGCGCTGGAACTGGTGCCGGCGGGATCGAAAGTCCTCGCTGCGCACGATTGTTACGGCGGCACCTGGCGCTTGCTGGATGCGTGGGCAAAGAAGGGTCGTTTCAGTGTTGAATTCGCCGACTTGACCGACAGTGTGTCGCTCGCCGCGGGCCTGGCGCAGAAGCCGGCGCTGGTCTGGGTGGAGACGCCGTCCAATCCCTTGCTGCGGATTACCGACATCCGCCACGTGGCGCAGGCCGCGCATGCGGTCGGTGCGCTGGTGGTGGTTGACAACACCTTCCTGTCGCCGGCACTGCAGCAGCCATTGCTGCTCGGTGCGGATGTGGTGGTGCACTCCACTACCAAGTACATCAACGGTCATAGCGACGTGGTCGGCGGCGCGGTGGTGGCGCGTGAGCCGGCCGTGTTCGAGCAGCTGAAGTGGTGGGCCAACTGCAACGGCCTCACCGGAGCGCCATTCGACAGCTACCTGACCTTGCGCGGCCTGCGTACCCTGTCCGTACGCCTGCGTCAGCATCAGGAGAACGCCGAACGCATTGCCGTGCAGCTGGATGCCCATCCGGCCGTACGCAAGGTGTATTACCCCGGCCTCGCCAGCCATGCCGGTCACGCCCTGGCCGCACGTCAGCAGCAAGGCTTCGGCGCCATGCTCAGTTTCGAGCTGGAAGGCGATGTCACCCAGATCGAAGCGTTCGTCGATGGGCTCGAGTATTTTTCGCTGGCCGAGTCGCTGGGCGGAGTGGAGAGCCTGATCGCGCATCCGGCCTCGATGACGCATTCGTCGATGGCGGTGGAGGCGCGCCACGCTGCTGGTATCGCCGACAGCCTGTTGCGGGTGTCGGTGGGCATCGAAGATGGCGACGACCTGCTGCGCGATCTCGATGCGGCGCTGCTGCGTGCCGTCACCGTGGATAAATCCAAACGCCGGGTGATCGCATGAGCGCGGTGCTGGAAGAAGCGGCTGCTGCGGTTGACCGCAAGCTGCCGCGTGCCACCCTTGCAGTTGGAACCGCGCCCACGATTGCCATCGTGCTGCTGGGTACCGGCGTGGTCGGTGGCGCGTTGTTGAAGCTGCTCAACACGCCGGCTGCCGCCAGCGTGCGGCTGGTCGGTGCGGCCAACTCACGCCGCCAGCAGACCGATCCGATCCATTTGGCCAATCGCAGCCTGCGCGAGCAGTTGAACAGCCAGGGCGATGCGCGCAGCGATGCCATCCTGCTTGAGGTGCTGGATGCCAGCAGTGCGGCGGTGAAGGTGATCGTCGACGCCACTGCCAGCGTGTCCCTGGCGTCGCGCCACGCCGAGTGGCTGGCGCGTGGTTATCACGTGGTCACCGCGAACAAGGCGCTGGCGGGCGGCGAACTGCCCGGCTGGCGTGCGCTGCAGGCGGCGGTCGCGAACGGCGGTCGCTACGGCGATTCGGCCACCGTTGGAGCAGGCCTGCCGGTGCTGTCCACGCTGCGCCGTTTGCGTAGCTGTGGTGACAGCCTGCTCACGCTGGAAGGCGTGTTCTCCGGTTCGCTGTCGTGGCTGTTCAACCAGTACGACGGCAGCCAGCCATTCTCTGTCTTGCTGCGCGAGGCGCGTCGACTGGGCTACACCGAGCCCGATCCACGCTCGGATCTTTCCGGCGAGGATGTGGCGCGCAAGCTGCTGATCATCGCCCGCAACGCGGGCTTCGCCCTGGGCGTCGATGAGGTACAGGTGGAAAGCCTGGTGCCCGAACCGCTGCGTGCGATCACTGCCGAGCAGTTTCTGGCTCGGCTGACGGAACTGGACGAACCGCTTGCCGCGCGTCACGCCGAAGCCAAATCACGCGGCAACGTGCTGCGCTTCCTCGCCCGTCTCAACCAGCGTGGCAAGGCGCGCGTCGGCATCGCCGAAGTCCCCGTTACCCATCCTGCCGCACGCCTCTACGGCACGGACAACCAGTTCGCCCTCACCACTACCCGTTACAACACCCAACCGCTGGTGATTCAGGGGCCAGGCGCGGGGCCGGAAGTGACCGCACAGGCTTTGCTTGGTGACGTGTTAGCCCTTTTGTAGCGGTGACGAAAGTTTATCCAGAAGCGCCAAATTTCCGTCGTGCGGCAGTCGCAACATGCCTCACAACAAAGCATGTTGCGACTGTCTGGATCGCACCAATGCTGCAATATCATCCATATGTATCCGGCACGAAAATCTACACGACCGCCATGAAATGCTGCACTGCTTTGCGCCGTAATGTGGCTATTCCGCTGGAATAGT
>Ga0302310_10001661_pt1 | contig 18723 bp, 9 predicted proteins | sample III_Palsa_N1_2_FD_200451 | JGI IMG/M metagenome (GOLD analysis project Ga0302310, IMG submission 200451) | Peat permafrost microbial communities from Stordalen Mire near Abisko, Sweden - III_Palsa_N1_2 | ecosystem: Environmental > Terrestrial > Soil > Palsa > Peat permafrost | place: Sweden...
GCGGACCGCCGCATGTATTTGCAGAAGCAGGCCTTCTACGCCGTCCTCCAGATCAGCGAGACACTGCCCGCCGTGGAAAGACTGGCAATCTTATGAACTCCGTCGTGGGCCTGGTGAAGCGGCTTGCCCGGACGACCGTAATCGTGCTCCTGGTAGTTCTTGGCTCTACCATCCTGGTGCGCTTCGCTCCCGGCTATCTCAGCGATGCCCGCGAGATGGACTCGCGCTATGCGGCAGCCGCACGCGTTGAGCTATCGGAGGAAGCCATGCGCAGCAGCTCTCTGCCCCACATGCTCGCAACCGAGATCGGCGGATGGACTCACGGCAACTTCGGGCTCTCGCGTCAGTATGGCGTCCCAGTGCTGGAACTGATCGTCCCCCGGCTGGCCGTAACCGGCAACTTGATGCTGCGGTCGATCCTCCTGGCCTGGGCACTCGCCCTGTGCCTGTCACTGTTCTCCAGCGCGGGCCGAAACCCATCGCTGCTATGGCACGCGCCTGCGGCACTCCTGCTGGCCGTGCCAACCGCTGCGATGGCTACCCTCTGCCTGCTCGCCGATAGCGGCGGCCCGGTGCTGGTAATGACCCTGCTGATCGCAGCGCGCGACTTCAAGTTCCTGGATCGCATCCTGCGCAAGTCCTGGCGCGACCCGCACCTGCTACAGGCCCGCGCGCAGGGCGTCACCACCCTGCGCCTGGTGCGCGCGCACATCCTGCCGAACATTGCCTCACACCTGCTCGCGCTCGCCACGCTTTCGATTGTGACCGCGCTCAGCGCACTCGTCCCCGTGGAAGTAATCTTCAGCCTGCCGGGCCTGGGCCAGTTGGCCTGGAACGCCGCCTTGAACCGCGACCTCCCCGTGCTGCTTGCAATAACGATGATCATGGCCATCGCCGTCACCTGCGCCGGAATGGTCTCAGAGCCTCCCGGCGAGTGGCAGACCGCATGAGGTCCAGACGCATCGCCGCGTGGCTGCTGCTCGGTCTCGTTCTGATCGCCTTGGCAGTCATTGCAGCGCCCGGCAGCAGCTACTCCCAGCAAGACCGCGCTCTCCCGCTCGCAGGCGCATCAAGCCACCATCCCGCGGGTACCGACGCCCTCGGCCGCGACCGCATGGTCCGCGTCGCCGCTGCCTTCCTGCTCAGCCTCGCAGGCGCCATCGCCGCCTCCGCCGCAACCACCGCCGCAGCAGCCGGAGTAGGCACGCTCGCGGCCTTCAGTCCCGCAGCTCTCGGTAGCCTCGCTATGCTCGTCTGCGACGTCTTTCTCGCCCTGCCCTGGCTGTTCCTGCTCATGATGGTTCGCTCCGCGCTCCCCTTGACCACCTCGCCAGTACATTCGGCCGAAGTTACCTTCCTCGTCCTCGCGGCCCTGGGCTGGCCGGCCTGCGCGCGCGCTGTCTACCGAGGAACACAGGGCCTGCGTAACGCCGAATGGATGCTCCAGGCCCGCGCCGGCGGCCTGCGCAGCCCCCAGATCGTCCGTTACGTGCTGCCCAACCTGCTTCCGCTCTTGCTGCCCCAGTTCCTCATCTGCATCCCCGCGTTCGTTATCGCCGAAGCCAACCTCGGCGCGCTCGGCCTCGGCATTGGCGAACCGCTTCCCTCCTGGGGAGGTATGCTGCTCGAACTGGATAACTCCGCCATGCTGCTGCGGACTCCATGGGTGTATCTTCCTATCGCTCTACTGATTGTCGTCCTGCTCTTGCTGGAAGCTCTGGCTGTCGAGGTTTAACCATGCGTCTGTTCGCCCAATCCGCCGCCATCGTTCTCCCTCTAACACTCGCCGCAGCCTGTGCCGCCCAGGCCCCGCCCCGTCTACCGGGAGAGCTGGCCTGGACCATCGGCTACGATCCCAAAACCTTCGACCCCGCCAAGGTCGATGACCAGGAATCAGAGCTGGTGCGCTATCTCACCGCCGGCGTCCTGCTGCGCTTCAACCGCTCCACCCAGCAAGTCGAGCCGCAGCTTGCGCAGAGCTGGGCCGTCTCCCCGGACGGCAAGACGCTCACCTTCAAGCTCCATCCCGGCCTCCAGTTCTCCGACGGCAGCCGTCTCACCGCCAAAGACGCCGCCTGGTCGATCCGCCGCGTCCTGCTCCCGGCAACCGCCGCTCCAGTCGCTGACGAGTTCCTCGCAGCCGCCGGCGTCACAGTCGAAGCCCCGGACGAAACTACCGTCGTCGTCCACCTTCCCCAGCGCGTCATCGGCATCGGCAAGGTCTTCGACGAGATCGCGATCGAGCCCACCGACCATCCCAGCGAAGCCCGCGTCAGCGCCGGCCCATTCGTCGTCGCCGACTATCACCGCACCCAGTTCGTGCGCCTCCGCCGCAACCCTCATTACTTCGGGCACGACAGTAGCGGCGCCGCGCTGCCTTACGCCACCGGCATCCGGCTCGACGTCCTCGACAACCACGAGCAGGAGATCAGGCTCTTCGAACGCGGCGAGTACGATCTCATCGACAGCCTCCCGCCCGACTACTTCGGCCTGCTGAAGCAGAAGATGCCCGCTGCGGTGCGCGATATGGGCCCGTCCCTCAACACCGAACAGCTCTGGTTCAACCAGTCCCCTGCATCTCCGCTTCCTCCGTGGGAAAAGTCATGGTTCCAGAGTCAGTCCTTCCGCGTTGCCGTCTCCCGAGCGATCCATCGCGCCGATCTCGCCCGCATCGCCTACGAAGGCCACGCCACCCCCGCCTACAGCTTTATCTCCGCCGCCAACACCGCCTGGTACGACCGCGACCTCTCCGCGCCCAAGGAAGATGTAGCTGCCGCCAAGACCGCGCTGGCAGGCGCCGGCTTCCGCTTGAAGGACTCCGTCCTCCAGGACGCCGCCGGCCACCCGGTCAAGTTCTCCATCCTCACCAACTCCGGAAACGCTGCCCGTCTTAAGATGGCAACACTTATTCAGGAAGACCTCAAGGCGCTGGGAATCGAGGTCACCGTCGTCGCCCTCGACTTCCCCGCCCTGATCGAGCGCCTGATGCAGACCCAGGACTACCAGGCCTGCCTGCTGGGCCTCGAAAACGTAGACCCAGATCCCAACGCCATGATGAATATCTGGCTCAGCTCCTCGCCGAACCACCAGTGGAGCCCATCCGAAAAGACGCCCGCCACTCCGTGGGAGGCCGAAATCGACCGGGCAATGAATCAACAGGCCGGCTCACTCAAGGATTCAGACCGCAAGCAAGCCGTCGACCGGGTCCAGCAGATCGTCGCCGACCAGCAGCCGTTTATCTACCTCGTCTATCCCAACGCCTTATACGCGGTCTCGCCCAAACTGCTGGGCGTGCACCCCGCCGTGCTCGAGCCCGGCCTGGTCTGGAACGTCGAGAGCCTCCGCCTACAGGGGACGCGATGAGCGGCGAACCTCTGCTCCGGGTCACGCTCCAGGCCGCCTACTCGGGCAAGCCCGTGCTGCATGATATTCGCTTCGAACTCCAGCCCGGCGAGGTGCTTGGCCTGGTGGGAACCAGCGGAGCGGGCAAGAGCACGTTGGTCCTCTCGCTGCTCGGCCTGCTGCCCTGGCGCGGTGGAAGCGTTACCGGCGAAGTCCTGCTCGCCGGGCAAAATCTGCTAACTCTCCCCGAGCGCGACCTCCGCAAGCTGCGGGGACGCCAAGTCGCCCTGATCCCGCAGAGTCCGATGTCCGCACTCAACTCCGCCATCAGCCTCCAGACCCACTTCGACGAGGCGTGGCGGGCACACGAAAAACAGGGGCGCGCAACCCTGACGCAGAGACTTCATGCCCTGCTCGCCGAGGTCCAACTGCCCTCCAGCCCGGAATTCCTCCGCCGGCGTCCGTCTCAGATCAGCGTCGGCCAGGCCCAGCGCGTCCTGATCGCGCTCGCCCTCCTGCACCGGCCCGCCCTGATCATCGCGGACGAACCCACCAGCGCCCTGGACCCCGTCACCCAAACCCAGATCGTCGAGTTGCTGAAGCGGCTGAAGCGGCAGCACGGAACCACGCTCCTGTACATCTCGCACGACCTCGTGTCAGTCCTACAGCTCAGCGACCGGATCGCCGTCCTCGACGCGGGGACCATCGTAGAAAGCCTGGCGATCGGGGATATCGGCCAGGCCCGCCACCCGGCCACGCTCGCTCTGCTCCAAGCGCTGCCGGTCCCGCCGGAGATCCTGCTCAGCTACCGCGACCGGACCGCAGTGCCAGCAAATCATTCTCCAACCATCGCCAATCCGGCTACAACTTTTGTTCCAGTCCCCTTAAATCCGTCTACAACTTGAGTGTCATTGCGGCCTGGTGCTACCCTCACTAAAGTTTTTAATTCAATAGGTAGTTAACCTGCGCACGGTGAGATGTTTGCGAGGCAATAAGCAACTGACAGCATTGGGCCCAGAAAGATAACAGAAATCACCTGTAGTGCTGGGGTCATATGACTCACTCTCCCCGTAGTCTTCGTGTAGTGCTCGGGCTTCTCATCTCGGCGGCAGCCGTCGCAGTTGCCGGTGCCCAGTCGGCAAACCCCAAAATATCTTCCGATGCGGCGTCGGCAGCGGCCTCCGCAACCCTGCCGGTCATCATTCAGTATCAGTACGATCCCGGAACACCGGAAAGTGATCACGTCCACGGACTTGGCGGCCTGGTCAAATCGCCCTTGCACTCCATCCACGCCTTTACGGCGAACGTGTCCCAGAGCCAACTCACCCAGCTCGCGGCAGACCCCAGCGTTGCCTACATCTCCCTCGACCGTCCGCTCGCCGCGCGCCAGGCAGGCACCATCACGGCAGCCGAGTACACCACCGAGCCCATCAACGCTCCGGCGGTCTGGCAGCAGGGCTACGTCGGCACGCAGATTGGGGTAGCTGTCATTGACAGCGGCATCACGCCAGTACCCGACCTCAGCATCAACGCAACCTCTCTCCTGCCCCTGGTTGCGCCCTCCGTAGGCGAACTTTTCTCGATCTTCGACGAGGTGGCGCCCTGGAGCACCGGACGGATCGTCTACAGCCAAAACTTCGTTCCCGGCGCGTATGACGCGCTAGACCACTACGGGCATGGCACGCATGTCGCTGGCCTCATCGCCGGAAATGGCAACGATTCCACCGGGCCACAGTACTTCCGCACCTTCTCCGGCGTCGCCCCCAACGCCAACATCATCAACCTGCGGGTCCTCGATGAGAACGGTGCAGGCACCGATTCCTCAGTGATCGCCGCCATCGAAAGAGCGATCGCCCTCAAGAAAATCTACAACATCCGTATCATCAACCTCTCGCTCGGCCGTCCCATCTACGAGAGTTACACCCAGGACCCGCTCTGCCAGGCCGTCGAACAGGCCTGGAAGGCAGGCATCGTCGTCGTCGTGGCTGCCGGCAACGATGGACGCGACCTCAACCTCAATCCCGAGGGCTACGGAACCATCAACGCCCCCGGCAACGACCCCTATGTCCTCACCGTCGGCGCCATGAATACCGTGGAGACGGCCCCCATCAATGACGACATCATCGCCAGCTACAGCTCCAAGGGCCCGTCCTTCATCGATGACGTCGTAAAGCCCGACATCGTCGCACCCGGCAACCTCGTCAGCAGCCTGCAGTTCTACCAGGATCCGCTAGCGGTGGATAACCCCACCTTTTACACCTGGTACTCCTTCTACCAAACCAACGGCGCGCAGGCTCCATCCAGTAACTACTTCCCTCTCAGCGGCACCAGCATGGCAACCGCAGTCACCAGCGGCGCCATCGCGGATCTGCTTCAGGGAGTGCCAAAACTGACCCCCGACGAGGTGAAAGCTCTCGTCATGGTGAATGGCGACCGCAGCTACTTCCCGGCAACCAGCAGCGTCACCGACAGCGGCATCGTCTACAACGCAAACTACGATGTCTTTACCATCGGCGCCGGCTATCTCGACATCTCCAGTACCCTCTCGGCCGCCCAGATCAACAATGGCTCTGTGCCCTCCGGCACCGCGATGTCGCCGATCGCAACCTACGACCCGACGACCGGCAACACCACAGCAGTCACCGACCAAACGGCTCTCTGGGGCAAGACCGGCCCGTGGTCCGCATCCAGCGTCTACGGCAACAACGCCTTCATCGCTTCCGACGACGGTTCAACCGCACTCTGGGGCAAGACCGCACTCTGGGGTAAGAGCGACCCCGATGCCTACACGGCGCTGTGGGGCAAGACTGCCCTATGGGGTAAAGGCACACCGGATGCCGAAACAGCTCTTTGGGGTAAATCCGGGACCACTGCGGCAACAGTAACATTCCCCTACTAACGAGGGAAAGCCCGTTAGCACTATCTAATTCCAGGCACAGAATAGACCCAATGGTTTCGATAGCCGATGATTGTCGGCATCGCAGCGGTGCAGGTGCCGGAACTGCTCCAGATGTATTAACACATGCGGCCAGGATGTCTGCCATCGTCTTCTGCCGGGTCGCAGACCCGTGTGATCCGCATGGACGGCTTGGCAATGATCAGGCCGGCCTGATCGCACTTAAGCCAGGCTGGCCCCGGCAAAATGTGCCCTCACCCTTGAATAGGGTTAAGAACCAAGCCATCCCCCTCCATCGCATTTTGGCGAAGCACAGCAAACAAGCTCGACAGCGAAATTCAAGTTTGCTCTCTTTGGCATAAAGAATCTGCTTCCTCCAGAAGTGAGCTGTCTGGTACATCTTTCTATCGCGCACAATGCGAGACTTCATTCTAGCCAGCTAGAAGACGTGGCATGAGCGCATGAATTCTCATTGCGACAACCTTTCTCAGCAGAGAACCGTCATAGCTTTCAGACCGTTCAAGAAAATTGAAGATCGCGCACTCGATGCTGGAACCTTCCGGCATACGCGGGCGTGTGGGCCCAGGAGTACCAATGAATCTATCTCACCGTAATGGTGTCCGTGCTCTTGCAGCCCTGGCAATTGCGCTTTCAACTTCACTGGTCTCCTTATCGTTGATGGCGCAGGCCGTGACCCTGGTCCCCACCAGCACACGCTTCGCCGGGACCGGCACGGCCGGCTTCAATGGAGACTTCGGCGCGGACACCGCGCTCAGCCTCAATCACCCGTCCCACATGGCAGTGGATATCACGGGCAACCAATACTTCTCCGACACCGGCAACAACTGCGTCCGCAAGGTCGACCTGCTCGGCAACATGACCACGCTGGTCGGCTTGATCGTCTCCGGGCAGGGAGATACCTGCAATACCTCGACAAACGCGGCCCCCACATCGGCGCAGGGCCTGTATCTGCCCTCAGGCCTGACCTTGGACACCAACAACAACCTGTATATCGCGGATGCCGGGCACAATTGCATTCGCAAGCTTCCCAATGGAAGCTCGGGCACTGCGAGTCTCGTGACCGTGGCCGGCACCTGCAACAAGAACACCGCGCTCTCCGCCACGCCGGCCCCCAGCGGAATCGTTCTCGACCCGCTCAACAACATCTATATCGCGCTCCAGGATACGGAGATCAGTCCGCTGATCAGCACCTACCAGGTCGTTCGCCAGTCCGTTGTCTCCGGCAACTCGTTTGCGGTGAATTCGGCGACCCTTTGCGTGATGGCGGGAACTCCTTCGGTCAATGTGCCAACCACCTGTAGCGGCGTAACCAACAATGTTGTGCTCAACGCGCCTTCCGGCCTCGCCATCGACTTCAACAGCAACCTCTACATCGCGGACACGGGCAACAACTGCGTGCGCCTGATCACCGGCAGCGCCACGCAGACCACTGCGGTCGGCCTGTGCGCGAATGATGGCACGGGCACTTCAGCAACGGCGTTGCATCATCCCTACGGCATGGTGTTCTCGCTGATCAACGCACTGTTCATCAGCGAGTCGAGCCCGGACAATATCGTGCGCTTTCTCCCCGGTCTGGGTACGTTGAGCCTCGCCGCCGGTGCCTTGAATGGAGAGAACGGCGGCTACAGCACGGCCCAGGACGGAATCTCGGCGCTGAACATCACATTGAATCAGCCTGAGGGCATGACGATCGACAGCAACAACAATATTTACGTCACCGATTCGCTCAACAATATCGTCCGCTTCTTCAACTACAACTACACCTTTCCCAACACCTCGGTCCCCAGTCTCAGCGGCTCGCAGCCGGTGACGTTTGTGATCAATCAAGCCTCGAACCTGTCGGTAAATGTGGGGCCCGACTATCTCATCACCAGCGATACCTGCCTGGGCGCGCAAACTGCTGCTATTGCCGGCGCGTTGCCCAACACCTGCCAGGTCTTCGTTCGCTTTGGACCCACTCGTCCCGGAATCCGCTACTCGCATATGACGATTACGGATGCCACCGCGGGCGGCATCGTAGCCACTGGACTGGAGGGTACCGGTACCGGCTCGCTGGGCGTGTTTTCTCCCGGCAACGTGGCCACCGTGGCCTCAAAACTAAACGCACCCACTGCCGTCGCAACCGACTCCGGCGGCAATGCGTATGTGCTCGAAACCGGCACCACCGCAGGCACAGCAGACGTGCGGATCATCACGCCCGGCGGTGTCACTTCACAGCTCGCGGTCCAGCCGGGCACCGGGCTACTCACTCCATCGGGCCTCGCTACCGACGCCGCCGGAAACTGGTATGTGGTCGACGCCACCCATGGAACAGTAGAAAGATTCGGTTCCGATGGCTCGGTCAACACTACCTTCGTTACCGGCCTGATCGCGCCTTCCGCCATCTATGTGGATGGGTTTGGAAACATCTACATCGCCCAGCAGGGCACGGCCCACAATGTGATCGAGTTATATGTTTCAGGGCTGCGCCGCACCGTTGCCGGCAGTGGCACGGTCGTGGGCGCGAACAATGTCCTGGCCTCGACTGCCAGTTTCGTTTCCCCCGGCGGCTTCTTCATCGATGTCAACGGGGTGCTCTACGTTGCGGACACCGGCGGCCATCGCGTTTATGCCATCGACGGCGGTGCCCTCATTCACATCCTCGCTGGCAATGGGACCACCACCACCACGCAGCCGGGCGTCGCGCTGGGGACGGCCATCGACGCGCCAAGCTCCATCGCGGTCGATGCCGCCGGCGACCTGTACATCGCGGACACCGCAGCCAACCGCGTCTATGCCGTCTATGAAGCCGCGGTCTCCGGCGTCAACATTGCCACCGTACTGGGCACCGGCGTGGCAGGCAGCACAGGAGACGGCGGCCCCGGCATCCTCGCCCAGGTCAACGCTCCGTTGAGCGTAGCGCTGGACAGCTCGGGAGACATCTTTGTCGTCGATAGCGGCGCCAGTTCGGTGCGCGAGATCACATTCCCGTCCCCGACGCTGGCCTTTGGCAAGGTCATTGTGGGCACGACCTCGCCAGTCATCACAGAGACATTCTTGAATACCGGCACCGATAACCTGAGCCTGCTTTCGGCAATCGGCACAACCGATTCGCATTTCTCGGTGAACTCCGCCACGACCAGCTGTGGAACGTCTATCCTCCCCGGCGCCTTCTGCAATATTGGCTTTACTTTCACCCCGACCGCGACGCTGAGTTATATCGCCTATTCGATCCTCCAATCGAACTCCTACAACAGCCCGGAGACGATCACACTCACCGGCAATGGCAACGTCATCCTGCCCGTGACCATCGCCGCTACTACCGAGACTGAGGTCTACGGCTATCCCTTCGCGGAGAACTCTACCCTCGGCATTGGCACCGGAACAACCGCAGCCACGGGAACCATCACCTACTCGGTCAACGGCGTCACCCTGTGCAGCGTTACCGGCACACTCTCACCGGCAAGCACATGCAGCGCGGCCAATAGCGGGCTTTCAGTCGGAACGTACACCGTTACCATCACCTACTCGGGCGACAGCAACTACGCGCCGAACACCAGCACCACCACGCTCACAGTTACTCCGGCGCCGCTCACCGTAACCGCGGCCAGCTATACCCGCGCCTTTGGCCAGCCCAACCCCACGCTCGGCGGCACGCTTACCGGCGTGGTCAACAATGACACTATCCTGGTGGCTTACTCGACCACCGCCACCCAGGCCTCGCCGGCAGGAACGTATCCCACCACCGCAACGCTCACGGCCGTTGGCACGACGCTGCTTTCGAACTACATCATCACCAACACGCCTGGAACAATCAAGATCACGGCAGCCGCGTTGACGGTGAGCGTGATCAGCGTCTCGCGCGTGTACGGCCAGCCCAACCCGGTCTTTACCAGCACCATCTCCGGCGCGGTCTTCGGCGATACATTTACCGTGACATACTCGACGACGGCTACCCAGGCCTCAGGCATTGGGGTCTATCCGATTACCGCGACGGTCGCAGGTTCAGACATCGCCAACTACACCGTCACAGTGGTTCCCGGGACGCTGACCATCACCCCTGCACCATTGACCGTCAACGTCGCCAGCTTTACGCGGGCTTACGGTGTTGCAAATCCGGCCTTCACCAGCACCATCGTCGGCGCAGTCAATGGAGACACCTTTACCAACACGCTCTCGACCGTTGCGACCATCACCTCCGCTCCCGGAGCCTACCCGATCCTCGATCCAATCGTAGGCGTCGATCTCAGCGACTACACAGTAACAATCAACCCCGGAACCCTCACCATCACCAAGGCATCAGTGACGCTCAATGTTGCCGTGAACAATGCAACCCGGCTCTATGGTGCAGCTAACCCCACCTTCACCAGCACCATTACCGGCGCGCTCAACGGCGACACCTTCACCATCACCTACGCCACAGCCGCCGTCCTCACCAGCCCCATCGGCCCCTATGCCATCCTGCCGACCGTCTCCGGCGCGGCCACAGCCAACTACACGATCACGACCACCAACGGCACCCTCACCGTAACGCCCGCCCCACTCACCGAGCTTGTCACCAGCTTTACGCGGCTCTATGGGCAAGCGAACCCGACGCTCACAGGCACACTCACGGGCCTGCTCAACGGAGATATAGTAACTCCGGCGTACGCAACCACGGCGCTGCAAACATCGCCCATCGGCCCGTATCCCATTACGGCGACGCTGACCCCTGGTGGCGCCACCAGTCTTGCGAACTATGCCGTGACTAACACGCCGGGGACACTGACCATCACCGCAGCTACGCTGACGATAAGCATCGTCAACGTCTCTCGCGTCTACGGTCAGCCCAACCCCGCATTCACGGATACGGTATCCGGTGCACTCTTCGGCGATACCTTCACGCTGACCTACTCGACGACGGCAACCCAGGCATCCGGGGTTGGGGTCTATCCAATTACCGCAACGGTCGCAGGCTCGGACATCGCCAACTACGGCGTCACGGTGGTCCCCGGCACGCTCAGCATCACACCCGCGTCACTTACCGTCAACGTCGCCAGCTTCACGCGCGCCTACGGTGTTGCGAATCCTGCCTTGACCAGCACCATCGTCGGCGCAGTAAACGGCGACACCTTCACCAACACAACCTCGACAGTTGCGACCATCACCTCGGCGCCCGGGGCCTACCCAATTCTTGATCCGATCGTAGGCGTCGATCTCAGCGACTACACCGTCACGATGAACAACGGAACCCTCACCATCACCAAGGCAACGGTGCCGCTCACCGTCGCTGTGAACAATGCAACCCGGCTCTACGGAGCCGCGAACCCCACCTTCACCAGCACCATCGCCGGCGCGCTCAACGGCGACACCTTCACCATCACCTATGCCACCACCGCCGTCCTCACCAGCCCCATCGGCCCCTATGCCATTGTGCCGACTGTCTCCGGCGCGGCCACAGCAAACTATACAATCACGACCGCCAACGGCACCCTCACCGTAACCGCGGCGCCGCTCAGCGTCGTTGCCGCCAATGCGACCCGCACGTACGGCTCGGCGAATCCGGCCTTCACCGGCACCGCGACCGGCCTGCTCAATGGAGACACCGTCACGGCGACCTATGCCTCTGCTGCCACGGCGACCACGGGCATCGGGACCTATACGATTGTTCCCACCGTCAGCGGCGCCGCACTGTCCAACTACACGCTCACCACCACCAATGGCGTGCTCACCATAACGCCGCTGGCGGTGAACGTCACCATCACGCCTAACAACGCGACCCGCATCTACGGGACTTACAATCCAACCTTCGTCGGCGTCATCACTGGCGCGGTCAATGGCGACATTCTCACCGCCGCGTTCAGCACCACCGCAACCATTACCAGCAACGTGGGCACATATTCCATCACAGCTGCACTGAGCGGTGCCAACGCGGCCAACTATACCGCAATCGTCATTCCCGCCGTGCTCACCATCACAGTGGCTCCGACCACGACCGCTCTGACAACCTCCGGCTCTCCGGTCAGGCCCGGAACCGCCATCACCTTCACCGCGACGGTCACCGCACCGCTGACCGTCGCAACCGTGATCGGCGCGCCCCTTGGCGCCGTCAGCTTCTTCGACGGCGGCACACTGCTGGGTACTTCGACACTGAATGCGGCTGGTGTTGCAACCTTTGGCACCAGTACCTTCACCGACGGGACACACATCATCACGGCGACCTACTTACCCGGAACCCTCAACTTCCTTGCCAGCAGCAGTGTTGCCTTCCCCCAAATCATCTCCGGGAGCTTTGGAATCTCGGCCACACCGCCGACGGCATACATTCGCGGCGCCGGCAACACGGTATATGCCGTGACTGTGAATTCGCTACAGGGCTTTACCGGCCCGGTGGCCCTTACCTGCTCCGGCATGCCCGCCGATGCAACCTGCACATTCGCCGCCGCCACGCTCACCTTAACGGCCAATGGCACGGCGACCACGCTGATGACCGTGACCAATACGGCTGCGGATGCCCAGCTACTCAAGCTGCCCGGAATTCCATCCAGCGGCTCTCCTTCAATTACATCGTTGGCCATGCTTCCCTTCGCCCTGGGCGGCATCGGGATGCTGTTCATCTGGCGCCGCCGCCTCAATCCCCGCAACATACGTCTGTTGTTGGTTTGTCTGGCAGCTGTGGGCATGATGGGCATGGCCGGTTGCGGCTGCCCCAACTCCGCCTTCAAGAGTTATCCAATCACAATCACCGGCACCAACATCACCACGCCGTCGGCATCGACCACCGTCATCCTGTCCGTCGGACTGGCAGACTAACATGCCCCAGTACAAGGAGCGCAACCTACGCCGTCAACACAGATTGGGCACTGTCGATCAGCAAGCAGTACGAACCACCCGGGAGCTTAGAATGATGTCACCGCAATCGTCGAACCGATACCACCCAGGCCTGCGATTCGCTCTGGCCGCGGCGATGCTTGCCGCGATGCCAATGCTCCACGAAGTCCGGGCACATTCCCAGGCGCCGCTACCCGCAACATCACCGGCAATACAGCAGCAACCGCCCGCATCGCGGTTGGACCTCTACGGAGGCTACGGCTACTTCCATCCGATCAACTCGGACATCAACAATATCGAGTACCTGCCCATCAATCCCGGAGCGGTCACCAGCATCGCCGGCTACTTCACCCGCAACCTGGGCGTGCAGGCCGAAAGCAGCTTCTTCCCCAACGGACCGGACGACTGCGTCTATACGGCGCAGGCCGGCCCCATCTTTCGTATACAGCGCGGCAGGTTTGTGCCCTTCGCCCATGCCCTGATCGGCGGAGCGAAGGTCGGGGGCCCCGTCTTTCAACCCTGTACATGGGGCCTCGGTATCACGGCCGGTATCGGCTTCGACTACATCCTCCACGGCTTCGGCAACCACCTCGCCATCCGTCCTATTCAGGCCGACTACGAATATTCGAGGGTGAACTACGGCCCGCTCGTCACACCCGCCGACGTCTCCGGCGGGCTCGGCCTGATTGAGGCCTACCGCCTCTCCGCGGGCATCGTGCTGCGCTTCGGAGACATGAACCCGAAGGTCCCGATCGCCCTCACCTGCTCTGTCCAGCCCCCAACGAGCTTCGCAGGTGATCCACTCCTGGTCACCGCCGTCGCGTCCAACATCGAGGCTAAAAAGGCCGCCGCCTATACCTGGAAGACCACCGGCGGGACGGTTGACGCGCATGCAGAGACAGCCGCAATCTCGACCAAGGGCACGCAGCCCGGCGCCTATACGGTGATGGGTCACGTAACCCAGGGACCCAAGCCCTACCAATCCGCGGACTGCTCCGCGACCTATACGATCCGCGACTTCGACCCGCCGACAGTGACTTGCACCGCCAATCCCGCCAGCGTCATGGCCGGTGATCCATCGACCATCACCAGCATCGGCCTCAGCCCGCAAAGCCGGCCGCTGACCTACTCTTACTCCGCCGACGCAGGCCAGATTGCCGGCAACACCGGCACAGCCATATTGAACACCGCCGGCACCAGCGCCGGCACCATCCAGATCACCTGCAACGTGGTCGATGACCTCGGAAAATCCGCGACCGCCTCTACTTCGGTAATGGTTTCCGTGCCGGCGCCTGTGTCTGCCCCAGTCCCGCAACCAGTCGGACTATGCAGCGTCACCTTCGACCGAGACCCGAAGCGCCCCAGCCGCGTCAATAATGAAGCCAAGGCGTGCCTGGACGACATCGCGCTCACCCTACAACATCAATTCGACGCCAGGTTGGTACTGGTTGGGAACCAGAAGCCGGACGAAGCCGGGAACATCGCAGCACGACGCGCGATCAACGTGAAGCAGTATTTGGTTGACGAGAAGGGCATCGACGCAGCTCGCATCGAGGTTCGCACCGGTAATGCCGGCAAGGCTGATGTCGATAGCTCGCTTATCCCCTCCGGAGCTACGTTTGTTCCACTGGAGACTAACCCCGTGGATACGGGGACTATCTCTCTCGACCCCAAACGAACGAAGCCAGTAAAGCACTAATCAGAAGGACGCTCCCATCAAGGCGTCGAAGCATCTATAGCAAACGCTCTTGGGCGTCCTCAAGATCAAGAGCTCTGCCCGGGTAATTCTTGCGGCGCTACCAGTCTCGGGCCAGTGCCGCGGTCACCGCTGCGAGAGAATCGAGGTCGCGCAGGTCGATCAATTCTGCTGGCGAATGCGCATACCGCAGCGGCCAGCTGAGCGGCACATCGATACCGCCATAGCGCTGAAAAGTAGACCCGTCATTCCCTCCCCCGGTTACACCATACTGCACTGGGATCTTGCGGTGTTCAGAGAATTCCTCTAACCGTCTCACATCCTTCCATGGTGCGATGTTGGAGTTGTCGATAGCGCGGATCACGAAACCTTTGCCCAACTGCGCGCCGGCAAAGCGGTGCGATTCGACAGGAGAGTCGGACGAAACAAAGGTGTCGATGGCAAACACAGTCGCGGGCACCTCGCCGGATTTCTCCGCTGCCGCGGCATACTCCCCGGCTCCCTCGAGACCGAGCTCCTCGCGGGTTGACCAGACGAACGTTACGTTCCTGTGGAATGTGGGGCCGAGCTCCCACACCGCCCGCAACATGGCCGCACAGCCAACGCGATCGTCGAGGCTCCGAATCGAAACCCGTCTGCCCAGCAGACGGCTAAAGTGCTTTGGGATGGTTACCGTGTCCCCAATATCGATGCCAAGGGCATGAACAGCCTCTGGAGTGGCGGCGCCGACATAAAGCTTTGCGGATATACGGAAGTCCGAGGGGAAGTGAAATTGCGGCGTGTCCCAATTCTCAGGTAGTTCGACCACACCTGCGCGCATCCCTGCAGCGGTGTGAATGACCGCCGGATGCCCCCAATAAAACGCCGGCGAGCCACCTCCCTTGTTCTCGAGATCCAGAGTCCCATCGGGAAGAATAGCGCGCACACGGAAACCAAGCTCGTCGGTATGGGCCATAAAGACGACACCACCCGCTTCAGGGGCCGGGCCCATATGCAACACAAGATTGCCACTGGCGTCCGTGGTGGGGTGGGCCCAGGCAGGCAACATCTGTTCGACGGCGTGACGCGTCATCACCTCCTGCCCGCTCACTCCATAGGTCAGGCTAAGGGTTTCAAGCAGAGCCTCGGACGAAGGCGCGCTGGACGGTCGAGCAGGAAGAGCGAGATAAGGCATCGCAGCGGAGACGCGCGGAGTCGTGGCTGGCGGAGCCAGCCCGAGGTAGCTTGCAACGGCCCGCATCAGTTGATCAAGGTCGCTCTCCTCCAGCGTCTCACCGGCGGTCGCCGGCCACAGCAACGGTACACCCACATGCAGACTGCGGGCCGGAAGTGTGACCCCGGAGCCGTAGCCCCGTGCCAGCAAAGGTGCTGCTGAAAGGTGATGGAGTTCTACTCCAGTACGCTCCAGCTCCTGCTGCAAGGAAGTATCATGGCCCGCCGCGTCGGAAGATGAAGCGGACGAATCGGAAGAATCATAAATCCAAACGCCTGAGCCCAACCCTGGAGGTGTTGCGGCCGGTAGTGCGGGCGTCGCCACCGCGGACCTCGGCACAGATCGCGGGCGGCCGATGTAGATCGCCTCATCCGGGTGAAGCTGCTGTAGGATGCGCGTGAGGCCGCGCGATCCGGCCCATTGTTGCACCACAAAGGCCAGGGTCACGGTGCCCTCTACAGGAGCAGCCTGAAGCTCACGGGCGAACTGAAGCAGCACTGCCGCCCCAAACCGGTCGCCAATAGCTGTCCCGCTCCATTCGGTATCTCCCACGGGCAGCAGGCGCCGGTCCGCTGCGATAGGGCTCAGAACATCCACGCCGGAGCTGCGGACCTCCGCCGCGGATTGCGCCCCCATATCTATATAGAGGTTGTCGATATCGTCGGGGTCGGGCGAGTTGGCGCGGCCCGGCTGGAGGTGAATTGAAAGCCCTGCGGTTACAGCGGGCAGAAACCGTCCGTCGCGCGTGGCGATCATCATCGGCTGCGCGTTCTGGAGTTCGTTATAGTGCGGCGGCAGGCCTGACTGCGGCAGCCGCTGCACTCTGAGGTAACCATCAGCCTGGATGGCGCTGACAACATAGCCCGGCTCATCGACCGAGGCAACCAGCAGCCGGCGAGGCGCACCCGAACCGAACGTGACCGTGATGTTGCCCATGGCGTCCTGCTCCGGATGCAGGCCGGCGAGTTGCTGGCTGATGTACTGCATCAGGTCAGTCTCATAGCCCGTCACGGCAATCGTGCCGGTAAGAGCGGCCAAATCCTTGCGCAGAGCCTCGTTTGTTTGCGCATAGGCGGCGGCGTGAAGCGCTGCCAGTGCCAGCACACAAAGTGGAGCGGAGCGCATAGACGGCCTCTTCTTTCTGCGTGTCGATATAACTGCCGGGGCAATGTCTCGGAAGCGAATATTGTCCGCTACGTCAGCTCACTGGCCGCGAGAATCTCTGATTCGCGTTTGGGCATGGCGCCTTCACCGCTTTCCCGAAGAAAGGCGAGCAGTGAGTCACGCAGGAACAGAATATGTTCGCTCATGGCCCATTGGGCTTCATGGCGGTCGCCCTTTTTCAAGGCTTCGTAGATCCTCTGATGGCTCACTGGAGCGCTCCTCGGGGACAGATGGTACGTCTTCGAGCGCGAAAGGATCGTCTTGTGCTGCACGCTCTCGAAGACCGTGTAAAACTCGCCGTTTCCGGTGCTGGCCGCGATCAAGCTATGAAAGCGCATATCTTCCTCGACGTGCGCGACCTTATCGCCCGATTCAAGATACATTCTGGTCCGGTCGATGCTTTCCGCCAATTCCCTCAGCAGATCCGGTGTGACCTTTGCGATCCCAACCGCATGCACCTCCAGCAGGACACGCACATCGAAAAGGTCTCGCGTCTCCTCGATGGAGAACTTACGCACGTAGGCGCCGCGCCGCGACTCGATGCAGATGAGCCCTTCACTCTCAAGCCGGTTCAGCGCCTCGCGCACAGGGGACTTGCTAATGCCAAGCTGCGTAGCCAGCGACTCTTCGGTCAGCCTCGAGCCTTCTACCAGTGACCCATCCAGCATGTGCTGCTTTAGGCTCAGGTAAGCCAGCTCGGTGAGGTTCGGTACCCTCGGAAGTTTGACAATGACATCAGGCACATCCGGCATTTTACACGACTGTTCTTAAGGTACGTTCGCTGCCCGGTTGAGGATCGCATTGTCTCGATCGAGAGAGCAATTGAGGTCGAAATAGACGTGCGCTTTGCTCAGGTTCAAGTTGGGCAAAGCGCACGCTGGAGTAGCTGTAGCTAGAAAACGAACTTGCCGCTGAGCTGGAGCTGACGTGAAGAGCCGCCGTCGCTGGTGGCAAAGCGGGTTGCGGTGATCTGGCCGAAAGCCGTTGACTGAACGTTGGCCGTTGGCTGACCGAGGTTGGGATGGTTGAGGATGTCGAAGGCATCCACGCGCAGTGTGAAGGTAAGGTTCTCGAATATCTTCGTTTGCTTCTCCCCGGAGAGATCGAAGTCCGCGAAGCCCGGGCCAACGCCGTAGTTGCGCTGGATATTGCCCAGGCCGGTGTACGTGACAGGTGCAGTTGTTGCGGTAGCACTGGCCTGCGTTGCCACAACCTGAAGAGTACATGCTGGGGTAACGTTGGTAATGTCGCAGACATTGCCTCCGTAAGTCAGGCCGCCGGGGTTTTGCAGGTACTGGATATAGGACTGCCCCGCCACCTGAACTTTAGTGCGTGCTATCTTGCCGAGCAGGTTCGGCCGGATCAGGCCGCTGTTGCCGTTGTATCCATCGCTCGTGGCCACGATATTGACGGGGAAGCCATTCTGGTACTGGAAGATACCCGTTATCCGGTAGCCCGAGACGAACACATTGCGCTTGAAGGGCAGAGCGTAGATCGCGTTCGACGAGAAGTGGTTGCGGACATCGAAGTCCGACACCCCATAGTTTTCGGCGGGGTTGTTGCTGTCCGGAAGCACAGCGCCGCCCTGCGAACCGAGCGAGT
>Ga0302310_10001663_pt1 | contig 18718 bp, 16 predicted proteins | sample III_Palsa_N1_2_FD_200451 | JGI IMG/M metagenome (GOLD analysis project Ga0302310, IMG submission 200451) | Peat permafrost microbial communities from Stordalen Mire near Abisko, Sweden - III_Palsa_N1_2 | ecosystem: Environmental > Terrestrial > Soil > Palsa > Peat permafrost | place: Sweden...
CGCCGCATGGCGGAAGCTGACGCCGTTGCGTCGCATCACCCAATCGATCGGGCCGCCGGCGGCATTGCAGCCGAAGCAATGGAACAGGTTCTTCGCCGGCGTCACGATCAGCGACGGCGTCGCCTCGTCGTGGAACGGGCAGCACCCGGCATAGTCCTTCCCGGTCTTGGTGAGGACGACCCCGGCGTCCTCGACCAGGCGGACCAGGGAGACCTCTGCCTTTAGCCGCTCCAACTCCGACTCTGCGATCCGCGCCATGCCGGGTTCCTCCTGGAATGCGTCAAGGTCTGTATTGATCTTTTTTAGATATCTTATATGATCTATTAAGGCAAGCAGCTGCGAAGGAGGGGTTATCGTGATCGGAGCTTCACCAACTGTCCTGCTCGCCATGGATTTCCCGGAACGTCTGGCTACACTTCGCAAAGATCGAGGCATGACGCAGCAAGTGCTGGCCGATATGGTCGGCATCACCGTGCTGCAGATCCGCCGCTATGAAGGCGGCGCCTCCCAACCAACGCTGGATGTCATCCGGCGCATTGCGATCTCGCTGGGTATCAGTGCCGATATGCTAGTCTTCGACGCGACAGAGCGCGGACCAGACGATGCGTTGCGCTATCAGTTCGAGGCCGTAAGCCAACTGCTGGAAGACGAGCAGGCCGTGGTCAAGGAAGTGCTGGAGAGTCTGATCATCAAGTATCAGACGCGCCGCTGGGATTCGACGCGCAGCGCGGCGAAGGCCGCCCTCAGCGCCAACTTGCATCTGCCAGCCAAGCTGGCCTGAGGAACCGCCATGCCCGCCAATGCCCAAGCCCTAATGGAGAAGATCCAGACCCTTCCGGTCGAACGCATCGCCGAGGTCGAGGATTTCGTGGACTTCATCCGCCAGCGCGAACAGGACCAGTCGCTGATCCGTGCCGCCGCCGCCGCCAGCGCGCCCGCCTTCGCCGCCGTCTGGAACAACCCGGAAGACGACGCCTACGATGCCCTTTGAGTTCGGCGACGTCGTCCTGGTGCCGTTCCCCTTCACCAGCCAGACAGCCTCCAAGCAACGACCCGCCGTCGTCGTCAGCACCCGCGCCTATAATCTCGCCAAGCCCGATATCGTGATGATGGCAATCACCAGCCAGCTCCGGCCGACCCCCGCCCTGGGCGAGGTCTGGCTCAGCCAATGGCAGGCCGCCAACCTGATCAAGCCCTCCGCGATCAAGCCGGTCTTCGCCACCCTCGAACAGGCCATGATCATCCGCCAACTCGGCACGCTCGATGCCGCCGACCAGGCCGCCCTCCGCCAGGTCATTCCCCAGATCCTCGGATAGAGCACCGAGCCTGGCAGCATTTCCCACCTGAAGGCAGGAGGGCCGACAGGCCCGTTGACCGGGAGTGCGGCCGCTGGGCAACGCCCGGCGGCAGGCCGCACGGAGGTCGCCAGCGACCAAGCCGATAAGCGACGGAACGTGAGAACGCTGCTGACTCGACCGAGCCCGAGGCGCCAGCCGAAGCCAGGCGCACCGCACGAGAGGTGCATTGGTGTATATGTAACCCTGCTCGCTCTGACGCTGCTGAACCGTTGGTGACACGTTCCCGATGCGACCGCGTCGCGGAACCGAAGCGCTGGTGACACGTTCCTGCGTCGCTGCCGTCAGACGGACAGGACGGCGACCAGGATCAGGCGCTAGCGCGCGACCGGGAGCCGCGTTCCGACCATATGCCGACCACGCGGAACCCATCTCGGGTCCATCCGACGTCCATGTCGCGACCATCGATCGCGGCCGTCCATACACCATTGCACCGCTTCTCGCGGTGCGACCGATCTGGTCAGGCAGCAGCCCCGATACGCCGCCGCCTGGTACGTCTCGCACTCCTCACGGAGAGCGCCGGAATACCGTCCGAACCTGCACAACGAACCCAACCACGAGGCCCCCGCCGATCAGAGACCATCCCGCAATCCCAGGTATTCCGCGGATTATCACGGCGCTACCGCTGCGGTAGCGGCACCGCTACCGCAGCGCTATACATCCAATGCCCTGATATCAAAAGAAAACCCCGCAGCCATTGCTGCATCAGGTGTGTCATTCCCTGCCAGGCATCTCGCGTAGCGCACACGCGTCGGGCAGGTTACATCGGGCAGAGGTGTCGAAGTTATCGTTCCGCCTGTGCGTCGCGCCCGACAGGGCGGAAGAGAGTTAAGTGGAGTGGTACCGTAATTCCCGCGCCGTAATTCCCGTAATTCACTCACTTAGCGCTGATAGCTTCCGAAGACCAACCAGCCCAAGATAGAAAAATTAAAATAACGGTTGAGAGGCTTCTAGGATCACAAGCAGCTTCAAAGAATCCTGCCTTTACCTTGCACTGATACCATTGCGCCTTCTCTTGTACAAAAAAGCTGACTTCTTGAAATTTACGATCGTACAAATCCGTATCAGTCAAATTAATTTTTAGAGACCACCCCGGATTATCGATAGTAGATATAGAAATTCCATAGTTATGCTCCCAGTCGCCGTTGCACTGAGAGCAAAACCATTCCTGAAGATATTTTATCGCATCCATATTTTTGACCATTATTTGGGTATTTCATCAGGATTAGCCGGCCGAACACTTCCATCCGGGAGATGCGTATGAGGTGCAGGGCTGTTCAGTTCTAACTGATCAGTTCGTGGCGCGAGTCTGAACGCGGGATAGCGAGCGTAAAACGAGTCTACCAATGAGCGGGGAAGCCTGAATCTATAGCGGGCAGTTTCGACGGCCGACAGGTTACCATGGTCCCGTTTTCCCGACTGCTCGCGGCATTGGCTGAGGTTCCCGATCCCAGGCGCGCCCAAGGCAAGCGCTATCCGCTGCCGTATTTGCTGCTGTTCACGGTTCTGGCTCTGTTGAGCGGGGCGGAGTCGTACCGGGGCATCATCACCTTCCTCGATCAGCGCCTCGATCTGCTGAATGGCTATTTCGGCGTGACGCTGAAGCGGGCTCCGGCGCTCAACACGTTGCGTAATCTCCTGCAATCCTTGGACGCCGCCGCCCTGGAAGGTGCCTTCCGCGATCACGCCAGAGGTTTGCTCCCCGCCGCCAAGGCGGGTTCCAGGCCGGTGATTGCACTGGACGGCAAGACGCTGCGCGGCAGCTTCGATCATCTGGAGGACCGCAAGGCGGCCCAGGCCCTAATGGCTTTCGCGTCGGAAGCGGCGATCCTGCTGGCCCATACCGAGATCGCCGAGAAGTCCAATGAGATTCCGGCCGCCGAGGAGATGATCCGCACCCTCGGGCTGAGCGGCGTCATCTTCACGGCCGATGCCATGCACTGCCAAAAAAAGCCTTCCAAGCCGCCAGAGACACCGCAAACGTCCTGATCGCTCAGGTCAAGGCCAACCAGCCGGTGCTGATGGACGCGCTCCAAGCCGTCTGCGCCACCCAACCGCCCCTCGACCGGCACGACACCATCGACCGCAACCGGCACGGCCGGCAAGAGCACCGCCTTGTCGAGACTTTCCACGCTGCCGGCAAGCTCGGCGACGGCTGGGACGGTCTCGTCGCTGCCGTCGCCCGCGTCACCAGGCTCACCTGGCACAAGGACACCAAGTCAGGCTTTTGGCACGAGACCAGCGAGGTTTCGCTCTACGCCTCGCTCGCCATTCTGCCCGCCGCCGTCCTCGGCGCCGCGATCCGCCTCCATTGGGGGATTGAAAATCGAAGCAATTACGTCCGCGACGTAGCCCTCAACGAAGATCGAAGCCGGATCCGGAACAAACCCGCCACCTTCGCCCGCTTCCGCAGCTTCGCCCTCAACATTCTGCGCGCCAACGCCGTCTCAAACATCCGCCGCGAACTCTATATCAACGCGCTCAACCCAGAAAACGCCATGGCCTATGCCGTCACATAGTCAGAACTGAACAGCCCTGGTATGAGGTGTCGGAACAACCTCTCCCAAACCTTTATCAAAATGCCCGCTTCCAGTCACATCTGTTGCTTGCTCAGAGTCCCAGCCGCTCGGATTTTGGGGATTCGGTGCCCAAGTTTCAGTTCGCGTTATTTCACCTGTATTAGGATCGACCTTCCAAGTCGTATGGTCTCCATCCGCATCAGAAACTGGACCAAGCTTTGTTGCAAAATCTACAATCGATCCCCCAACCCAACCAAGTGCCCCGCCGATAGCACCCCCGATGCCACCGCCTATGGTGATTGTCGCGGGCGTGACAACGACGCAGGCACCAGCAGTGCCGAGATCGCACGCACCGGATACGAGGATGGCCCCGGTGAGCGCACCACCCACAGTTCCTTGAGCCGCCCAACTATGAGCATAGGTATTAAAGAGATATACTATTTCTTTCTAACAACGGCGCCCCCGCCAAATTTCTGAGTGAGATCATCCTCCAATGCGTCGGCTAACGGGCTCGCGAGAGAGCTGTCCTTTTCTGATGCTAGGCTGATAATGAAAACCCCATTATCTTTCTGATTAGATGCAAAAACATACACGCCAGAATCGCTCTTCATCATGATTTGATAGAATTCACCTCTGGAAATTTGCACATGATGAAAATCGAAAAATATCTTTTTCGACTCCGAAAACCTCTTCATCTCTGAAATCAACTCTGAAACATTTTCAGATCGTATTGTCACGTCAATCTCAGAAGACGCAAGCGTCGGCTCTTGCGCAAAAGAATAGGTCGAAAGACCGCGCAACAGGCCAAGCAGGACTACCGTCAATATCGCGATGGTCCTTCGCACTCTAATGCCTCCTCGACGGATCATAGAACCCCGGGTTTGTTATAAATGCTGCGATTTGTACATCAGCACCCTGGAAGCCAACAAACCCCGCAACGTGGTTTGCTGCTCTGTTGAAATATCCACCAGACCAGTCGTTGTTCGTGCCTTGGCCCTCAGTATTAATATAGTATCCGTCATCGCCAGCGACTACAGAACGCGTGACAGTTCCATAATAGAATGGGTGTCCCGGAAGCGTAGTGTTGGTTATTGATAGATTATCCGCATCAACTGTGACTGCGATCGGCGCACCCTGGTTGCCAAACACGAAATATGGCCCCGTCTCACCAATCGGTAGTGGCCCTGCTGTGGGATCTTGACCGGGGTAAGCATTCCTACGAAGACCCTCGAATGCGTCGTCCGCCGTGCAATTATCCTGGGAATAGTCACAGACCTTCGTTGAGTAGTCGTAGTGATGGTTTAGCTCATTAAATAGATACCTAAGTTCCCCCGACGCGATCCGTCATACCGGAACCGGTTTTCCCTAGACGCCGCAATGGCTTGACCCACCTTCCTCCTCGAAGCCCGATGGCTTCCGTTCCGTTTTCGCACAGAGACGCATTCTGGCTCGCGCGAGCGCGCACGGCAAGGTGGCGATCGACGGAATCGCGTCGAGGAATCAGCGGCTAAAGAAGAAGGGACGCCCGAGGGCGCTCCTGTTCCGTCCGTCGTTCGATGTGTTGCGGATCAGGTCGCGGCGGGCTGGCGGTGGAGCCGGGCCGGGTGCGTGGCGTCGTGGATCGCCTTCAACTGGGTCAACGACACGCGGGTATAGATCTCGGTCGTGGTCAGCTTCTCGTGGCCCAGCATCGCCTGGATGTAGCGGATGTCGGCCCCGGCTTCGAGCATGTGCGTCGCCATGGCGTGGCGGAACAGATGGCAGGCGCCGGGCTGGTGGATGCCCGCCGCTGCCAGGTGGCGCTTGATCAGACTGCCGAGCTTGCCGGGATCGAAGGGACGGCCGTCGTCGTCCAGGAACAGCGCCTGCTCGTCCTGGCCCAAGGCCAGCCCCGGCCGGATCTCCACGAGGTAACGGACGACCCAGGCGCAGGCGCGCGCGCCGATCGGCACGAGCCGATCCTTCGCCCCTTTGCCGAGCCGGACCATGAGCGCGCCGCGTTCGGTATCGACGTCATGGAGCTTGAGGTTGGCGACCTCCATGCGGCGGATGCCGGTCGAGTACAGGGTCTCCATGATCGCCCGAGCGCGCAGGCCGTCCGGTGTCGCGGGGTCGGCCTCGGCCAGCACCGCCTCGACCTCGGCGATCGTCAGCAGGCCCTTCGGCAAGGTCTTAGGCTTGCGCGGGAGGTCGAGGTCGGCCGCCGGATTGTAGAGCACATGATTCTGCCGGGCGAGCCAGCGGAACCAAGCCTGGAGCGGCAGCAGCAGGCCGAGCTGCGCCGCCACGGTAAGCGGCTGGCCGTTGTGCTTGCGGTGCAGATAGACGGCCCGCTGATAGCGTTCCAGCATCGGCTTCGTCACCTCCTGCGGCCGGTCGATGCCGCGCTCCGTCGCCCAGGCGATGAACCGGATGATGGCGAAGCGCTGGTGCTGGATCGTGCGCGGCGAATAGCCCCGGATCGCCTCCCATTCATGGAATGCGGTCTGATAGGCACTCATCAGGCTGGCGGCCGGCGCCGCAACCGGCTTTGTCGGTCGCGCCATGGATCAGGCCGACGCCGCCAAGGGATACGACAGGACGGCGGCCCCATTCCGTAGGGGGTGCGATTCCGTCCCTTCCGTCGTCTCTTCCTCAGAACCCTTGGTATCCTGGGGCATGGCGACGATCGGGGCACGCCGACCGGCGCCCGACAAGCCGCCGACCGCAGTCCGACCAGGGGCCGACTGAGGATCAGCTAACCCCGACCGCGCGCCGTCATGGGCATGGGGACGGGCATGGAGTCCGGCCACGTCGATCAGGCCAGACAGGTGCGGTTTGACCACGCCGTCGCCATCGTAAAGCAGCTCGTAGGCGAAGCTCTGCCCGACCCGGTGGACCAGGAGGTATTCCAGCTCGGCCAGGCGGCCGAGGTGCAGTTTCAACTGCGTGTCGCCCCAGCCCGAGGCGTCGCGGATCTCCTTGCGGGTGAAGCGCACGGCGCCGATCGACGTGGCCCGCACGCGCGCCTGGTCGCGCACATGGCCGATCACGGCGCCCAGCACGCGGCGCGTCTGCGGCGGCAGCTCGTCCAGGCTGCGCCCCAGCACCTCATGCGCCAAGCGGTTCGCCAGCGCGATGTCGGCCAGGCTCGCCTCGATGTATTCGACGGCCTGGCCCTGAACAGTCGCGGTTCGGATCGGCCGCTGATGCTGGTGCAGCAGGGCGATGGTGTCGATCAGGGTCAGGTATTTCTCATGATCGCGCCGGGTCCGCGTCTGGCCGTCGAGGAAGGTGAGCTGATCGGCGAACGGGTTGACCACGGCCAAGGGCCGCAGCAGGCGCTGGGCGTTGCGATGCACGGCGAGGATGGCCAGGCGCTCCTGCCGGCGGACCAGGCCCGCGAGCGTCCGTTTCTCGCGCTGGAGCCGATGGATCGCCCGCGTCTGCTCGCGGTCCTCGTCGACCGTGAGGACCAGGCAGCGGTTCAACAGCTCCTCGTCCACGTCGATCGCCGTCGTGGTCATCATCAGCATGACCGGGCCTTCGACCCGGTATTCCCGCGTCACCAGGTCGCCGGTCTTGGGATCGCTGCCGGTGCTGGCAATGGTCAGTTCGCCCTCGGACTGGAGCAGCTTCAAGGCGTAGGACGCCCGCGAGGCGCCTTCCTCCTCGGCGATCGCCAGGATGCGGTGCTTGAGGCTGGTCTCGCCCATGTAGAACAGGCTCTGCCCGGTCATGGCGCTGTATTGGGTGCGATCCTCTTCCGGCATGAAGGCGAGAACGGCATCCATCAGCGAGCTTTTCCCGGCCGCGCTGGAGGACTGGATCACGATCGCGAGCGGTGCCGCGAGCTTGCGCGAGACGGCGGCCAGGTAGCCGACCAGCTTGTTCGTCGCCTCGCCGACGATGCCGCACGCATCGAAGTCGCCGAGGATCCGGCTCGGCAGATCCGGCGTCCGCAACAGGTCGAGCGCCGCCTGGCGCTCCAGCTCGTCCATGGCCGCAGACGCCGGTTCCCTCGGCGCCGTCGCCTGACGGATCGCGGCGTCCTGGATCTCTTCGAGCTTCAGCAGCACGCGGCCGAGGTCGGTTTTGAGCACCGTCTCGCCGACCTGCAGCTCGATCGCCGCCTGGGCGATGAAGGATGCCCGTGCCCGCGCGTTGTAGAGGTCGAGCGTATCGACGTGGAACGCCTCGCCGCAGGCGGCCAGCAGATTGACCTTCAGCACGTCGAACGCCAGGTTCCGCGCCAGGCCGCGCACGCGCCAGCGCCGATCGGCGAAGCGGAGGACGGTTTCCGCCTCGCTGACCTCGGCCGGGGTCTCGCGCGCCGCCGCGGGGATCACGGCCGCCGGCAAGGGAACCGTCGCTTTAGCGGCTGAGGGAAGGACGGACGGAACGGACACCGGGGAAGGAACGGCCGGGATCTCGACGGACGGCACCGGGATCGCCGGCTCGCGCGCCGGGGCCTTGCCTTCGCCGAGCCAGACCGCCTTGCGGATCAGCACACCGAGGGATTTGGCGGCAGGCGTCACCTTCAAGGCGTATTCGTTCGCGTCCATGCCCTTCGGGAACTCGATCCGATAGGCGGCCAGGCCGGCCTCGCACAACCGATCGGCCAGCGCGGCGGCGGCGCGGTCGCCGGCTTCGTCCCGGTCGAACGCGATCAGCACGCGCGCGATGCCGGCGACCTTGAACGCGGCCAGGTGATCGTCGGTGAAGCCGTTCGTGCCATAGGCCGCCGTGACGTTGCGGAACCCCGCGCACCAGAAGGTCATGGCGTCGATCAGCGCTTCGCACAGGATGACCTCGCCGCCGCTCGCGGCCAGGCCGTCCAGGTTCCAGACGCCGGCATGCGGGCCGGGCAGATACAGGTGCTTCGCCGTGCCCTTGCGCAGGTTCTCGATGATCTTGCGCCCGTAGATCTCCGCGACCTGACCGGCCGCGTCGAACACCGGCACGACCAGCGAGCCATTGAAGTGCTCGTGCCCGGTGTCGCGCAGGATGCCGAGCTGTTCCAGCCGGCCCCGCGCCTCGGCACCGGCCTTGCGGGTCTTCTCCGGCAGGCGCAGCCCCAGCGTCCGGTTCGCGAAGCCGAGCCGGAACCGCTCGATCAGTTCGGGATGGCGCAGGCCGCGCGCTTCAAGGTAGGCCAACGCCTCCGGACTGGCCTTCAGGGTCTCGTGGTAATAGCCCACGACCTGGGCCAGCAGCGCATGGTCGTCGGCGTCGAGGCTGACCGGCGGCGGCAGGCGCCGCACCGTCGATTGCTTCGGCGGCCCGGCGGACGGATCGGCGGCTAAGGGAAGACCTTCCTTCAGCAGCAGCGCCGCATGGCGGAAGCTGACGCCGTTGCGTCGCATCACCCAATCGATCGGGCCGCCGGCGGCATTGCAGCCGAAGCAATGGAACAGGTTCTTCGCCGGGGTCACGATCAGCGACGGCGTCGCCTCGTCATGGAACGGACAGCAGCCGGCGTAATCCTTCCCGGTCTTGGTGAGCACGACCCCGGCATCCTCGACCAGGCGGACCAGGGAGACTTCCGCCTTTAGCCGCTCCAGCTCTGCTTCCGGGATTCGGGCCATGCCGGGATTCTCCAAAAACCTGTCAAGCGTAATTCACGCAAAAAACTCGATTGGAGAGTACTCTGTTTCAGAGTACAGTCAACCGAGTTCAAGGAGATCGGGAGTATGTTGACGGCATCGTTACCCCATCAGGGCTACCCCATGGCCGTCACCGACAAGGCTTTTTATCAGGCGCTCGGCCAGCGTATCGCCGACGCCCGCAAGGCCCGCGGCTTCACTCAGCAGCAGATCGCCAGCGAACTCGGCATCGCTCAGCAGACGCTCGCCCACTATGAGGGCGGCCGGTTGCGCGTCGCCGTCGCTCTGCTGCCGCAACTCGCCAAGGCGCTCACCATCTCCTTCGAGGAACTGATCGGCGACGAGTTGCTGGGCATCGAAGCACGACCGGTTCGGCGCGGCCCGACGCCGAAGCTCCAGCAGCAACTCGAACGCATCCAGCATCTGCCGAAGTCGACTCAGCGGGTCGTCATCCAGATGCTCGATGCCGTGCTCGATCAGGCCCGCAGCTAAAGGAAGAGACCCATGCCCACCCCCCAAGCCCTGATCGAGAAGATCCAGGCCCTGCCTCCCGAGCGATTGGGGGAGGTCGAGGATTTTATCGATTTCATCAGCAGCAAGGCACGGCGTCTCGCCGCCCTCGATCGGCTCCTCGCAATCGCCCCGGCGATCGAAGCCGCAGGCGTTCCGCCCATGAGCGAAGACGAGATCCAGGCCGAGGTCGATGCCGTGCGCGCCGCGCGGCGCCAGCGCCGGAGCGGCCGTGCGGATCGTTCTTGACACCAATGTCGTGCTGTCGGCCCTGCTCTGGCGCGGCACACCCCATCACCTGTTCCAAGCCGTTCGCCAGCAAGAGCGCCTGCGACTCTTCACCAGCAACGCGCTGCTGGAAGAACTGGCCGAGGTTCTGACCCGCCCGTCGCCCGCCAAGCGCCTCGCCCTCATCGGCCGGACCGCCCGCGACGTGTTGGGCGATTACGTCGAGGTGGCCGAGTTGGTCACGCCGGACACCGTGCCCCGCGTGGTGCCCGACGATGTGGACGACGACCAGGTCATCGCCGCCGCCGTCGCCGCCCAAGCGGAGTTGATCGTCTCCGGCGATCGGCACTTGCTCACCCTCGGCACCCACCAGGGCATCCGCATCGTCACGGCCGCCGACGCGATCGGGATCATCGCCGCAGCTTGATCGCTGCCGTGAAGCCCCTCACCGGACCGACACACTCCCCCCTGAAGGCAGAAGGGCCGAGAGGCCCGTTGACCGGGCTCGGAGCGTCGCAGCGGAGAGGGCCGCTGGGCAGCGCCCGGCGGTAGGCCGCACGGAGGTCGCCAGCGACCAAGCCCACAAGCGACGGAACGCGGGAACGCTGCTGACCAGGACCGTATGTCCGACAACTCCCGCCAAGTTTCACCCCCTCACCGGTGAGCCCGCCAGACGCTCACCGGTAACGGCACCGCCGCATCCCTCGCCGGAGCCCGAGGCGCCAGCCGAGGCCGTAGGCGACGCTCCGGACGCGCCCCAGACCCCGTCTTTGGCCCGCCAAAGACATATCTTGCTACCACTCTTCCAACCGCTCCGATCCCGCCTTATTCTCTCCTCATGGTGCCCAAGCTCATTCTCGGTGGTTCGATCCGTGCCGCCGCCCAATACGTGCTCCAACCGGAAGCACACCGGGCCGCCTATCCCGATCCGGCCGCCGCGCACATCAACATCGAACGCACCGCCGCCTACGTGCTCGACAACCGGGGCGGGGATCGCGTCGCCGCCATCGCCACCGTCAATCTCGGGCTCGATGCCATCGATCCGCTCGACCGCATCGCCGCCAACGATGCCTGGCGCCGCATGGCCGAGACCGCCGCCAATGCCGACGCCCTGAAGCGCCAGGCCGGCATCAAGCCGACCGGACGCAAGCCCCAGCACATCGTCGCCCATCTCATCCTATCCTGGGCGCCCGACCAGACTCCCGACCAGACCGATATCGATCATGACGCCATGTTCGCCGCCGGTCGCGCCGCCATGGCCCGCATCGGCCTCGCCGATCGCCAGGCCCTCATGGTCATCCACCAGGACCGCGAGCATCGCCATCTCCATGTCGTGGCCTCGCGCGTCTCGCCCCAGGACGGCCGCATGGCCCGCCTGTCCAACGACCGGCTCGGCCTGTCGCGCTGGGCCGAAGCCTATGAGCGCGACCATGGCGGCATCCGCTGCGCCCGCCGCGTCGAGAACAACCGCCGCCGCGATCTGGGCCAGTTCGTCCGTCACCGCGCCGAGCCCGATCGGGTCCGCGAGTTGCAGGCCAAGATTCGCCCGATAGAACCCCACGCTTTTCAGGCCGCAGCCCGCGACCTCGCCGGCCCCGAACTCCGCGCCGCCACCGACCGCGCCGATGCCGAGCGCCGGCTCAAGGCCCTCGGCCTCCGCCTCGAACCCGGCCCACGCGGCGGCTGGACCGTCACCGACGGCACCCACCGCGCCAAGCTCTCCGCCGTCGCATCCGGCATGACCAAGCTCGAACGAACCTGGGAGAACAACCGCCTTGAGCGAACCCGACCAGCCGAATCTGATAGAGACCTGGCGCGGCCAGCCGACCCGGATCGAGGCCCAGATCGCCAGCCTCCAGCAGCAGCTCGACCGGATCGAGAACCGGCCGCCGCCGGAGATCGAGCCGCTGGTCCGGCAGTTGGAAGCCCTGACCCGTCGTCTGGAAGCCGACCCGCAGATCCAGCGCTTGGAACAGACCGGCAAGAGCGCGGCGGAACTGGCGACGGCCCTGGAAGCGACGACCCGCCGCCTCACCGACCTGGTGGCGGAACTGCGCGCCCAGCGCTTCGACCACGAGAGACGCCGCCGCCTGCTGCTGTGGCTGCCGATCACGGCACTCCTGATCAGTCTGGCCGGCAACGGCGCGACCGTCTGGCTCGCCTGGGACTCGAACCGGACCATCCTCGCCGCCTGGAGCTGGAAGGGGCAGATCGAGGGCTGGGCAAGCTGGGCCGGCCAGATGCTCCAGGACATCAACCAGCGCCTCGCCCCTTCGCCGAAGCCCTCCGCGCGGCCTCAACCGAAGTAGACCCCCGTCTGCACGCCGCCTGGCTCGATCGCGCCGCAACCCGGGCCGACGCGCTCGCCGCGATCATCGCAGAGACCGGCCAAGCCGCCGACCGGCTCGCCGCCGGGCGCCAGGTCGTCCAGACCAACCAGGCTCTCGCCGACCAGGCCGACCAGCGCTTGCGCACCCGGCTCGCCGCCGCCTATGCCGATCCGGCCGCCGCCCACGCCGCCTGGTTCACTCTCGCCCGCGACCAGGGCCTTGCCGGCGCCACCGCCGCCGTCACCCGCGACCCGGCCGCCCTCGGGCCCCTCAAGGGCCGACGCATCCTGTTCGGCCTCCTCGCCAATCGCGACCGCGCCGACGCGCTCGCATCCGCCCGCCTCATCCCAGAGGACGGCGCCGACGCCTGGAATACCGCCATCCGGCGCGATATCGACAAGGCCGCAACCCACCAGCTCGACCGGATCGAAGCCGGCCCCGAACTGACCCAGCGCCGCGACGCCATCGCCGAACTCGGCCCCCATCGCGCCGCCAACCTGCGCCGACAGGCCCAAGCCCTCCGACAGGGGGCCGACATCGCCGACCTCCAGGCCGCCGTCCGCCAAGCCCGGCAGGTCGGCCCCCGCGCCGATCGGGCCGGCACGCTCGGCTGCCTCTGGGCCGACAGTCTCGCCGGACCCGAACGCATCCGCATCGAGGGCATCGCCGCAGCCAACCAACGCGCGTTCCAGGGACTGCTCGCCGACGCCTTCAAGCTCCGCGAGCCCATCGCCTTCGCCGCATGGTCGCTCGCCATCGCACGATCCCTCTCGCGCGGCATCGACCGATCAAGGTAGTGCCCGAAGCTCAAGGGATTTCGCCGATTTTGACGGCGCTACCGCTGCGCATGCGGTGCCGATAGCGCAGCGCTATACATCCAACACACTGATATCAATCGAAAATCCCGCAGCCATAGCTGCATCAGATGTGTCATTCCCTGCCCACCATCTTGCGTAGCGGACGCGCGCCGGAGAGATCGGATCGGGCAGAGGTCCCAGGCTTATCGTTCAGGTTTGGCGCGCCAACTCCCCACCGTAACTCCCGTAACTCCATAGAGTCACTATCTCTTGGATTTCAGTTCTAACACCAAGAATTGATAAAACCGATCAGTGAGTGTACTTGGGTAAAGAGAGCGAAGGGAATCCAATCGATCCAAAGATATATTTGGATCGATTTTCAATGAAAGCGCCATCGCATTTATGGATGCGCTAGGATGCTTATGCGATTGCTCGGAAATGACAAATTCCAGAAGATGGGTCACGTCAATTATTCTAGAAAAAAAACCCATTCCCGCAAACAAAAAATCTCTAATTAAAATTCTTACCGAATCATCCACCTCAATAATTGAATTTATATTGTAATCAACACTCGATCTTTGATCGCCGTGCAAATCATTTAGAGCATAATTTAGAGGTTTTATCAAAAATGGAACGCCCACGCGCTGGGACATTGCCCCCGTTTCGAATCCTTTATTTCCCATTTTCCTGAAGACTGACTTGATAATTCTATAGGCCGCCGGACAGTACACTCCCAATGCAGGCAAAATTGACAATTCGCCGAGTCTCGCCTGAAATGACACAGCAAGGCCTTTCCATATTACCCCATCTATAGAGGAAGTATAGAGCCCAGGAACCAAACGCTCAAAACCCTCTACGGACATTAAAATTTCTAACTTCCTATCGTAGTCCTCAATAAGATCACTCATCGGAAATGCTCAAAATTATTTCGGAGTTAGCGGATTTATTGGTCTAACACCTTGATCAATTAGAGAAACGCCTGGCGTTAACTGCGCAAAAGTGGAGCGCGGACCAAGCGGTATGGCTATGCCATCACTAATAGCCCCCATGACGGCGATCTGATTATTCGTCATCACCCCGTTTCCAGTCTTTATTTCCTCGAAAAGATAGTACCTCTGCGCTGAATCATCAGTTACCGGGACATCTCTATAAGCAGTTATATCTACGAATGATTTTAGACCGGTTGTCGGATCTTGATACAGAACCTGAGTTGTTACATTATAACCTTGAAATTCAAGCTCAATAACACGCAGATATTCTCCAATCAAGCCAACAGCATTATTCAGCAGAATTTGAGGGGTCCGTATAGCAGCTGCATTAAAGAGATACCTAAGTTCCCCCGACGCGATCCGTCATACCGGAACCGGTTTTCCCCAGACGTCGCAATGGCTTGAGCCGTCCTCCTCCTCGAAGCCCAGTGGCTTCCGTTCCGTTTTTGCCCAGAGGCGCATTCTGGCTCGCGCGGACGCGCACGACAAGGTGGCGATCGACGGAATCGCGTTGAAGAATCAGCAGCTAAAAAGAAAGGGGCACCCGTAGGCACCCCTGTTCCGTCCGTCGTTCGATGTGTTGGGGAATCAGGTCCCGGCGGTCTGCCGATGCAGCCTGGCCGGGTGCGTGGCGTCGTGGATCGCCTTGAGCTGCGTCAACGACACGCGCGTATAGATCTCGGTCGTGGTCAGCTTCTCGTGGCCGAGCATGGCCTGGATGTAGCGGATGTCGGCCCCGGCTTCGAGCATGTGCGTCGCCATGGCGTGGCGGAACAGGTGGCAGGCGCCGGGCTGACGGATGCCCGCCGCTTCCAGGTGGCGCTTGATCAGACCGCCGAGCTTGCCGGGATCGAAGGGACGGCCATCGTCGTCCAGGAACAGCGCCTGCTCGTCCTGGCCGAGGGCCAGCCCCGGCCGCACCTCGATCAGATAGCGGGCGATCCAGGCGCAGGCGCGCGCGCCGATCGGCACGAGCCGATCCTTCGCCCCTTTGCCGAGCCGCACCATGAGCGCGCCGCGTTCGGTATCGACGTCATGGAGCTTGAGGTTGGCGACCTCCATGCGACGGATGCCGGTCGAGTAGAGCGTTTCCATGATCGCCCGCGCGCGCAGGCCGTCCGGTGTCGCGGGATCGGCCTCGGCCAGCACCGCTTCGACCTCGGCGATCGTCAGCAGGCCCTTCGGCAGGGTCTTGGGCTTGCGCGGCAGGTCAAGGTCGGCCGCCGGATTGTAGAGCACATGGTTCTGCCGGGCGAGCCAGCGGAACCAGGCCTGGAGCGGCAGCAGCAGGCCGAGCTGCGCCGCCACGGTGAGCGGCTGGCCGTTGTGCTTGCGGTGCAGATAGACGGCCCGCTGATAGCGTTCCAGCATCGGCTTCGTCACCTCCTGCGGCCGGTCGATGCCGCGCTCCGTCGCCCAAGCGATGAACCGGATGATAGCGAAGCGCTGGTGTTCGATCGTGCGTGGCGAGTAGCCCCGGATCGCCTCCCATTCATGGAATGCGGTCTGATAGGCACTCATCAGGCTGGCGGCCGGCGATGCCTGTTTCGTCCGGCGTGCCATCGATCAGGCCGACGCCGCCAACGGATACGACAGGACGGCGGCCCCATTCCGCAGGGGGTGCGATTCCGTCCCTTCCGTCGTCTCTTCGTCCGAATCCTTGGCATCCTGCGGCATAGCGACGATCGGGGCGCGCCGACCGGCGCCCGACAGGCCGCCGACCGCAGTCCGACCAGGGGCCGACCGGGGTTCCGGCGACCCCGACCGCGCGGCATCGTGGGCATGGGGACGGGCATGGAGTCCGGCCACATCGATCAGCCCGGACAGGTGCGGCTTCACGGCACCGTCGCCATCGTAAAGCAGCTCATAGGCGAAGCTCTGCCCGACCCGATGGACCAGCAGGTATTCCAGCTCGGCCAGGCGGCCGAGGTGCAGCTTCAACTGCGTGTCGCCCCAGCCCGAGGCGTCGCGGATCTCCTTGCGGGTGAAGCGCACGGCGCCGACCGACGTGGCGCGAACGCGGGCCTGGTCGCGCACATGGTCGATGACGGCGCCCAGCACGCGCCGCGTCTGCGGCGGCAGCTCGTCCAGGCTACGGCCCAGCACCTCATGCGCCAGACGGTTCGCCAGCGCGATGTCGGCCAGGCTCGCCTCGATGTATTCGATCGCCTGACCCTGCACGGTCGTAGTTCGGATCGGCCGCTGATGCTGGTGCAGCAGGGCGATGGTGTCGATCAGGGTCAGGTATTTCTCATGATCGCGCCGGGTCCGCGTCTGGCCGTCGAGGAACGTGAGCTGATCGGCGAACGGGTTGACCACCGCCAAGGGTCGCAGCAGCCGCTGGGCATTGCGATGCACGGCGAGGATGGCTTGGCGCTCCTGCCGGCGGACCAGGCCGGCGAGCGTCCGTTTCTCCCGCTGGAGCCGATGGATCGCCCGCGTCTGCTCGCGGTCCTCATCGACCGTCAGGACCAGGCAGCGGTTCAACAGCTCCTCGTCGACGTCGATCGCGGTCGTCGTCATCATCAGCATGACCGGGCCTTCGACCCGGTATTCCCGCGTCACCAGGTCGCCGGTCTTGGGGTCCGAGCCGGTGCTGGCAATGGTCAACTCGCCCTCGGACTGGAGAAGCTTTAAGGCATAGGACGCGCGCGAGGCGCCTTCCTCCTCGGCGATCGCCAGGATGCGGTGCTTCAGGCTGGTCTCGCCCATGTAGAATAGGCTCTGGCCGGTCATGGCGCTGTATTGCGTGCGGTCCTCCTCCGGCATGAAGGCGAGCACGGCATCCATCAGCGAGCTTTTGCCGGCGGCGCTGGAGGACTGGATCACGATCGCGAGCGGTGCCGCCAGCTTGCGCGAGACGGCCGCCAGGTAGCCGACCAGCTTGTTCGTCGCCTCGCCGACGATGCCGCAGGCGTCGAAGTCGCCGAGGATCCGCGCCGGCAGATCCGGTACGCGCAACAGGTCGAGGGCGGCCTGGCGCTCCAGCTCGTCCATCGCTGGGGACGCCGGTTCCCTCGGCGCCGTCGCCTGGCGGATGGATGCGTCCTGGATCTCTTCGAGCTTCAGCAGCACGCGGCCGAGGTCGGTTTTGAGCACCGCCTCGCCGACCTGCAGCTCGATTGCCGCCTGGGTGATGAAGGATGCCCGTGCCCGCGCGTTGTAGAGGTCGAGCGTATCGACGTGGAACGCCTCGCCGCAGGCGGCCAGCAGATTGACCTTCAACACATCGAACGCCAGGTTCCGCGCCAGGCCGCGCACCCGCCAACGCCGATCGGCGAAGCTGATGACCGTCTCGGCCTCGCTCACCTCGGCCGGGGTCTCGCGCGCCGCCGCCGGGATCACGGCCGCCGGCAAGGGAACCGTCTCTTCAGCCGCTGAGGGAAGGACGGACGGAACGGCAGGGATCTCGACGGACGGGATCGCGACGGACGGCACCGGGATCGCCGGCTCGCGCGCCGGGGCCTTGCCTTCGCCGAGCCAGACCGCTTTGCGGATCAGCACGCCCAGGGACTTCGCGGCCGGCGTCACCTTCAAGGCGTATTCGTTCGCGTCCATGCCCTTCGGGAACTCGATCCGATAGGCGGCCAGGCCGGCCTCGCGCAACCGATCGGCCAGGGCGGCGGCGGCACGATCGCCGGCCTCGTCCCGGTCGAATGCGATCAGCACGCGCGCGATGCCGGCCGCCTTGAACGCGGCCAGGTGATCGTCGGTGACGCCGTTCGTGCCATAGGCCGCCGTGACGTTGCGGAACCCGGCGCACCAGAAGGTCATGGCGTCGATCAACGCCTCGCACAGGATGACCTCGCCGCCGCTCGCGGCCAGGCCGTCCAGGTTCCAGACACCGGCATGCGGGCCGGGCAGATAGAGGTGCTTCGCCGTGCCCTTGCGCAGATTCTCGATGATCTTGCGTCCGTAGATCTCCGCGACCTGGTGGGCTGCGTCGAACACCGGCACGACCAGCGAGCCGTTGAAGTGCTCATGCCCGGTGTCGCGCAGGATGCCGAGCTGTTCCAGCCGGCCCCGCGCCTCGGCACCGGCCTTGCGGGTCTTTTCCGGCAGGCGCAGCCCCAGCGTCCGGTTCGCGAAGCCGAGCCGGAACCGCTCGATCAGCTCGGGATGGCGCAGGCCACGCGCTTCAAGGTAGACCAGCGCCTCCGGACTGGCCTTCAGGGTCTCGTGGTAATAGCCCACCACCTGAGCCAACAGCGCATGGTCGTCGGCGTCGAGGCTGACCGGCGGCGGCAGGCGCCGCACCGTCGATTGCTTCGGCGGGCAGGCGGACGGATCGGCGGCTAAGGGAAGACCTTCCTTCAGCAGCAGCGCCGCATGGCGGAAGCTGACGCCGTTGCGTCGCATCACCCAATCGATCGGGCCGCCGGCGGCATTGCAGCCGAAGCAATGG
>Ga0302310_10001667_pt1 | contig 18678 bp, 20 predicted proteins | sample III_Palsa_N1_2_FD_200451 | JGI IMG/M metagenome (GOLD analysis project Ga0302310, IMG submission 200451) | Peat permafrost microbial communities from Stordalen Mire near Abisko, Sweden - III_Palsa_N1_2 | ecosystem: Environmental > Terrestrial > Soil > Palsa > Peat permafrost | place: Sweden...
CAGCCGGCTGTACGGGGTGACCTTGGGCCCTCGCATCCATCGCAGCGGGTTGCTGGTCCATAGCCCCTGGCGCACGAGGTAGTCCCCGAACCCGCGCATCGTGCTCAAGGTCCCGTACACCGTCGCCCTGGCCCGGAAGCTCGAGCAGCTGGCGATGTAGCGCGTGATCACGTCCGCATCGATCCGCTCGATCGACACCCGCGGCCGCCGTTGCTTAAGCCATCGCCCCCATCGATCCAGCCCCGCCCTCGTGTGAGAAACCGTCGCTGCGCCGATCCCGCGCGCGGCGTACTCCTCTACATATGCATCAACCAGCCGGTCCCATCGCCTCATCGCAGTCCTCCCAAACGAGAAGGGCGGACCACTCGCGCGGTCCGCCCTTAACGTTATAGAACTAAACAATATGACTCCCGATATGACGGTCTGGGGAGTCGGGATGGGCCCTGAACTGAACTAAAGCTCGCTTAAATCCCATTTTTTGCTCGAGCCGTGGCGGGTAGGGACAAATCTCCGGCCCAGTTCGCACTCGTTCGTCCAAGTGCGTTTGTGCGGCCCTAGCGTCCGTTTGGCGAGTGCCAAATCCTCATGCGCCCATCCGAGTCGGGACAGGCCCCGAATTCAACTAGCGACTGGCACGGCCATTAGTGCTCGATCGACCACCTTATTTTTTGATATCGACAATGGCTGCTGCAGTTGGGATCCTCGTATCGAGGATAGTGCTATCTGCCACCCTGCCGGGTGTCTGCCGCTGGAGAAAGGACTCAAAAGCCGAAGCCCAAACCGCAGGGTGCGGGGTCGACACGGCTTTCGTTTCCGAATGGTCGCTGCACGACAGTCACGCGAAATTGACTGGCTGCATCAGTCACGGCGCGACGCTCGCGCTATAAGGCGGCCTAAATCGGCGTGGCCTTACCTTGATCTGCCCTGTTGAGTCGCCGGTTGTTCACGAAGTGACCGTGGGGGCGGCTTGAGCCGTCGTGTGGCCCTGCTGCATCCAGCTCTCGATGTCTGGCATCATCTTATGTAGCAAATCCGCGGCGGCGGCCGCGCCGACTACTTTCTGCGGGAATCTAACCTTCCCGCATCCAACTACAACTGCGAAGAACGCTGTTTCGCACGCATGAATCCGGCCCGTAAAAACAGCTTACCGATCGTTTGCCTGACGCGTAGCGTGGCACCAAGGTGTTGCTGCGCTGGATCGTAATAAAAGCGCTCCTCGTCGATCCTGTCACCAATCCAGCGTTGGTGAGCGAGTTCGTCCTGCGTGAAGCGGTGGCCATCCCGGCGGATAAACTCGAACACCCAGCGGATCACCGCCCGGTCGCCGTCCAGCAAGTACCAGGTGCCGGGCACGGTACGAACGGCCTCGAATGACCTCAGCACGCCGCGCTCGTTCGCTATCAGTAGTTTTCGCCCGCGTAGCGGCGACTCCAGGTTTTCTTGCGCGGTAGCTTCTTCGGTATAGAACTCCTCTATCGCCTCGACATATCTTCCCTGTTCTACCTGAGTGATGAAGTGTTCAATACGTTCGCGGCTGGGCATGGGCTTGGCGTCCTCGGGAATCTGGATAGTACATTTCGACAGACGACTCACGCTACGGCGGGGCCGAATCAGTCGGGAAAATACCTTAGACTCGAATTTCTTCCCTAGTGAAATCTTGCGGCTGACCGAAGCCGGAAACCAGCACCAAGAGCCGCGTTCAGTCCTCTAACAGGGCAGGCGGCACAATACTTAATGCCAAACCCGCCATGTACCGTCTGCGTCTTGCGCGAGCCTCATCGATCGCAACCCAAAAGGTTCCGGGGTGACTCCACGGATCCATAGATCCATGCGCCGCACGTCGATCTCGATCAACACGGCGTTGCCCCGATCTTGTTCAGTCGGGAAGTAGCGGTCATACGCTCCGATCCAATGCTTGCAGACCTCAGACGCGTCCTCGAGTAGCGCCGTGAAACCTGCAACACTCACAAAGGCATCGTCGCCATTCTGCACCACGACGGTGGATCGGCCTGCGCGACGGATGTCAGAGGATTTGCGTGATCTCGCGTCAGCGAGGTACAGCATCTTCAACCTGCCAGGGCCCACCACGCGTAGCCCCCCCATCGGGCGCACGTTGACCTCACCCTCTTCGCCGGCCGTGATGAGCCAGGAAACGGGGGCGTCGGCAAGAACTTCTGATGCGGCGGTGAGCAATTTTCTCACCTCTGTTGTAGCTGAATCATTCGAGTCAGGCACGAGACGCCCCTCCTTAGCAGTTCGGTATGATCATCTTGTCGAACTAGACTAATAGGTCTAGACTCAAAAGTCTAAATGAAAAGAGCCCTATTTCAAAGACCGGACTTCCTTGCCGCGGCTCGCACTCTCGTTAGTGAGCAAGGGCCCGCCACCGTCACCGTCGATTCTGTTGCGCGGCGCCTGAAGGCTCCGAAGGGATCCTTTTATCATCGCTTCGAGTCACGCGATGCGCTGCTCGCCGAGCTGTGGCTTTCCACTATCGTTGACTTTCAGGAGGGCTTCTTTGCCGCTCTTGAGTCCGGCGACGGGTTGCGGGCCGCCCTCCATATGCCTGCGTGGGCGCGCAGCCACCTCGATGACGCTCGATTGCTGTTGCTTTATAACCGCCATGATTTCGTTCAAGGGCACTGGCCGAAGGCGCTCAGACGAGGAGTGAACGATCAGGCCGATCGACTCAAGGCAGGTTTCTCTGGATTTGCAAGACAGGCGTTCGGCCGCACCACGGAGGTTGAGTTGCGGTGCGCGAAATTTGTGCTGGTAGAAGCCCCAGGGGCTGCGGTAAAGGAGCACATTCGCCACCGAGAGTTTCCGCCCCCGCTGGTAGATGAACTGATAACGAAGACCTACCACGCAATCGTGTCCCGCACGCAATGACGCAGGGTGCAAGGCAGTCGCTTTGCAGCGAGTGCACTTTGGCGCTGAGCTCTGCCGGGGTGGGAGCGTCTCAGCGTTCCCATGTTGTGCGAACGGAGATCTTCGATGAATGACCGCAACCGCGCTGCACGGCTGCTTGTTTCGGTGGGCTCGATGGTCTTGATCGCAGCCGCGCTGCTTCATCTGTCTGACTACGCGAAAGACTTGCGCGTGGTGAGCGCGTCGAATCTCAGCACTCCAATGCAAGGGGAGGTGCGCTGTCTTTTTCTGCTGGTAGGGTGGGACTGGGTTGTGATCGCGATCACTATGATGATCAGCGCCTTCGGTGTGACAGCAGTCCCGAAGGGAGTTGTGTTGTTCTGCGGGTCGGCTCTTCTCGTAACGCAAGCGGTGATGCTGGCGCTCATGGGCTGGTTCTGGGGTATCGCAATCATCCTTGCATCGGCGCTGATGATCCTTTGCGGCGGGTTTTTCTTTCAAAACACCGCGCGGGCGGAGCCCACGGACAACTAAGGTAGAGCTAGTCGATGACACATGTAGTAAAGGTTGAAGTTCGCGGTCGATCAACCGCCAGTCCGCGAACCCTTTACTCTGTGGCGAAAGATTCAGCCGGGTATCCTCGGTGGTCACAGATCGGATCATTCGAACACTTATGCTCGGGCAGTGGAGAGCGCTTTGGGGTAGGCTCACGCCGCATTTTTCGCACCTGGCCGTTAAAGTTAGTAGAGGAAGTCGTAGAACTAATACCAGATCGGTGCGTGAGCTACATCCTTCATAGCGGATTGCCATTTCGCGACTATCGTTCGAGCATTAAATTCGCGCCGGTGCTTGGTGGCGGTGCTTCGATCCATTGGCAGAGTTCGTTCTACCCGACCATCCCCGGCACGGCTTTCCTCTGTCGCGCATTCATGCACGGGGTTTTATCCAAAATGGTGCCCGCGCTGGCAGCAGAGGCTCAGCGTCTCGAGAGCCATGCAGGGATTGCTGCCGTGCACGTTTAGCGCGCTCTGATGAAAGCTCTCCGTTCGGAAGCTAGGCGCGACTTCGTGCGCGTCGACCTCGAGCTGATGACGCAGACCGGCGTGTTACCGCTCTCCACCATAGCCGCCCCAACGCGGTGCCGGGGGGCGCCCTATCGCCACACGATAATGGGCGTGAACGGGTAGCTGAGCGCGTGCAAGCACCGGCAGTTCGGCAAAGTCCGTTAGACGGGCGCCGTTGCCGGCTCACCGCCGGGGAAGAATTGCGACTCGAGAGATAGAACGACTGCAAGCGCGCGTTGGGCGCCTTCCGCAGTGAGCCAGTTCGCGACATGCTGAACGCGGTAGTACTCCGGGCCCGGTGAGCACAGCCAGTTCCTCACATTGACCATGTATACAATATTAGCTGGAAGGCTGCCGCCAATCCGCGGCAGCAATTCCTCTACCGCCCGAACCAGCGGCCAAGCCTCGGAGGCTATTCGCAGGTGCGTAGCAGGATCACGGCGCGCAGCCCATTCGTTCAGCACGCACTCGGCGGCTACATGGGCGCAAATGATCGTGGCGCTCGCGTATGAGGCTTCCAAGGACTTCGGCGCTGTGCGCGTGTGCTCCTCGAGCAGCGCAGTAGTAGTGATGAGTCCGCGCCGCTGACTTACTTGGACTTCCGACATGGGTGGCGAGTTCCGGTTGCAACGATCGGGTGGTACACAGCTGCCTTGTAAGCGGCGCCGTCGAGTCTTCATCTTCGTTAGGGCGCACATTTTGCCTGCAGATAGCTGATCGGAGCACCGTCTTGGAAACAAAAATGGCAACTACGGCATTTGCGAACGGATTCAGAGCGCTAGCTGAGATAGGCATCAATTTGACACCTATCTCACCTTGCCAACCGTCCGGCGGAGTTTCAACATGTTGGGTTGGAGCACGCGAATTGGTGAAAGATGAAATTCCCCCAGCTTTTCGCCATCTTGAAAAAGAAGCGAGATTTTGAGCGCGCCCATCTGCCCTTCATAGCCTCCCTGCTGGATTTCGACCTCATCCTCGAAATTGGTTATGCGCAGGAGCAGAAAAAAAAGATCACGCCGAAACAGCTGTTCCTTCTCAAGCTCGGTTCGGTGAGTTCAGTACGACGCAGACTCACCAAACTTACTGTAGAGGGAATCGTCGTGCGGCAACCAAATAGTAGTGATCAGCGCTCGGAATTCCTGACCTTGTCCGCGGCGAGCGTACGCGTGCTCGAGAGATATGGGGGTCTTCTGATATCGCTATCGGAATTCAGCGACTGAGCTAAGAACACGCAGCACGCGCACTTGAGGCAAACGTGTTGCGCGCCGGACTAATGGCTGGCTATGGATCCGACGCGGTTGCGCCGTGGGGTGTTTCGGAATAACAATAATATCGATGAAACCGTACCGGAAGAGTTGCGGACCGGAGCGGGGACGCGCCCATTGGCGCACCAAGTTCAACGAATAGTAGGTTGGCACGCGCGGTAAGACTAACGAGCCGGCAGAGATCAAGCTTTTCGCCAGTTAGGCCGCAGCCTAGTCGCGTTTTCTCGACGGCATCGGTCCGCGCCGGTCCAGACCGTGAAAACTGAACGCGTCAATGGCGTTCATGAGCCGATCAACGGTCATGCCATCGACGCCCGGAGCCCATTTCGCAAGCCAGATCAACATCCCTAACAGCAGCTGTACGACAAATTCCGGTTCGCATTGCACGACTGAACCGTCTGCCATCCCCTCTTTCAAAAATCTCACCAGGATGTCCTTTAAACGCTCCGCCCAGGCGGCTATCGATTTGCGCTGTGCGGCGTCGAGATATGAGTAGTCGCCAAAGTAGAGTTGCGGCCCGTTTCGGGCGGAATCCACTAACAGCCCCCGAATAGCATGCCGCAGCTTATCCGCGCCTGGGCCGCCCTCCAGCTCAATCGAGTGAAGGGTTGCTTCGAATCGCTGTAGTGATTGGCGATGACAGGCGTACGCCAGGGCTTTCTTATCTGAGAAGTAGTAGTACAGGGTGGCGTCCCGCAGCCCAAGCGTGGCGGCAATTTCGTGCATGGTCGCGACCGCATAGCTCTTGGCATTAATCACTTCCGTGGCCGCGCGCACGATCGCCTCACGCTTGCCGGCGGATTTCTTACTCCGCGAGATCGGCTTGCGGCTCTTGGGTTTGGCGGAGCGATTCGAGGCGTCCAAACAATATCCCGACGTGGCCATCGCCCGGGGCGGGCAGCAGCGTGATTATCCCCCGCCCCCCAATGAGGAGGCCACTTGCCATTCAATTCTATGCAGTCCTAGAATATCTAAGATGTACTAGAAAAATGGCGAGGCTGGACAAGCCGACCCATGCGTTGCGTTCGACTGCTAAGAGGGGAGTGGTCTATGCGGAACTTGAATTTTGCAGCTGTACTGGCGTTGGCAATGTTCACCGGACCGGCGTTCAGCCAGGACGCGACACCTGCTTCGGCTGCCGGTGCAAATATCCCGATCCAAGAGGTGATTGTCACGGCCACCAAGCGCCAGGAGAATCTCGAGGACGTGCCTCTGTCGGTCTCGGTGACCAGCCAGGAAACACTGGAACGGGCACAGATCCGGGATCTGATCGATCTTCAGTCGGTGGTTCCGTCGCTAAAGGTGAGTCAATACAACGCGATCGGGCAGACCGACTTCATCATCCGCGGCTTCGGCAATGGAAGCGGGAATGATGGTATCGAGAGCTCGGTCGGGGTATTCGTGGACGGGGTCTATCGCTCGAGGAGCTCCTCAGCGCTCGATGACTTACCCGAGGTAGATCACATCGAGGTGTTGCGTGGGCCCCAATCGACGCTGTTCGGCAAAAACGTATCCGCGGGCGCTATCAATATCGTAACGGCAAAGCCCCAATTCACCTTCGGTACCAGTGACGAACTCACCGTTGGCAATTACCACGATGCCGTCGGTCGCGTCTCGGTCACCGGCCCCCTGTCCGACACGGTCGCGTTTCGTCTCTCCGGGAACATAGACAGCCGCGAGGGCTATCTCACTAATACGACCACGGGGGACGACGTCAACAATCGTCATCGCTACTCCATGCGAGGCGATCTCCTCTGGAATGCCTCAGATACCGTTTCTCTGCGAGTCATCGGCGACTACAACGATATCCGCGAGACATGCTGCGGCGTCGTGTCACTCCTCAATGGGCCTGCCACGCAGTTCATCGGCGCGCCAGCACCGTATGGCTTGGGGAAGCCGGTGAGTGATCCGGCGACAAAGTTCGACAATGACATCGTATTCAATACCGATCCGACGAACCACATCATCGGAAAGGGACTATCAGCTCAGCTTGACTGGAACGTCGACTTTGCGACGCTGACCTCGATTACGGCCTACCGCAACGAGGCGAACCGCTCCATTCAGGACGTGGATTTCACCGGCGCGGATCTGGCGAATAAGGACCAGCCGGACAGCTTTGGAACCTTCACTCAGGAGATCCGCCTGGCGTCGGGGGGCGATGGACGCCTCAACTGGTTGATCGGAGGCTTCTACGAGGAGGAGACGCTTCACACCGGAGTCGATACCCGATACGGCACTGACATTCGTGCCTACGCTGATGGCCTGAGCGGCCCCTCGTCAGCCATTCCGGGGCAGTCCAATCTGTACACCCTGGAGTATTTGCAGAGTCTCGTTACGCCATCGATCGTGCCCGGAGCCACATATTTTCAGCCCGGGCAGGGCATTTCCGACTTCTATCGCATGTACACGCGGTCGTACTCGATATTCGGTCAGCTCGATTACAAGCTTACCGAGCGTCTGACGCTCACCGGTGGTCTTGCGTACCTGGACGACCACAAACGTGCCGTCTCAGACGTGGTCCTCGACGACCCCTTCTCCTCGTTGAACCTTCTGGACGTACCGCAACTGCCGTACCTGGGGATCCCGGCGAATGCCTTCGCGCCACTGGCTCCCCTGCAGTTCTTTTACGGCAACACGGCCAATCACGCGCCCGTCAACTTTCCGAACGCCAGCGAGTCGGGAATCCTGAACGGCAGCAAGGCGACGCCCACCGCAAAGCTCGCGTATGACTTTGGCCCGGTCAATGCCTACCTGAACTTCTCGAAAGGCTGGAAAGCCGGCGCCTACAACCTCTCCTCCGACAGTCGTCCGCCGGATGCGAACGGCGTGGGACGCACCGCCGGGCCTGAGAGCGTCACGCTCTATGAAGCGGGACTCAAGGGCCGCTTTTCCGGGGGTTACCTGAATCTGGCCATTTTTTATCAGTCGATCGATGGCTTCCAGGTGAACGACTACACAGGCACCGGTTACGCCTTGGTGAATGCCGGCAAGGAATCGGTTCGTGGCGCGGAGCTGGATGCGCTCTTTCGTCCCATTAACTGGCTGTCACTGACCGGTTCGGCAACCTACCTGGATCCGCGTTACGACTCGTTTCTCGATGCACCCTGCGTTTCGTACGACACGGTGCGGTGCCCGGTAAATCCCTCCACAGGTCTTATGCCGAATTTCCGTGATCTGAGCGGGACGCATCCGGCCGGTATCCCCACTTGGTCGGCGTCGGCGTCCGCGACGTTTTCGCACAATTTTGGCACCGGATTGGGCAGTTACTTGCGCGCCGAGTACGACTGGCAAAGTAAGGTGCAGTTAAGCGAGACGACGCCGCCAAATGTCTCTACCTTTGGACAGGAAGGTCTGAATGCAAGCGTAGGATTAACCAGCGTTCGGCAGCATCTTGAATTCATGCTGTGGGCCCGGAACCTAACGGACTACCGGACCATTCTCGCGGCATTCCCAACGGTAGCCCAGACGGGTAGTTACAGCGGATTTCCGAATGAGCCGCGAACCTATGGCGCAACCATTCGCCTTAGGTTTTGAGTCGATGGACGTCGGCCGCAGGCATATGTCGGCTGCCCTAAAGCTTCCGTTCGCGACGCGGCCTGGGTCTAGAAAGATGCGTTTGGCGACCTTGCGGCGCCATGACCGTCGGTGGTGCTCATGACGCTTCCTTCAGACAGGTCCGCCGGTGCCGCCGCACTGGATACGGCGGCGATCCGTGAGCGATATCGGGCAGAGCGCGAGGCACGGACCTCCCACGCTGCTACTCGTGCGTATCGCGACATCGAACAGGGATTCTCTCGGCTGGCCGACGATCCCTACGCAAGTGTTCAGCCGCGCGCCCCGCTGCACGATGCAGTGGAGGTGCTCGTGGTTGGCGGGGGGTTCGGGGGACTGCTGGCCGGCGCGCGCCTGCGCGAGTTGGGTGTCCAAAAAATTCTGATTCTGGAAGCCGGCAGTGACTTTGGAGGGACCTGGTACTGGAATCGGTATCCCGGCGCCGCCTGCGATGTCGAATCCTATATCTATCTGCCGCTGCTGGAGGAAACCGGCTACATGCCGGTGGAGCGGTACTCCAAAGCCGCCGAGATTCGCGAGCACGCGCGCCGCATCGCCCAGCGCTTTCATCTTTACGATGACGCCTGCTTGTCCACTCAGCTAACGGGCCTGAAGTGGGACGCCGCTACCGCCTGCTGGACGGCCACGACCAACCGCGGTGACGCATTCAATGCAAGATTCGTGGTTCTGACGACCGGTCCCCTCAATCGCCCAAAGCTACCGGACATCCCGGGCATGGAGCACTTCAAAGGCCACACCTTTCACACTAGCCGCTGGGACTACCAGTACACCGGGGGAAGCGCAACTGAGCCACTGGTGCGTCTGCGAGGCAAGCGCGTTGGGATCATCGGCACGGGCGCGACGGCGATTCAATGTGTGCCACCGCTGGCGGAATCTTCGCGGCATTTGTACGTGTTTCAGCGCACCCCGTCCTCAGTCGATCCGCGGGATAACAGTCCGACGGATGCGGTGTGGGCGGCGAGTCTCTCGCCCGGATGGCAGCAGCGGCGCATCGAGAGTTTCACCGCCCAGCTGGCGGGCGAGTTGTCGCAGGAAGATCTGGTCGCAGATGGCTGGACCGTACTGGCAAAAGCCGTGCGGGGCATGCTCGCTCGCGATCCCTCAGCCGACCCGCTCGCGCTTCTCGAGCGGGCGGATCTTGAGAAGATGGCGCGGATGCGCGAGCGCATCGAGCGCATTGTCCACGATCCGGCAACCGCGCAGTCTCTACAGCCCTGGTTTAGTCTGTTCTGCAAGCGCCCGTGCTTTCATGATGACTACCTGGGCGTATTCAACCGCTCCAATGTCACGCTGGTCGATACCCGGGGGCGGGGGGTGGAGTCGATCACGGCGACGGCGGTCGTTGCGAACGGAAAGGAATATCCACTCGATTGCCTGATCTTTGCCACGGGGTTCGAGGTCTCGAGCAGCTTTGCGAAGCGATCGGGATTTGAGCTGTGCGGCACCGGCGGGGTGACGTTGTCGCAGAAGTGGGCGACCGGCATGTCAACGCTTCACGGAATGCACAGCCGCGGCTTTCCCAATTGCATGATCATCGGTCCCGCGCAATCGGGCCTCTCGCCTAACTTCCCGCACATGCTCAGCGAGCAGACCGCTCACGCCGCTTACATCATTGATTATGCGCTGCGCAATGGGATCCGGACCGTCGAGGCATCGGAAGAGGGTGAGCGTGCGTGGGTGGATGCGATATTAGCTTTGGGAGAGGGTCGGCGAAAGTTTCTCGAGAGTTGCACACCGGGTTACTACAACGACGAAGGGCGCGACTCAGAGCAACTCGCGCGCAGCCTTTCGTTGGGGGCCGGCCCGGTCGCCTTCATCGAGGTGCTCCGAAAGTGGCGCTCGGAAGGTCGATTTTCGGGCCTCGAATTGGACGGCGCTCAGAATACCCCAAGTACGGAGGAGCGCAGGTGACGGACCGGCGATCAAGAAAATCAATCTTTATCACCGGTGCTGCATCGGGAATCGGACTTCAGACCGCCCTCCTGTTTGCCCGGCAGGGCTGGTACGTGGGTGCGTTCGACCTCAATGCGCAGGGGCTCAGCGCACTGGAAACAGATATCGGCGGCAGGAACGGCATATTTCGTCCGCTCGATGTCTCGGATCCGACCGCGTTTGAAACTGTCGTTGCGGAGTTCGCGGAAGCGACCGGGGGCAAGCTCGATCTGCTCTTTAATAACGCGGGCACCGGCGTGGGCGGTTATTTCGACGAAGTACCCTGGGACGAACTGGCGCGGGTCATCAACGTTAACCTCTTGGGCGTGATGATCGGCATCCGCGCCGCGATGCCGCTCTTAAAGGCTACACCGGGCAGTCTCTGCCTGACCACGTCCTCGTCCTCTTCGATCTTTGGGACTGCCGGAATTGCGGTCTACTCCGCCACCAAGCATGCCGTCCGCGGGTTGACCGAGGCGTTGTCAATTGAGTTCAAGCGCTTGGGCGTGCGAGCGGCGGACCTGATACCGGGCCTGATTGATACTGCCATCCTCCCCGAACGCATGCGGGCGCTGGCGCCTGCCGAAGGCATGTGGCGAGTCGTAGCCCCGGCTGAAGTCGCTCAGGCCGTCTGGAGCGCCTATCACGCCGATCAGCTGCATTGGTACATCCCGCCGGAATTGAAAGAGTTCGACCTGCAGGCCGCGACCCTCCCGGAAGTAGTGCGGGACGAGCGCGCCAAGCTGCCGCTTTTAATCGCCTAGCGGCGCAAAAGGAGACACGCGGATGTCAATTCTCCCGAGTCCCCCTGATGTGCCCGGAGACACGGCAGCGATTTCTGACCTGATAACCGCGTTTGCCCGTCAGCGGGGGGCGTTTGCACGTGACCGCAACCCCTCAGTGCCCCAACGGCAACGCAGAATTCAGGCATTGATGCAGATGATGACGAAGTATCGTCAGCGCATCAGCGCCGCCTTGAGTGACGACTTCGGCTCGCATCCGGCTCCGCTGTCGGACTTGATTGAGGTGCTTGGCGTTTTGGGTCGCGCACGCTATGCGCTTGAGCAATTGGAAGCTTGGGTGAGCCCGTCGCCGCGGGAGACCGACCTCGGGATGCTCGGGACCTGTGAGGCTTACGTTCAGTGCCAGCCAAAGGGCGTGGTTGGCAATATCGTGCCCTGGAATTTTCCCTTCGACCTCTCGATCGGGCCGCTGGTTGAGATGCTAGCAGCCGGAAATCGCGTCATCCTGAAGCCATCAGAGTACACGCCCGCTAGCGCAGCACTCCTACGCGAAATGATCGCCGACACTTTCGATCCGACCTTGGTGCACGTCGCCGTCGGCGGTCGGGAGCTGGCACGCGCGTTCACGGGGGTGGCCTGGGACCATCTTCTCTATACCGGTAGCGCCGCAGTGGGGCGCCAGGTTATGGAGGCGGCGGCACGGAACCTTACCCCGGTGACACTCGAACTTGGCGGCAAGTGTCCGGCCGTGATGGGGCCGGGGTCAGTCACCCCACGAAACGTGGAGTCCGTGATCGGCACCAAGACGATCAAGAATGGCCAGATGTGCATTACGGTTGACTACTGCCTGGTGCCGCGAGGGGATGTCGGAACATTTGTCGAACTTGCGACGTCTTTCATGCGGCAGGCGGCCCCCGATTACTCACGCAGCGACAGCTGCGCCGGAATTATCTCGACGCGACACCTCGATCGCCTGCAAGCGCTCCTGGCAGAGGCGCGCGAGCACGGTAGCCGAATCGTCACGCTCGAAACCGACGGAGTGGTAGATCGAAGTACGCGGCGGATGCCGTTGTCGCTGGTGATTGATCCGCCCGTTGGCGCGCGTCTGATGCAGGAAGAGATCTTTGGCCCCATCCTCCCAATCATTCCTTATGACGAGATTTCTCAGGCAATAGAGTTCATCAACGCGCGGGATCGTCCGCTCGGGCTCTACGTGTTTAGCGATGATCCGGCGACGATCGACGCTGTGCTCGGCGACACCCTCTCCGGAGGGGCGGCAGTGAATACCTGTGCGCTACAGGGTGCGATTCCCTCCCTGGGATTCGGGGGAGTGGGCGCGAGCGGCATGGGCCGGCATCACGGCATCGAAGGATTCCGCGAATTCTCCAATCAGCGGGGGGTCGTACGTCGCGGCACGGGCGACATGATCGACATCTTCTACGTTCCCTACAAAAAGGCGGTCGCCGTCGCGCAGTCGGTCTTGGGCAGCGATTGAGATTGACTCAATTGATGATGAACCTGTCACTGATGTGCGCTTTTCATGCTTCCTGCTAAGAATCTGCGACGCTGGCCCGCGGGGTTGCCCCTGCATCTGGAGCTGCCGCAGACCTCGCTGTACTACAACCTTGAGGTCTCCGCGCATCGTTACCCAAACCGCGCGGCGTTGATCTACTACGGGACGGAAATCAGCTATTCGCGTGTAAAAAGCGAGGTTGATAGCCTCGCTGGCTTTCTGCAGCAGCGTTTCGAAATTACCAAGGGCGATCGCGTTGTGCTGTTTATGCAGAACTGCCCGCAGTTCGTCATAGCGTTCTACGCCATCCTTAAGTGCGGCGGCGTGGTGGTGCCCGTTAACCCCATGAACCGTGCGTCGGAGCTCAGTGCCATCGTGGGCGACAGTGGTAGCAAAGTCGGGATATTGGCCGATGAGCGCGCTGCCGAAATGGCATCTGTCCTGGGTAAGCAGCTGCGGTACGCGTTAAGCGTGCATTATGGGGACTATCTGGGGGACACCAGCGAGCTGCCGATCCCGGATTTGGTGCGGGCGCCGCGCTCGCTCTTGGCCGGAGCGGTTGACTGGCAAGAGGCCCTGCAATCCGCTGCTAGACCTTTGGACGTTCCGGTCATTGCGGATGACTTGGCCCTTTTGGCGTATACCTCGGGGACGACGGGCGATCCGAAGGGCTGTATGCATACGCACGCGAGCGTGATGCATACCACCGTTGCGAGCATGGAGTTCTGCCACGCTGCCAAGGATCAGGTCGTTCTGGCCGCGCTGCCGCTGTTTCATGTGACCGGTCTGCAGCTCTCGATGAACGCGGCTATTTTCGACGGCTCCAACATTGTTCTTATGACCCGCTGGGATAGGCAGTGCGCGGCGCTTCTGATTGAGCGCTACGGCGTAACCGCGTGGACCGCCGCACCGAGCATGCTCATCGACTTTCTTGCCCAGCCGGAACTGGACCGTTTCGAGCTAGGCTCGTTGCGGCTGCTGACCGGTGGGGGTGCGGCGATGCCCCGCGCGATCGCTGAGAAGATTAAGGCGTTGTGGAATCTGTCGTATATCGAGGGTTACGGACTTTCAGAGACGATCGCGACCTCGCTCACCAACCCGGTGCAACGCCCTAAGGCTCAATGCCTCGGGATGCCCATCCAAGACACCCGCGCGGTCATCGTCAATCCCTACACGCTTGAGCTTGTAACGGCAGGAGAAGTGGGGGAGATCCTGCTTAGCGGTCCGCAGATCTTTCTTGGATATTGGCAAAAGCCCGAAGCGACCGCTGCAGCATTTGTGGATATCGAAGGGTGTCGGTTCTTCCGGACCGGAGATTTGGGCTATGAAGATGAGGAGGGCTATTTCTTCATCGTGGATCGACTCAAACGCATGATCAACGCGTCCGGCTACAAGGTGTGGCCGGCGGAGGTCGAAAGTCACTTCTACGCTCACCCGGCCATTCTTGAGGCCTGCGTCATTGCGGCAAGCGATACGCACCGAGGGGAGACTGTTAAGTTGGTCGCAGTCCTGCGGGCTGGCATGAGTGCGAGCACAGAGGAACTCAGTGCTTGGGCACGCGAGCGAATGGCGATCTATAAGGTACCCAAGCTCTATCACTTCGTTGATTCGCTGCCTAAGAGCGGCAGCGGCAAAGTGCAGTGGCGGGTTCTTCAGGAACGGGAACCCCTATCCGCGAACTAATCCTGCCCGCGTAGGGCTCGGCAGATGATTCAGCTTCCACAAAGATCATTAAGAGCTCTCAGGGGGCGCAGTGAAGATATTCAAGGGTCCGCGGCTTGTATTCGGCCTGTTTGTACTCGGGCTGATCGTTGTCACTGAGTTTGTGTGCGGGTATTTAAAGATCCCTGGCTGGCCGGCGTACGTGGTTTGGGTACTGTTCTTCATCGAGCAGATGAATACGGAGAAGATCGCACCGATTCTCTGCGGCGCGGCGACAGGGATAGGCCTGATTTTGCTTGCCCCGATCGCGATCGGGGGTCTCGCGCACTTCGTCGGGCCGGACATCGGACGGTTGCTGTATGTATTGCTGGCCGTTTCCGCGATCTTCGCTTTCGGTGAAGTGATTCCATGGATCCTGAACAATTACACGTTCATGGTCGTTACTGTGGCAGCCATTGCGCTCGGTGCCCCCAACCCGAATCCACTGCTGTGGCTCGTGATTTGCCTCATCGGTGGGGCCCTCCTTATCGCTGGAACGCTCTTAGTAGTCAACGCTATGGGCGCATCAGCCCATGCGTCCACGGATTGAGGATGAAGCGTCTCGTCGAGTCGGGACGTCGGCAAGACAGTTGCGGGAGTGTCCCTCTTTGGGTTCCAGATAGGATGTATTTGCGGATCTGGAAACCGAGAGTAGGGACCGGAAGGGGATGAGTATGAGCGCAACGAGTCTTTTCGATCTGTCCGGAAGAGCTGCGTTGATCACGGGGGGGTCAAGGGGGCTGGGTCCGCAGATCGCAGAGGCACTGGGGGCTTACGGCGCTCGAGTCATGCTCGCCGCGCGCAAGCAGGACGAGCTTGAGCAGGCGCACTCTGTGCTCTCGAAGCAGGGGATCGATGCGGAGTGGATGGTAGCGCCCATCGGCGGCCTGGGACAAGGTGGGAAGCCACCCGTCCGCGATATCCAGGCACTGAAGGCATCTGCGTAGTGGAGGAGATCTAGCGCAACGCTCAGGTTTTAGGACAAGCCGCCGGTTCTGTGCGATCAAAGAATAAGTTGTCGCAAGATCTTCCGTCTATCCGGCATGCCACTCGTTGAAATGCGAATGACAGCTTCTCGGCAACTGTGAGCTGCTCGCTTAAATGCATTTCTTGCTCGATGCGTAGCGGGTAACAAACAATTCTCCGGGGCGGTTCGCTGCTGTTCGTGAAGATCCGCTTTTGCGGTGGTAGCAACAATCCCCGGGCCACTCACTGCTCCTAGTCAGGGGGCGGTAAGTAGTCCTCGATTGCGAAAGGATACGCGGTGTCTACCCCAGGGCCCCCGCCGTCGGGCGTGGTCCAGAAGGTTACCACCGTGAGCCCTTCCGGTGACGTGGCAGTCCACCCGACATCCGCCTGGGTGGCCGGCAGTGGCCTCTTCAGCACGCGTGAAGACGCGCATCCGTGAAGCATAGAAAAGCAGACAGCCAGCAGAGAGGCACCAATGGACCATCGTGTCCGGAATCGTCTGACCGCCATAAACATTATCCCAATGCAATATCCGTGCGGGCGTTTACCCTGGAGTTGCCGAATTAGAGGCACCCCTTGGCCCAAAGACTCTCGGGCGCGAAAAGCGCACAACTTCGGCAACTTCAAGAGGCGTTTGGACATTCGTGCCAGCGTGGCTTCACAGGCCAGAATTGGGGTGCGATGCTGAATGAGCCCCAACCGCGATCGCCCCGACCACCCCTGCGATCACAACCACCAAAGCAGTGGTCTTTGCCGCACTAAAAACTCGCCGGTCGATGGAGGCAATGTCCGAGAAAGGAACGGAGCCGTGATCGCCGTAGATGACGCCATCACGCACCGACAGTATGCGTAATTCGTGTTTGGCGCCCGTGACTGTTGTAATGACCACGCGATCTCCCGCTTGCAGTACGCCGCCGTCATTGAAATGCTGGGAAAGGTCACTCGGGGCATTCGCGATCGGCTGCAGTGTCGTGCAACCGGTGAGCATGTAAACGATCAGGTACAGAGCCGTACAGGTTTTCATTCGCCCATTCATCCTTTGCTGTTAAGGACGTTCCGGGAAGGTTGTTGAAAACACTCTAGCGCCGTTGCCCGGCACTGTGATCACGCCTTCCGGCCCAAAAAACTAGCTCTCCTGTCAGATAAGAGTGAGTCGAGGCGGTTTTGGACCCCAAAATCGCCTACCTGCAGATTTAGGGGGCCAACGTCGCGTCGGGAGGCTCATAGTTAAGAGGCCCATCAGACCGCGCAGGTGCCGCTCGAAATGGCGAAGGCCGGCAAGACATTCGTAGAAGAATTGTTCGCGTACCGCGGCGCGTTGCAGGCATTCTTTTATCGGCGCTTGCGAACCAAGGCCGACGCAGCGGACCTCGTACAGGAAGTGTATTTGCGCATGCTGAGGGTCAGTGATCCGGAGGCAATTCGCAATCCGGAAGCTTACTTATTCACTGTGGCCGCAAATCTGCTGAGGGAGAATGCGGTGGCGGACGGACGACACGCGCAAGACGTGGCGGTCGAGGCAGTTGAGCCGACGCCGGCGTTGACATCGATACCCGGATTTGAGGCGGCCGTCGACGCCGAAAAGAGGGTCGAGCGGCTTTGCGAGGTTCTGGAAGAGTTACCGCTCAAGTGCGCTACCGCTGTCATCCTGCAATATCGCGAAGGACTCAGTCACCAAGAGATTGCCGCGCAACTGGAGGTGTCGCCACGCATGGTCAAGAGATACCTGGCTGAAGCTTTGAATCACTGCCGCCGTCGCATGGCGCGCCTGAGATAAGCCCGTGAGTCCGACCGACGAGCAGATTAGAGCGGCGATCGCTGAGCAGGCCAGCCAATGGTTCACGGAGAACCGGGCCGGTCCTCTGGATCACAAGGAATCGGGTCGCTTTATGGCGTGGCTTCAGGCATCACCGGCGCATGTGGAGGAGTATCTGCGCGTCGCGGCACTCGCGCCGGACCTCGAGAGGGCAACAAAACGCATCGATACCCCGCGAGAGATCCTGCTCGCGCGCGCGCGCGCTGAGCCGGACGGAATTGTGAGCATCAATCGAACTGGTTTGGCGAAACTGGGCCGATCGACCCGGCAGCGCCGCCCGGCGGTCCGGGTGCTAGCTGCCGCTGTGATCTTGGCAGTGGTTGCTGTCACCACGGTGTGGTCAATCCGAGATGGTGAGCGCTTCGGGCTGGCCCGTACTTACAGCACCCGGCGCGGCGAGCAGCAGATCCAGACCTTGCCGGACGGCTCGATCGTGCATCTCAATACCGACTCCGCAGTTACGGTTCGCTTCTCGCGCGCGGAGCGCCTCATAAGCCTCGGTCGCGGTGAGGCGCTGTTCCAGGTCGCGCACCAGGATCATCGGCGGCTGCGGGTACAGACGGATCGGGGCGGGGTCGTTGCGGTTGGAACGCAGTTCGACGTCTATCGTAAGTCAGGTACGACCGCGGTTACCGTCATTGAGGGGTCTGTCGAGGTCTATAGGGGTAGCGCGCCGCCGCCCGCTCATAGCGACATCTGGACGCGCCTCAACCCGGGTGACCAACTTGAGGTGGGCGATGGGATTGGTGCGCTGCGACATATTGATGCGCGTGTGGCAGTCGCCTGGATGCAACGGCAGATCGTCTTCCAGGATGAGCCTCTCGGTGAGGTCGCCGCCGAATTCAATCGCTACGGCCCCGTCACCGTGGAAATCGATGACGAAGCGCTGCGCGCGCTGCCGATCAGCGGAATCGTCGATGCGTACGATACCGACTCCTTCGCCGCCTACCTCGCGACGCTCAAGGGGGTCATTGTGCAGAAGACCCCGACGCGTATTCGTGTGCTGACCCAGGCGTCGCTGGAGCCGCATGCCGCCGCGCATTAGAATCGCAGGCCTTAAGCCAAGCGGAGTGGTCGATGGAACGTCACTCACCGGGGATGCTTTGTGGCATTGCTGGCGGCGGTTAGCCGCATCTGCCGGTCGGCGCGCGCGGCCTCGGACGCGAACCCATGGCTCGCCTGCGGCCTGCTCGGGATGCTTTTGAGTGTGTGGTCCGGCCCGGCACGATCAACA
>Ga0302310_10001672_pt1 | contig 18648 bp, 22 predicted proteins | sample III_Palsa_N1_2_FD_200451 | JGI IMG/M metagenome (GOLD analysis project Ga0302310, IMG submission 200451) | Peat permafrost microbial communities from Stordalen Mire near Abisko, Sweden - III_Palsa_N1_2 | ecosystem: Environmental > Terrestrial > Soil > Palsa > Peat permafrost | place: Sweden...
CCTTAGCGCACAGACCGGGACCAAGTCCTACTGCGCGGCAGACGACGGCGTGATCCGCACGAATACGCCCGGCAACCTGGGCGCGGCTGGTAGCTACCCTGGGTGCCAAGCATTCTTACCGATGGCGAATTAGTGTCTGGATAGCATTCCGGGAAAGAGTATCAGGGGGCAGCAAACGCGAGTTCGCTGCCCCTGATTTTTTCTTGGCGCCGCAAGCCGTTTCTCCACTGACAAGTTCTGTCAGCCGCCTCGCCTATTTGTGGCCAAATCGACACTCCCTATTCATCTCAAAATCTCTTAAGTCCTCACGCGCATTGAAAAGAAAGGATGTTCGCCGATGCTCGTCGGTCACATTACGAAACTCTTACTTTGGCAACCGGGATGCAACATTAGACAGTACTTAATGTTTTCTGAAAGCAACACCAACTTGGGGACAACAAACGTGCAGAGACGAATAGAAAAAGCTAAAGGCTTTTCGCTGATTGAACTCCTGATTGTGGTCGCAATCATCCTGATTATTGCGGCAATTGCCATTCCTAACCTGATGCGCGCCCGTATGGCAGCCAACGATTCTTCCGCGGCCGCTTCCGAGCGCACCATCGTGACCGGCGAAATCGGCTACTTCGCCGCTTATCCGACCATAGGTTATGCCGCGAACCTGGCTGCCTTGGGCGGCGCTGCTCCTTGCACGCCCGCAGTGGCTACCGGTTGCTTGATCGACAATAATCTCGCCACCAACGGTACTCCAGCTGGCTCCGGTAAGAGCGGTTACACCTTTCTGGCCGCCCCGGTCATCCCGGCTGGCAACACGCTGCCGATCGAGTTCTACACTCAGGCCGTCCCGCTGAGCGCGCAGACGGGCACCAAGTCGTTCTGCGCCTTCAACGACGGAGTGGTGCGCACCAACACGCCTGGCAATTTGGGCGCTGCTGGCAGTTATGCCGGCTGCGAAGCCTTCCTGCCGATGGCGAACTAGTTGTTGATCTTGGCGAGAGAGTTCGTCGGGATTCAGAGATACGGGGGCCGGCGAACGTCGCATTCGCTGTCCCTTTTTGTTCAAAGCACGGGAACATATTGGTTACCGTAGTACCACCATAGGTTAGTCAGGCATTTTGGCCTGTAACGTGCCACAGCCTTTGATGTTGAGTATAGAAACGCAGATACAGTCACAAACTTCCATGCGGAAACAAAAGGGTTTCTCACTTATCGAGCTGCTGATCGTAGTGGCGATCATTTTAATTATTGCCGCGATCGCAATTCCCAATCTCATGCGGGCCCGCATGGCCGCCAATGACTCGTCCGCGGCTGGTTCTCTTCATGACATCGACATCGCCGAAGCCGCCTATTACGGCGCTTACAATACCGTCGGATTCCCGGCCACGATGGTGCCCCTTGGCGGAGCAACTCCCTGCACGCCTGCCATCGCCACAGCCTGTCTGATCGATAACACATTGGCTACAAATAACGGAGGCAACGGCAAGAGCGGTTACAGCTTCGCCGCCACGGGATCGGCCAGCCCAGGAAGCACAATCAACAATCAGTTCTATGTAACCGGCGTTCCCCTAAGCAGCCTTACGGGAACTCGTTCTTATTGCGCATTTGAGGATCTCGTAATTCGTATTCAGCCCGCAGGCAACATTACACTTGTCGGCAGCTACGCAGCCTGCCAGTTATTAGGTCCGATGAACAATTAGGGAGAGTTGCTTCTCGCGTGACTTTGTCTCGCGGAGGCCCATCTTGTCTCACTAAGAGATTTCCGCAACGCCGATTGCGTCCAGGTTGCGACATCACACGCCTAAAATCTTCACGAGTCTGACTCGCCCGATCTAAGTAGTAACCATCGTAACTCCGTCTCCAGTACAAAAATGTTTGGACCTTTCATATAATTTTCAGGAAAGGATTCTCTTCCATCCTGTCGGAGCGCCATGCCTGCGATTGAGATTCTCGGCTTGGAAAAAACTTATCAGGTAGGGTTTTTCCGCAAGCGGACGAAGTGTGCGCTCAGCCCGCTTCATCTGTCGGTGGAAGATGGCGAGATCTTCGGCTTTCTCGGGCCGAACGGCGCAGGTAAGACTACAACTCTGAAACTACTCATGGGATTGGTCTTCCCTACTGCTGGATCGGCGCGCCTTCTGGGCCGCGATTGGACCAACCCGGAGGTCAAAGCTCAGATTGGATTCCTTCCCGAGCAGCCCTATTTCTACGATCACCTCACTGCCAGCGAACTCTTGAACTACTATGCGCAACTCTCCGGCGTTCCCGCAAAAGAGCGCACACGGCGGGTTGAGGCCACGTTGCAACGCGTCGGCCTACCCGACGTGAAAGGCATGCAGTTGCGAAAGTTTTCCAAAGGCATGTTGCAGCGCGTCGGCATTGCGCAAGCCATATTGCACGACCCCAAACTCGTCTTCTTCGACGAGCCGATGTCGGGGCTCGATCCCATGGGACGGCGCGAAGTGCGCGACCTGATGGAGCAACTCAAGCAAGAAGGCAAAACTGTATTTTTCTCCACGCACATTCTTTCCGACGCCGAAGCGCTCTGCGACCGCGTAGCGATCATCCACAAAGGAGAGCTCCGCGGCGTGGGCGCGGTTGCGGAGTTGACTTCGAGCGTTCAAAGCAAGGTCGAAGTCATCTGGCAGGGCACGCATGTGCCGCCATCCCTGAAAGCGCTGGGCGCGGAATGCCACGTCACCGGCGATACGGTGCGCGCCGTCATCGACGAAAATCAGCAGGATGCCGCGATCGATGCGTTGCGCCGCGAACGCCTGCGTTTGATCGCGCTCACGCCCGTCCGCACCTCGCTCGAAGCCTACTTTGTCGAGAAATTAAGGCGCGTTGAGACTACCGCGGGAGGAAAGTTATGAAAGCGCGCATCGCGCACATTGCGTCGAACACATTTCGCGAGGCCGTGCGCGACCGCGTGCTCTACAACCTCATCGCCTTTGCCGTACTGCTTTCCGGAGCGGCGATCCTCGTCGGGCAAATTTCCATCGAGATCGAAAAACTGGTTGTCATCAATCTTGGCTTAACCGCAGTTTCCTTGTTCGGAATCGTCATCGCAATTTTCATCGGCATCGGCCTGGTTTCCAAAGAGATCGAGAAGCGCACGCTCTACACGGTTCTGTCCCGTCCCGTGCGCCGCTGGGAGTTTATTGTCGGCAAGTTCTTTGGGCTGGCCGGCACTCTGGTGGTGAATACATTCTTCATGGCCATCGGAGTCTTTGCCGCGTTGTCTTATGTGGCTCACAAATTCGTGCGCGCCGACGCGCTGATCCTGGTTGCCTTGTATTTTATCGTTCTCGAGTTCCTGATTATTTGCTCGCTGGCGCTGCTGTTCTCTTCATTCTCTTCGCCGCTGCTTTCCGCTGTGTTCGCCTTCTCCCTCTTCGTCATCGGCAGCTTTGCCGAGGACCTGCGCGGATTTGCGGGCATGGCTCACGGATTTACGCGCTGGCTGGTGACGGGCGCGGCTTACCTCGTTCCGAATTTTTCTGCCTTCAACGTAGTTAGCTCTATCGCTCACGAGCAGCCAGTGGCGGCGCAACTTATCTGGCACAACACGCTGTACGCTCTCTTCTATGCCGCGATGGCTCTGAGCGGAGCGGTGCTCATCTTTGAGTACCGGAACCTGAAATGAGGCAGCGCCGCAAAGTTACGATTGTCGCCGGCGCGTGCATGGCCATTTCTCTGGCCGCCAGCGCTTTCGTTCTGCATCGCTCCGATGAACTTCGCCCGCAGGCTACGCTCGACGAAGTTCTATATCTGAATTCGCCCAAAGTCTTGAAGCGCGCGAGTCTGGGTTACGACGGCTTGCTGGCGGATATTTATTGGACGCGCGCTGTGCAGTATTTCGGCGGGCGACATCACGACGGCGCGCAGAGTTACAACCTGCTCTTTCCTCTGCTCGACATCACTACTCATCTCGATCCGCAACTGGTGGTGGCTTACCAGTTCGGAGCCAGCTTTCTGGCGCCGCCGCCGCCGGGCGGCGCGGGACAGCCGGAGCGGGCGATTCAGTTGATGGAGTTCGGCATCCAGAACAATCCGGATAATTGGAAACTCTATTACGACTTGGGTTTTGTTTATTACATGAATTTGAAAGATTACCGGAAAGCCGCCGACGCGTTTGAGCGGGGATCGAAGGTGCCGAATGCGCATCCGTTCCTGCGGCTGCTGGCGGCGCAAATGGCGGAACATGCGGGCGAGTTCGATACCGCGCGCATGATGTGGACCGCGACTTATCAGAACAGCCAGGATAAGCTGATCCGGCAGAATGCGGTGGAACATCTGCGAGCGTTGCGCGTGGACGAAGACATTACGCATTTGCAGGACGTCGTAACCCGCTTTGGCGAGCGTACGGGGCGATTGCCGGCGAGCATTTCCGAACTTGCAAGCGCGGAGCGACTGCCCGGAATTCCTGCCGATCCGGATGGACATCCGTACAGGCTGACGGCCGAAGGGCGCGTCGAAGTGCGGGTACCGGACGATTTCCCGTTTGCCACGAAGGGCATGCCTCCGGGATACAAGCCGCAACCGAAGTTCCACAGTCAGGAATAGCCAATCCTTCTGTCCTGTCTTCCTTATCGTTATCATTGCTCCCATGGACGATCGCAGCGATCCTGCGCCGCGGCAAATCAGCGTCTCGCGCTCCGCGTGGAGATGGTGGAACAACACTGCGGCCCGCGAGGGACGCGGTGCGGCGACGCGGCAGCTGTTGAGTACGCTGGTGGAGTTTGCCCGGGATTCGACTCCGGAGCGGCGGCGGCAGCGTTACGGCGATGCTGAATTTGACTGGGAACATCGAGTCAACACGACCAGCGCGGCGGTGGGCTGGCGCGACCGGTTGCTGGGGATTTTCCATTCGCCTTATCAGCCGACGGAGGCTGTTCTCTTCCACGAAATGATTGCGGCTTTATCGGACCAGAAAGGCTTTGACTTTGGCGCATTCACCTTCATCGATCTGGGGTCGGGCAAAGGACGAACGCTGCTGATGGCGTCCGATTATCCCTTTCGGCGCATCGTGGGCGTGGAACTGTTGCCGGCTCTGCATCGGGCTGCTCAGGAAAATCTTGGGAAGTATCGGAGCGAAAGGCAGAAGTGTTTTGCGATCGAAGCGATTTGCGGGGATGCGGCTGAGTTTGCATTTCCGGTCGAGCCGACTGTGCTTTTTCTCTTCAATCCTTTTCCGGAGTCTGGGCTGCGTCGCGTGATCGCGAACCTGGAGCGTAGTCTGCGGGAGCAGCCGCGAGTAGTGTATGTGCTTTATCACAATCCGCTGCTGGAGCATGTGCTGGGCGGGAGCAGTGCGGTGAAAAAAATTTTGGGAACGCACCAGTACGCGGTGTACGCTGCGGGGGAGATTCCGGATTAAAAAAAAGACGGATCGATCCCGTAAAATCTCTGGAAACAATCACTTACGGGGTTCGGATATCCCCGAGATCCGGCTAAAATCCGTGTTCTAAAGGACTTGGCGGTAAAATCCTTGCTTCCATAGCGTTATGCTTTACTTCTTGTAGATAAATTAAAAAAGAACGGAACGTTTCCTCGCGCTGAGCGAGGAAATTTTGTTTGAGTATAACGGAGTGGTGGGAGGAAAGATGTGATGGGTGAACCATTGGGCTGTGGAAAAAACGGCCTCGGGCGCATCGAATACACCTTTGACGCAATGCAGTATACTGTGAGCACCTAAAAAGGTGCTTGGACGGAGGACTGCCATGCTTGACATCACGAAGGATATTCAATCGCTGACAACCTTTCGGCGGCGTTCCGGCGACTTTATGAAACTGCTGAGAAAGAGCAAGCGGCCCGTAGTGCTTACGGTAAAGGGGAAGGCGGCAGCCGTGGTGCAGGATGCGGAAGCCTATCAGCGCTTGCTGGATGCGGCTGCGCTCGCCAGCGCCGAGGAAGGTATCCGGCAGGGGTTGGAGGATTCTCGAAAAAAGAGGACCCGGCCCGCACGTCAGTTTTTCGACGAGTTCGAAGCACGGCATGGCATACGTCGTTAATATCACTTTGCGCGCTGGGCGGGACCTCGATCATCTGTTTGAGGCGATCGACGCGGCAAACTCCGATGCGGCGCGAAAGTGGTATCTGGGGTTGAGAAAGCAACTTCTCAGTTTGGAAGAGTTTCCCAACCGATGTCCTGTAACACCCGAGAAAAAGACATTCAGGCATCTGCTTTACGGTCGTGGGCATAACGTTTACCGAGTGATTTACCGTGTGCTTGAGAGGCAGCAGGTGGTTGAGGTGCTGCATGTTCGGCATGGGGCTAGGAAAAGATTTCGGGCTACGGGCCTTGGATGAGTGCTGCGGGAAGGTTTCGACGCCGGACTCACACTCTCTCAGACTACCGGGAGCAAAGCGAGATCGGTCGCCAAGGAAATTACTGAGTATTCCGGAGGAGGCGAATCGTTCCTTCCAGACCTTCTCTGGACCGGGGGAGCTCGCAAGTATGACATCGGTACATCATGCCGATCGGAATAAACGGGGCCGCATCTGGCACCGAGATGTCAAGCTTAGCCAGTGAGTATTGCGAATGCGCGGGAATTTTTGCGAAGATGGTGTATCTTTCAGTCTCAGAACGCCCTTCCAGCTTTGTGAATCCTTCCGGCTCCTTGACATACTTGCACTGGTCGCATATCAGCGTCGTGTACTGGCCATCCATCGCGTCGACTTCCGTCATATTCAGGATCACGATTTCGACGTGAACGGTGTTATCGGGACTCACGGGCAGCGCGACCTCTGTGACAGGGACAGTCGGCTGGCCAGAGCCGATCTGGGCGTCCTTGTACGGAAAGAAAGAAAACGTCAGCTTCGCTCTAGGAGCGGGACCTAGGGCTTTTTGCGTCTTTTCGAGGTCAAGTTGGACTGCGGCCAGTCTTCTTTGTAGTGACTCGGTTGCCACCTGCGTCTGCAAATCGCTTACTTTCTGCGAAAGCCTACCAAACCCGTCTACGAACTGTTTCGTGTTTGCTTCTTGGTTTGCGTTTGCGGTTTCGACCGATGTTCTAAGGCTGCTAATCTCGGACTGATCTCTTGCATGTTGTGCCTAAGCTCTCAAGTGCGTATAGAAATTGTTGACAGCACCGCCGCTCGCCAGGGCGACGATCAAAAGTAGCACCATTACTCTCCGCCACGTCGTCTGGTGCCCGCCCCAGTCTTTCGCTAGCTGAAGAACAGCAAGTAGAGCCGTGCCGACGGGTAGAACGTAATTCCACATAGGACAGAATATGTGGCGCTAGGTTACATGGTTAGGCCTTGAAGTAACACTCTTTTTTGATTGGGCCTTGCTCGGGGCTGAGATACTCTTCGATCCGGTCAATCTTCTTTTTTTCGATCGCTGTGGGCTTTGTGCCGGAACGGAGGCCCGCCAATCCGGCTCTAATGTCTCGGGTAGAATCGGAGTAATGACGAAATTTCTCCGAGTGGTGCTGCTAGTTGCCTTCGCGTCGGCTACTGGTCGGGCTGAGGATGTCCATTCCATCGCCCAGGGCGTGGACGAGCACTACAACCACTTGCAGAGTTTGCAGGCGGAGTTTACGGAGGTCTATCGCGGGTCGGGGATGGAGCGGACGGAATCCGGGACGGTTTGGCTGTCCAAATCAGGACGCGCTCTGGGCGGGGTGAAAAAACCTGGCAAGATGCGGTGGGAGTACCGTTCTCCCAGGGAGAAGCTCTTTGTGAGCGATGGGACGAGTGCGTGGTTTTACGTTCCGGGTGACCGGCAGGCGCGGAAGACGGATGCGCGGAAGCTGGATGACATTCGATCTCCGCTTGCGTTCTTGCTAGGTAAGAGCAAGCTGGAAAAGGAGTTAGCGGGGCTGTCGCTGGCTCCGGATGTGGCGCCGCTGGCTGCGGGGGACGTGGTCCTGCGGGGAGTGCCGCAAGCTATGGCGGACCGGGTGAGCGAGATTGTGGTGGAAGTTACGGCGGAGCATCGGATTGCTCGGATTGTGGTCGATGAAGTGGATGGGTCGACGACGGAGTACCGGTTCAGCGACCAGAAGGAAAATGTGACGATTGCGGAGGGGAAATTTGAGTTTCGGCCTCCGGCGGGGACGGAGACGGTGGAGGGGGAGGGAGGGCCGTGAGTCTTTTCAGGGGCTAAAGCCCGCATCTTAAGACTAGAGCGGCGCGACCGAAGCCGCACCCTTTCAAAGCCAGTCCAGACTGCGTGAACCGGGTGCCGTTTTAAGGGGAATTCCGATTAGGGACAGGGGTTACTTGCGGTACTGGGAATGTAGGGAGTTGAGTTGAAGAGACTTAGAGATGAGAAGCGGGAATGTTAAACTGAGCCGAGAGAGTGGGGCTAGCTTCGGGACATTTGCGCACGGCGAGAAAAAGCAGGCTCCTCAACTTGCCGTCGCTAACGCTCCGGGTGTGATCGGAATGACAAGGTTTTGATAGAACGATAGAGCAATGACGAGTTTTGATTGAAACCCGGCAGGAATCGAAAACAAATCTAAATGGCGGAATTTGTCGTAAAACTCGCGGACGAGCGGGGCCGGATGCACCAGCAGGTGGAGCAGGGGTATTCGGTGGCCGAGGTGCGGGACCGGTTTGCGTCGCAGGGATATCTCGTCTATTGGGTGAAGCCGCAAGGGATGCTATCGGGCGGGTTTTCGCTGCGGCGCGGGCGCAAGCTGAAGCAGAGCACGTTTCTGGTGTTCAACCAGCAGTTTCTGACGCTGATCAAGGCGGGGCTGCCGATTCTGAACTCTCTGGATTTGCTGATCAAGCGGCAGCGGGACCACAACTTGAAGCAGATTCTGGAGAACGTGCGGGAGCGGGTGAAGGGTGGAGAGTTACTCTCCGATGCTTTTGCCACGCACCGGATGGTGCCGAAGATTTATACGACGACGTTGATGGCGGGCGAGAAAAGCGGGAACATCGATGAAGTGCTGACCCGCTACATTAATTTTCAGCGGCTGGCGATGACGTTCCGCAAGAAGCTGTTTGTGTCGCTGATTTATCCCACGCTGCTGGTGAGCGTGGTGACCATCATGGTGATGTTTTTGTTCACCTATGTGGTGCCGAAGTTTGCGGAGCTGTTTGAGAGCCTGGATGCGAAGCTGCCGGCGATTACGCTGTTCATGCTGGCGCTGGGGCAGAACGCGCAGAAATATTTCCCGTTTTTGATCGGCGGTGCGGTACTGGCGGGATTTGTTTTCTGGCAGTGGAAGAAGACGGATAGCGGGGCGGACCAGATTGACCGGGTTATTTTGAGTCTGCCGTTGTTGGGAGACATCCGGCTGAAGCATCAGGTGGCGACATTTTCGCGGATGCTTTCGACGCTGTTGCAGGGAGGGCTGCCGCTGGTTCCCTCGATGGAGACGGCGGGCACCTCCATGACGAGCCGTCGAATTTTGAAGGGCATCATGCGGGCGAGCACGCGGGTGCGGGAAGGGCAAGGGCTGGCGGCGAGCCTGGAGCAGCAGAATATTTTTCCGGACCTGGCGGTGGAAATGATCGAGGTGGGCGAGTCCACGGGAGCTTTGCCGGCGATGTTGAATTCGGTGGCGGAATTCTATGAAGAAGACGTGCAGACGGCTCTGAATGCGTCGATGGCGCTGATTGAGCCGTTGATTCTAATGGTGATGGCGGTGTTTGTAGGCGGAGTGTTGATTTCGCTGTATTTGCCGATCTTTACCTTAGGAGTCCACTAAAAGAAAATTGGGTAATTTTTAATTGGGTAATTTAAACCCGGTCACATACGGCACGCCGGTTCTTAAAATTCCCAAATTACTCAATTACCAAATTACGAAATGGTTTTCGGGGATGTGAGATATGGCGATGGCTGAGAAGAAATCACTTTTTGTACACGGCGAGAATGGCGGGCAGGTGGTGACGACGGGAAATCCGATCACCGACCTGGAACGCGCGCAGGACGTGGCGCGGCGCTACCGCTGCGAGTTTGTGGACCTCGCCGACTTCCAGCTTCATCATGAATTGTTCAAGAAGTTTTCGCCGGAGCTGATGTTCCGCTACAACTTTGTGCCGCTGGAAGAGACATCCGACGGCAAGCTGGCGATTGCGATTGCCGATCCCAGCCAGTTGATGATGATCGACGAGATCAGCTTATTGCTGCAAAAGCGGATTGTCACGAAAGTGGCGACGCTGAAGCAGATCTCGGACATTCTTAAGAAGACGGAACAGTCGCAGCGGGTTCTGGAAGAGGCCAGCGAAGGCTTCCAGATCATTCGCGAAGACGAGAACACCGGCGCCGAAGAGACGCTGACCATCGACAAGCTGACGGCGGCGGGCGATACCAGCCCGATCATCCGGTTGGTGGATACGACGATTTTTACAGCGCTGCAACGGCGGGCTTCCGACATTCATATCGAGACCAGGGACGATTCCGTGGTGATCAAGTTCCGCATCGACGGTGTGCTGACGCAGGCCATGCCGCCCATCGGCAAGGAGCATCATTCGACTGTCATTTCGCGTATCAAGGTGATGAGCGAGTTGGATATTTCCGAGCGGCGCGTGCCGCAGGATGGGCGCTTCCGGGTGAAGTACAACGGGCGCGCCATCGATTTCCGCGTGTCGATCATGCCGTCGATTCACGGCGAAGATGCTGTGCTGCGCGTGCTGGATAAAGAATCGATGAGCGAGAAGTTCAAGTCGCTCACGCTGGAAGTGGTTGGCTTCGACGAAGACGATCTGCGCAAATTCCGGCGCTACATTAAAGAGCCTTACGGCATGGTGCTGGTGACGGGACCGACGGGCAGCGGCAAAACGACGACGCTGTACGCCGCAGTGAATGAGATCAAGACCGACGAAGACAAGATCATCACGATTGAAGATCCGGTGGAATACCAGTTGCGCGGGATCACGCAGATTCCGGTCAACGAGAAAAAAGGATTGACGTTCGCCCGCGGATTGCGCTCGATTCTGCGGCATGACCCGGACAAGATCATGGTCGGCGAAATCCGCGACCAGGAGACGGCGCAGATCGCGATTCAATCCGCGCTTACTGGTCACCTCGTATTTACTACTGTGCACGCGAATAACGTGGTCGATGTGATTGGGCGATTCCTGAATATGGGCGTCGAGCCCTACAACTTCGTTTCGGCGTTGAATTGCATTTTGGCGCAGCGGCTGGTGCGCCTGATTTGCGACTCCTGCCGGACGCAGGTGAATTATCCGGCGGACGTGCTGGAGGCGAGCGGACTGGATCCAGCGCAGTGGTCGAAGGTGCCGCTGTACGAGGGGCCGGGATGCATTGAGTGCGCGGGCACCGGATTTCGCGGGCGAACCGCCATTCACGAGTTGTTGGATTTGAGCGACCGGATTCGCGAGATGATTCTGGGCCGGAAGCCGACGTCGGAAATCCGGCGCGCGGCGCGGGAGGAGGGCATGCGATTCCTCCGCGAGTCGGCGCTGGATAAGGTTCGGCTGGGGATGACCACTTTGAAAGAGATCAATAAGGTCACGTTCATTGAGGCGATGCGGTAAGGCAGTGGCCAGTGATCGGTGGTTAGTGGCCAGTTGGCTGCGTTTCGAATTACTGACCACCAGGCACTACCACTGGCCAGTGTCTTTTTGTTCCCTTCCAGCTATTGCAATTCCCGCGGCTGGGCGTTTGAATTGTAGGTAGATTGGATTGGAGAGATTATCTGCGAAGATTAACCGCGAAGGTCACGAAGTTATAGGAAGATGATCCTGGAAATACACTGGCCGATTTCGTGAACCTTGGAACCTTAGAGCAATAGAAAGAGTTAGCTCCTGAAATGAGTTCGGGAAACAATCCGGCGAAACCAAAGCTGGCGTGCGAGATTGCGGCGGACCGCGTGCTCGTGGGCCGGTTGGCCGTAGATGGTAACAGCCTGGAAGCTTGTGCGGCGCACGAACTTGCGCCGGGGAGCGTGATTCCGGACCTGGTGGAGGGAAACCTGCGCCAGCGGGATGCGGTGCGCGACGCGGTGCAGGCGACACTCGGCAGCGTGGCTGGGCGGTCGCACGATGTGATTGCGGTGGTGCCGGACGCGGCGGTCCGGGTGGTGCTGCTGGAGTTCGATACGCTGCCTTCGGATTCCGAGGAGGCCTCCGGTGTGGTGCGGTTTCGCATGAAGAAATCTTTGCCGTTCGATGTGGACAAGGCGAGAGTCTCCTATCATGCGCAAAAAACCGGCGACGGAGTTCGCGTGGTGGCCGCCGTGGCGCTGGCCAGCGTGCTGGAAGATTATGAGATTGCTTTCCGCGAGGCGGGGTTCAGCCCGGGGGTGGTGCTGCCTTCCATGCTGGCGGCGCTGGGAGCTGCCGAGGCGCAGCGGCCGACTTTGGTAGTCAAGGTGGATGCGCGGACTACGAGTATTGCGATCCTGAACGCGGATCAGTTGCAGCTTTTCCGGACGCTGGAGAATACGCGCGGGGTGACGATTACGGGCGAGCAGTTGGCGGAGGACGTTTATCCCTCGGTGGTGTTTTTTCAGGACACTTATCACTTGAACATCGAAAAAATATTTGTGGCTGGACTCCCCGACACAGGGAACGCGGCGCCGGCGTTGCGCGCGCAAACTGGAGCGGACGTGCAGGAGCTTGTGAATTCGTCGCAGTTGGGAGTGAGCACCGGAGGGTCGGTGCCAAGGTGGAGAATGGCGGGAGTAGTGGGAGCGTTGATTTCGTAGTGGGATAGCGCGGTTCCGAGGGAAGGTCGCCTCGCGCTTATTGCGACGCAAAAAACGCGTCGCGGCGCGGGGGCTCCCGCAGATCCTTCGGCGAGCAAAGAGCGCTCGCCTCAGGATGACAGTTTTTGATTATGCGTCTTGATATCAATCTCGCGAGCCAGCCGTATGAAGACGCGCGGCAGTTCTGGATGCGCTGGGGAACGGCGCTGGCTGCGGTGTCGATCCTGACGCTGGCGTTGGTCGCGACCACGATCTCGGGGTGGTACGCGGCGCGCCGCGATCATGCCAGGATTGCGGAGTTGAAGGTAAGCATTGCGCAGCGCGATCGTAAACGGGCGGAAGCGGAGCAATTTTTGAACCGGCCCGAGAACCGGTCGACGCGGGATCAGTCGCAATTTCTCAACGAACTGATTGCGCGCAAATCGTTTTCCTGGACGCGGGTGCTGGAGGACTTGGAAAAAGTGATGCCGGCTCGGGTTCATCTGGTTTCGATTCATCCGGAACTGGATGAGGAGAATCAACTGAAGCTGAAGATGTCGATTGCCGGGGATTCGCGCGACCGGGCGCTGGAGTTGGCGCGGCGCATGGAAGATTCGCGGCGCTTTGCCGGGACGCACATCGAAACCGAGAGCTTCAGCCCATCGAGCAATGGCGATCCGTTCAAGTTCAACATTGTGGCGACGTATGTTCCGGAGACGGTGACGGTGCCGGCCGTGAAGGCTGAAACCACGAAGCGGGGCGGACTCTGATGCCGGACTTACGGAAAACCCGGAAGAACATTCAGATTGCACTCGGTGTGCTGATCGGCGTGGATATTGTCGCGGTTGCAGTGCTGCTTTCGCCGCTGGTGGGGTCAACGGAATCGCGGCGGCTGCAATTAAATGAACTGTGGAGCGAACTACAGACGAAAACGAGGCAGGTGGAACCGCTGACCAATCTGCCGAAAAAAGTGAACATCGCGCGGGAGCAGATTACTGACTTTTACAAGAAGCGTTTTCCCACGCAGGATTCCGAGATCGCCGTGCAAATCGGAAAGCTGGCGGTGGCGAGCGGGGTGACGATCGATTCCATCAAATACAAGGCCGGGGAAGATGAGATTGGGCAACTGCGGCCGGTCGAACTGGAAGCCGATCTTTCCGGCAATTACGTGGCGCTGGCGAAATTCATCAACGGATTGGAGCGCAATGACACGCTGTTCGTCATCAGCAGCATTGAACTGGGCGGCGAGCAGACGGGGCCGATCAAGCTGCAAATGAAACTTGAAACGTACTTGAAGGCGGGAACGTAGTGAAGCTGGGAACGGAAAACCGGAGGAATACGATTCTGGCGGGAGTGCTGGGAGCGGTGGCCCTGATAGCGGTCGCCTACTCGTTCATTCCGTCGTCGACCATCGCCTCCACGGGAACGAGCCCTGGGACTGTGGCAGCGCCGGAGATCGCGCCTACGCGACCCGCGGCGCATCATAGTTCAGGAACTGGAGCGGGGAAAAAAGAGCGGGCGACGCAGAGTCTCGATCCTACGCTGCATCTGCAGCAACTGGCCGCGACGGAACAGATCAAGTATGAAGGGTCGGGAAGAAATATTTTTATCTCGCAGGCCGAGGATGTGAAGATTCCGACTCCGATCGCGCCGGGTCAGACAGATCCCAAGAAAGATCCGACCTGGACGCCGCCACCCGTTGCGGCGCAAGCTCCGATTCCGTTGAAGTTTTTTGGATTTGCGAATCAGCCGGGGGAACCGAAAAAGGTTTTTCTTTCCAAGGGCGAGGATGTATTCATTGCCGGCGAAGGGGAGATTGTGGATCGGCGCTATAAAGTGGTGCGCATCTCCGCGACCTCGGTGGATATTCAGGATGTGGTCGGCAGCGGGCCGCCGCAAAGCATTCCACTGACGCAGGGGTAGAGACGTTTTGTAATTGGGTAATTTTGCAATTGGGTAATTTTTTAGTTTCCCTTCCGGCATCTAAGTGTTTGATGGTTTCTTTCGCCAGTCGCGCGGGAACTCCGATGGATTCTTTTTCGACAGCGCGTCCGTCTTCTCACCGGCTTCGCCGCCGAGGCGAGGAGGGCTATGTGCTGCTCTATCTCCTGATGGTGGTGGCGCTGATGGGGATCGTCGCGCTTGCCGTCGTGGTTCCGCTGAAATTTGAACTGCAGCGCGACCGGGAAGAGGAGATGATCCATCGCGGGGTACAGTACTCGCGCGCCATTCGCAGCTATTACAAAAAATTTGGAAGGTATCCCACGCGGCTTGAGGATCTCGACAATACCAATAACCTGCGCTATCTGCGCAAGCATTACAAAGATCCGGAGACCGGGAAAGACTTCAAGTTGCTGCACTATGGCGATCCTGGGCTGTCGATGGGCGGAAGCATTGGCGGCGGAGGAGTCACCGGAGCGAACACGGTTGGGCAGATGAACGGGTCGACGCCGGGCAATTCGGCGTTTGGTGGATCGGCGCCGGGCTCAAGTTTCGGGCAATCGTCCAGCTTTGGCGGGTCAGGCGGCGGATTCGGAAACAATTCGGGCAGCAGTTTTGGCGGATCGAGTGGCGGGTTCGGAGGCAGCTCGAATAGTTCTTTTGGAGGCGGCTCGAACAGCTTCGGATCGGGTTCGAACTCTCAAACTTCGAGTGCGCAATCTGGACCGAATGCGGCGGGAACGAATACGACGGGCACGGATCCGGCGCAGAGTGGCACTGGAGCCGCACAGGACGCAAGCTCGGCGCAGGGCGGCGCGAGCGGGCAGGGTAACAATCAGGTGTTTGGCGGCGGACCGATTGTGGGGGTAGCCAGCCTCAGCAAGGACAAGACGATTCGCGAGTTCAATCACAAACACAAATACAACGAGTGGCAGTTTGTTTACGATCCTACAACCGACCGTGGCGGCCTGATATTGACGCCATACCAGCCGGCGCTGCAAGTTGCGAGCCAGCCGCTGAACGGACAACCGGGGCAAGCGGGCGGTACAAATACGAACGGCAGTTCGTTCGGGCAATCGTCTTTCGGTCAATCATCGTTCGGGCAACAATCGTCGGGGTTTGGCAATAGCCAGCCCACGGGATTTGGCAACAACAGTGGGCCCGCTGCCCCTCAGCAGCCGCCATCGAGCTCTTCGCCACCGCAGTAGATCGTCCTGCTTAACGTCCTAAATTCGTCAACCACGGAAGGACACAAAGGTACACGAAGGCTGTGGTTACCCACATTTTTCGTGTCGCGTGAAAAACAAGCAGCCTCATCCTGTCGAGGATGAGGCTGTTTGGCTTGCAGCCAAATTCCGGAGAAACGACTCTAGACGCTGAAGGACGAACCGCAGCCGCAAGTGCTCTTGACGTTCGGGTTTTCGAACTTGAAGCCGGCGCCTTCCAGGGTTTCGACGTAGTCCACCATGCATCCGTTGAGATACATGACGGAGGTGGCATCGACGAACACCTTAAGTCCGTCCATTTCAAAGGTCTTATCCATCATTCCGGCAGCATTTTCAAACTGCATGGAATAGGAGAAACCGGAGCAGCCGCCACCGACCACACCGATGCGGAGACCGGCAGGGACGGGATTCTGCTGTCCCATGATCTCTTTGACTTTCGAAACCGCACTGGGCGTCAGCGTAACGGGCGCGGCCTTCTTTACTTCTACTTCTGGGATATGGGTGGTAACTTCTGGGACGGTCGTCGTAGCCATTTATTTCTCCTTGGCTCTGGAATCCTCAAATTATAGCAGAGGGTAGCAAGCGGTGGCAGCCACAATCGCGGGGTATTCCCCCTCCGTAAGTCTGCCTATGACATTTTAGATGCTATCCGGCCCTGGGAGTCGCAGATTGCCGGGCGGGAGGCTGAATCACGGCATGGTATGAGATTCTCCCGGCAGGGCTTGCCAGGTAGGTCTATAATTATTTGCGTTAGGGCGGTTCGAAATTTCAAATACGGTAGACGAGCACCGTATTTTGGAATTCGGAGACTTGCCAAACAGTTTTGCAATTCTGTCGAGGTGTGGCTATGACCTGGACGTGGACTCCTTTGTTGCTGGGGCTGGCGACTGTGTGGGGAATTTTCACCGTTGGACTCATCATCCTGCTGATTTATCGCAGCACGCTTACGATGCATGAGGACGAGCAGTTATATCTGGATGACGCGAACTCGCACATGCAGCAAGAGCAGACGGAATTGCTGGTGAAGGTGAACCGGCTGACCAAGCCGGTGTGGGTGTTCGGCGCCGGCTCGGGAGTGCTGCTGCTGGTGCTGCTGGGCATGTTCATCTACCAGGGACTGAACGCAGTCCAGTAAACCTGCGAGCAAATTGCAGCACGGCGGCAGCGGGACCACTGTAGCGTGCGGAGCAGAGTTATGCCTGCGCAGTCAGACGCGACTCCGCGGCGGGTTCTCTGAGCTTACTGCGCTGTACTAGAAGGCCTGACGGTTCGAAGAAAATCCAACCGGTTTGTATAATCATCCTCGTGCGAGAGTGGCGGAATTGGCAGACGCACCAGACTTAGGATCTGGCGGGTAAAACCGTGGGGGTTCGAGTCCCCCCTTTCGCACCAATAGTTGTTCCTAATTGGCCAGCATGATGGGCGACGCGGCCAGCAGGCCGGCGGCGAGTTCGAGATCGTGAAGATCTTCGCGGCTGAAGTCCTGGGTGTAGCCGGGATCGACGCCTTTGCGTGAGATCTGAAGAACGCCCAGAACGGTCGAGTTGGCGTCAAGGATGGGTACAGACATTAGTTTCTGGATGGGAACGGGGGTGGCGGGAAGCTCAGCTTCGGCGCCGACCGGCTTGATGGTTTCAAAGATGCTGGCGTGTTTTACGCGGGCAAAATTGTTGAAGATTTCGGCTTTCTTGCTAAGCGCAGTGTGAGCAGCGACGGCTTTGCTGGAGATTGGAATGGCGCCGGTGGTACGCAGATGCTCGGGGAAGATGAACTTGAGCAGGCCACCATCGAGGCGCAGCAGCGCGACCTCGGCGTATTGCACACGAAATACCTTCGCCAGAACCATGCTGACATCCAGCGCGCTCACGCCTTCACCCAGGACAGAGCCCAGGGGCAGCAGGTTTTCGGGGAGAATAATTTCTTCTTCGATGGCCGCGTTATCGGGCTTATGGGTCATAAGAGAACTCGATGAAATTCAATTTTTCAAAACCTTATCAAGTATCGCACTTTGAACGCCAGATGACAGTGGTAAGAACATCCTACAAGCCCTTTGGATTCAGCAAAGTAGCTTAGGACCATGACCTTTCGCGGCAGGCCGCTTCGCCAGAAACTTGCAGGTGCGGTGACAGTTTTTGTCAGGATATTTTTGGATTTGGCGAAGGTGGCGGGAAACAGAAAGCGATTGTGCGCGGATTCTAACGGACGGCGCTTCCCTTTCGGCCTGGAAAATCATTACACTTCTTGCCATGAGCGTTCCGCCACAACCTAATGTGAAGTTGACCAATGCCCCCGATTACCGGGAAACCTATGCCAACAGCGTGCAGATGCGAGTGAATGTGTGGGATTTTTTTCTCGTCTTTGGCACGGTGCAACAGCAGAGTGAAAGTCAGGTGGAGATTCGCAATTTTCAGGGCATTTATTTGAGCCCGCAACAAGCCAAGGCGCTGCTGGGATTGCTGCAGCAGAATGTCAATGGATACGAGACGGCTTTCGGGGAGATCAAGCTCGATCCGCGGATGGCGGCGGGTGGGCAGGTGCACTGAAGCGAGCGTCGGCCCGCTGCTGATGTAGAAAATAAGAGATCAAAAGCCCTCGGAAGCTCGCTTAGGCCGGGCCACCCCAATTTAAAACACTACCGATAAACTTGTGTACTTGAAAGCCGGGCGCTTCTTTGCTATATCTCGGTTCATGCAAACATTTCCGGTACAGGCAACTGTGTATCAAGTGGCTCAGTTTGTAGAAAACAACATACCCAGTTTTCTCGACGAGGGCGAACTTGCGCTTATATATCACAGGGAAACTCAATCAGGCTAGGAGTCAGTGGAAGGACACGCCCAATCTGGAGTCTCCCGCGGGAATCAAGGTGCGTG
>Ga0302310_10001674_pt1 | contig 18635 bp, 19 predicted proteins | sample III_Palsa_N1_2_FD_200451 | JGI IMG/M metagenome (GOLD analysis project Ga0302310, IMG submission 200451) | Peat permafrost microbial communities from Stordalen Mire near Abisko, Sweden - III_Palsa_N1_2 | ecosystem: Environmental > Terrestrial > Soil > Palsa > Peat permafrost | place: Sweden...
TGCCTCATGCACTGCTTGCAAAGTCCCTTCCGGCGACGGCACATGCAGCCCCGCTGCAGTGGCACGCCGCGTCCGAGCTGCGCCCACCGATCGTCTAGGCGCCATGCCTGCCGCTGTCCGTCCGGACACGCGGCCTTTCTCCCCCTTTGATTAGCCCTGCGTAGCGCCATCGGCGCAGACGGGCATCTGTTTTCGCTTCGCCGCCTTTGCGGCGCGGCCACCTATTTTCGGAGATATCCCATGGAACGCATGATTGATGGTTTTGCCCGTTTTCGCCGCGAGGTTTTCCCTGAGCAGCGCGAGGTGTTCGAGCGTCTGGCCAATGGCCAGAGCCCGCATACGATGTTCATTACCTGCGCCGATTCGCGGGTGATGCCCGAGATGATGTTTTCGGCACAGCCGGGCGAGCTGTTTGTCTATCGCAACATCGGCAACATCGTGCCGCCGTATGCGCAGCACGTCAGCGGCGTGGTCGCCGCGGTGGAGTACGCGGTAAAGGTGTTGAAGGTGCAGCACATCGTGATCTGTGGCCACTCGGATTGCGGCGCGATGAAGGCCTTGCAGCATCCCGAAAATCTCGAGGGCATGCCATCGGTGGAAACCTGGCTCAAGCATGCGGATGTGGCGCAGCACGTCACGGCCGAGAAATGTGCGCATTTGCACGGGGAAGATTACCTGCGTTGCCTGACCGAGGAGAACGTGGTCGCCCAGCTTGAGCATTTGCGCACGTTGCCGGCGGTGGCCGTCGGCATGGCCAAAGGCAGTTTGACTATCCACGGCTGGATCTTCGAAATACCCGAGGCCAAGCTGCGCGTGTTCGATGGCGCCAACGGCAGGTTTGTCGATGTGCCGCTATCGGGTTGTGCCATGCCCAAGGCGTCGCCGATGACGCGCTTTGCCTCGCTTGTTGCCACGGCTGCTTAAGGTGCCCCGATGAAAAACTACTTTTCGCAAGGTCTGTTTGGCCGCGACCTGCTGGGATCGGTCGTGGTGTTTCTGGTGGCGTTGCCGCTGTGCATGGGCATCGCCATTGCTTCCGGCGTGCCGCCGGCCGCCGGTTTGATCACTGGCATCGTCGGCGGTCTGGTGGTCGGCTTCATTTCCGGTTCGCCGCTGCAGGTCAGCGGCCCTGCGGCAGGTCTGGCGGTGCTGGTGTTCGAGTTGGTGCGCACGCATGGCATCGCGGCTTTAGGACCAGTCATCCTGTTGGCGGGCTTGATCCAGGTGGCGGCTGGGTTGTGCCGCGTCGGTATCTGGTTTCGCATGACATCGCCGGCGGTGGTCGCCGGCATGTTGTCCGGTATCGGCATTCTGATCGTCGCTTCACAGGCGCATGTGATGCTCGATGCCAGCCCCGCGGCCAAGGGCTTGCAGAATTTCGCCGCGTGGCCGGGTGCATTGATGGCGGCGTTCGACGGCGGTACCGGTAAGGCGGCGCTGGCGGTGGGTATCGCCACCATCGTCATCATGCTGGCGTGGGAAAAGCTGCGGCCAGCGAAGCTGAAGTTTGTACCAGGTGCGCTGCTCGCCGTGGTGGCCGTGACGGGCGTGGTGCAGATGGCGGGCATAGGCGTGAAAAAAGTCGACGTGCCATCGAACCTGTTTTTGGCGATCACGTTACCGACGTGGACCGGTCTGGCCGATGTGTTCGATCCAACCCTGCTGATTGCCGCGGTCACGTTCGCGTTTATTGCGAGCGCGGAAACACTGTTGTCGGCCGCAGCAGTTGATCGCATGCATAAAGGCGAACGCACCCGCTACGACCGCGAGCTGACTGCGCAGGGTATCGGCAACATGCTGTGCGGGTTTCTCGGCGCGCTGCCGATGACCGGCGTGATCGTGCGCAGCGCGGCCAATGTGCAAGCCGGTTCGGCCACACGTGGTGCGACGATCATGCACGGTGCGTTGTTGCTGGTATTCGCGATGTTGCTGCCGTGGCTGTTGCGCATGACGCCGGTGTCGTGTCTGGCCGGCATCCTGGTCTACACCGGCGTCAAGATGGTGAATCTTGGACAGATCAAGGACCTCGCGGTGTACGGCAGAGGCACCGCTGCGATTTATCTCGCCACGACCATCGCGATTGTCGCGACCGACCTGCTGGCAGGCGTGATCATCGGCTTCGGCCTGTCGCTGTTCCGACTGGCGCTGCTCTCGTCAAAGTTGAAGATCGGGCTGCACGACGATGCCATACCGGGCGAGGCGTCGCTGCATCTGGAAGGTTCGGCCACGTTCCTGAAAGTGCCTAGCATGGCGCGCACGCTGGAGCGCGTGCCTGACAACACGCGGCTGACGCTGGTGCTCGATCGCCTCCTGCATGTCGATCAGGCGTGTCTGGAAATGCTGCGCGAATGGTCGCGCAACGCGTCGACGCGCGGCTGCGAACTGGTGGTCGACTGGAATGCGCTCGATTCGCGTGTCGAGGGACGGCGCGTCGTGGCGTAATCAGGGCAGGCAGTAGCGATTCTTGATGTCGAGCGAATGATTTTCGAAGTCCGATATTCGCGGTCGAGGATCGCTCTTGCCGCCACCTCCGATTTCGAAAGAGTCGAAGCAGGGTATTTACGACCAGCCCGGTCCAAGTCTGCGTGCCAACCGCTCGCCAATATGACGGCGCCATTCCGTGGATAGCTCGGGTATTTCCATGGCACGAGCCAGCAGGCGTAGTGCATCGCGATCGTTGGGTTTCAGATACGCATCGAACAGCAATCGGACCGACAGACTTCCATCGCCTTTGGCAACGACATCTACCGAATCACCTGCCTTGATGTTTCCTTCCTTCAGCACGCGCAGATAAAAGCCGGTGCGCAGAGACAGGGCAAACAACCTGGGCATGCGCTTGTCGGCGAACCGGATGCCCAGCTTGAAACACGGCACGCGCGGCTGGCTGATGGTAAATAGCGCATCGCCAATCTCCAGTTTATCGCCGACGCAAAGCTGCGCTTCGTCGAGTCCGGCAACGGTGAGGTTTTCACCGAACAGTCCGTAAGGCATCTCATCCCGACTTAGCGCTTCGCGCCAATAGTCGTAATGATCCAGCGAGTACGCATATACGGCCTTGCTTTCACCACCGTGATTGACCAGGTCCGCCTGCCCATCGCCATCGATATTGAGTCGGCGCACCGCGACCGCACCCATCACCGGTCGTTTGAAAATGCCGGTTGTCACCGAGGTATTGCCGTGCGCAACTTCAACCGGTTGCGAGACATTGACCGATATCAGGGTCATCGACATTGCTACGACTCCGCATGCTTGCCACGTCGGCTTAAGATCAAGCCCGAATGTCATTTTGGTGTGGCGTCAGCTTACCCGCACAAGAGTCGCTCTGAGGATAGGTCGTGGTAATGGGCAGAGTGCAGGCGTAGCACAAAACATCGAGGGTGAGTCGCTGCCTTGGCCTCAGGCGGCAGCGGGTTTGGTATTTTGCGCGGTGCCTTGATCAGCCTTTTGCCAACTGCGCACACCAATGAACGCCAGCACGATGAACCCGGCGTACAGCACCGACGTGATCACCAGATGCTTGTAGACGTATTCGCCGACGTAAATCACATCCACCACGATCCACAGCCACCACGCGGCGATATGCCGGCGCGCCTGCCACCACTGTGCGACGAGGCTGAAAGCGGTGAGTGCCGAGTCGAGCCAGGGCAGCGCGGCATCGGTCCAGCGGTGCATGGCGAAACCGAGCATCAGTGAGCCGACAACGCCGAGTGTGATATGCGTGGCGGCTTCTCTGGTTGGAAGCGGAGCGACCTGCACGCGTCCGTCGTCATCGAGATTGCGCAGCCAGCGCAGCCAGCCATAGACAATCAAGATGGCGAAGGCGACCTGCAGCAAGGCATCGGAGTAGAGCTTCGCCTCGGCAAAGATGCCCACGTAAACAGCCACCGAGAGCAGGCCGATAGGCCAGCACAAGGCACGACGCTGCGCAGTAAGCCAGACGGCCCACGCGCTGAGCAAGGCGCCGAAAAGCTCGATCCAGGACATCTCCATCAGCTCGGTTCCATCACGTCAGTTCCATCAAATCGGCCTCAAAATGCCAAGGTCGCGGAGAGTCGTGCCAGTCGCGGCGCACCAGGGAATAAAAAGCTGTCGCCGCCGGAGGTGCCGGTATCGCGCCAGTAAAAGTGGTTGAACAGATTGTCGATATTCAGCCGCCAGATCAGTGCATGGCCGTCCAGCTTAGTGGTGTAGCGCAGGCCGGCATCGAATACGTTATACGCCGGCACACTGACCAGGCCGTTGGGCGTGGCGGGGTTGGCGCTGGCGTAGCGCCAGCCACCGAGCACGCTGAGGTTGTTCGCGAACGGCAGGCGGTAATCCAGATAGACGGCCGAACGCGCGCGCGGCACGTTGACCACCTGATGGCCTTCGTATGCAGGCGTGCCGGTGTCATGCGCTTCTGCCTGAATGAAATTGAGGCTGGCGGTGAGGCGCAGATTGTCGGTGAGGCGGCCGTCGGCGTTGAGCTCGAGACCGGTGTGTTCCTCGATGCCCTCTTGCACGAAGGTGAAGCCAGCCGCGGTATCGCTGGGTTGCGCGAACTGATACGGCTGGCGGATGCGATAAAGCGCCGCGGTAAGATCCAGCGCATCGCTCCAGGCGTACTTCACACCGGCTTCGACCTGCCGTGACAGCAGCGGCGGCAATATGGCGTCGCCGTTGGAAGTCCAGTACGGCGCCTGCGCGCCGAGCGAGAGGTTCTCGCTGTAGCTCACGTAGACGGTAAGCGGTGTTGTCGGCTGCCACATCACGGCGGCCTGCGGCAGCACCTTGCTCAGGCGCGTGTCGCGCTGAAGCACGCCGTACGGATCGTAGGCGCGCTCTTCCAGATGCACAAAGCGGCCGCCCAGAAGAATCTGCCACTGCTCGCCAAAGTGCATGCGGTCGAGTCCGAACACCGAATGCTGCCAACTGGTCAGCGTGCGCGCGGACGGACCGGGCTGGTCGGGCGACATCGGGTAGTAGGGCGGGGTGAATTCGCTGATATTGGCTGTACCGACATAGTCGTAAACGTAGGGACGCTGATCGAGCGTGCGACGGAAGGCGCTCGTGCCCAGGCTGACCTCGTTGCTCACATTGCCGATGTCGAAACTGCCCTTGAGCACGGCGCGCGCTTCGTCGTTCTCGCGTGTGTCGTCGGGGCTGCGGTAATCGTAGATGTCGTAGTCGCCGTTGGGCGCGAAGAAGTAACCGGGCGTGGCGCCGCTGGCGCAGGCCGCGGCATAAAAGCAGCCGTACGCATACGCCACGTTGTCGTCGATCACGCTGTGACTGTGGCTGCCGGAAAGCTGGGCGCTCCAGTTGTCGCTGATGCGGTAATTGAAGCGCAGCGTGGTGTTGCTGGCATGGATGCCGACCGGCTGCTGCCACGGTTCGTAGCCCAGCAATTGCGTGCTGCTCGGATGTGGCGGCAGCGTGGTGCCACCCAGCAGCTGGTAGCCCGAGACCGAACGCTGGCCGCTGGTCTGGTAGTCGGTATCCAGTTGCAACGTGGCGTTGTCGCTGATCTTCCAGTCCGCTGCCAGCGAAATGAAACTGCGCCGGCCGTTGGTGTGGTCGACGTAGGAATGCATGTCTTCATGCGCCGCGTTGACCCGCACGCCGAAGTTGGGCGTAAGCCAGCCGCCCACGTCCAGGGCCGTATATTGCGAGCCGTGCGAGTCCGTGCCCACCGTGACGGTATGCACGTCGGCAGGCCGTTTGCTGACGTAATTGACCAAACCGCCCGGCGCCACGACACCGGCTTCGAGACCGGCCAGGCCCTTGAGGATTTCCACCTGCTGCTTGTCTTCCAGCGGGGTCAGCTGCTCGGCGGTAATCGTCATGTCGTTGAGGCGGAAGCCGGTCGCCAGATCCAGCGGAAAGCCGCGGATGGAAATGTCCTGGTAGTAACCAACCGGCGCGTAGTTGTCGCCGAGCGCGGCGTCGGAGTGGGCGATTTCGCTGAGCGTGCGCGGCTGGCGATCGTCGAGCTGATCGCGGGTGATCACCGTGACGGCGGCGGGTGTGTCGTGCAGTGGCGCGTTGCCGAAACTGCCGAACGTATCGATCTGCGAGCTCTCGGCCCGATAGCCCTTGTCGGTTTTGCCTTTCACCTTGACCGTGGCCAGCGGTGTGACTTGCGATGGGCTGGAGGTGGTGTCGTCGGCCCATGCAACGGATGCAGTAGCGAGCGTCAGGACAGACAGCAGGGCGAGCGTTAGCGGAGTGCGGATAAGTGTCATGGATCATCGTCTCGTGGTGGTACACACGAAGCGACGGCCAGCCGCGCGCCCGGATGGACGCCAACGACTCAGCAAGCTCCCTACGCCGGTACTAACCGGGTCAGGTTCCAAGGGACTCTCTCAGCCCGGCAAACGCCGGGCACCCCCGCTTCAAGACCGCTATTGAATCACGAAACGCAGGCCGTGCGTCAGATGTGTGCGCGAATCGCCTGCAGCAGGGCATGCCCCGGAGGCGTGGCAAACCACGCGGCATGGCCGAGCAGAAAGGTGTCGTAGGCGACATCGGCATTGGCGCGCGTGCCAGTGACAGCGTGAAAATATTCCACTTCGGACAGCGCAAAATCGAGGTGTACCAGCGGCAGCAGGTCGGCAAGCAAAAGGACGTCGTCGCTGGTCAACGGTTGTATTTCGCGATAGCCATCGATTAGCGCCAGCGCCATGTCGACATGCACGGCGCCATCGCCGCTTTCCAGCGCCAGCCACGCGATCGCATTGCGCTCGATCGCCGTGGCCAGATCGAACAGGGCAAACGTGCGTGAAGCAAGTCCGAAATCGAGTACGGCAATGACCTGAGTCTCGCCAGCGCCGTCCCGCCAGCACAGGTTGGAGACGTGCCAGTCGTTGTGCGTCCACAGTGCAGGTTGTTGCTTCACTCGCGGCGCCAGCGCGGTGTGCCAGGGCGCGAGCATCCTCTCAAGCTCAGCTGGCCAGTCACGTTCGCGCAGGTAGTCGGCCAGGCCCGGGCGATCGGGCAACTGGGCGCGCAGCGTGGCGATCGGATCAGTGGCTGCAATCAGTTCGCTGCGCGCCACCAGTATGTGCGTCTGCCGCTGCTCGGCGGCGTAGCCGGTGGCACCATGGTGCAGCGTGGCCAGCATGCGGCCGGCGGCGAGCGCCTGGTCGCGTTCTTTCAGCGGCGACCACGACACGGTATCGCGATGGAGGTCGACGCCGTCGGCACGCGCATGCACTTCATAAACCCAGTCGCCGATCGCCAACGCGGTTTGGCCGTCCAAATCGGCATGGACGGCCGGTATGGGCACACCGCGCGCGCGCAGGTGGGCGATAAAGCGATGCTCTTCCGTGAGTGTGGCTGCGGAGCGCACCGTTCGATGATGGCGCTTGACGAAGACTGTGCCGATGCCGGTGTCGACCAGAACGGCGGCCGACAGCGGGCGAGGGCTGTGCCAGATTATCTGCGCCGAGGTGCCGAGTGATGCATAACGCTGCAATAGCTCGACGATCTCTTCAGCGCGCAGCGCGGGCCAGTCCGGCGACACGTTGTCGTCGGCCAAACCATGCACGCGATGGGTGATGTCCGGCATGGGCAGTGGGCGGCCGCGTGAGTCGAAGGAGATGGGGATTATCTCCGAACGCCGCCGATGATGCTTTCGGGCCGGCGCAGCATCGCGTCTAATAGCCGTTATTGTCGCTGCCACGCGAGATTCGATGAGTGCCTTGCTGCTGCTGTTTGTCTGCCTTGTGCTCGGTGTGCTTGTCGCGCGCTTTGCCAAGCCGCCCGCCGGCATCGTGCCGGGCATCAATTGGTGGGTGATCAACGTGGCGCTGCCAGCGCTGGTGCTGGAGCTGATACCGAAGGTCACGTTCGATCCGCAACTATGGTTTCCGATAGCCACGATGTGGCTGACCTTCTTCGGCGCGTGGCTGGTATTCGGCTTGCTCGGACCGCGGTTTGGCTGGTCGCGTGGCCGCATCGGTGCACTGATCCTGGTGTGCGGACTGGGCAATACCTCGTTCATGGGTTATCCGATGATGCAGGCGCTGCACGGCAAGGAGGGTCTAACGCTGGCCGTGGTAGCCGATCAGCTGGGTTGTTTTCCGCTGCTGGCATCGGCCGGTGTAGTGGTGGCGTCCATCTACGCCGGGCGTACGCCGCACCCGGGCATGATCGTCAGGCGCATCCTGACTTTTCCCGCTTTTGTATCCCTGGTCATCGGCATCGTGGTCGGTCGCCTGGGCGGCTGGCCGTTTGCCATAGACAGCGTGCTGATTCCGCTGGGCGCCACGCTGACGCCGCTGGCGCTGTTCTCGGTCGGCCTGCAGTTCAAGTTTCGCCCGGGCCAGCGCGAACTGGGCGCGGTAACCGCAGGACTGGGCTGGAAGTTGTTGCTGGCGCCGCTGGCATGCCTGGTCATCGGCAAGCTGGCCGGTGTGCATGGGCTGGTGCTGACGGTTGGCGTGCTGCAGGCCGCGATGGCGCCGATGATCTCGGCGGCGATTCTTGCCGACGAATACGACCTGGATCCGGCGTTGGCCAATACCGTTCTCAGTGCCGGCATTGTGTTGTCGCTGGTCAGCATACCGCTGGGCAACTGGATGCTGGGCAGCTAGGCGCACCGGTGACGCTTGCGTGTTGGCGCGTGTGCACCGAGACTGAGGCCATACTCAGGGGAGTGTCGTTTCATGGCCACGTTTGAACGGATCAAGCGGATCTTTGGCAGCGGTCAGGCAGAGCGTCGTACCGAGCCTCGAAGCGGCCTGCCGAAAGGCGTGCATGTGCTGGTGGTCGATGACTCGCCCACGATCTGCGCCGTATTGGACAAGATGCTCAGCCAGGACGGGCATGTAGTGATCAAGGCGACCACGGGGGAAGAGGCAATCGCTTTGGCCGGCAGCGAACTGCCGGACCTGATTTTTCTCGACATCGTGATGCCCGGCATGAACGGTTTTGCGGTGCTGCGCGCGTTGCGCCGGGATCCGCTCACGCATGACATTCCGATCGTGATGATCAGCGGCAACCTGCAGGCCACCGAGCAGTTCTACGTACAGCGTTTTGGCGCCGACGACTTCATGAAAAAGCCGTTCGGTCGCGGTGAAGTGTTTGCACGTATCCAGGAGCTGACCAACAGCGGTCGTCTGGTAGTGCGCGAGCGCTCGGTGGACGCGGTCGCGGCGGAGCCGATCGATCCGGCGTTGCACGATGCCATTCCGGATATCGCCATGCCCGATCCACATGATTTGCTGAAGTAGGCTTCCCGGCTGTCGGTTGCACCAGCTAGCGAAGGACCTTAAAAGCGGATGTTGATTCGCTGGGCCAACGCCTCGACCGCCTGCTTGGCTTCTTTCAGGCCGGCGCCGTTGCGTTGTCGATAAAGCTTGATGGCTTCGACTTTTTTTCTGGCCCGAACCGCCGCTTCGATAGCTGCATCGTCGATATTGGGGTTTGGCGTCCATCGGGCGCGCGCCTCTCGTGCTGTTTCGAGCGTCTTGCTGATGCGACCGAGCGCGTAGCCGCTGACAAAGAGCAGCGCGCCGATGATGATGCCGGGCGTATTCCATGTCATGGTTTTCTCCCATCTGTGACGTCGATCAGGGGAGACTATCCTGCATGAGTGAACGAGAGATCAAACCCGTGGGTGAAGTGCGCGCCGATATCTGGCTGTGGGCTGCCCGTTTCTTCAAGACGCGCGGCTTGGCCAAGCAGGCGATTGAGGGCGGCAAGATCGACGTCAATGACCTGGGCTGCAAGCCGGCGAAGGCACTGCACGTGGGCGATCTCCTGAAACTGGTCCGCGGCGACGAGCGGATGGAGGTCGAGGTGCTGGCCCTTTCCGACAAGCGCGGCCCGGCAGGCATCGCGCAGACGCTTTATCGCGAAACTGACGCCAGCCGCGTCGCCCGCGACGCGTTGAGGGAGCAGCGTCGACTGAGCGGCGCGGCTTTCGATCACCCGGCATCCCGGCCGGACAAGCACGCGCGCCGGGATTTGCGCCGCATGAAGGATTCGCGCTGAGCAGTGCATCGCATTCTGCCGGCGAAATCTACGGGACCATCAGCGCATATCCACCACAACGGCGCAGCGCCGTTTCAGCATGAGTGGATTTGCCTGAAAGGAATCGCATCATGAGCGCCGCCAGTTTCGCCAAGCCGAGTTTTGTCCAGCGCCTGCTCAACAGCATCGGTTCGGGCGCGCGTCCGCAGGCGGTGATTGGCGCGCGGGTTCTGGTGGTCGACGATTCGCCGACGATTTGCGCCGTACTTGGCAAGATGCTGGTACAGGATCATTACGAGGTGCTGAAAGCGACGGACGGCCACAGCGCCATCATCATGGCCATCAGGGAACGGCCTGCGCTGATCTTCCTGGACGTGGTGATGCCGGGACTCAATGGCTTCGACGTATTGCGCGCCCTGCGGCACGATCCGCGCACCCAGCACATTCCCATCGTGATGATCAGCGGCAACGCGCAGGCGACCGAGCAGTTTTATCTGCAACGTTTTGGCGCCGATGACTTCATGAAAAAGCCGTTCGGTCGTGACGAGGTCTATCACCGCATTGGACAGTTGGTATTGTCCGGTCGACTCGCTCCCCGATCGGCTGCGGTGCCACCGCTGAGCAGCGTACCTGTACCCGCCGCGGTAGCCGAGGCACTTGCGGCCATTCCTGATGTCGCGATGCCAGACGCCGCGCATACCGCATCATCAATTCCGGGAAAGTTCGCGCTGCCGCAAACGTGAAACTGATGGATTCGTGCGAGCTGGAAAACGTCGGCCTTGGCATACATGAATAGTTGGGCTAAGACAATGAAAAACGGCGACTCTCACGAGTCGCCGTTTTTCATTTAGCCATCTAAACGTTACTTAGACAACTTCTTCTTTGCTGCCGTCCCGATCAGGCAAGATCGAAGCGATCCAGGTTCATCACCTTGCTCCACGCGGCGACGAAGTCTTTGACGAATTTCTCCTTCGCGTCCGTGCTTCCGTAGACTTCGGACAACGCGCGCAGCTGAGCGTGTGAGCCGAAGACGAGGTCGACACGGGTGCCGGTCCATTTGACTTCGCCGGTCTTGCGGTCGCGACCTTCAAACTCATCCGTGCCGCCCGACACCGCCTTCCACTCCGTGCCCATGTCGAGCAGGTTCAGGAAGAAGTCGTTGGTCAACGCTTCCGGCTGCTTGGTCAGGACGCCGTGTTTGCTCTGTCCGACGTTGGCGTTCAGTACGCGCAGTCCGCCGACGAGCACGGTCATTTCGGGCGCGGTCAGATCCAGCAGCTGCGCCTTGTCGACCAGCAATGCCTCGGCCGATACGCTGTACTTGCCCTTGAGATAGTTGCGGAAGCCGTCGGCGATCGGTTCGAGGAAGCCGAAGGAATCGACATCGGTTTGCGCCTGCGAGGCATCCGTGCGACCCGCAATGAAAGGAACCGTCAACGTGTGCCCGGCATTCTTGGCAGCCTTCTCGACGCCTGCGCCACCGGCCAGCACGATCAGGTCAGCCAGCGAAACCTTCTTGCCGCCAGATTGCGCAGCATTGAACTCGCTCTGGATGCCCTCGAGCGTTTTCAGCACTTTGGCCAACTGTTCCGGTTGATTGACCTTCCAGTCCTTCTGCGGAGCCAGACGGATACGTGCGCCATTGGCGCCACCGCGCTTGTCCGAGCCGCGGAAAGTGGAAGCGGATGCCCAAGCCGTGGAAACCAGCTGCGAGACAGACAGGCCTGACGCCAGCACTTTGTCCTTGAGCGACGCCACGTCCTTTTCATCAACCAGGGCGTGATCGACCGCCGGAATCGGGTCCTGCCACAGCAGCTCCTCGGAAGGCACTTCCGGGCCGAGATAGCGGGCCAGCGGACCCATGTCGCGATGAGTCAGCTTGAACCAGGCGCGTGCGAATGCGTCGGCCAGCTGATCCGGATTCTCCAGGAAGCGACGCGAGATTTTTTCATAGACCGGGTCGAAACGCAGGGCGAGATCCGAGGTCAGCATGGTCGGTGCGCGACGCTTGGACGAGTCGAAGGGGTCCGGAATGGTGCCTGCGCCGCCACCGTTCTTCGGCGTCCATTGATTCGCACCGGCCGGGCTCTTGGTCAGCTCCCAGTCGTAACGGAACATGTTTTCGAAGTACTCGTTGCTCCACTTCGTCGGCGTGCTGGTCCAGGTCACTTCCAGGCCGCTGGTGATCGCATCCTTGCCCACGCCCGTGCCAAAGCTGTTCTTCCAGCCGAAGCCTTGCTGCTCAATCGGCGCCGCTTCGGGCTCCGGTCCGACGTTGTCGGCAGGGCCGGCGCCGTGGGTCTTGCCGAAGGCGTGGCCGCCGGCGATCAGCGCGACAGTCTCTTCATCATTCATGGCCATGCGGCCGAAGGTCTCGCGGATGTCCTTCGCCGACGCGACCGGGTCCGGCTTGCCATCCGGGCCTTCCGGATTGACGTAGATCAAACCCATCTGCACTGCGGCAAGTGGGTTTTCCAGATTGCGGCCATTGTCGGTACGGCTCTTTTCACTGCCGTGCAGTTCCGCCTCGGCGACGAGCACGCCGTCGCCTGGTTTTTCCACACCCTTTTCCGTGCCATAGCGTACGTCGCCGCCCAGCCAGGTCTTTTCGTTGCCCCAATAGACGTCTTCCTCGGGCTCCCACACGTCGGCGCGGCCGCCGGCAAAGCCGAAGGTCTTGAATCCCATCGATTCGAGTGCGACGTTGCCGGTGAGGATGATCAGGTCGGCCCAGGAAATCTTGCGGCCGTACTTTTGCTTGACCGGCCAGATCAGGCGGCGGGCCTTGTCCAGGCTGACGTTATCCGGCCAGCTGTTCAGCGGCGCAAAGCGTTGCTGGCCAGCGCCAGCACCTCCGCGACCGTCACCCGTGCGGTACGTGCCGGCACTGTGCCAGGCCATACGAATGAAGAACGGTCCGTAGTGACCGAAGTCCGCCGGCCACCAGTCCTGCGAGTTGGTCATCACCGCCAGCAGATCCTTCTTCACCGCTGCCAGGTCGAGGCTCTTGAACTCCTTGGCGTAATCAAAGCTCTCGCCCATGGGATCGGACAGGGACGATTGCTGATGCAGGATCTTCAGGTTCAGCTGGTCGGGCCACCAGTCGCGGTTCGTCGTACCACTGCCTGCAGCGTGATTGAACGGGCATTTCGCTTCGTTGGTCATGTGTTCTCCACCTTGGGTCGTTTGAATCCCGCTGCTCTGCTCGTTTACCGGCCCGGGCAGCGATAAGTAAAAGGGTTATGACGGATGGTCTGCAGTGATACGCCAGCTTCTTGATCGGCCCGCAGTTCATATCTAGCGGAGGAGAGCGCAGCCGGCGATGAGGGTGCTTTAGTTATCGGGCAGCGGAACACCGGTATCGGTGGTCAGGATTTTGCGCTTATTGTTCATAGTGCGGGCTCCTTGCGAGTGACGGACAAGAGTGGCTGGCGTATGACGTGCTTCGCTGAATGTACGCGCTGCTTATGATCAATAGAATTTGATTATTCTTATGTAAACGATAGCGCTGGCCTATGACAATTTTGGTGCTCCGCGTCATGCGACGGCGGCCAGGCTGAGCCGTATCCGCGCGAGTTCGGCATCAGTGGTGAGCATGCGCTGTCCAGCAGCCATAAACAGAAGCGTTTACAGACGAGCGGCCGCAACATCTGCAAAGAAGCTGTGGGATCGTAAGTTGGGTCGGATCGAATAGGGCAACGTCAGGGCAGCAGCAGGCCCTGCGTCTCGATAAAGCGAATGACCTGAGCCAGGCCATCCTGCCGGCGCAGGTCGGTCATTGCGAACGGCTTGTCACCACGCATGCGCAAGGTGTCCTCACGCATCACGTCCAGCGACGCGCCGACGTAAGGGGCCAGATCGGTCTTGTTGATGACTAACAGGTCGGAGCGAGTGATGCCGGGGCCGCCCTTGCGCGGGATCTTTTCGCCGCCAGCGACATCGATCACGTAGATGGTGAGGTCGGACAGCTCGGGCGAAAACGTGGCGGCCAGGTTGTCGCCGCCGGATTCGATGAACACGATGTCGGCATCGGGATAGACGTCGAGCATGCGTTCGATCGCTTCGAGGTTGATCGAGGCATCCTCGCGGATCGCCGTATGCGGGCAGCCGCCGGTTTCCACGCCCATGATGCGTTCGGGTTCCAGCGCGCCGGCCACGGTAAGCAGGCGCTGGTCTTCCTTGGTGTAGATGTCGTTGGTGATCACGACCAGGTCGTAGCGGTCGCGCATCGCCTTGCACAGCATTTCCAGCAAGGTGGTCTTGCCCGAGCCGACCGGACCACCGATGCCTACGCGAAGCGGTGGAAGCTTGCGCGTACGAAGCGGTCGGGCAATGTGAGTGCGTGACGCGGGTGCGATGCTCATGAGCGGAATAGCCTCGTGTATTGGATTTCGTGATGCGCGGAAAGAATGCCGAGCATCGGCGTGAAATTGCAGGCCTGCGCTGGTGCGCGGGCCATCGCTGCCTCGACCCAGGCCGGCAGGCGGTTGGCGAGACGGCGCAGCATCGCTTGTCCGGCAATCTGTCCCAGCGGCACCAGCTTGACCGCCGCGGTGGTGAGGTTTTCCGCCAGGCTCCAGCCCATCGCCTGCAGCGCATCGCGCTCGCTCAGGCCAAGCACGACGGCAGCGCACGCGTGCACGCTGGCGTAGGCCGGCGGACGCAACGTGTCGAGCAACGCGCGATGGGCTTCGGTGAGAGCGGACAGCTGCGGTAGCGCACGCAGCCACAGCGCCAGCGAGCGGCCCGTCTGTTCGCTTTCCATGCGCAGTTCGGCGGTTTCGCGCATGGCAACCAGCTGGTCGTTGATCGACAGCAGCGTGCTTTGATCCAGCGCCAGCCAGGCGGCGTACTGCGCGCGCCACAGCGGCGCCTCGCCTTCGGCCCAACTCAGCGCGAGGTAATCGGTGATCCACTGCTCGGCGCTGGCGGCATCGCGCACGACGCCTGCTTCGAGCGCGGCTTCCAGTCCCAGCGAATGGCTGAAGGCGCCGACCGGCAGCGCGGCCGATGCCAGCTGCAGCAGCGCGGGCAGGCTCGAGCGATTAGCGCTCATGCGGATCGCGCAGCGGCGAAAGGTCCAGCTCGTGCCGGTGGAACACGGCCTGCGCCAGCGCGTAATCTTCGGCGAAGGTGGCATCATGACCGTGCTTGTGACCGCCACCGTAGGCGCCCGTTTCCGGTTGGAACGGTGCATCGATCGCGTCGACCCGCACGCCGAGCTGATCCAGCATGTCGCGCAGCACCGGATCGGGCGTGATCGCCAGATAGCTGTCTCCTACCTCTACCGAAATATGCCGATTGCCCAGGTGATACGCCGCACGCGTCAGCGCGATCGGCGTGTCGGCGGTAACGTGCAGCACCGGCTCGGGCGCGGCCAGCACGACAAATACCGACGCATCGTCAGCCTGCAGCCGGTCGCCGGGGCGCAGCGTCAGGCCCGGCATCAGCGCCCATGCCAACTCACGACCGTCGGGCAGGGTGAGCCGATGGCGGCTGCGCTTGCGCGTGTCGAACACGAGTTCGAGCGGCACGGCGTCTGCGTGGCCGGTGGTGGAGGCATCTAGGTGACGGCGGATCATAAGCATGGGCGGCTCTCAAAACAGGACGGTCTCAAAATAAAAAATAACGCTGCGCCATCGGCAGCACCTCCGCCGGCTCGCACCACAGCCGTTCGCCATCGGCCGTGACCACGTAGGTTTGCGGATCGACCTGGATATCCGGCGTGGCGGCGTTGTGGATCATGTCGGCTTTGCCGATGCTTCGGCAGTGGCGAACCGCGACCAGTTTCTTCTGCAGGCCGAGTCTTTCGCCCAGTCCCGCATCCAGCGCGGCCTGCGACACGAAGGTCAGCGAACTCTGCGTCAGGCTGCGCCCGAACGCGCCGAACATCGGTCGATAATGCACCGGCTGCGGCGTGGGAATCGACGCATTCGGATCACCCATCGGCGCGGCGGCAATGCTGCCACCCTTGAGAATCAGCGCAGGCTTCACGCCGAAAAAGCCGGGCTTCCACAGCACCAGGTCGGCCCACTTGCCGACCTCGATCGATCCCACCTCGTGGCTGATGCCATGCGTGATCGCGGGGTTGATGGTGACCTTGGCCAGGTAGCGTTTGACCCGGCCGTTGTCGTGTCGCGCCGGATCGCCAGCGAGCGAACCGCGTTGCACCTTCATCTTGTGCGCGGTCTGGAAGGTGCGCAGGATCACCTCGCCGACGCGGCCCATCGCCTGCGAGTCGGAGCTGATCATCGAGAACGCACCCAGATCGTGCAGGATATCTTCCGCCGCAATCGTCTCGCGGCGGATGCGGCTTTCGGCGAACGCCACGTCCTCGGCGATGCCCGGGTCGAGGTGATGGCAGACCATCAGCATGTCCAGGTGCTCGTCCAGCGTATTGACGGTGAACGGCCGGGTCGGATTGGTCGAGCTGGGCAGCACGTTCGGCAGCGATGCGGCCTTGATGATGTCCGGCGCATGCCCGCCCCCGGCACCTTCGGTGTGATACGTGTGGATGGTGCGACCCTTGAAAGCGGCCAGCGTCACTTCGACGAAACCCGATTCATTGAGCGTGTCGGTATGGATGGCTATTTGCGTATCCGTTTCGTCGGCCACGCGCAGCGCGCAGTCGATCGCGGCAGGTGTGGTGCCCCAGTCTTCATGCAGCTTCAAGCCGATCGCACCGGCGACGATTTGCTCGCGCAGCGCCTCGGGCAGGCTGGCGTTGCCTTTGCCGAGAAAGCCCAGATTCATTGGAAACGCTTCGGCCGCCTCCAGCATGCGCTGCATATGCCAGGGCCCCGGTGTGCAGGTTGTGGCATTGGTGCCGGTAGCCGGCCCGGTGCCGCCGCCGAGCATCGTGGTGACGCCGGACATCAGTGCTTCTTCGATCTGCTGCGGCGCAATGAAATGAATATGGCTGTCGATGGCGCCGGCGGTGAGGATCAGTCCCTCGCCGGCGATGATCTCGGTACCGGGCCCGATCACGATGGTCACGCCGGGCTGGATGTCCGGATTGCCCGCCTTGCCGATGCCGCTGATGCGCCCGTGCTTTAGGCCAACGTCGGCCTTGACGATGCCCCAGTGGTCGACGATCAGCGCGTTGGTGATCACGGTGTCGGCGCAGTCGGCGGTCTGCCGCTGGCTCTGGCCCATGCCGTCGCGGATCACCTTGCCGCCGCCGAACTTCACCTCCTCGCCGTAGGTAGTGAAATCCTTTTCCACCTCGATGATCAGATCGGTATCGGCCAGCCGCACGCGGTCGCCGGTGGTGGGGCCGAACATTTCAGCATAGGCGCGGCGGCTGAGCGTGGTCATTCGTACATATCCATCAGAGCCGTCCCATCACATCGCCGTTGAAACCATAGACCAGGCGATCGCCGGCCAGCGCCACCAGGCTGACCTCACGTGACTGCCCCGGTTCGAATCGCACTGCGGTGCCGGCGGCAATGTTGAGCCGGAAACCACGCGCGGCGACGCGATCGAAATGCAGCGCGGTATTGGTTTCGGCAAAGTGATAGTGCGAGCCGATCTGGATCGGACGATCACCGGTGTTGGCCACGGCAAGCGTCAGCTTTTCGCGACCAACGTTGAGTGCGATTTCACCATCGTCGATCAGGTATTCGCCGGGAATGCAGCCACCGCCGTTCATCGGGCTGGGCTTCATGCGCTGATCACCCCGGTCAACAGGGCGACGCCGGTCAGCACGGTCACACCGCCGGCCAGTCGCCTGGCCCAATCGGCATGCCGCGCGGCCAGCCGTCCGGCCAGCGCGCCACCCAGGTGCAGCAGCGCCGTGGCGGTCACCATGCCAGCCAGCCACTGCTCGCCCATGCCGCAGGCCGGCATTTCCACGCCGTGCGCGTAGCCGTGAAACAGTGCGAACGTGCCGGCGATGCCGCAGGCCGCCGCCGTCGGCAGGCGCAGCTTGCCCATCAGTAGCGCGCCCAATACCACCAGCGACAGCGCAATCATGGTTTCACTTGCGGGCAGCTGCAGGAGTCCATTCAAGCCGATCAGTGCGCCCAGCAGCGTGCAGCTGGCAAAAGCCAGCGGCACCATCCACCAGCGGCGCTCCTGGGTGGTTGCGCTCCACCAGCCGACGGCAGCCATCGCCAGCAGATGGTCGATGCCGGTGAACGGATGGGCGATGCCGGAGACAAAGCCGTGGCCACACTGGCCCGGGTGTGCCATGGCCATGGCGGGCAGCAGGGCGGCGGCAGTGACGATGAGGCGGCGTGGCAGGGTGCGGTGCATGGCAATCCTCAAAGTTTTCAGGGCTTCAGTGGTGCGGGTTCAGCCGATCGGATCGTGCACAGTGACCAGCTTGGTGCCGTCGGGGAAGGTCGCTTCGATCTGGATGTCCGGAATCAACTCGGCGATGCCGTCCATTACGTCGTCACGGCCGAGCAGGGTAGTGCCGTAATGCATCAGCTCGGCGACGCTGCGGCCGTCGCGCGCGCCTTCCATGATCGCCGCGCTGATAAACGCGATCGCCTCGGGATAATTGAGCTTGAGTCCGCGCGCCTTGCGCCGCTCGGCCAGCAGGCCCGCGGTGAAGATCAGCAGCTTGTCCTTTTCGCGCGGCGTCAGTTCCATGCGGCTCTCATGTCGAATGACTTTTGATGTTGCGTCAGGTGGACCAGATGCGCGGTCGCTGCGGGGGCATGGCCGAGGTC